>Ga0207701_10000301_pt1 | contig 51075 bp, 41 predicted proteins | sample KBSSwiSSwithPhiX_FD_184294 | JGI IMG/M metagenome (GOLD analysis project Ga0207701, IMG submission 184294) | Switchgrass rhizosphere bulk soil microbial communities from Kellogg Biological Station, Michigan, USA, with PhiX - S5 (SPAdes) (version 2) | ecosystem: Environmental > Terrestrial >... | reverse complement strand
GGGCGTGTGCGCGAAGATCGAGACGCCGGACTGACTGTGATACGGCGCGCCGCCGCGCAGATACCCGCCGATCGCGGTCCGGATGACCATCGGGCAGGCGAACGCGTTGTTCGATCGATACCGGAGCATCGACATCTCGTCGCGCATCTGCATCATGGCCGGCCAGATGTAGTCGAAGAACTGGATTTCAACGACGGGTTTCAAGCCGCGGGTGGCCATGCCGATCGCGCGGCCGATGATGTTGGCCTCCGCCAGCGGGGAATTGAACACACGAGTGCCGCCAAACATCCGCTGGAGGCCGTGCGTCACCTTGAACACGCCGCCCTTGCCAGAGACCTGATCGAGCGCCGACTCGCGGCTGCAGTCGGCAACGTCCTCGCCGAACACGATGATGCGCGGCTCGCGCGCCATTTCGTCCTTGAGCGTGCGGTTGATGGCGGCGACCATCGTGTCAGGCTTCCCGGACGGTGTCGGCGGCGTGTCGAACGCGTCCGACGTCGGATCGACGTCCGGCGAATAGACGTAGAGCGACGCGGTGTCGGCGGCCGGCTTGTCGGCCTTCTTGGCGTCCTCTGCCGCCGCGTTGACCTCGGCGTCGACTTCCTGCGCAATCGAGACGAGGTCCGCCTCGGTCGCGAGGCCTTCGCGCTTCAGGAACGACGCCATGCGAGCAATCGGATCGCGCCTCGCCTCCGACGCGCGCTCCTCGGCGGTCTTGTACAACTTCTCGTCGTCGGACAGCGAGTGGGAGTACGGCCGCGTGACGGTCGCGTGGACGAGCGCCGGGCCTTTGCGAGCGCGAGCGTAGGCGACCGCGTCGAACATCGCCCGATAGCTGGCCAGGAAGTCGGTGCCGTCGATGCTCTGGACGAACAGGCCGGGGAAGGAGGAAACGAGCTTCGAGATGTCTCCTCCGGCAGTCTGCACTTCGACCGGAACGGAGATCGCGTAGCCGTTGTCTTCGACGACGCAGACCAGGGGCAGGCGGTCCAGGCAGGCGCTATTGAGCGATTCCCAAAATTCCCCTTCGCTCGTCGCGCCGTCACCGACGGAGAGGTAGACGACCTCGTCCTCGTGGTACCGTTCGCGACGCCCTTCGATGGTGGTGATTCGATCGTAGAGCAGCGAGGCTTCCGCGCAGCCGACGGCCTGCAGACACTGCGTTCCCGTCGGGCTCGACTGCGAGACGATGTTCAGTCGCTTGCTGCCCCAGTGCGACGGCATCTGCCGTCCGCCCGAGCTCGGGTCGTCACTGGCGCCGACGCCCGAGAGGAACATGTCGTACGGGGTGACGCCGAGAGCAAGGCAAAGCGCGCGATCGCGATAGTAGGGATAGAACCAGTCGTACCCGGGGCGGAAATTGAAGCCGGCGGCGACGAGGATGGCTTCGTGCCCGGCGCCGCTGATTTGAAAAAAGATTACGCTCTGGTTCTTGAGCTGAATCTCTTTGTCGTCGATCCGCCGCGACAACACCATGGTCCGGTAGGCGCGGAGGAGATCGTTGCGGGTCAGGCCGGCGTAGTCCGCGCCTTCGGTGTCGGATCGCGTGCTCCGGCCGTTGCTGACCGCCGTTCCTTTCATCCTGCGGAGCCCTCGTTGTGCGGAGTGCCGATTGGGCGAATGGTCAAGCCATTTAGGCCGCCGCTCGCCGTCTGGCCAAACACTACATTATAACACCCGGGGCCCCTCCGGCCTCGCGACAGACCCCTGAACTCCGCAAGCAACACGGTATAATCGCGCCTTCTTTTTGGCGTGAAAGGGACCTGATCGTGGCGACACAAACGGTGCGGCTTCATCGCTGGGACGAACTGGCGCTCGAGAAAGTGACCGAGATGATCTCGCGCAAGATCGTCACCGGGGAGCGGGAAATGGTGGCACAGGTCTACCTGAAAAAGGGGGCCCTGGTCCCAATGCACTCCCACGAGAGCGAGCAGATGACGTACGTCCTCCAAGGCGCGCTCAAGTTCTTGATTAACGGGGAAGAGATCACCGTACGCGAGGGCGAAGTTCTGCACATCCCATCCTGGATCGAGCATCAGGCCGAAGCCCTGGACGACACCTTCGAGCTCGACCTATTCAGCCCGATTCGGCAGGACTGGCTCGATCACACGGACACTTATTTTCATCGTCAGTAGCTCACGTCGACTGCGGATTTCGGATTGGCGATTGCCGATTTTGTGATTGCTGATTGCGGATTGAGATTGACGATTGTTGATTGAGTGACCGCCAAATCAGCAATCGACAATCTCAATCCTCAATCGACAATCACAAAATCGGCAATCGCCAATCTTCAATCCGCAATCGACTCGCGTCTGAATACCCTCAGGTGCCAGACGAAGAGCGCGCAGTTGGCGACAGCGAGAACCGCCGTCGAATCGATGATGGTGAAGTTCCGCGGCGGCAGCGGAATGCCTTGTCCAAGTCCGAAGAACAGGAAGAGGTTCAGGGTGACGACCGCGCTGACGGCCATGTGGATCGGTCGAAGCTGCGGCCGGGCGGCAGCGGCCAGCGCGAGCAGTGGCAGCGCGAAGTACAGATGATTCTCGTGGACCGCGATTCCGAGCACGAAATACGCGTGCACGATGAACGCGGCTGACGCGGCGACGAGCGACACGTCGCGTGAATGCCTCACCCGCCAGAGCGTCCACCCGGTCGCAATCAGGACGGCTGACGTCGCCAGCGGCCGCGGATTCGGATATCCGAGGCCCACGAGTGTCGAGACACCCAGAATCCGCAGCCTCATCGTCCAGGCGTCCCAGATGCCCATGTCGCCGACGGCGTAGATGGCGCGCATCACGTAGGTCACGATCCACCAGACGTTGGCGGCATAGGCCGACAGCATGTCGTGCCGCAGCAGCGAGCTCACGCCCTGGACGACGTTTCTCCCAGCGCCGATCAGAAAATAGGGGAGCAACATGATGAACGTGACCGCACATGCTGCGACCACGCCGCTCGAGAATCTGGACAGACGCTCAGCGGAGCCGGCGTTCCACATCGCCAGGAGCACGATGGGTATCATCAACACCGCTTGCAGTTTGGTAAGACACGCGAGCGCCAGGAGCGCCCCGGCGACGATGGGTGCTCCGAGGCTCGCCGCGATCAGCGAGCCGACGGCCGGCACAGCGGCGAGGGGATCGAGGTAGCCGAGCATAGGGCCACTGAGAATGGTGGCCGGGTTTGCCCAGAATGCGGTCGCCGCCCAACGTCCTTGGTCTTCCCCGTAACGACGCGACACGAACGTCCACAGCAGCCACGTCAACGCAATCTCAGCGAGAAGACCGGGCGTCTTGATTGCGATGTTGAGCCAGCGGGTGTTCTCGAACCCGGGCGATACCGCCTGGTAGACGAATCCCGTTGCGGTAAGAGCGTAGAGCGCCAGCGGAGGGTAGTCGACCGTGGTAACGCGTTCGCCCCAGCGCACCAATCCCCGCTCCGGAGGATGGCCGCCGACCCCGTACAGCCTGGAAACACCTTGATGCAGTGCACCGTAGCTCCACGTCTTCCAGACGAGGACGTCTTCGGTGCCGTGGAGCGGCAGCGCGATGAGCCGGATCAGAAGTCCGGCGGCGAATAGTGCCGTGAAGCGGCGCTGTGTGATGTCAGTGCACCTTGCGGTCCCAATCGGATCGACCGCCGGAGTACACATCGAACTTGCGGCGAAGGCGGTTCATCTTCCACTTGAGATATCGGTACTTGATTTCGGCCGACAGCCCGCCTCGTCCTCCCTGCAGGTAGAGATAGCCGAAGATCAACCCGCCCAGATGCGCGGCGTGAGCCACGCCACCCGGCGACGAAAAGTACGACAGTGCGCCGATGATGATGACGAAGTATTTCGCGGGAATAGGAAAGATCAACGCCATGAGGATGGGACGGTCGGGGTAGTACAGCGCGAAGGCCAGCAGGAGGCCGAACAACGCGCCGGACGCGCCGACGGTGACCGTGCGATACGTCGCTTGAGTCACCTCGAACGGCAGAAACGACACCAGGATTGTGGTGATCGCTGCCCCTATTCCGGTAACGGCGTAGTAACGGACGAAGAACTTCGTGCCCCACAGCCGCTCCAGCTCGACACCGAACATCCAGATACCAAGCATGTTGAACAGGATGTGGGTCGGACCCGCGTGCATGAACATGTAGGTGATCGGCTGCCACACCCAGAAGCGTTCGACCACCGCTTGCGGAATCACCCCGAGCACGTACAGTAGATCGTGACGGATGACCGTCGCGACAAATGCGCCGACGTTGATCCAGATGATCCATTTCACCGCGGGCGTGATCGGGCCCGGTCCGAACGAATAGCTGAGCGAGCGAGGGCGGGCGTAGCGGGACATCTACGTGATTTGCGAAAGAAACTATCGTACCACAGCGACCTTCATCGTCTTGCCTCCGGCAGGATTACCTCGGCAGGCTGGAGCGGGGCGGCGGAGGCGGCGCGCGCGGGAAGCGGCAGGGCACACGCCGCGGCCAGAAGCGGAATGACGGAAACGCCAACCAGCGTATGTTCGATGCCGACGCGGTCGGCGATCATCCCTGCCAACGGTACGCTCAAGCCTCCCGTGCCCCACGCAAAGCCCATCATCAATGACGACACCGTGGCAGCGCTGACCGGTGCAAGAGACTGGCCGAAGGTGACGTTGACCGGCAGAGTGGACTGCAGAAACAGCCCGCCTATCGCGAGCACGACGACAAAGTGCCAGCCGTGCAGGAACGGCGCGATGAACAGGAACGGGCATGACACGACGAGTGACCAGATGATCACCGCGCGAGCGCCAAACCGGTCGGCCGCCGGACCCCCGAGGAAACCGCCGACCCCGCTGCCGAAGAGATAGAGGGCGACCGACGCTCCGGCTTGGCTGACAGACATGCCGCGCCGGGTCAGCATGACGGGGACGAACGTGGCGAAGGTCAGTGAGGCCAGCGTTCGCAGCACGACGCTGGCGTAGAGCAACGCGAGCGGCTTGGCGTACGGTCGGAGCGCGCCGAACCCCCGGTGGGCCGATGGATGCAGCGGAATCGGCGGAACCCGCCGCAGGAAGAACAGGACGACGGCGAGGCCGGGCAGCATGAGGATCGGAGTCCACTGGAGGCCGAATCGTTCCGCGAATGGCGCGAAGAAGAGAGGGCCGAACGAAAAACCAAGCGTGCCGCCGGTGATGTACACCGACATCGCAAGCCCACGATGTTCTCCCCCGAGCCGATGTGCGAGCGCCGCAGCGGGCGGGTGAAACGCCGCCGCTCCAAGGCCACCGGCGACCAGGATCAGCGCCAGCATTTCCCGGGACGTTGCCAGGCCTATCAGGCTCAGGATGACGACCGAGACGACCGGGCCAATTTTGATCAGCGTGCGCGGGCGCCAGCGATCCGCGAGGTGGCCGAATCCGACCTGTGCGACCGACGCGGCCATCTGAAAGAGCATCGTCAACGTTCCCGCGGCCGCCAGCGAGAGGTTGAGTCGCGGGATCAGGATCGGCAGCATGGGCGCGTAGATATTGCCGTATCCGTCCACCATCAGGTGCGCGGCGGCCATCAGCAGGATCGTGGGATGCAGACGCAGGCGCGAGATCATCGCTGCATTCCTGTGCCGTTGCCGCCTGAGCACCCGAGAATCACGTTGTGGGCCGCAGACGCCGCAGTACCCGGCCGAACGCCTCGTCGAACTCCGCGAGGCGGAGGATTCGTGCCGCGACGATGAGGACAATCATGCCGACGGCGATTGCGCCGCCGAGCTGGATCGCGCGAGAGATGGAATTGGTTCCAGGGACGAGCGTTGCCAGTGAGCGAGAGGCCATCTGCGCCGCCGCGCCCATCGCAAGCGACGCGACCGTGATCTTGATCAACGCCACGGTGACGCGACGTCCTTCGAGGCCGCCGAGGCGCCGTCGAAGCAGCCAGAGCAGCAGTCCTGCATTGAACATGGCGGCGAGCGCAGTGCCGAGGGCGAGGCCGCGGTAGCCCATCACCCGCACGAGAAGAAGATTGATCGTCAGATTGGCGAGCACGGCGATCACGCTGACCGTCACCGGTGTCCGCGCGTCACGCAGCGAGTAGAAGCTGGGCGACGCGATCTTCACCGCGGAGTAGCCGAGCAACCCCGGGGCGTAAAACATGAGCGCGGCCGCCGTCGCCGCCGTGTCGTGCGGTGTGAATCGACCGCGTTCGAGCAGCAGCGCCACGATCGGGTGGGCGAGCGCAACCAATCCGATGGTGGCGGGCACGTTGAGCATCAGCATCAGTCGCAGCGCGGTCGACACCGTCTGCCGCATGCCGCGCATATCTCCCTCATTCGCGCGGCGCGCGATCTCTGGCAATGCTGCCGTAGCGATGGCCACGCCAAACAGTCCAATTGGCAGATACATCAGCCGGAAGGCGTAGGTGAGCCACGAGACCGCGCCCTGTTCCTGACTCGTCGCCAGATAGGTGTTGACGAAGACGTTGATCTGTACGGCCGCGAGCCCCAGTGTGCCGGGTCCCATCAATCGGAGCACCTCACGGAGATCCGGATCGGTGAAATCGATGATCGGCCGATAGCGGAAACCCTGGCGCCGCAGCGAGGGCCACTGCAGCGCGATCTGTCCGACGCCGCCGACGAGGGTGCCAATCGCGATCGCCGCGATTGCCGGTTGTCCGACGTGCGGCATCACCGGCACGAGCGCGAACGCGCACACAATCGTCGCGACGTTGAACATCGCCGGGGCGAGCGCGGGGATGAAGAAACGGCGCAGCGAGTTCAGCATGCCCATCATCGCCACCGCGGCCGCGACTGTGGTCAGGAACGGGAGCATGATGCGCGTCAATTGCGTCGTGAGTTCGAGCTTGCCAGGGATGTCAGCGAACCCTGGCGCGATCGCGTGAGTGATCGGGTAGGCGAAGACCATCCCGATCAGCACGAGCACGCCGGTGACCAGGAGCAGCGCGTTGATGACAAGGTTGCCGAGACGCCATGCCGCTTCGGGTCCGCGAGTGGTGAGGGTGTGCGTGAACGTGGGCACGAACGCCGCGGTCATCGCCCCTTCGGCAAACAGATCGCGCACGAGATTCGGGACGCGGAACGCCACATTGAAGGCGTCCATCTCGACGCCGCCGCTCGCACCAAAGAATGCCGACAGCACCATTTCGCGAGCCACGCCGAGCACGCGGCTGGCCATGGTCGCCACGCTGATGAGCCCGGCCGATCGGGCGAGCTTCACGCTCATCGTGCGGAAAAAATGACAGGTTTGGTGGTGATCAAATAGCAGGCCGCGGACATCGACAAGCGAGAGTACCACACCGCGGCTTTACCACGTTGATAGAGCGTCCGCTTCCGAGACGAACGGACACCTGAACGTGACAAAGGCGTGACGAGAAACAAAAAAAGCCCCTGCGTTGCCGCAGGGGCTAATGGAGGATGGATGAGAGGCTTGTGCGTGCCTTTCAAAATGATTAGACGGGACATGCCGCTGAAAAGTTTGGTAAGAATCATGACCCCAGTTTGCGGCGGACGGATTCGTTGATCAGTCGGCCGTCGGCGCCGCGCCCGGCCAGCTTTCCCATCACGGCTTTCATCACGCGGCCGAAGTCCTTGGCCGATGTCGCCCCGGCCTCATGAATGGCTTCGTCGACGGCGCGCTCGATCTCCGCGGGATCGATCGGCGGCGGCAAGTACGCCTCGAGCGTGGCGATCTCGGCGGTCTCCCGCGCGGCGAGCTCTTCGCGGCCGCCTTTGAGAAACTGCTCGATCGAATCCCGCCTCTGCTTAATCAGCGAGGCGATCACCTGCTGCGACTCGCTCTCGTCAAGCGCGCGCCCCTTTTCGACTTCACGGTTCATCAGCGCGGCCTTCGCCATTCTGAGCGGCGCAAGCCGCGCCTGATCCTTCGCTTTCATCGCCGCGGTCATGTCGGAGGAGATCTGATCAATAAGAGTCATGGTTTTGTCGCAATTCGCAATTCGCAATTCACAGTTCGTGATAGCTGACTATTGTCAACCAGGACGCGTGTCACGTCACCTCTCGATATATCTCCCAGTATTCCTTCGCCACAGCCTGCGGCCGGAATTCGCGTTCGAGCGCTTGCCGTGTGCCCGTGAGCGTGCGCCGCTTGTGCTGCAGAAAATGCGTAATCGCCCGGCCGAGCGCGATCGGCTGCTCGCGCGGCACAATCGAGACGTCGGCGCCGAAGACGCCATTCAGCTCCAGCCCGCCCGGGTTGTCGCTCGACAGCACCGGTGTTCCGCACGCGAGCGCTTCTACCGCGACCGTTGGCAGTGCCTCGAGCAGCGACGGCAGCACGAATAGATCTGCCGCGGCGCAGTACCGCGAGATCGCGAAGTTATCCACCAGGCCCGCGAAGTCCACATGCCGTTCGACGCCGGCCGACCGCGCGACTGCCTTCAGGTCCTCCGCGAGCGGACCGGCGCCGCAGACGACGAGCCTCGTGTCGGGATGCACGTGGACGACGTCCATCATTGCTTCGATCAGGAATCGCTGACCGGCGAGTGGATGCAGGCGTTTGACGTTCAGCAGCAAGTGGCGATTCGCGATGCCGAGTGCACGCCGTTCCGATGCCTGTTGCTCCTCGTCGTGCCACGAGAACTCCTCGCCGACGGGCGGATAGATCACGCGCGCATTTCGACGCCGCAACCCCAGCTCGAACGCGCGGCTCATGAGCCGATCGCTGTAGAACGTGACGTAGGTCGCCTCGTGATACGCCCGAGTGAACAGATCGGGACGGCCCCGTTTGGGCGCGTAGTGCCAGATCTCAGTGCCGTACAGCGTCAGCACGACCGGTTTCTTCGCACGCGTGGCAAGCAGAACCGCCATCTCGGCCAGCAGGCCATTGCTGTGGACGTGGACGACGTCGGCGCGAGCGAGCAGTGGCGCAAACGCTCGTCGAATCCGGTACGCGCCCAGCGCGGAGCCGAGACGAAGCGTGCGATCGAAGAATCCTCCGCTTCGCCGCGGCAGCAACGTCACCGGCCCAGCCAGTTTCGCTCCGCCACCAGCTCGCGGCGGATGCGACAGATACTCGATCGTGTCGCCCCGGTCAGTGGCCCAGTTTCCGAGGTGCCATGGCAGCAGCGCGTTCGCCGCCTGGTCCGGCGGCAGGTGGGGCGTGACGTGGAGGATTCGCATCAGCCGGCGTACGCCCGGCGGAATTCCGCGAAAGTTGCCGGCACGGCTTTCAGCTCGCGCCTGGCGAATTCGAGAAAACGCTCGAGGCGATCCAGGAAGGCGTCGAGCTCACCCTGGGTCGTGTTGTAGGGACTGCCGCCGACGATGGCTTCGCTCGAGTGAAACAGCAAATTGAGCACGGGTTCGTGCGCCCGCGCCAGCGCTTGCGCGAGACTCACCATCTCGGGCAGCGACGAATACGACGGTCGGAGCCAGCGCAGCTGCAGCAGACCGAGACGACGCAAGAATCGCTTGGTCGTATAGGGCCGTGGCGCGCGAGCGTAGGCGTACTGAAGACGTCTCGGCAGGCGGCGATTCAATCCGCACGACACCGGCACTTCCAGAAGGCCGCTGGTGCCTGGTGTCGTTGCGCTGTCGTAGGCCAGAAAATACGGCGTCAGCGGTGCCTCGACGAACTCCGGTCCGCCCTTGTGCGACTCGTAAAACAACGGCGCGACGCTCGATTCGACGAGATATCCCAGCCGCTCCAGACCGGCAACGTGCGCCGCCGAAAAACCGAAGCGACCGGATCGATACGAAACGGGCCTGACGCCGACCGCGGCCGTGATCGCGTCGGTCAGCGACGTCAGTTGATTCTCGAACTGGGACCGCGGCAGCACGGACGCATAGGGGTGCTTGCGGATGTCGTCTGCCGTGCACGGCGGTGTTTCCCACGCGTGATGATGGGCGCCAATCTCACAGTCTCCGCCCGCAAGCAGCCCCCGCAGGACGTCTGCGGCCCGGCCATCCTTGGCGACCGGATACGTGATCACGTAGGTTGGCCGGACGCCGTGCCGGGCGAACAGCGCGTGCAGCCGCGGCAACGCGTAGATGTTTTCAAACGTCTGGTGCGCGCGCGCATGCGCGTCCCACTGGTTGTCCCCCTCGGTGTCGATGCCGACCAGCAGATGCATGGGTGGAAGATATATCTGTCAAATGGTGAATTGGTGAATTGGTGGATCCGTGAATGGGTGAATTTGCATCGCGCGGCTACCGCCGCGCCTCCAGAGCACGCGCGGTAGCGCGTGCACAGCTAATTCACCAATCCACCAATTCACCAATTCGCCAATTCATGCTATCGGTCCTGATCGGAATCGCCCAGGGTGACGTGCCACCGGTCCGTGTCCTCGTAGAACGCCGAGTCCACTTCAATCCCGTTGATCTTGACCACGAACTCCATCGTGGATTTGACCTGAAAGTAACCGGATCGCCGAAGCACACGGCGGAAGCCCTCGTGCATCGCGAACACACGAATCTTGTCCGAGTCGGCCTGGCGCGCTTCGCGATCGACCCAGTTCAGCAACGTCCGGAACGTGGCTTCATCGTCGGGATCGGTCAGGAAGTCGACCAGCAGCGTGACCCGTCCGCGAGGTTCGTGGAGATGCCGGTAAACGGCATAGCCGACATTGCGATCCTCACGGCGGACGACGGCGATCGAGTATCGGACATGCGGCGCGGAGACGAATTTCCAGTTCAGATACGCGGCATCGCGACGGACCGCGAGCTCGAGCTTTGGCGCGACCTGTTCCCAGAGCGCGGTAAAACTGTCGTCGAAGCGCTGGACCAGCCTGACCTCGGCGCGCATCGGCCGTGCCCGCGAAATGATCAGGACGAACGGCAGCGTCAAGGCCGACACCAGCCGGTTGATCGCAACCGGCCAGTGCGGTATTCGCAGGGCGCGGCGCGTCAATGGCTTGACGAGAAGCGGCACCGGCCCCACGTCGGGCCAATTCAGCTTCTGAAACAGTCTGTACGACGATTCAGACAATCCCAGCCCGAGCGACGCTCCGACGTTGCGATCCCACGTGCGGAAGAGGACCTCGCCCAGGCCCTGACGTTGCCGTTCGGGCGCGACCATCACGTCCATTCCCCACGAGCCCTGGACCTCGCGGCCTTTCAGCGACAAGCGCACGGGCATCGTCGCGTACTGGCCGACGAGCGTGATGCCCTCCCGCGCGATCCAAATCTCCGGCTCCTGTCCTGGATTGTTCGGATTTCGGCGATATTGCCATTCCCAGCGGAGCCGGCTCGCGTCGGCAGCGTCGATGCCAAACACGCGGCGGTACAAGGCCTCCACGGCGCGCTTGTCGTCAGGCCGGTACTTGGTGATATCTGCCACGTCAGCGTCTCGCGAGCACGTATTCCATATTGCTGATGAGCGCATCCTGGACGAGGGCACTGTTGCGAACCCATCGGGCAATTGGCGCCGGAAGTTTGCGGACCGTCGCCGTGACGTGCAGCTCTTCTCGGACGATCCGCAGGCCGGCACGCGCGATCTGATCGCGGAGCCTGGCAACTCGAACCTTCTCGAGAAGGTCGTCGTGCTTGACCTCTCCGCGCCGGGCCGCCTTGATGAACGAGTTCTCATTCGCCGGCTCTTTGAGCGTCCACGGCGCGTGGCGCGCGAGCAGGCGGAACGTCCCGAAGGCGATGCGACGCCCGAAGATCAGGTGCAACGGGACCGGAACTTTCAGCCGCGGCAGATGGGCGCCCGCGAACGAGAGATACGGCGACGTCGACAGGTACATGTAGCCGTCCGGCGCGAGCACACGCGCGCACTCGCGCAGGTACAGCGATGCATCGGCCACGTGTTCGATCACCGCATGCGACAGCACGAGGTCGAACGAGCCGCTGGCGAATGGCAGCGCCATGCCATCTGCCAGAGCGAAGTGCAGATTGTGCAGCTGACGCTCCTGGCCAAGCCGCACGCCGGCTTCCTGGAAACGCTCCGCCGGATCGATGCCGACAACGGTATCGGCTTCTTCGGCGAGCGAGAGGGGCATCCCGCCGCCACCGCAGCCGTCGTCGAGGACGCGTCCCCGCAACGGCACGGCGGCTCGCTCCAGAAAGGCGATGACTTTCGCGCTCCGGTAATACTCGAACAGGGCGTAGTCGTACTCTGAACGGAATCGGAGGTCGGCATGCGCCTTGATGGCGCGTTCGTCAATGTTTCGCACGCCCGTTCTGTGGCAAGTTCGGCTGTCCCGCGCCGAATTTATCAATGAGAACCGCGCGGTCGTGGCCGCTTGCGGTTTCGGCGACGTCGAAGGTGGCGATGATCCTGTGGTTCGGGTAGGCGTCGATCACATCCTGAATGACGGGATTGTGCGCCTGCGACTCGTAGCCGAGGCTGGGCGCGATATACGTCAAAATATATCGCACATCATCACGTGTCTTCCGATCATCGTAGTTTCCGAATTCACGGCCGATGAAAACTGGCCGGATGCGATTCTCGAGCGCCAGGCCATTGGCCAGCTTTCCCTGCACCAGCGTGCCCGCCGGCAGGAGAGCGCCGACGGCGCGCGACGCCTCGTAGTTCTTGTAGGTCCGTCCGACCGCCCACTGGACGTACTGGAGGACATTTCCCGCTGAAAGCAGCACCGCGAGCACGATGGCTCCACGCGCCGTGAGCCGTGCGCCGAGCGCGCGTGGCAGTCGGGGCCACGTCGCGTACAAGACTCCCGCGAATATCAGGGCCAGCGCTCCGGCAATGCGAACGTTGGGGCTGATCTCCCGTAGAAACGCAATCCGGACGATGGAGGCGAAGACGACGTACGCGCCATACAGGACGATTGGCAGCGCGAGCAGAGCGCGGCGGCGCGGCATCGCCTCGAGTGAAGACGGCAGGATCTGAAGCCGCCCGAGCGCCAGGGAGGCAAGCGCGGCGAGCGCCGGAATGAAGAATACGAATCGCCGTTCGTTGCTGGCGTCGTGAAGAATCAACTCCGCGCCGCCGAGCAGCACCCACAGCAGCAGCAGCCGCTCGCCACTCTTCAGCTCGCGCCAGCGTGCGAGCAGACCGCCTGCATACGCCGCGGCGAGCGCCAGCACGAACCAGGTTCTGGTGAAGGCGTCCTGCAGAGGGAACCACGACACGCGATCGACGAGCGACTTGACGTCGTAGCTGGGTTTTCGGGTGACCGACATCTGCCAGTTGTAGAAACGATAACTCGGCCAGTTTGGCAGGACGAACAGCGTCATCGCGACGGTACCGCAGACAACAAGCCCGCCGAGCGTCCACAAGCCGGCGCTCGCGTTCCTCGACGGTGCGCTCGTCGCGCGCGAGCGCAGAATGCTCACCAACGCGTCGAGTCCAAGCGCGACGACGAAGAAGGCCGCGGACGCCTTCGTGAAAAACGCGAGTAGCGCGCACGCGGCGGCAGCAAAACCCCAACGAGGCCGATCATCCGCGCGGACATAGCAGTACCAGGACGCAACCATGAACGCGACCATCGGTCCTTCCATCAGCGCAGCACGGTTCCACATCGTGTAGAAGTAATTGGTTCCGGCGAGGGCGGCCGCAATCAGACCTGCCCGCCGTCCGGCGAGCCTGGCGACCCCGAGCGCCAGCAGCCACACCGACAAGAGCCCTAACGCTTGAGGTACGATTCGCGCCTGGCGCACACCGACACCAAGCGTCTGGAATGCGACGTATTGGAGACCGGTGAAGACCGGCGCGATGTACATCGGATTCCACTGGTCCATCGACCACTCGCCAAACATCGCCTTGTTGCGGGCGTTGTGAACCCACGGCCCTTCATCGTGCCAGACGATGCCGACTGAGGGATTCCAGGGAGGATCGGCAGCAGGGAACAGGCCGCGCATAAGGGCCGCAACCGCAAGGATTGAGAACAGGATCGAACCGAAGGTGCGGCGCGAGACATCGCCGTGCTCGATCATTGCACGGGCACCCGTCTCGACCAGACGTCGAACCCATCCGGTCCCGGCACTTGTTGGTACGAGTTCCGCAGCCAGGTGACCAGCGACGGGGTGGTCATGAAGAAGTGCGCGGAGTCGTCGACGTCGGGGTACCAGTCGCGCTGCTGCAGGGCAACTATGGCGGGCGTGTGACGACGAAGATCGTCGAGCAGTCCGCTCACGCCGTATCCGGGCGTACCGTCGTTGAACCCGACAATGACCGGCCGGCTCCAGAAGAACCGGGACGCGCTCATGCGGCCGGCGCTCACGTACGCGCCGGACGAAAATCCAAAAACGTACACGGTGTCGGACGCGGCAGTGTGATCGCGCATGAAGGCGCCGAGTTCATCCATCGCCTGTGCCGAATACTTTCTTGTCGAGCGATCGCCATACCGCGCGAGATGTTCTGCCCGCGTGGTTCCTCCCAGCAGGTATCGAGCATCGTGCCAGGTATTGGAGACGAGCTTGTCGAAATCATTCACTCGATACACGCCGACCAGGACCGCGATCAGAATGGCGCCGTTCACCAGCCGCGATGACGTACGCACGAACGTGGCGCCCCAAGCCGCGGAGAGTGCCAGCGCGGGGGCCGCCTGGACGAAGTATTGCGGAAGATCACGGCTTCCGTTAATCGCAATCGTGAGACACGCCGACGCGGTCCATGCCACAGGGATCAATCTGTCGGCGCCACGCCGGCCCGCAACCAGCAGTACCGCACAGCCGGCGCCGCCGACGAACCACAGAGCATCGACCCGCGCGTGCTGCACCGGGAACGTCAGCAGGTAGGCCACCGCGTGCAGCGGGCCCTGGTACGTTTCTCCGGAGTAACGGACGTTGTACAGAATCGTCGCGTCATACAACGCGCGCAGGGAATGTCCGGCTGCGAACCACGCGCCGATGGCCACGACAGGAATCAGAAAGCCCGCCGCGAGACGCACGATGCTGCCCGGAGTCAGCCGCCCCCAGGTGAACAGCGCGAAGAGCGCCGCGAGGCCGTACGCCGCGGCGTTGTATTTGAACGCGAACGCCAACCCCAACAGGATTCCAGCGGCGACGATGTTGCGCCCCGCGTGGCCGGACCGGCTGCGAGCGAGACACAGAAACGCGCCGGTGACGACAGCGGCAATGAAGGTTTCGCATTGCGCTCTGACACTGACGCCCCCGAGCCTTGCAAATGATGGATTCGACAGCATCAGGAACACGATCGCGGCCCAGGCCCCGACCGTGCCTCCCGCCATCGACGTGCCTAGCCTCCACAAGAGAAACGCCACGGTTCCGGCGATCAGCAGATCTGCGGCTGGAACGGCGGCACTCCGCGGCAGGACCGTCCGCATCACCGCATATGTGAGGTGAATGGCGGGCGGTTTTTGATCCCACGCATCGCGATACGGCAGACCGCCGGCGCGAATGCTTTCGCCGACGTACGCATAGAGCCCTTGATCGGCACCCATCGGCTGCGCGAGCGACGGTAGACGCACGACGAACAGGACGCATGCGAGCGCCAACAGCAGGCGGTTTGTCATGTCAGCGTGCCGGGTGCTTGAATTATAGTGCTTGGGAGTTTCATCCTTGACCGTTCGGAACCGCCAACCAGCCGCGCTCGCGATCATCGTCCCGACCTACAACGAACGCGATCGACTGAGCGACCTCATCGAGAGAATCTTTGCGTCGTACGTCGCCCACGCGATCGACGGCGAGATCGTTGTCGTCGATGACAACTCGCCTGACGGAACCGGCGCACTGGCTGACGAGCTGGCCACGCGTTACCGCATCACGGTGCTGCATCGGGCGGGGAAGATGGGACTGGGCACGGCCGTCATCGAGGGGTTTGCCGCGGCGAGCGCGCCGATTGTCGGTGTCATGGACGCCGACCTGAGCCATCCGCCCGACCTGCTCCCCGGCATGCTCGCGGTCATGCAGTCGACCTCGGCTGACGTCGTGATCGGCAGCCGGTACATCCCCGGGGGCGGCACGCGCGGATGGGGTGTCGGCCGACTGCTGATGTCACGATTCGCCTGCGTTCTCGCCCACACCGTGACGCCGATCCGCGACGCAACCTCCGGGTTCTTCCTGATGCGGCGGGCGCTTGCCCGCGACGTGCGAATCTCGGCCGGCGGTTTCAAGATCTGTCTCGAGCTGCTCGTCAGAGGGCGGCCGTCATCGGTCGTGGAGGTCCCATACGTCTTCGTCGGCCGGACCGCCGGCGAAAGCAAGATGAACCTCAAAGAGGCGCTTGGCTATCTGAAACAGCTCGCCGAACTGCGGCGATTCATGTCGCAGCAGCCGAGACTGTCACAATCCTACCGGCGGTTGTCCCTGGAAGAACTTGCGGCACAGACTTCACTGAAGAACCGGACCGCGGTTCCCGATCCGCTGCGGCCGTAACCGCCTTACCCCTCCACCGTCGCCGACTGACGCGGAGCCGTCGTCGAGGTATCGACGACGCGAGTGCCAAACAAGGTACGGGAGAGCACCTGCCAGACGATGTTCTGTTTGGACAGTGCAATCTGCGCGACATCGCCGACGTGGCGCGCCAAGTAGCCTGGGCGCAGGAAGAATCGCCGCTTCGCGCGATTGATGGCGTCCATCACGATGCGATCGTCGAGGCCGTTTCCGCGAAGCATGTAGTACGAGTACTCCATCTTCGACCAGTCGTTACCTGCCTCCGGCGGGAGCAGCGACTCGCGGACGCATTTCTCATACAGAGCCGTGCCCGGATACGGCACGGCCGGGTAGAAATTAGCGAAGTCGGGATCCAACGCGATCGCGTAATTGATGGTCTGTTCCATCGTCTGCGGCGTTTCTCCCGGGTAGCCGAAGATGAAGAACGCGAACGAGCGGATGCCTGCGTCCCGCATATTCTTGAACGCCGTCTGGATCTTCTGGCGCTCGAGGCGCTTGACCATATCCTTCCGCACCTCGTCGGATTCGGATTCGATGCCGAGCGCCAGCATCCAGCATCCCGATCGCTTCAATCGGTGCACGAAGGCCGCGTCGGTGAGATTGTCGGCGCGGGCGTTGCCGAACCACTGGATGGGCAGATTTCTCGCGATCAGCTCGTCGCAGAACGCCGTGAACGCTTTGACGTTCAGCGTGACCGTGTCACCCCAGAGATAGAAGAAATCCACCCCCAGCTCGCGGTGGGTGCGCTCGATCTCATCGACGATGGCTTTTGCGCTTCGCTCGCGGAATTTGTGACCCTGATGAATCGGCGCGACGCAGAAATCGCAGGTGTAGGGGCAACCACGGCTGGTTTCGACGATGACGTAGCGCTTGTTGACGAGCGGCAGGGCGTAGCGTTCCAGCGCGACGAGATCCCACGCCGGATAGGGAATCGTCGCGAACCGGGTAAAGCTCCCGTGCGCGCGGTGCGGCATCACCGTCGAACCGCTGCGCCACGTCAGGCTCGCGACTTCACCAATCTGATCCGCCGAATCCAATCGCGCGAGCTGGAGGATCGCGTCCTCGGGCTCGCCGACGAACATACCGTCAACCTCGGGAACGCGCGCCATCGACATTGCCGCCGCGGTCGAGGCGTGCGGCCCGAAGCAGAACATCGGAACGGTGTAGCGTTGCTTCAGGCGAGCGATCGCCGCGACGTCGGCGTCGAGGGTCGGCGTCGTCGATGGGAAGACGATCAGTGTCGGTGCGAACTGCTCACGATCCAGCCGCGCAATGATGTCGTCGATCGACAACCGTTCAGCGGTGGCGTCGACGAGCCGGACGTTGCACCCCGCCTCCCGAAGCAGTGACGCGGCCACCGCGAGCGTGTAGGGCGGTTTCGTGGTGCCAAGAACCTCTTCGCGTTCCTGGCAGCGGCCCTGACGGGTGAAGGCGACGCCGTTGATGAGCGGCGGATTGATGAGCAGCGTAGAGCGGCCAAGCATCGGAATGTGATTCACCGGACCACGGTCAGTGGGATTGCGCGCCGGGCAGGGCGCGGCACGCCGGCCCCGAAAGGCTCGGCAAGCGGGGTTGGAGACAATTCAACTTTGCAGCAGCGCCGGCACACCGGAAAGATCCCGTTTTCCACCAGGCGACGCCGCATGTCGACGTACCGTTCGCCATTCCAGACGTCCTCGAGCGACGACTGCGAGAGATCGCCGACTTCAACCCGAATGAACGGGCAGAAGTACACCTTGCCGGAGAAAGACACGCGCGCGTGGAGGAACGGGTACAGACAGCGGCCTTCCAGCTTCGCTCCGGGGGTGTAGTAGTTGTCGATCAGCTGCGGATGCACCTTCGGCCGGAAGTCGAACAGGACGTTCTTCCGCCGGCACTTCTCCTGCAGGGCGCGCACTTTCTCGCGCACGCGATCGATATCGAGTCCGGGATCGGGGGTGATGTAGGTCGCGATCACCGACGCGTCCGGCGCGTCGATCAGCCGCACCGTTTCGGCGACTTCCTCGGGCGTGCTGAACATCAGATGATTCAAACCGATGGCATCGACGCCAAGCTCTTCGGCGACATCGACCATCTCGTCGAGCGCTTCGAGGCTCTCGTGCGCGACGGTCGTGTTGATACTGATCCTGAGCGGCGCCTGACGCTGCCGGGCCGCGGCCTGGAGCCGTTTCAGCCCCGCACAGGTTCGCTCGAACGTGCCTTTGAGGCCGCGAGCGGCATCATGGATGCCGCCCGGTCCGTCAATCGACACGCTGATATGGCGGAGGAAACCGGCAGCGGCGAGACCCGCCAGGGCTTCCGCGCGTTCGTCGTTGATGATCGTGCCGTTGGTCGTCAGATAGCCGCAGGCGTAACCCTTCTCGCGGAAGAGATCGAGGACGGACATGATGTCCTTCCGCATGAAGATCTCACCGCCGGTCAGGCTCACCTGCAGGCCGGGATCGTCCGGAAATGCACGTCGCAGCGCGTCGAGCGTCATCTCCTCGCGCCACTGCCCTTCGATGTTCAGCAGATCGCCGACGTAACAGAACTCGCAGTGCAGGTTGCACCGCATCGTGGCTTCGTACACCGCGCCCATCGGCAGCCGATCCGCGCGCCCGGTTTTTTCGTCGATGAAGCGGCGGATTCTCTGCTCGTAGCGACGGCGTCGATAGCGGGCCCACGCGTGGCGCGCGAGCGGCAGCGCTCGCGCACGTGTCGCGATCGATTCGCGGAGCTTCGCCACGGACGTTCGAAAGGCTGCGCCCGGCGCAGGCTTCCGTCCATCCTTGTCCGCAATGTTCAGGGCCACGGCCATCGAGTTGTCAGATCTCCGGGGTGTTCCGCTCTGGCGCCTGCCGCCGAGGCTGCAAAACTTCGCTTGAGCGTGAAAGGACCATCCATTGTATCGCCTCGCGCGAGAGAACGCTATGCATTGTGCTCGAGCCGACCGCCGGGCTCTTCCGGCACCTCGACCGACACGATTTCGCCCGCGAGCCCGGTTGCTTCGACGGGGGCCGTGGCCAGGCGGGTGTCCCGGCGGATCCAGAGCGCCTCGAGCGCTCGAATCTCGTCGGCATTGAAGAATCTCGTGATCCAGAGGAGAGCCGTCATGACGACCACGACCGTCGTCCCCCGCGCGAGGAGCCCGGCCAGCGCGGGCATTGCTGGAATCGCCGTTGCCATGACGAAGGCGATGACCGCGGCCGCCAGCGCGCGCGAGACACGGCCAGATTCGTAGCGGATGGGGTAGAAGCGTTGGGAGAACGCGAAGGCGAGACCCGCCTGTACCGCATATGCGGCGCCGTTCGCCCAGGCCGCGCCGATGATGCCGAAGCGCGGAATCAGCGCGAAATTGAGGCCGATGTTCAGTCCGGCACCGATCGCGGTGGTGATCGGGTAGTAGGTCGTGTTCGACGTGATGTTGAGACCGATTGATGTCAGCAGGTAGACGCCGTAGAAGAACACGCCCACCGCCGTCCACATCATGACGCCTGTCGCGGCGACGTACTGCCCGTGCGTCGCCAGGTTCAGGAGATCCGCGGCAATCGCGCAGAGCCCGGCCGTCATCAGCGCGAGCAGGGCGACGCCGTACGTGGTCACCGCGCTGAACACTCGCGCGGCGTCCGGCTCGCGGGCCGTGGCGTAATAAAACGGAGCCCACGCGTATTCAAAGGCACCGAGGACAATCTTTTCGATCAGACCGAAGCTCACGCCAATCGAGTACACACCGATGTCCTGCACCGACACGTAGCGCGTCATCACGAAGCGATCGCCGACCGCCATCAGCTGAAGAGCGAAGCCGTGAGGTACCCGAGGCAGGCCAAACGCCAGCGACTTTCGCAGAATCTCCGGCGCGAACATCGGACGAAGCAGTGGAATGAACCACCGCAACATCACGACCAGCAAGACCGCCGTTACGATCACGTCGGCAACGACAATGCCCATGACGCCGAGTCCCGCCCCCACCACCAGCACCAGTCGAAGGACGAGGGTCGAGGCGGATCGGGCGAGCGTCAGCCCGCTGAATTCGCGCGCGCGCCCCTGAATGCGGAGCACGTGAAAGGGAATGAACGTGAAACCGATCGCGAACGTGTTCAGGAGGACGAGTTCGAGCGCGAGGGTGTAGCCTTCCGATTGCAGCAGCCTGCCGGAGAAGAACGGCGCCGCGACGAGCGCCAACGCCAGCAGAACGCCGTTGGCGCCGAGAAGAAACAGAAACAGCGTGCTGGCGAGGCGCTGACGCTCCTGTTCGTCCGCGCAGTCGTACCAGAAACGCATGAACGCGCCGTCAACGCCCCATCGGAAGAACAGCTTGACGGTTGCCTCGACGCTTGCGAGGAGCGCCAGCACACCGTAGTCGGCTTTGCTCAGGAACTTGACGTAGAGGGGAAGGAGCAGGAAGTTGAGCGCCTGGATGGCTACGTCGCCGGAGCCGTAGATGGCCAGGTGCTTGGTGAGCTCGCGAATCTTCTGAAACAACGGTTCAGGGCTTCCGCAGCGTCAGGAGATTCAGGAAACACCAGCCGGGGATCGGCAGCAGGCGCGACAGCCACCGATGCAGCGGTTGAAGCGCGAGTGGACGCCGGCGTATCCAGCGCGTCAGCACGGGCACGGTCGGAAAGATCCCGCGCCGCTCGACGAGGATGAAACCTGCGCGACGTGCGAGCTCGATGTATTCGACCGCTGGCCGATCGCCGGGATGCTTGTGCGCCGAAGCCGTGCGGATGAGACGTCCCAGCAGCAGGAAGTGCACGCGAGACTGCAAGTGGGCAAGATTCGGAACCGACACGAGCAGGTCGCCGCCGCTTTTCAGGACGCGAAACAGCTCGGCAATCGCGCGCGGCTGTTCTTCGAACGTCAGGTGCTCGAGCACGTCGAGACATAGCGCGCGGTCGAACGATCCGTCTGCGAACGGAAGCTCTGTCAGCGAGCCCGTCCGGACGCGGTCGGACGAATAGTTTGGGTCGATGCCTTCGATCGCCAGCCGATCGGCGTATTCCTCGACGAGTACGCCTTCCCCGCAGCCCGCATCCAGTACACGAGCGCCGGGACGGCTCCCGTCAAGCCAGAGGCGCACGGCCGCCAGCTTCGCAATGTAGGTGGGATAAAACTCCCAGTTCGGGTCTGGTGCGCGGTGATAGTCGCCGCGCGTAGCGTACTCGCCGCTACGCACGGACGGTTGCGTCATCGGGTGATTCTAACCAATTGGTGAATTGGTGGGTTGGTGAATCTGTGAATTGGCTTGCACGCGCTACTGCGCGTGCTGTTACAGCGCGGCGGGAGCCGCGCGATGCGAATTCACCAATTCACCAATTCACGACTATTCGGGTTCGCCACCCGGTCCGCCCGGACCTCCAGGTCGCACGAACGGCGGCGGAATGCTTCCCGGCGTGTTCGGTACCACGGTGCCAGGCACCGGCGGCGGCCCATACGGGTTCGGCTGGCCGGCGGGCGGAGCGGGCAACATGCCCGGCCTTGGCGCGGTCAGGGACGGCGATTGCGCACCGGTCGGAACTGGCGACGCGCCTGGCATCACCGCCGGCGGCATCGGTCCCGGTACCGGCGACGTGCCCGGCGGATACACCTGCGGTTGCTCGACGTTCGGATTGTCATCGTCGGGCATCGGCATGGGCATCTGCTGCATCGTCACCGGCCGGTTATTGAAGGGGGTTGGCGTATTGGCCGCAACCCCAACCGGTCCGCGACTCACCGGCAGGATCATCACGCGATCGAACATGGATGCATCGGCGACGTTGGCGGGACGCTGCGAGGCGATATATCCGCTCGCGGATCGGAGGAGCAGATCGAGCACCTCGCGCTCAGGCCGATCGATCAGCTGAAGTGTCAGCGGCGGCCCCATCAGCTTGTCGCCGTTGACGATCGTCGTCTTGCCGAGGCGCGACCATTCGTCGAGGATCTGACGAAGCGGAACGTCCTGGGCAATCAGCGTGACTCGACCATTCGACAGCGTCAGCTTCAGGTCACCGGCAGCGGCAAGTGAAGCCGATCCCGATATCAAAGCTACCGCCGCGGCGATGCGAAAGAATCTGTGCATCACTTCTCCCTTGTCCCTTCTGCGCTATCGCCATTAATTATACTGCCCGTTAGACCGTGGTTGCGAGCTGGGCGGACGGGAAAAATCAGGCGTATTCTTGAGCCGTAAACACTGATGCCACAAGTGGTTCTGACCCACATGGAGCACCGAAAATGCGACGCGCGATACTGATTCTCCTGCTCCTCCTCGTACCTGCGCCCCAGTTTGCCCAGCAGCGGCCGCCGGTAATGGGTCGTAACGCTGGCGTGTCGGCCGGCCATCCCCTGACGTCCGCGGCGGCGTTTGAAGTCCTCATGAAAGGCGGGAACGCCTTCGACGCCGGCGTGGCCGCGATGCTGGTCGGGGGCATCGTTGAGCAGGACCTCTATAGCCTCGGCGGGGAAGGTCTGGTCCTGGTCTACCCGCGCAGCACGCGAAAGGTCGTGTCGATCGTCGGGCAGGGATGGGCGCCCAAAGGGGCGACGATCGACTGGTATACCTCCCAGGGCAAGACGATGCAGGGCATCGGCCTCGATCCCGCCGTTGTGCCCGGCGTCGTGCACGCGGCGCTGACGGTACTCGAACGCTGGGGCACGATGAGCTTCGAGCAGGTATCGAGCCGCGCCGTCGAGTACGCCGAGAAGGGCTTCCCCTTGCGCCCGAGGACGGTCGCCGCCATCGACGGCAACCGGAAGTTCATCGACGCGTGGCCGGATAACAAACGAATGTGGGTAAAGGCTGACGGTTCCGCGTACAAGGCCGGCGACACGATCGTGATGCCGGATCTGGCACGCACGCTGATGGCGATGGTCGAGTCCGAACGGAAGGCGGCGAAGAAGGGGCGCGCAGCCGGGATCGCTGCCGCGCGCGACCGTTTCTACAAAGGCGACATCGCCCAGACGATGGTGACGTTTCTCAAACAGCATCAGGCGCCGTTCGAGCTCGCCGACTTCGCCGAGTTCTTCGCCCGCGTGGAGGAGCCGGCGACGACGAACTACCGCGGGTACGACGTCTACAAACACTCGTTCAGCAGCCAGGGACCCGTGCTGCTCGAAACGCTCAACATCCTCGAGCAGTTCGATCTGAAGTCGATGCACCACAACAGCGCCGACTACCTGCACACGCTGGTCGAGGCGATGAAGCTGGCATACGCCGATCGCGATTCGTACTACGCCGATCAGGCGTTCGTGGAGAGCCCGGCGCAGGGCCTGCTTTCGAAGGCGTACGCCAGGGAGCGTGCGAAGCAGATCGATCCAAAACACGCGTCGAAGGGATATCTCGCGGGGAACCCGCTGCCGTTCGACTCGAAGGTCAAGACGTGGGCCTATTGGGTGGCCGACTTGAAAGACGCGACGCAGGCTGAGCCGCCGATTCCGCAGCAGGATCTCACGGCCGGCGTCACCAAGGACACGACGCACATCTCAGTCATCGACAAAGATGGCAACGTTTTCGACGCGACCCCCAGCGGCGCGTGGATTCCGACCTCGGTCGTCCTGGGTTCGACCGGGGTGATGATGAGCGTCCGTGGCGAATCGTTCTGGCTCGACAAGACCCGCGCTGCGCAGCTTCGACCGCGCTCGCGCCCGCGCTACACGCTCACGCCGAGCATCGTCTTGCGCAACGGCGAGCCGTTCATGGCGATCGGAACGCCCGGCGGCGACAACCAGGAGCAGACGATCGTCCAGGCGTTCCTCAACGTCGTCGAATTCTGGCCCGACTGGTATCCGAATCTTCACGAAGCCTTCCGCTGGCCGCGGATGCAGACGCTTCATTTCTACGGGTCGTTCTGGCCCCATCCCGGCGGCTTCAACAAGCTGAACCTGGAAGCGGATCTGTCCGATGCGGTGTTCGAGGAGTTGAAGTCACGCGGCCACGATATCAGCCGGATCCCCATCGCCAGCATGTCGGGGTGCGCGACCGCGGTCGTCGTCGATCCGGCAACGGGCAATCGAATCGCCGGCGCCGACCCGCGACGTGATTGCTACGCGATGGCGTATTGAGATTGCTGATTGTCGATTGCTGATTGAATCAGCAATCGCTCAAACCAGTTTCGTGATCCAGAGCGGCGAGTCTTTGCGGGGCAGGTCGCACGCGCGGCACACATCGGGGCCGCCGCTTTCGAGATGCTGACGCCGGGCGTTTCGGTAAGGCTCGGCATTCCAAATCTCAGCGATGGTGTGCGTGTTGAGATCGCCAAGGATCGTTTTGCCGTCAAAGTCGGCGCAGCACAAGGACACGCGACCGTCCCACAGCACCGTGAAGGTCAGCCACGGCCGGTAACAGGGAAAGTTGACGTCTGATTCCGTGTTCAGCGTCCCCGCCCAGTTATGGAGGTCGGTCACGTGAATCTTGTCGGCGATTGTTTTCCAGTGCTCGATGAAGGCCTGTTCATCGGCGGAATTATTCTGACGGACGAACGACAGAATCAGCTTCGGCCGGCGCTTGCCGCTTTCGCCTCGCAGGCGAAGCAGCCGCTCGATGTTGGCGATGACCTTGTCGTACTTCAGCCCGATGCGGGTCGATTCGAAGACTTCTTTTCCGGAGGCGTCGACGCTGATGTTGATCGCGTCGAGGCCGGCATCGATCATTCCGCGCGCGACCGGCTCGGTGATCAGCGACCCATTGCTGATCATCCCGACTTCCTTGATGCCTTTCTGTTTCGCGTACCTGACTTTTTCAACCAGCTTGCGGTCGACGAACGCTTCGCCGTAGTTGTGCATCCTCACGTGCGTGATGCCAAGCTCTGCGCACTCGTCGACGATTTTCTTGAAGAGCTCGAGGCTCATGATGCCCTGGCGGCGGTGCATGTCGTCGCGCGGGCAGAATACGCACTTGGCGTTACAGATGTTCGTGGCTTCGATCTGGACGATCTCGGGCATGCTCGGCGCGCGATCCCGCCCGGTGGCGAGAAGCAGTCGCCGCACAGGCTTGGCCTGCGAGCGGAGGATCTGTTCCGCTGTGCGGCGCACACGCGCCTTGAGCTTCACGGGATGGGACATGAATGACTGCTAAAGCTGGCGAAAATGCTCGATCACCCGCGTCAGCGTTTCGTCGAGCCCGATCGTCGGCGCATAGCCGACGAGCGCGTGGATTCGACCGATGTCTGGCACACGCCGCGGCATGTCCTCGAATCCAGCTTCGTAGGCTTTCTCGTACGGCACCGTCACGATCTCGGAATCGCTGCCGGTCAGCTGTTTGACCTTTTGCGCCAGATCCCGGATCGAAATCTCCTCGCCGTTGCCGATGTTGAAGACCTGGCCGATCGCGCGGGGTTCGTCGATCAAGGCTACCATAGCCTTCACGACATCCCCGACGTAGGTGAAGCTCCGCGACTGTGTGCCATCGCCAAACACGGTGATCGGCTGTCCGGCGAGTGCCTGACGCACGAAGTTTGGAATCACCATGCCGTACTGGCCGGTCTGTCGCGGTCCTACGGTGTTGAACAGCCGGACGACGATCACCGGCAGCTTCTTTTCTTTCCAGTACGCCAGCGCCAGAAACTCGTCGATCATCTTGCTGCAGGCATAGGCCCATCGGTGCTTGATGGTCGGGCCCAGCACGAGGTCGGCGTCCTCCCGGAACGGCACGTCGGCGCTCTTGCCGTACACCTCTGATGTCGAGGCGATCAGCACCAGCTTCTTCTTCTTGTTCGCGTGCTTGAGCACGACTTCGGTCCCGTGAACGTTGGTTTCGATCGTGTGAACCGGCTGCTCGACGATCAGCTTGACGCCGACGGCCGCGGCGAGGTGCACGACGATGTCGCACCGGTCAACGAGCTCGGCCAGGACCGGCTCATTGGACACCGTGTCGATCGTGTAATGAAATCGTGGATTGCTCTTGAGGTGCACGACATTCTCGATCGAACCGGTCGACAGGTTATCGAGAATGAACACTTCGTCGCCGCGCTCGAGCAGCGCTTCGGACAGGTGGCTGCCGACGAATCCCGCGCCACCCGTGATCAGCACCCGCATCAGTGATTGTTCCTTTTGATAAAATCACTCCGAAGGGCTTCGCCCCTCGGACTCCCTTCGTACGCACGTGAGCAATCATCGCCTGTCATTTGAAATGGCGGCCAGCGTCAGGACCGCATCCGCCGAGCGGGCAGCCGCCCGGCCATCGGATCCAATCGCAAAACGTCTCAGGTAGTCCTCCCGCGCGCGTCCAAGGTGCAGGCGGAATTCTTCATCATACAGGATTCGATGGAGGGCCGGCTCGATCTCGGACGTGGTTGCGGCTCCCGCCATGATGCCGGCCGCGACGAACGGTGACAGATTGTTCGGCAGCCCGATCACGAGCGCAGGGATTCCCAGGACCCCGGCGTCGAGCGCGACGGTCGAATTGACGGTCACGACCAGGCGGGACGCGCGAAGCAGCGGTCCCAGTGCCGCACCGGCGTCAAGGACCCGCACGTTCTCGTGTCCCCTGGCGATCGGCTCATAGGCATCGGGCGTCTCCGCTGGATGGGTCTTGATGACGAGGTGAACGCCGGGCATCCGGCCAATCGCCTCCGTCAGCGCACCGAGGACGTGTCGTGCCTGCGTGAACTTGCCGACGAACAGCACGACATCGCGGGTGCCTGCGCCGGTCGCGTGTCGCGCGGCCGCAATGTCCTCGGACGACAGCGCGCCGATCGTCCGCACGAGCGCATCGAGCCGCGGGCTACCGGTCACGACGAGTGAGTCGGCAGGAAAATGTCCGCGACATTCCAGGTGCGCGCGCGCGTACTCGTCGAACAGCATCGTCTGAACCGGTCGCGGAAATCCCGCATCTGTCCGGCTTGCCGGATCGGATCGCATCTCGTCTTCTTCGTGGAGGTAATTGAGCCACGAGTGATAGATGAAGCCGTGCTGCAATCCGGCGGTCGGAATTCCACGCCGCCGCGCTTCGAGGATGACCGCTCGTCCCCAGCCGCCAGCTTCCGCGTATGTGACCGCCACGTCCGGCCGGAGCGCGTCGAGCGCTGCGCCAGCCTCGTCCATCGCGCGAGCCGACCACGTCCATTGAAGGAGGATGACTCCCGCGAGCTCTTCACGAATCAGTGGCCAGGAGTCATAGGGGCCAATGCGGGCGTGTTCGCGCACGGCGTCACTCTTCCACAGCGCGCGCAGCATTGGATGGCGCTCCCGCCACAACCGATTCGAATCGACCAGTTTCGAGAGGGACGCGAGCGATTCAATCGGAATCGCCGCACCTGGATCGGTCCTCTTGATCGCCGCGTGCCACCAACGGCGTGCGCGAAAGTTTTCGGATGGTCCGAGGCTGACGTAACGGACGCGCCCCTCGGCGCGGGTCTCCAACGCCTCGAGAACAGGCCCTATGTACGATTCCGCGCTGCCTTCAGGTGCTCCTGAACGCCAGAAGGCGCGGTGCACGAACGCGGCGACCGTCCCGGGCATCGGCTGAGGGGCCTGTGCGGGTCTTGCTCGGGACAGGCGAGCGGCCAGCATCAGCGCGCGTGCGCGCACGTCCATCTTCAGGAGACGCAGCGTCACCGTCGTTGCTGACTCAGTGGGACCTCGGTAGCGAAAACCGTGCACGCGGGCAGCCTCCGGCGCGAGCGCCCGAATGACAGGCCCGCCACGAACCAGTGCCATTTCGATCGGCCGCTCGCGGCCGACGAGCGCGTCAAGCGCGGCGATCGTCCGGTGGATGGCCAGCACGATCTGCTGCTTGTGCAGGTAGAGCTCGGCGAACCACCACAGCGAGTCGCCGCGATAGGTGAAGCGGCGGCGGAGCGGCTGACCGTCGACGTCGAGGTGTCGAAGTGCCTTGATCCAGCGGTACTCGGAGGCATTAGCGGCGTCCTCCGCGCGCGCATCAAGGTAATCGGCGAGTTGCACCCGTCGGGCGCCTCTTCCGTCGTCAATCGTCAGGACGTCATCAATCATGCTGACGTCGACGTGCGCGCAGGCTGTGTGCTGGCTCGAGCCGATTCGTGAAGGACCTCCCGCGCTGCGGCAAAGACCCGGTCGGCGCCAATCAGGGCGAGGCAGTCCGGTGTGTGCCCGACGCAGCGTGCTGGTGGCAGGCGAATGCGGTTGCACGGGCTGCAGGGCAGGTCGATGCGAACGACGCGATCGTACGCGCCGCGCGGCCCGTAACGCGCGGGATCCGATGGACCGAAAACGCCGACGACCGGTGTGCCGACGGCGACTGCGAGGTGCATCGGCCCGGTGTCGCCGGTGATGAGGAGGTCGAGTCGCTCGAGGACGCCAGAGAGCGTGAGGAGGTCGATATGGCCGGCGATGTCGACGACACGCGACGGCGGAAGACTGGCCTTGGCAGTTTCGACGAGCAGCCGATCCGCCGCCCCTCCGGTCAGCACGATGGTGGCGCCGGTCGTCTCGATCAGCCGGCGAGCCACCTCGGCGAATCGCTCCGGCGGCCATTGTTTGATGGCGCGTCCACCGCTCACGTGGACGCCAATCAACGGCTGTTCAGCGGCGCCCAGCAGGCGCGACGCGTTCTCGTGTGCCTCGGCCGGCGCGACGAGGGTCGGGCTGACCTCGTCGGGTATCGCGGCGTCAAAAATCGTCGAGATCAACCGGCGCGCATTATCTGTTGTATGCGCCCGCGTGTCGTATTCGATCGAAACGTCGAGAAGCGGCCCGCCGCCACCGCTCTTGTAACCCGCCGTCCACGTCGCTCCTGACGCCGCGGCGATCAGATTGCTGCGGATATCGGGCTCGAAGTTGATAGCCAGATCGTACGCGTTGGGACGCCAGCGTCGGGCTGCGCGAACCAGCGATGGCAGCGTGTGTCCCTGACTCTCTCTGGCGAGCCACGCGGCATCGAGAGACATGACCCGGCTGACCGGATCAATCGCTCGTGCCAGATCAGCATTCCAGCTTCCGACGATCAAATCGATTTCGGCGGTGGGGGCAAGACTTCTCAGATCGGCGAGCGCTGGCAATGTCATCAGCAGGTCGCCGATCCGTTCGAGGCGGAGAGCGAGAATCCGCTTTGGCGGCTGCGGGCGTACCCGACGTCGAAACGGCCGTGCCAAGGCCGCAATCGTACCGAGGATCAGATCTGTCGTCGCCACCGCAACCCGTTCGCGGCGATCGGCAATGTGGAGTGGCATCGATCTGACGCTATCTTACCGCCACGCGATCCAGCATGACCCCGATGTTGCGATCGTCCGGGGTTCCGAGCACTTTGTGGGGATTCCAGGTTCGGGTGACCAGCCGCAGCTCGACGGGCTCTCCCGTCGCCGACGCCTGCTTGGCAAGATCCGCCGGAATCGGGAAGACGTAGGGGGTGAATCCGTTTCCGACGCGAACAGTTCCCAGAAGTTGATTCTGGAGAAAGACGCTCAGGTCCGCAGGATCGGCGGCGGGCGGCCGTCCGCCATTGCTCAGCCACAGCACGAGTTCACGGTTCGACGGGCGGATGTGCGTGATGGAAAGGTACGATGTCGGACCCGTCCACCGGAACGTATGCCCTTCGGATGTCTCCTTTGCGTGGAATCGCACGACGTTGAGGTCGTCGCCGACGCCGACATCGAAATCGAAGTCGCGGTCGGCGGCGCTCGTGTCCGGGTCGGTGAACTCGTACACACCGTACTCGAACTCTTTCTGGCGGACGAATCTCGGAAACGCGTTGAGGGGCGAATCGTACTCGGGAACCTGAAATCGCTCGCTCGCGACTGCGCGGACGCCGTAGCGCTTCGACAGCAGATCCGTGCCGCCTCCGCCGATGAACAGCACCCGCCGGTACCGCGTTCGCGCCCACTCCAGAAAAGCCGCGAGGTTGGCCTTGTCGGGCTTGACCTGATACAGGACGAGGACGTTGCGCCCGTAGATGTAGGCGAGCGGTAACGCGAGCACGTGCACATCGCTGCCGGTGTCGCGCGACTCCGCGATTACGAGGTCGTCGTCGCCGATCGTCTTTGCAAGCTGTTCCAGTTTCGGGATCAGGCCGCTATACTCCGTGTGCTGAACCACCGGTCGGCTGACTCGGACGTAGTAGCCGGCGAGCAGCACGATGAACAGGACTCGCAGCGCGGTGCGGGTCGAGCCGGTCAGCGTGCGCGGCAATCGAACGCCGCTGAGCACCGCAGTGGACGCAAAGATGAGCGCACCCGGGAGGATCACCGGTAGGAACCGGCGCGTCATCCAGAAATGATTCGGAACGATCCTGATCTTGTAGAAAAGAAAACACGCAAAGATCACCACCGTGCTGATCAACGCGGGGTCGCGGAAAAATCGACGCGACAGGAGCGCAAGGCCGATCAATGCGGCGATGAGGGCGGGGAGCGTGAAGTACCAGTTGGTGAACGTTCGCAGTGCCTCAGCGTCGTGGATCGCGAGTTTTCCTGCCTGGTGGCGGAAGATGAGCGCGTACACCGCCAGCACCCAGGTGCCGGCAACGATTGCGATCGGGACCCACGGGCCGAGCGCCTTGATCGCTTCCGGAAGGCGCCACGACAGCGCGAGCAACGCGAGCGCAGTCAGCGCGACCATGATCAATGCCCACGATTCCCAGGTCGGCAGCGTCTGCAGAAACAGAATGGGACCGGCTGCATACGCGCGAAGCGGCCCCAGCAGGTACGCCACCGCGGCTCCGGCCACGACCACAAATGTGGCGACGAAGCTCGGGCGCGCGCGCTGACCGCTGAAAGCGCCGAGCGCAAGCCCCGCTGCCACTCCCATAATTCCGAGTACGACGTCGAACCGCAGGAACAGCAGCAGCCCGAGCAGCGCTCCGGCGACGGGGGCGAAGAACGGATCGCCATCGACGTGCGCGCGCGCGTTGGCCAGAAGCGCGGCAAAGAGCAGCGCCTGCATCACGACCTCGGCGTTTGGATATTTCGCAAACCACACCGTGATGACATGGAGCGCCAGCAGTCCCGCCGCGGCCGCGCCTACGGCGCGGCCTGCCAGACGCGCCCCCGCGAAGTAGACGGCCAGGAGGCCGAGGATCGCCCACACGCCGACCGTCCGCCGGGCGCCGGTCAGCCCGTCGATGCCATATCCGATCGCGATCGAAGCGGGAAAGAGATGGGGAAACTGTCCCACCACCGTGCCGCGCTCGACATCCTGGACGAAGAAGCCCATGAACCGCAGCGAGTCGTAGTCGGTGGTGTGGTATGAGGGAAAGAACAGGTCCCGGGCAAACGGGGGCACCGAAGCGACGACGGGATCATGAATGACAAGCGCGCCGCGCTGCGCGATCTGCACCCCTTCGTTGATGTAGGTCCCAGGATCCTTGCCGCCGATGATGTATTCCGAGGGAGGAAAGAACCTCCAGATCCCGAGCGCGACAAGCGCGATCGGCACGAGCGCGGTCCACGTGACACGCTTCGCGGCGCGGCCAAGCCGCAGTCGTCCACGCGCGACGATCGCGCACGCGGCAAGAACGACGATGTCCGCAACCAGAAGCCGGCCAAAGCTGTAGCGATGAAAAGCGGCGAGACCGATGACGGCGCCAAGGGACAGAGCGAGGCTGAGGACGATGGCCCAGAAGCCGCGCTCCTCCGCGTCGAGCTCGGCACGCCGGTCGCGATCCAGCCACGGCAGCCTGAAAACTGCTGCGCCGGGCAGCCACCCAATCAGCGCCAACTGTGCGAATTGAATCAGAGTCGCCACGACGGACAAGGGGAAAGAGACAAGGGAAAAGGCAAACGGCAAAAGGCAAAAGGAAAAGGTGAAACGGCGAAATCTCGCACGGTGTTATCTCTGCGCGAGCGCCCCCGCAACGATCTCGATCGCGTCTGGAGGGAGCGACGGGTAGAGCGGCAGCGAAAAGATTTCATCGCAGACCCGGTTGGCCACGGGGCAGTCCGCGGGCTGCTCTGCCGCGAGCGCCGGCTGCTTTGGAATGGGCACCGGATAGTGAATCAGCGTCTCGACGCCCGCCTCCCGCAGCCTGTTCTGCACGTCCTGCCGTGAGGTCGATTGGACCGGGAACAGGTGGTACACGTGGCCTTCGTCCAGGAGCGGCGGAACCGTCACGCCGGTTGCGCCAGACAGGCGTCCACGGTACTCGGCCGCGAGTGCTCTACGTCTCGATGTCCACCCCGCGAGCAGCGGAAGGCGAGCTCGAAGGACGGCCGCCTGCATTTCGTCGAGCCGCGAATTCACGCCGAACTCACCATGATGGTATCGGTCCGTTTGTCCGCCGTTCCTCAACCGCCGCGCGCGGGCGGCGAGATTGGCATCGGCGGTGGTGATCGCTCCGCCGTCACCGAGCGCGCCAAGATTCTTGGTCGGATAGAAACTGTACGCGGCGGCGGCACCGAAGCTGCCAACCGGCTTGCCGGCGCACGTCGCCAGATGTGCCTGGCAGCAGTCCTCGACGATGGCGAGGTGGTGTCGCTCGGCGATCGCGGCGATGGCAATCATATCCGCCGGCTGTCCGTAAAGATGGACCGGCAGAATGGCCGCGGTGCGCGACGTCACGGCGGCCGCGGCCGCTTTCGGATCCAGGGTGAGTCGATCGGGGTCGATATCGGCAAAAACGGGACGCGCGCCGACCATCATGATCGCGAGCGCGGAGTACGCCGCGGAGAGCGGCGAGGTGATGACCTCGTCGCCGCGGCCGATTCCGAGCGCACGCAGCGCAATGGCCAGAGCGTCCGTGCCGGTGCCGACGCCGACGGCGCTCGGCGCCCCTGACGCGCCGGCGAATTCGCGTTCGAACGCTTCCAGCTCCGGTCCCAGAATGAACCAGCCGCGCGTGATGACGCGATCGATGCCTTCACGGACGGCCTGCGCGTCCTCGCCAGGCGTCAACTGCAGAAATGGAATCACCGATGTGTCCGTGAGCTGATCTCGATCGTTTGAATGCAGGAACGGCGGTGGCCGGCGCAGCGCAGCCTCTGCTCGCTACGTAAACCGGTCATCCGCGCTCCCTCGGAGGCGGAGGCAGCGCGTCGGCCGTCATCCGCGGCGCGAGGCGGCGCGTGTGCTCCCGTCGCACCACGAGCGCGACCCAGAGCGCGGCCACGTCGATCGCGGTCTTGAAGAGCCGGCGGAAGTTGAAGAACTGCGACTTGCCATACACCCGGTGGTAATGATGGACAGGGACCTCGGCGACCTTGAATCCAGCGTCCTGGATTTTCTTCATCATCTCCAGACAGATGACGCCGCTGCTCGTTTCGAGAGAGACACGATCGAAAATCGAGCGTCGCAGCAGACGGAAGTCGCAGTCAACGTCGCGAATCTTCAATCCAAACAGCAGCTTCACCGTGTGATGGTAGATCCGTCCGATCAGAATGCGGTGCACGGGATCGGATCGGCTGATTTTGTACCCGTTGACCAGGTCGATATCGCTCGTGAGCGCGTTCCACAGCAGCGTCATCTCGGAAGGATCGTACTGTGCGTCGCCGTCGGTGTAGAACACGAGGTCTCGGGTGGCGGCGGCGAATCCGCTTCGCAATGCCGCGCCGTAGCCTCGGTTCTCGCCGTGATGGACCGCTCTGACTTCCGGATAGGTGCGCGCCAGCTCGTCGACGATCTGCGCGGTCGCATCGCGGCTGCCATCGTTCACCACGATCACTTCGAAATTCGACGTCAGGCCGGCCGCGGTCTGTCGCGCGGCGATCACGAGGCTGGCAATCGTCCCGCTGTCGTTGTACGCGGGAAAGAAGATGCTGAGCCCCGGCTGCCTGCTGGGTGGCTGCTGCATGGCGGAGCCGTAAATCTTAGCTGGGCAGTGATTTGAAGGCAAGGGCTCGGCTGTAGGCGAATTCGAATCGCTCGGCTGCCCGATCCCACCCGAACAAGTGCTCGACAGAGGCACGCGCGCGTGTCCCGATCTCGCGCCCGCGCCCAGGGTTCTCGAAGAGCGCTCGCATCGCCGCGGCAATGGCCCGCCCGTCGCGCTCCGGGACGATGACGCCAGTTCGTCCGTCCTCGACGACCGAGCCGATGCCGCCGGCGGCGGTGGTGATGAGCGGTGTCGCCGACGCCATCGCCTCGAGCACGACGTTAGGCAGCCCGTCGACGTTGCCGCTGTCGTCACGAACCGAGGGCGCGCAGATCACGTCGGCTGCGGCAAAGTATTCGCCCACCCGATCCTGGGATTGATTACCCAGAAATCGAATCCGCTCCCATACGCCCACGGTCCTGGATCGTTCCTCGAGCTCGTCGCGAAGCGTGCCCTCGCCCGCGATGGCCAGCACGGCTCCAGGTACGTCCGCGAGCGCGTCGATCACGTACTCGAAACCTTTTTTCCGGACCAGCCGGCCGGCCGCGACACACAGCGGCACTCGCTCCCCCACGTTCAGCTCCCGGCGTCGTTCTGCTCGTACGTTCGCATCAGGATGAAACCGATCGACGTCGACGCCGTACGGCACGGTTTCAATGCGTGCCGGATCGGCCCCGAGCCCGACGGCGCGCTGCGCCAGATCATCACTGCATGCGGTGACGAAACCGGCGCGGCGGAACGCTCGTCGCGCGGCAATTCTCGCCGGGATAAAACGCTCCGCGACGAACACGTCGGACCCGTGTAGGCTGACGACGAGCGGCAACGACGGTGCGGCGAGCGCCGCAGTGACTCCGCCCGGCACCACCCAGTGGCCATGCATGACGGTCGCGCGATGTCGCCGGGCGACCAGCCTCGCTTCCCGCCATCCCGCCGCCAGCGCCAGCGGCGCCGCTGCATACGCAGCGCCGCGAAGGCTGACGTCCGCACGCATTGCCGCGGCGTATCCGAACACGTTCAACGAACGGACGGGGGCGTACCGATAGAAGTGGAATTGGATTCCGTGTTCCGCGGCCGGTCTCGCGACGAGCGGGTGCCACGGCGCCACGACGTGAACCTCGTGCCCGCGCGCCGCAACCGATCGCGCGATCGGCTCCATGAAGGTGCCGACGCTGTCGCCGGGGAATCGCGGGTACGACGTCGTTACCATCACGACGACGTGTCGCATAATCGATGGCTGCCCTTAGCGTCGCAAGCCGCGCAGCGTGAGACGCCACGGCATCACCAGGGATTCCACGAGGACGTTCGACGAGAGCTTCGATTGTCCCTGACGCCGTTCCACGAAGATGATGGGCACCTCGGTGATGCGGGATCCATTTCTCGCGGCATTGAACAGCATTTCGACGAGGAACGCGTAGCCATCCGACACCATCGTATCGAGCGGCAGCCGCGCCAGCGCCTCACGCCGCCAACACCGATACCCACTCGTGCAGTCGGCGGCAGACAGGCCGGTCACGGTTCGAATATATCGGTTCCCGAACGCACTCAGAAAGATGCGATGCAGCGGCCAGTTGACGACGCTGACGCCGTTCAGATAGCGCGAACCGATGACGAGATCCGCGTGATCGGCCGCGGCGGTCATCGCCGGAAGGTATTCCGGGTTGTGCGACAGGTCGGCGTCCATCTGGCAAATCAGTTCGGCATCGGTCGTCGCGATCGCGTGACGCAGCCCGTCGATGTACGAACGCCCGAGGCCCCGTTTGCCGGTCCTGTGCATTACTTCGATTCGCCCGGGATACTCAGTCGCGAGTGCGTCTGCGACCTGGCCCGTACCGTCCGGCGACCCGTCGTCGACGACGAGCATGCGGAAGCCCGGAAAGGCGAGCACACCGCGGGCGAGCAACGGCAGGTTGTCGCGTTCGTTATAGGTTGGTACCACTATGAGGGCGTTCATCACCAGTCACATCCCGACGGTCTCACGCGTGCGCAATCCGTACCACGCGCCGGCGCACACGATCAACGCTGGATCGAGCACGGGAATACGAAAACGCTCCTGAGGAAAAAACAAGATGCAGACGACTACCGCTGAAAGGGCAAGCGGCACGAGCGCTTCCGGCGGATGCGGTCGGCTTCGCCAGCGTATTGCGCCGAGCACGCCAAGAGGCAGCACGAGCAAGTACGAGGCGATCGACACGACCCGGTACAAAGGGGAGTGTAACGCATACGACGGACCCGCCGGAACGATGGTGTAGAACATCTTCTTCAAGAGCAGCCCGATCCACCACAGCGGATGCCCGCCGATGTAGCGAAGGGCGTCGCGATAGTACAGCGGTTCGAGCTCTTCGGCACTCATCTCCGGATGCTCGGCGCGAAAAGCGAGGTCGGCGACTTTGATGTGGGGGTTCGCTGCCAGGTCGCCTTCGCCCCGGGCGCGCGGATGATTGCCGGTCCAGAATGTGACGCCGCCTTCGGATGCCACCAGAACGAACCGATGGTAGACGCGCGCGTTGCGTAGCGTCCAGGGAGCGACGACGAGTGCCGCCGCCACGATGACTGCCAGGGCAATCGGCGTGCGTCGTCTCGCGATCAGCCAGAGTGCGGCGATTGGGAGAAACAGCAGCATCACGGGTCGGACGAGGATCGCGAATCCGACGGCGAGGCCTGCAGTGATCGCGAGAGGCGCCGCCGTGCGGCGACGAATCTCGGCGCGATCGATCGCCAGATTCAACAACACCACTGACGCCAGCGCCATGGTGCTGTACAGCGCCTCGCTCAAGACGTAGGAGCAGATCCAGACGAGCGGCGGGTAGACCGCGGCCATCGCCGCTGCGGCGATTCCGGCGCGAGCGCCCGCGGCGCGATACCCGATCAGGCCAATCAGCCAGACGCCAACCGCGCCGACGATTGACTGCGCCAGCTTGACGCGGGCCGGTGTGGCATCGAATTCCTCACGGCCGGCGCCGATGAGCGCCAGGAAGGCAGGGTACCCAGGGGCGCGGCCGAATTGCTGTGACGTGCCGGTCTCGCTCGCCGGCGCGTCGTACACGAATCCCTTGCCCTGTGCCAGGCTCCGTGCCAGCGCCAGGTATTCACGCTCGTCGTGGGTCAACGGCCGATGCTGCCAGTAGCCGAACCCGAACGCGAGTCGGAGCGCGAACCCGACCACGGTCGCCGCCATGATCAGGCGTTGAGCACGGGTCGAATCGCTCGCCATTGGTGTCCCTATTGACGGCCCTCGAAACGCAACGCAGAGATCTGCTCGGACACGAGGCCCACCAGAAAGACGATGACCGCCAGCACGATGAGGAGCACCGAGGAATTGGTGACGTGACTCTGCGTCGCAATCGTCCAGACGGCATAGCCGAAGCCGAGGGCGAACGAGGCAAGGCTGAGCGGCAGGAAGATCCGCAGCGGGCTGAAGAGGGTGATGATCTTCAGGATGATCATCAGGAACTTCGTTCCGTCGCGCGCCAAGCGGATCTTCGATACGCCGACCCGGGATCGGGCCTCGACCGGTTCGAAGGTGACGTTGTAGCCGGCTTTGATGAACGCCAGGGTCGTCGTCGTAGGCGTGGAGAAGCCGTTGGGCAGCAGGTGAATGAACTCGCGGAGATGTTCGGTGCGGGCGGCACGAAACCCGGAGGTGAGATCGGGGATTTGCCGTCCCGTCAGGTAGCTCGCCAGCCAGTTGAGCGCGTTGTTGCCGATTCGACGCGCCTGCGTCGCCTGGGTCGAGGCGGAGCGAGCGCCAACGACGAGATCGTACTCACCGAGCCGCGACACTAGCCGCCGCGCGTCTTCGGGCCGATGCTGTCCGTCGCCATCCACGATCAGAATGAACTCGCCGGTTGCGCGGCGAACCCCGCTCTTGACCGCGGCGCCGTTCCCCTTGTTGTAAGGATGCGTGACGACGGTTGCGCCCGCGGCACTCGCGGTTGCCGTCGTCGAATCCTTCGACCCATCATCCACCACGATGATTTCGTGCCACGTCCCAGCCGCCTTCAGCACGCCGACAACGCTGCTGATGGCATCCGCTTCGTTGTATGCAGGAATGACGATCGATACGGCTGAGGGATCGGCCACCCGGCTAGCGCTCCCGTCCCGCTTTCGCCGACAAAGCTGGCGGCGCGTCTTCCCGCTCGCGCGTGAGCTCGCGCGCGCGTATGCGATAGAGGAGATCTTCGAGCAGCTTGCGGTTTCCTGAGATCATGTCGGCGACCAGACCAATCAGGACGATCTGAAACCCGACGATCATCAACACCGCTGCGGCGATCAGCGAGGCGATGTGTCGATATGCCTCTCCGAGAAAAAAGTAGTAGACGACCCGCAGGGCTCCGGCGAACCCGACGGTGAAGACCGCGAGCCCGGCATAGGTGAACACCTTGAGCGGCTCGTACATCGCATAGATGCGGACGATCGTCGCAGCGGATCGTTTGATGTACGAAAACACCGAATCGAACAGGCGCGACTTGCGGGTCCGCGGGTTCGTCTCGACCGGGACGTGCGCGATCGCCATCCGCTTCTTGCCCGCCTGGATGATCGATTCCAGCGTGTACGAAAACTCTGACACGACGGTCATGCGCAACGCCGCCTCTCTCGTGTAGGCGCGGAAGCCGCTGGTCGTGTCGGGGACGCTGGTGTTCGAGACCTGCCGGACGACCCAGCTGCCGAGCAGCTGAAGCTGCCGTTTACGCCACGACATGTGGCGCAGTTCGCCGATGTTGCGGTCTCCAATCACGATGTCCGCCTCGCCGCTGAGGAGCGGTGCGAGCAGGCGCGGGATTTCGTGCGCGGCGTATTGATTGTCGGCGTCGGTGTTGACGATGAAGTCGGCGCCCGCCTTCAAGGCGGCATCGATGCCCGTCATGAAAGCCGCCGCGAGCCCCTTGTTCCGTCGCAGGCGGACGACGTGATCGGCGCCGCAGGCCTTTGCGATTTCGGCGGTCCCATCTCGCGAGCCATCGTCGATGACCAGCACTTCGACGACGTCGATGCCGGCGACCACACGGGGCAGATCGGCGAGAGTGGCCGGCAGGGTGGCCGCTTCGTTCAGACAGGGAATCTGGATTATCAGCTTCTTCACGGGAGCCGGGAACACCAATGGACGCGGGATGGATGCCGAATCATCGCAATTATGGCAATTTTCGCGATTCTGGCAACGTCGTCAGCTTCTCGATGACGCCGTCCCATGTAATGGCGACGGCGGCGGCGTGTCCGGCGTCGCCCATGGCGGCCGTCCTGGTCCGGTCGCCTGCCACGCGCGTGATCGCGGCCGCAAGCTCGCCCGGCTCAGGCGCACAGACGAGCCCGTTGACACCATCGATCACGAACTCATTCGGGCCGCCGGAGTCGGTGCACGTAATCACCGGCTTGCGCGCCAGAAACGCCTCGAGCGTGACGTAGCCGAAGTCTTCGTCGTAGGGAGGATAAACGACCGCGAGCGCGTCCGCGTACAGCCTGATCAGGTCATCGTCTTCGACGTTGCCCAGGAACGTGACCCGATCGGCGACGCCTGCCTGCCCGGCGGCGCGCTCTGCATTCTGGCGTTGCGTGCCGTCACCAGCGACGACCAGGCGAATCTCGGACGGCACGTCGGCCATTGCCTGAATGACCAGATCGACGCGCTTCACCGACTCGATGCGCCCGACTGACAGCACGTAGTTCGTGTACGGACCCGGTACGAGCCGGCCGGCAAGCTTCGGCGGATGGTAGAGCGGCTCGGCCGCGAGGCCGTTGAATTTCTCCAGGCGCGACGCGGTGTTGCGCGCGTTTGTGAAGATCGTCCGACACTCGCCGAGCATCTGCGTGTCGAGCCGCATCAGCGTGTCACGCAGTCCGACGTCCAGCTCGGTGTGCGCAAAGTCGCTGTACTCCGTGCCGCACAGCTCGTACGCCGCGCGGTACTGGTGGATGAGCCACGCGACTTTGTTCGGATGTCTCGCAAAGTACGAGGGAAACTTCGTTCCGATCACGAGATCGACCGGGCGGCCGTTGCTCTCGCTCAGATCGAGGAGGCGCCACGCGGCCGCATGAGGCAGGATTTCTTCCTTCGGGTACCACTTGAACGGAACGCTGACCAGTTCGGTGGCATAACCACGCGCCCGCAACTCGCGCACCAGCTGACGGACGTGCACCTCTGCGCCCCCGTGCACGAATGGCACTTGCGCCTCGCACACGAGCACGGTCTGAACAGCCATCAAAGAATGGGTGAATCTATCACGATGTCAGTTGGTGAATTGGTGAATTGGTGAATTGGTGAATTGGTGGATTGGCGGATTGGTGAATTGGCTTCGCACGCGCTGCCGCGCGTGCTGTGAGAGCGCGGCGGTAGCCGCGCGATGCGAATTCACTAATTCACTAATTCACCAATTCACCGATTGTGCTATGTCGCATGCCTGAAGTTGATGACGTCGCCGTCCTGCACGACGTACTCCTTGCCTTCGAGGCGCAGTTCGCCATGGTCGCGGCAGGCGGCGATCGTGCGACGAGCGAGCAAGTGCTCGTACCGTACGACCTCGGCGCGGATGAACCCGCGGGCGATGTCGCTGTGGATCTCCCCGGCGGCGAGAACGGCGGGTGTGTTGCGCGGAATTGACCAGGCCCGGTTCTCGTCCTCGCCAACGGTGAAGAAGGAAATGTAGCCGAGCAGGTCGTAGCTGGCGCGGATCACCCGATCGAGGCCCGACTCTCGCAAGCCGAGGTCGGCCATGAACGCTGCGGCGTCGGCCGCATCGAGCTGCGCAATCTCCAGCTCGATCTTCGCGCAAATGGGTACTGCCCGCGTTGCGGCGCCGGAGAGGAACGATTCGATGCCCGCGATCTGCACCGCGCGGTCGGCCTGCGGCAGATCGGCTTCGTCGAGATTCAGGACGATCAGCAGTGGCTTGGCTGAGAGAAACTGAAATCCGCGCAATCGCTTCGCATCCTCGGGTCCCAGATCGAGCGCGCGAAGCGCGCGACCCTCTTCGAGCGCCGCCCGGCATCGAAGCAGGATCTCCTGTTCCTTCCGCAGATCCGCACTCTGACCCTTCTTCAGATCGCGATCCAGTCGCTCCAGCCTTCGCTCCACGACGCCCAGGTCTGCGAGGATGATTTCGTCCTCCATCGTCCTGACGTCGCGGGCCGGATCGATCGTCCCCGCTGGATGCGGAATGGACGGATCGCGGAACATGCGGACGACGTGGAGCAGCGCGTCGGCGTTTCGAAAGGGGGCCACGTCGAGGAGTGCAGCGGCGCCGACTTTCGCCCCGCCGATGCCGGCGATGTCGGCAAACTCCACCGTCGCCGGCACGTGTTTGCGCGGGTTGAAGAGCTCCGTGAGCTCGTCGAGGCGGTCGTCGGGCACGCGGGACACGCCGACGTTCGCGTCCGACTTTCCCGACGCGCGCGGAGCCTCGCGCGCGCTGGTGAGCAACTGAAACAGTGCGGTCTTACCCGCGGATGGAAAGCCGATCAAACCCGCTCGAAGCATGAGTTTTCTTAACTGAAGCCGGGATCCGTTGTCCGGGATCCGAACCCGCCGTATCTGTCGATCCGTCGCAGTCCTCGGCGCGAGGCAGGTCCGGTCGCATTCCGGATCACGGATCCTGGACCCCGGCAGCAATCGCCGGCAAGCCCATCGTCGCTCGCAGAACTGCCCATGCTAGCACGCGACGGCACTCAGCTATCGCTGTTTCGCTGTTTCTTCGAAGGCGAATAAAAAACGTAAGTCTCTGAACTTGTTGGTTTTGCATTGACATACGCCACCCGGTTCTCTACTATTCGCGGTGGAATTTTGTGGAGCAAAGTGGAGTAAATAGTCGTGCTCCGGGGCAACTACGCCGCCAAAATTGATGACAAAGGCCGGCTCAAGATCCCGAACGCCTTCCGCGGTCTCATCGAAGGGACTCACGGCAAGGAGGTGTTCGTGACGAGCATTACGGGGGAGTACGTCCGCATCTATCCGATGCCGGTATGGCTGGCTTATGAGGAAAAACTGGCGTCGGTCCCCTCCACCCATCCCGCTCGTCTCAAGTTCTTCGACCGCGTCAACTATTTCGGCCAGACCGCGGAGTTCGACCTGCAGGGGCGAGTCCTGATTCACCCCCGACTGCGCGACTCGGCCGGGATGGTCGGCGAGGTTGACGTGTTTGGCCAATACGAGTGGCTCGACGTCTGGAATCACGAACGCTTCGTCGCGAAGCTGCAGCGCGAACCCTACACCGACGACGACGCGAAGGCGTTGGCGGAGTTCGGAATCTGACGATGGATCCCATCCACGAACCGGTGATGGAGGCGGAGGTCATCGCGCTGCTGGAGCCTTCGCGCGGCGGGGTCTTCGTCGACTGCACCATCGGTCTCGGCGGCCACGCGCGCGGGCTGCTCGCGGGCGGCGCGACCCGGCTGATCGGATTCGATCGGGATCCGGCTGCGCTCGCCATCGCCGCGGAATCGCTGACCCCCTGGGGCAATCGCGTGGATCTCGTTCATGCCGACTACCGCGAGCTGCCGTCGGTGCTGGCCTCGCGTGGTGTCGACGCGGTCGACGGCGCGCTTGCCGATCTCGGCGTGTCCTCAATGCAGTTCGATGCGCCCGGCCGCGGCTTCAGCTTCCGGCGTGATGAACCGCTCGACATGCGTATGGATCAAACCGCCGGGCCCACGGCGGCGGACCTGCTCGCTGAGATCGATGAAACCGATCTCGCCAACGTGATCTACCGCTACGGTGAAGAACGATTTTCCCGGCGCATCGCTCGCGCCATTGTCGAAGCCAGGCACGCCGGGCCCATTGCCACGACGGGGCGGCTCGCGGAGATCGTTCGCCGGGCGATCCCGCGCAAGGGGTATCAACGCATCGATCCGGCGACCCGCACGTTTCAGGCGCTCCGGATCTGGGTGAACCGGGAGCTCGACGGTCTCGACACGTTCCTCGTTGCCGCCTCGCGACTGCTTCGGACAGGGGCGCGGCTGGCGGTGATTACGTTTCATTCGCTCGAGGACCGAATCGTCAAACACGCCTTTCGTGGACTTGCCGCCGGCGAAGCCGCGATTCGCGTGCTCACCCGGAAGCCGGTCGTGCCGAGCGACGCGGAAGTCGCCCGCAACCCGCGCGCGCGCAGCGCGAAGCTGCGCGCGATAGAGAGGCTCATATGAGCGGAATCGATTTCGAATACGCGATCAAGAAGGACGTCCGGAACAATCCGATCGTCCGCGAAGTCGACGAAGCGCGTCAGCGCCAGCTGCTGCAGACGCTCGTCATCGGCGGGTTTCTGTCGCTGGTCATCCTGTTTTCCGCGTGGCAGCGGTTTTCGCTCCTGGGTCACGCCTACGAGATGCAGCAGATGCAGCGCGAGCACGCCCAGCAGGAGGAGATCAACCGGCACCTCCGGCTGGAGATCGAGACGCTGCGGTCACCGGCACGCCTCGAGCAGATTGCAACCAAGGACCTCCACCTGGTCGCGCCGACGCGCGACCAGGCGATCATCCTCGAGCGGGTGACGCCGTCGGCGCCCCCGGAAAAATCCATCGTCGCGGCACGCTGACCGGACGCGCGCGGCAGGAGGATCGGTGGCGGAGAAACACGGCGGCAGATTCCAGCTTCCCTGGAGCCTTTCGGCTCAGCGGATTCTGAAGCGCAATCCAGCGGCGGCCGCGGACTGGCGCGACGTGCTGCGATCGCGGCTGATCGTCTGCACGGCGCTGCTGGCGTGCTGGACGGTCAGCATCGAGGCGCGCCTCGTCTACCTGCAGGTGATCCAGCGCGACGAGATGATGGCGCGGGCGAATCGTCAGCAGACACGGACGGTCAGTCTGCCGGCCAAGCGCGGCGAGATCGTGGATCGGTTTGGGCACGTGCTGGCCTACAGCGTCGATGCCGACACGATCGCGGCCGAGCCGACCGTGATCGACAATCCAGACGAAGTCGCTGCCCGCGTGTGTGCCGCGCTCGATCGGTGCGGAGCGGCGCAGCGTCAGCAGATGGCGGAACGGCTCGCCAGCAAGCAGCAGTTTGCCTACCTTGCGCGTCAGGTATCGCCAGAGGACGCCCGCCGCGTCAAGGCGCTCGACATCCCCGGCGTCCTCTTCTACAAGGAGAGCCGCCGTTACTACCCGAAGAAGGAACTTGCGGCGCACGTGCTCGGCTATGTCGGTCTCGACAACAAAGGGCTTGCCGGTCTCGAGTCGACGTTTGATTCGCGCATCCGGGGGCGTGAAGGCAAAATGCTCCTGCAGACGGACGCGCGGCAGCGCGCGATTGCGACGCGGGACGAGAAGCTGCCGACATCGGGCGACGGCCTCGAGCTGACGATCGACGAATATCTGCAGTTTGTCGCCGATCGCGAACTGCGAGCCGGCGTTGCCGAGAACGCGGCTGCAGGCGGCACCGCCATCATTCTCGAGCCACAGAGCGGCGAGATCCTCGCGCTCGCAAACTGGCCAACCTTCAATCCGAACGCGTTCAAGACGGTGGACACCGTCGCGCTGCGCAACCGCGCCGTGCAGGACTACTACGAACCGGGCTCGACCTTCAAAGTGGTCACGGCATCGGCGGCGATCGAAGAAGGACTGATTCGTCCTTCGGATCCGATCGATTGCAGCCCCGGCTACATCACTTTCGGCAGCCGGATGATCCGCGACACGCACGAGTACGGCGTCCTGCCGTTCATCGACGTCATCGCGAAGTCGAGCAACGTCGGCGCGATCAAGGTCGGCATGAAGGTCGGCGCGACCCGGCTGACCCAGTACGTGTCGCGATTCGGGTTCGGGCAGACGCTGGCGTCGGACTTCCGCGGACAGAACGCCGGCATGGTCTGGCCGGCCGACCAGCTCGACCCCAGCGCGCTCGCCTCGGTGTCCATGGGGTATCAGGTCGGCGTGACGCCGCTCCAGATGGCGGCGGCCGTCGGCGCCGTCGCAAACGGCGGCGAGTTGATCGAACCGCACGTCGTGCGGGCCTTCATCAAGAACGGCGGGCGCCAGGAAGTCGCGCGCAACGTCGTGCGCCGCGCCATTGCTCCGGAAACGGCGGCGACGGTCACCGAGATCATGGAAGCCGTCGTCGACCATGGAACCGCCAAAGCCACGGCGCAGATCGAGGGTTTCACGGTCGCCGGGAAAACCGGGACGGCGTCGAAGGCCGAAGGCGGCCACTACTCGAAGTCCGACTACAACGCCTCGTTCGTCGGCTTCGTCCCGTCACGCAAACCCGCGGTGGTGATCGTCGTCGTGATCGACTCGCCGCATGCGCATGGCTACTACGGTGCCGTCGTGTCGGGGCCGGTCTTCAGACGGATTGCCGAAGCCACGCTGCGCCATCTCGGCGTCGGGCCCACGCTCAATGCCCCGGCGCCGGTGATTGTCGCGCGCCGCGAGGTCCCGATCGACGACGTCGGGCCGCAGCCGGTCAGCGCCCCGCTGCCATCCACTCAGCCGCCGGCGGTGACCCCGGGAGAGATGCCGGATCTGCTCGGTCTCAGCGCTCGCGATGCGCTTCGGACGCTGATGCAGGTCGGGCTGACTCCACGCCTCGACGGCGACGGGTTCGTCATCGATCAGTCGCCGCGCGCCGGTGCGCTGCTGACGCGCGGGGACACCTGCGTGCTCAAGCTCGGACGCCGCCCACGCACCGCGGCCGGAGGGACGGCTCAGTGATGCTGCGTGATCTTCTCAGCGAAATTCCTGAGCCGACGTCCATGAATGTGAGCGACGCGTCCGTTGGCGACGCGAACGTGACGGCGGTGACCTACGACTCCCGGCAGGCAGGACCGGGCGCCGTGTTCGTCGCACTCCGCGGTGCCCACGCCGACGGCGCGTCGTTTGCGCGCGACGCGCTGAACCGCGGCGCCGTCGCGGTCGTGTCAGAGGTCAGCGCGCCTCGAGAGGTCACGCGGCCGTGGATCCAGGTGTCCGATGCGCGGCTCTCCCTTGCCGCGCTCGCCGCCACGCTGTACGACAATCCGAGCGAGGATCTCACGCTGGTCGGGATCACCGGCACCAATGGCAAGACGACCACCTCATACTTGCTCGCATCGATCTTCGAAGCCGCCGGCGTACGGTGCGGACGCATTGGTACCGTCGGATATCGCATCGGCGCGCGCGAGGTCGAAGCCGCGCGAACGACACCGGAAGCGCCAGACCTGCAGCGGATGCTGCGCGAGATGGTCAGCGATGGCTGCGGCGCCTGCGTGATGGAGGTCTCATCGCACGCGTTGACGCTGCGTCGGGCGGATCGGCTGCACTTCGTCGCGGCGATCTTCACGAACCTCACCCGCGATCACCTGGATTTCCACCGCGATATGGAGGCGTATTTCGTCGCCAAGCGGCGACTGGCAGAGCTGCTGCCGGAGACCGGCATTGCGGTGACGAACCTCGATGACCCAAGGGGCCGCGACTTTGCCGCCGCCGCATCTCATGTCGTCACCTACGCGATCGACGCTCCGGCTGACGTGCGTCCCGGTCCGCTGACGTTTTCGCTCGACGGTCTCTCCTTCGACGTTCGTACGCCGCGCGGCACGCTCCACCTGACGTCACCGCTCGTCGGCCGTCCCAATGCCTACAACATCCTCGCCGCGGTGGCGGCGGCCATGGCGCTCGACATTCCATTCAATGCGATCGAGCGAGGCATCGCACAGCTCGCGAACGTGCCCGGCCGTTTTCAGGTCGTCTCGGATCCTGCCGACGACGTTCGCGTCGTGGTCGATTACGCGCACACCGACGATGCGCTCAAGAATCTGCTGGAGACCGCGCGCCCGCTCGCGCCGGCCCGAGTGATTACGGTCTTCGGATGCGGCGGCGATCGCGACCGCACCAAGCGGCCATTGATGGGCGCCGTCGCGGCGCGGCTGAGCGATCTGGTGATCATCACCTCCGACAATCCGAGATCCGAGGACCCGAATCAAATCATCGAGGAAGTGAAGCGAGGCATCGTCCTGCCTGCCGATCGAACGGCGGGCGGCGGCGCGCGTGCGCCGAAGGCCACGCCGCATCTCGCGATCACCGATCGCAAGGCCGCCATCGAACGCGCCATTCGCGACGCCGGCGCTGGCGATCTGGTCCTGATCGCGGGCAAAGGACATGAAAAGTATCAGGTGATTGGCGAACGGACGCTGCCGTTCGACGACGTGGAGGTGGCGCGCGCGGCGCTGGCGCGGCGGCGCGCCGGCTCGAGGGTGTCGTAGACGCGTGGATCGGCTTCCGCTAACCGCCGGAGACATCGCAGTCGCGACCGGCGGACGGTTGGAACAAGGCGACAGGCGGCGGGCGATCGAGCGTATCTCGATTGACTCGCGAACGATTGGGGTAGGGGAGTTCTTCGTGGCGATCCGGGGCGATCGATTCGACGGGCACGGCTTCGTCGCTGCGGCACTGGCACGCGGCGCGATCGGTGCGCTGATCGACGAGGCGAACGTCGCTGGGACGAGGGCGGCGATGGCCACCCAGCCCGATGCGGCGATCGTCGCGGTCGCAGACACCACCCGTGGACTCCAGGATCTTGCCCGCGATGTGCGGCGACGCTCCGGCACCAGGGTGGTGGCGATCACCGGCAGCGCCGGGAAGACGACGACGAAAGAAGTTGCGGCGGAGTTTCTGGCGGCGCGGTACCACGTGTTCCGGAACAAGGGGAACCTCAACAATCACATCGGCCTGCCGCTCTCGCTGCTCGAGTTGCGGTCCCGACCCGAAGTCGCAGTAGTCGAGCTCGGCATGAATCACCCGGGAGAAATCCGAACGCTTGTCGCCATCGCCGAGCCCGGGGTCCGCGTGTGGACGAACGTCGGCGATGCGCACCTGGGCTTCTTTGCTTCGTCAGATGCGATTGCCGACGCCAAAGCGGAGATCCTGGAGCACGCGCGCGGCGATGACGTGCTGGTCGCCAACGCCGACGATCCGCGGATCGTCGCGCGAGCCAAATCGTTCGCCGGTCGTGTGGTGACGTTCGGCATCGATCAACCGGCGGATGTCCAGGCAACGGGCGTCGCCGACCGCGGCCTCGACGGGATCGCGGCGCACGTGCGGACACCTGTCGGGGAGGTGGATCTGCAGACGCCGCTGTTGGGACGAGGAAACCTCGCGAATGTGCTCGCCGCCACGGCGGTTGCGTTGGAGTTCGATGTGCCGCTCGACGCCGTCGCCGCGCGCGCGGCCCGGCTGCACCCGGCGCACCACCGCGGGGAGCTGCTTCGGCTCGCCGGCGGGCTCACGCTGATCGACGATTCCTACAACTCGAGCCCCTCGGCGCTGAAGCGCGCGCTGGACACGATCAAGGTTGCGACCGGAAGCGCCAGGAAGGTCGCGGTGCTTGGCGAGATGCTCGAGCTGGGCGCGCATGCATCGCGGCTCCACCAGGAGTGCGGCGCGGCGGCCGCGGCCGCCGATCTGACCCTGTTGATCGCGGTGGGAGGGGCGCCGGCGCAGCTCCTCGCCGAACAAGCGATTCGAAGCGGGATGCCGCTCAGCGCGGTCGTCTACGTGCCCACGAGCGCGGAGGCCGCCGACGTGGCCGCGGAGCGAACACGCCCGGGCGACCTCGTCCTGGTCAAAGGGTCACGTGGCATCGGCACCGACGCCGTCGTCGAACGCCTGAAGGCGGAGTACGCCTGATGCTGTACCACCTGCTCTACCCGCTGCACACCGAGTTCACGGTTCTGAACGTGACGCGCTACATCACGTTTCGAACCGCCGCAGCGAGCCTGAGCGCGCTTCTCATCGGTCTCTTCGTCGGCCCGATGATGATCCGCAAACTTCGAGAGTTTCAGATCGGTCAGGTCGTCCGGCAGGATGGCCCCGCGACGCACCGCACCAAGGCCGGCACCCCGACGATGGGCGGGCTGTTGATCCTGACGTCGGCGCTGGTGCCAACGCTGATCTGGGCGGATCTGACGAACCCGTTCGTCTGGATCGCCGTGCTCGCCACGGCGGCGTTCGGCGCCATCGGCTTCGCGGACGACTACCTGAAAATCGTCCGTCGCTCGCACCACGGACTGCTGCCGCGGTACAAGATGGGGTGGCAGGTCGTCGTCGCCGCGGCGGTCGGTGTATCGCTGCTGCTCCTCGCGAATCACCAGCCCACGCTGTACAGCACGCGACTGATCTTCCCCTTCTTCAAACGTGTCATCCCGGACCTCGGCTGGTTCTACGTCCTCTTTGCCATCGTCTTTCTGGTCGGCGCGACCAACGAAGTGAATCTCACCGACGGGCTCGACGGGCTTGCAATTAGCGTGTTTGCCGTCTCGGCGGCCGCGTTCACGGCGCTCGCGTATGTGTCGACGCACGTCGTGTTTTCGAATTATCTGCAGCTGGTCCGGCTCAACTCGGAAGCTGCGGAGCTGACGATCTTCTGTGGATCGCTGGTCGGGGCCAGCCTCGGCTTCCTGTGGTGGAACTGCTACCCGGCAGAGATCTTCATGGGTGATGTCGGATCGCTCGGGCTTGGCGGCGCGCTGGGAACCGTCGCGCTGTTGATCAAGCAGGAAATTCTCTTCGTCATCGTTGGCGGCGTCTTCGTGGCGGAAGCGGCGTCCGTGATCATCCAGGTGGGGTCCTACAAGACGACTGGCCGTCGCGTGTTCAAGATGGCGCCGCTCCACCACCACTTCGAGCTGATTGGGTGGAGCGAACCCAAAGTCATCACCAGGTTCGTCATCGTCGCCATCATCTTTGCGCTGTTCAGCCTGACGACGTTGAAGCTCAGATGAGTGCCCGCCTGTCGTTTTCCGTTCGTGGCAAGCGGGTCACCGTGGTCGGTGCGGCGCGGAGCGGTGTGGCCGCCGCCGAACTCCTCGTTCGCCGGGGCGCGGTGGTGACGCTCACGGATGTGCGTGAGCATCTCGATGAGGAAGCACGTCTACGACAGGCAGGCGTCGACCTGGAGCTCGGAGGGCACAAGGAGACGACGCTCCTCCGGTCCGATCTGATCGTGACCAGTCCCGGCGTGCCCTATCGTCAGCCGCTGATCGAAGCGGCGCGTCGAGAGGGCGTACCGGTGATGGGCGAACTGGAGCTCGCGTCGCGCTGGCTGCGCGGCAGGATCGTCGCGATCACTGGAACGAAAGGGAAATCGACCACGACGACGTTGACCGGCCGCATGCTCGAAGCCGGCGGACACCGTGTCCTCGTGGGCGGGAACATCGGCCACGCGCTCAGCGCCCAGGTCGACGAGTCGACCGAAGACACCATTCACGTCGTCGAAGCGAGCAGCTTTCAACTCGAGGCCACCGAGACGTTCCATCCGTGGATTGCCGTTCTCCTGAATTTCTCTCCCGATCATCTCGATCGCCACAGCACCGTCGACGAGTATGCCGCGGCGAAGGCGCGAATCTTCACCCAGCAGACGTCGGAGGACTGGGCCGTGCTGAACGCCGACGATCCGATCACGCTGGCAATGGCTGAAGCGAGTCGATCGCGGCGGCTGCTTTTCTCGCTGCAGGGGGAGATTGCCGACGGCATCGTCGTCGACGGCAACACGATCGTACGGCGCTCCGGGCGTGAGCGTGAACCGCTCGTTCCGATGTCGGCGATCCGTTTGATCGGCCCGCACCTCGTGGCCGACGTGCTCGCGGCGGCGGCGGTGGCCTCACTCGCCGGTGTCGGCGGGGCAGCCATGACGCGCGCCGTCGAAGGGTTCTCTGGCCTCGAACACGCGTTGGAGCCGGCCGGAGAAGTGGGTGGCGTGCAGTTCGTGAACGACTCGAAGGCCACCAACATCGAGGCGGCGCGGCGCGCGATCCAGAGCTTCGATCCCGGCGTCGTCGTGATTCTGGGCGGCCGGTTCAAGGGCGGTGATTTCCTCGACCTGCTGGAGCCGCTGGCATCGAGGCAGGCAACGGTGATCGCGATTGGCGAGTCGCGGCCGCTGATTGCCGCGGCGCTCCGTGGCCGGGTCCCGGTGCACGAGGCGGACGACATGTCGTCGGCGGTGCGCACCGCATTTGCGTCGGCGTCGCCGGGGCAGACGGTCGTGCTCGCCCCGGCATGCGCCAGCTTCGACATGTTTCGCGATTACGCGGAGCGAGGTCACGCGTTCAAGCGGGAAGTGAGACGACTCGCCGAGGAATGGAACGTCATGCGTGAGCAGTGAGCAGTCATCAGTCCGGCCGGTGCGGTGAAGAACCGTCCGCTGGGAACGCAGGCTGCCCCGGTCTGCGAGGGTGGTGTCTTAGCCCCCGTCCGGCTGATGACTGCT
>Ga0207701_10000300_pt1 | contig 51303 bp, 64 predicted proteins | sample KBSSwiSSwithPhiX_FD_184294 | JGI IMG/M metagenome (GOLD analysis project Ga0207701, IMG submission 184294) | Switchgrass rhizosphere bulk soil microbial communities from Kellogg Biological Station, Michigan, USA, with PhiX - S5 (SPAdes) (version 2) | ecosystem: Environmental > Terrestrial >... | reverse complement strand
CAGCTATCGCATTTCTTCGACGACGATCTCGTGTGCGCATCGGTGGGCGTGCATCCGGCGCTGCTGCGCGGCATCGAGCCGTTTCCAACGCAGACGCTGAAACCCTACGATCCCGGCTTCGTCGCCGGCTGGATCGTCGAGCGCTACCAACTCGACCTGGTCGGCGCCGCGCTTGCGTCGCGCGCAGCCATGGAGTCGAAAGTGCGGGAGATGTGCGCGCAGCAAGTCCCGGGCGACACCTATCGCAATCTCCACGTTCGCATGGCGCACTCGCGGCAGACGTTCAAGCACATCCTCGCTCCGGTATGGCTCATGAGTTACACGTTCGGCGCAAAGACCTTCCAGTGCGTGCAGAACGGTGTGACCGGGGCGATTCAGGGTGAATATCCGAAGAGCCCGTGGAAGATCGCATTCCTCGTGCTCGCCGTCATCATCGGCATCATCATCGTGCTTTCAATGGGCAGCGGGCGCTGAGCGAGCACGCATGGGCCGGCGGCCTGCATCCGGGTCTCGCACCCTTTGCCGCATGGCTCGTCGGCAGGCGGTGTCCTGATCTCCCAACACTCAACCGTTTCGCGCGCGAACGGAATCTTGCGTTGGCCGACGGCAGGCCGCTCGCTTTTACTGCGCCGCGTTCGCCACAGCGCGCCCTCGACTATGAACGCGCGATCGCCGCATTCGGCGAGATCGCGACGCGCGATGGAAACCTGCACGACGCATTCAATGCGCTGGCCTGGTTGCGGTTTCCGCGCACCAAGGCGGCGCTCAACGCCGTGCATGCGCGCGCTGTGGAGGGACCGGCGGCCAACGCGCGCAGTCGCGCGCGCGATGCCGCGACGTTGCTGGACGAATCCGGTCTGCTACTTGCCTGCACGGATCCGGCTCTCGAGGCGCTTCTGCGCGCCCACGCCTGGCGCGAACTGTTCTGGACGCGCCGGGACGACGTTGCCGCCGCATTTCGACCTCTGGTGCTGGGACATGGCCTGGCGGTGAAACTCCTGTCGCCGTATCGCGCGCTCACTGCGCACGTACTGGTGCTGAACCTGCCACGAGCGCGACTTGACCCGGCATCGCCTCATGGGGATGCGGAAACGGCCGCGATGCTTGACGCGGATGCGTCCGCAATCATCGCGTCGGCCGGCTTCGGGCGCGACTTGCTCGCCCCACTGCCCGTCGCCGCGTTGCCGGGCTGGGATACCGAAAATTTAGACGAACGGTTGTTTGACGATCTATCGGTGTTCCGCCCGCCCGTGTTACGCTGAAATCCATGCGCGCACGGCCCCTGGCCCTGGTCCTGGCCTTCCTCGGCATCGCCTTTGCCGCGTTCGTCGAATACGGAACCACTCGCGCACCCGATGTCGACCGTTCCTTCGCGATGTTCGTCTTCGAAGCGGGTCCTTGGGCCCTGCTGCTCGTATTGGCGCTGCTGACGCCTTTCACGCGCACACTGGTAGCAATCGCCTTCATCCTGTTTGCGCTGGACCTCTACGCCTATTTCACGGTCTTCGTCCTGCCGCATTCGCAATCGTCCGCGGTCATCTACCTGTACAAGCCGTTTTACGGACTCGCACTGGTGGCGGCCGGCGTACTTGCCGGATTCCTGGTCGCGCGCGCGAACGCGACCCGTGCCTGACGCATCAACTTAAGGTGCGCGCCGCCATTGTCACCGGGGTGTCGCAAGGCTTGGGCGAGGCCCTTGCCCGGGCGCTGCTCCAGCGTGGCTATCGCGTCGTAGGCGTCGGTCGCGCGAGCGGCAACAGGCTGACTGGCCCGAATTACCGCTTTGCGAAGGCGGACTTGGCTCAGGCATCCGGCATCGACGCGGCGCTCGAAGCGCCGTTCGCCGAGCTCGCCGCGGCGCGACCCGGCTACGTATGCCTGATCAACAACGCCGCTGTGGGGACGCCCGTTGGAATTCACGGCACGCTGGCGTCGGGTGACATCGCGGCGTCGCTCGCCGTCAACCTCGCCGCGCCCGCTGCGCTATGCAATCTCTTCTGCCGCGTCTTCACGGACGATTCCGTCGAGCGCCGGGTCGTCAACATCTCGTCCGGCGCCGCGAGCAACGCCATGCCCGCCATGTCCAGTTATTGCGTCGCCAAGGCGGGGCTGGAAATGCTGACGCGCGCGCTCGCGTCCGAAAGGCATGGCGAGAATTTTCGCGCCATCACCGTCCGCCCCGGCATCATCGCCACGGGAATGCAGGAGTTCATGCGCTCGCAGCCGAAGGAAGTCCTCCCCGGCGTGGCGCTGTTCGAAGGATTCCACACGAGCGGTCAGCTTGTTCCGCCCGACACCACGGCGTCGGTCATCGTCGCGAAAGTGGTCGACGGCCCGGTCGAACACGGCCGGACATACGCGTATCAGGAACTCGCCGCCTGAAGTTGGGCCAAGCCGAGCGGGAAATCCGCCGGCGCGTCGATCAGAACGTCCGCACCTGCTTCCGCGAGTTCAGCCCGCGAGCCGTAGCCCCACAGTACGCCGATCGAACGGGCGCCGTTGCGGCGCGCGGCACGTATGTCGTGCTTGCGGTCGCCGACCATCAGGCAGCGCGCGGCATCCAGGTTCTCGCGCGCGAGCAGGTGAGTAAGGAGGTCCGCCTTGTCGTCGAGCGCGCCGTCGAGCGTCGTGCCGTACACGCCGGCGAGGAACTGGGACAGCCCGAAATGCGCCACGATCTTCTCGGCATAGCGCTGTGGCTTGGAAGTGCACAGGAACGCGCGCGGCCCGGCCTGGGTCGCTGCGGCCAGCATGTCGGGAACACCGGCATAGACGGCATTCTCGCGCCAGCCAAGTTCCGAGAACCGTTCGCGATAGAGCGCGATTGCACGTTCCGTCGTCGCCGTATCGGTACTGCCGATGAGACGCGGCAGCGTCTCGCGCAGTGGGGGACCGACGCACGCGCGCAATACCGCGAGGTCGGGGTGAGGCACGTCCATTCGCGTCAACGCGTAGCGAATGCAATTGGCGATGCCTTCGAAATTGTCTGTCAGCGTCCCATCCAGGTCGAACAGCAGCGTGCGCGTCGTATCCCCCATCCTAGCGCTGGCTTCGGTTCAGCAGGATGCGGTAGTCGATGATCGCGCCCTCGCGTCCGGCCTGCCACGTCAGGCAGTAGTCCCGCGCCACCAGCGGACGGAAAGTGTCGTCGTCCTCCGTCGCCTTGTCGCGCAACAGCGGCATGATCACGGAGTTGCCTTCCTGATAGTGAATGTTGAAATCCACGGGCCGCTGCGCCGTGAAACGATAGACGAGCCAGTCGCCCGGGATCAGTGTCAAGCACTCTTCATGCACTTCGAAGGGATTGATTTTCTTCTCCGCGACCTCGCGCGGCGCCCCGGGCTGTATCTGCTCGCTCGCGCACGCGGACACCGCAAGCGCGAGCGCGAGCGCGCAGTCGCAGGCGGCGCTGCGCGCGGCGAGACGGGGTGTCATCGCTCGGCTACCTGCGGCGCAAACCGCTGTTTTCCGCGCAGCACGCGCCAATCTTCCGCGAGCATCGCGAACCGGACATGGTCGCGCCAACGGCCTCCTATCTTCACGTAGCGGCGGGAGAAGCCCTCGCGGGTGAAGCCCAGGCGGGTGGCGAGCGCGAGCGAGCGAGCGTTGTTCGGCTGGATGTTCACCTCGACGCGATGCAGCTTCATCTGCCGAAAGGCGATGTCGAGCGCCGCCGCCAGGCCTTCGGCCATCAGGCCCGTGCCCGCCATCGGCGTGAAGGCGAAGTAGCCCAGGTACGCGCTCTGGAACGCGCCGCGGGCGATTTCCGAGAAATTGTAGACGCCGACCAGCGCATCGTCGCTGCGCCGGAAGACGAGAAATCCGGCATGCGTCGGCAGCTTGCTCCGGCCCGCGTATCGGCGTACGAACCCGGCAAAGCGCGCCGGTGTGCGCGGGGCGCTTGTCCAGCCGCGGTGCAGTGCGGTACTCGCACGAACCGCCGCCTGGAAGGCCACGGCATCGGACATTCGTGGTGGCCGGAGGTACACATTGACGCCAGTAATTGTCGCTGCGGGCGCGCGCTTGGGCATAATCGACAGTTTACGTTACCAATCAGGGCAACTCTTCATGGCGGCATGGGTGGAAGGGCGGGTCGCGGGCAAGCGCCACTGGACGCAGAGCTTGTTTTCTCTGCAGGTGGACGCGCCCGGGGTGATTTTCAACGCCGGGCAATTCGGGCGCCTGGCGTTGCCGTCACCACCCGGTGAGAAGGACCCGATGCTGGGGCGGCCGTATTCGTTCGTCAATCCGCCGCATCGACAGCCGCACGAGTTCTATTTCATCGTCTTGCCCGGCGGCCCGCTCACGCCCAGACTCGCGGCGCTGAACATCGGCGATCCGGTCTGGCTCAGCCCCCGCGCCAACGGGTTTTTCTCCATCAGCGAAGTGGCGCAGGCCGACGTGCTGTGGTGCCTATCGACCGGAACCGGAATTGGTCCCTTCCTGTCCATGCTGCGCACGGACGAGCCCTGGGGAAAATTCGAACGCGTCGTGCTGGTGCATGCGGTGCGCAACGCCGACGAACTCACCTACCGCGATGAGATAGCCGAAATCGGCGCAGGGCACGCAGGTGCATTCACGTTCGTGCCATTCGTGAGCCGGGAAGCGCATCCCACTGCGCTCTCGGGGCGCATCCCTGCAGCCATTGCCGATGGCAGGCTGGAGGCACGGACCGGCATCGCGCTGACTCCCGAGAATTCTCACGCGATGCTCTGCGGCAATCCGGCGATGGTCGAGGATACGCAAAAGTTGCTCGAGACACGGGGGATGCGTCGGCATCGGCGGAAGGAGCCGGGCCACGTGACCGTGGAGACTTACTGGTAGGTTTGCATCGCGGAGAGTTCGCGCCACGTCGCGCGCTCCAGGCTGTAAAGGTATTCGGTGCATGTCTCGCCGTTGAATAGCGCTTCGCGCGTCCCGTCGAGGCGCATTCCGACGCGTTCGAGCAGCCGGATCGACGGTGTGTTGCGCGCGTCGGTGATGCCTTCGATACGGTCCACCGCTTCCAGCTCGAACAGCAGCGCGAGCGCCGCGCTTACCGCCTCGGTGCCCAGGCCGCGCCGTTGCGCGGCCGGCGCCACCGAAAAACCGATTTCCGCGGTCCGTGCGACATCGTCACGCAGGCAGATGCCGATGTCGCCGACAAGCCGGTCGGTTGACCTGTCTGACACCGCAATCTGGAACCACTCGCCCGGCACAGCGAAAGTTGCCGTTGCCATATTTGCGATGAATGCGGCTGCGGCATTGTTGTCGAGCGCCGACCAGCCTTGGTAGCGGCCCACCTCCGGATCGCAGCGATACGCCTGGAACGGGAGCAGATCGGCATCTGCGAATCGCCTCAGAAGGAGGCGCGACGTGCAGCGGGGAAGCAGGCTGTCGTTCAATCGCTCAATGTTCGCGTCACGACTTCGGTGACGTCCGGCGACAGACCCGGAGCGATGGCAATTCTCTGCAGCGCGGCCTGCATCAGCCCGCGGCGCGGCTCGGGAAAGCGTTTCCACAGGTTGAACGCGCCGGCGATGGCGGCCGCCAATTGCGGGTTGGTCGAATCGAGCGCCAGCACCTCGTCCGCGGCAAAGGCATAGCCGCGGCCATCGCGATCGTGGAAGCGGGCGAAATTACGCAGCGTGAACGCACCGACAAGCGAACGCACGCGGTTGGGGTTTCTCGCGTTGAAGCGCGGATGCGCGAGCAGACGTCTCACCCGGTCCAGCGTGTCCGCGCGCGCCGACGTGGCTTCCAGGGCGAACCACTTGTCGAGCACGAGAGGCTCGTCCCGCCACTGTGCCTCGAAGCGATCGAACAGCGCACGGCGCTCCGGCGTGTCATCGTTCTTCAGCGCGGCAAGGGCGGCAACGGAGTCGGTCATATTGTCTGCGGCGTCGAAGTGGGCGACCGCCATGGCACGCGCCTCGTGGTCATCGACCGTGCACAGGTAACCCAGGCACACGTTGGCGAGCTTGCGCCGTCCCGCCTGTTCCGTCGTTGGCGCATACGGCGCGCCGACGCGGTGGCGAGAGTAGGCGTCCGCGAATTCCCCGCGCAGCATGCGCGCCAATGCCGCGACCAGAAAATCGCGCGCCGCGACGATTCCGTCGACGTCGATTGTTTCCGTCAATGCGGCGACATAAGCCGCGTCCGGAAGCGTGAGCGCGAGTCCGATGAGCGCCGGATCGTGGTCGCGATCGGCAAGAAGCGAGCGCACGACTTGTGATAGGGCGGGCGGCACGGCAAGCGCGTGCTTGTCGCGGTAATCCTCCGCAAGCGAGAGCATTGCGCGAACGAAACTGCGCTGCGCGGCATCCCAACGATTCACCGGGTCGCTGTCGTGAGCGGCAAGAAACGCGAGATCCGAACCGGTGTAGTCGTAGTCGAGTATCACCGGGGCCGAGAATCCCCGCAGCAGCGACGGCACCGGCATCGCCGGAACATCGACGAAGCGGAAGGTTTGTGATGGCTGGCGCAAATGCAGGATGCAGGTGCCGCCCGTTGCCAGGGGCTGGCCTTCGAGCTTTAGCGGCAGGTCGCGGCCGTCCGGCCCGACCAGTCCAACAGCGATGGGAATGTGGAACGGCAGCTTGATAGGCTGACCGGGCGTCGGAGGCGTTCTTTGCGAGACCGTCAGCGAGTAGGTCGAAGTTGTTGCATCGTATTGGCCGGTCGCGGTCAAGACCGGCGTTCCCGCCTGGCTGTACCAGAGCCTGAACTGGCCGAGATCCACGCTCGAGGCATCCTGCATGGCCTGGATGAAATCGTCGCACGTGACTGCGCATCCGTCGTGGCGCTGGAAATAGATATCGATGCCGCGCCGGAACCGCTCTGGCCCCAGCAGCGTGTGCTGCATGCGGATTACCTCGGCGCCTTTTTCGTACACCGTCGCCGAATAGAAATTGTTGATCTCCAGGTATTCGTCAGGGCGCACGTTGTGCGCCATGGGTCCGGCGTCCTCGGGGAACTGCTCGCGCCGCAGGTAGTCGATCGCGGCGATGCGCTCGACCGCGCGCGAGTTGAGGTCGCTCGAAAATTCCTGGTCACGGAATACGGTAAGTCCCTCCTTCAGCGACAACTGGAACCAGTCGCGGCAGGTCACGCGGTTGCCGCTCCAGTTGTGGAAGTACTCATGGCCGATCACGCCTTCGATCGCGGCGTAGTCGTCGTCGGTCGCCGTCGCCGGATTGGCGAGAACGAGGCGGCTGTTGAATATGTTGAGGCCCTTGTTCTCCATGGCCCCCATGTTGAAGTCGTCGGCACAGAAGATCATGAACGTGTCGAGGTCGTACTCGAGGCCGAAGCGCTGCTCGTCCCACGCGAACGCACGTTGCAGCGACTCCATTGCGTGACGGCAGCGCGGCAGGTTCTGCGCCGTGGAAAAAATCCTGAGCTCGATATGCCGGCCGGATTTCGAAGTGAAGGTGGCATCGAGCGACGCCAGGTCGCCGGCGACGAGTGCGAACAGGTACGACGGCTTAGGGAACGGGTCGTGCCACTGCGCAAAATGGCGGCCGTGGTCAAGCTCTCCCTGTGCCACCAGATTGCCGTTGGACAGCAGTACGGGATATCGGGCGCGGTCCGCGCGCAACGTCACCGTGTAGCGCGTGAGGACGTCCGGTCGATCAGGGAAATACGTGATGCGGCGGAAGCCCTCGGGTTCGCACTGCGTGCAGAACACGCCCGATGACAGGTACAGCCCTTCCAGCGCGACGTTGGCGGCCGGCGCGATTTCTGAATGCACGATCAGCGTTCCCGAGGCCGGCGGATCGCGCAGCGTCAGCGTGCGCGCATCCATTTGGATCCGGTCCGCGGCAAGTGTCTCGCCCGCGAGCTCCACGCGGACACCCTTCTGCTGTTCGCCGTCTAGGACCAGCGCCGCGCGGGCGTCCTCGGGTGCGGCGTCGGGATTGCGCCTGAACGTGAGCTTGGCGGTCACCCGAGTGTTGGCGGCATCCAGGTCGACCGTCAGGTCCAGCGCATCCATGAGGAACGCCGGAGGACGATAGTCGAGGCGGCGCCTGAGGAGGGCGCCGCCGTCGCGTGGCAGCATGGCCGCTTGGCTTCGCTGGACTAAGCCCGACGACCTATTTCACCTCGAGCAATTCGACGTCGAACATGAGCGTCGCATTGGGCGGAATCACGCCGCCCGCGCCGCGAGCGCCATAGCCCATGTCGGGCGGGATGATCAGCGTGCGCTGCCCGCCAACCTTCATGCCCGCCACGCCTTGGTCCCAACCCTTGATCACGCGGCCCCCACCCAACGGGAAGTCGAACGGCTTGCCGGCGTCGCGGGAGCTGTCGAACTTGCTCCCCTTCTTGTCAGGTTTGGAAGGGTCATAAAGCCACCCGGTGTAATGGACAACGACAACTTTCCCGGCCGTAGCTTCCGCTCCAGTTCCTTGTTTTACATCTATTTTTTGCAGTTCAGTAGGCATGGCATCCAACTTGCTTGCTCCTTGGGTAGGCGTGGGTGACGACGTGCTTTGGGCACTGGCCGAGGGAATCACGATGATTCCAAGAGCTATGGTAGCCAATAGCGCGAAGACGAATGTGGTCCGCGAGAATGTAGGACATACGGAAACGCCGGATACAGCGACATGACTCGACATGTATGGGTCCTTTGCCAAATAAGTGATTGAAAAGTCGGCCCGGGAACATCTGCCCCCAGGGTCAATGCAACGAATTGTAGCCGACGGCTGTCTAGGTTTTGCGCGGCCGCGAGAATTGGTCTATAAATGCCGGTCCTGCTACCGAATCATACGCAGGTTCCGATAGCTCCCGACGCAACTGTCCTTTCAGTACCATTGCATCAAATACGCAAGGATGCACTGCATATCGCCATGTTCGGCTTTTTGACCCCCGGAACCAAGGAATCGATCGATCCGCTGGCCTCCCCCAAGGCGGTTTCGGCGTGGCTGCGGCAATTGCCGGCGCTCGATGTCGTCGGCCGCCAACAACAGGTGATGCGCGCCTTCGAAGCGATGAAGGCGTCGCGCAAGCCGTGCGACATCTCGCGGGTCCAGGCCATCGAATACCTGGACGCGGCATTGGGCGCCGATCGTCGCCAGCTTACCAAGCAGTATGTCGAGAACTACGACAGCGCACCCAAGCTCGCGGAGCGCATCTGGCAATCGATCTACGATCTTTCGCAGGGCTTCATCTACGCTTATCAGGCGGCGCTGGAGGAAGCGCTGCGACAGTCCGCCAACGCGCGCTGGAAGAGTTTGGCGCCGTTGTTGTTCGCGCGCCTGACGCACTACTACGGCACCGATGCCAAGCTTCGCGTGTTCCGCTTCGAGCGCTGGATTCCCGGCAAGTGGGTCGAGTTGCACCGCGTCTACCTGCGGGCTGCTGAGCTCGGACTCGATCGCGTGGCGGCAACGCTTGGCAACGGCGGGCAGAACACGACGCAGTGGACCATTGAGCAGGAATACGTCTACGTCCTCCTGATCCATCAGCTCAACACCGGAAACATGTCGCCGCCCCAGCTCGACTGGGCGACCGCGCAGCTTCGGGCGTGGAGCCGGCGTCTGCAGATCGATGCCGTGCCGCGTTCGCTCGAAGGATTCTTCGTCGACATCGCCGGCCGGTCGGGCCTGGGCCGGCGCACCGGCAACGATGCAGGTTCCATGTTGCGCTACATTGACACGACGCCGCTGTCCGAGCAGCTCGATCGCGCGATTGCCGCGCTGCGCCAGGTCGAGGCAACGGACCAGGGTCCCGCCGCGCAGATCAACCAGCAGCGCATCGCCATCCTCGAGAAGGTTGCGCCGGCGCTGGCGCCCAACCTCAATGCCGAGATGCGCCGCGATCGCCGTATCGAATGCGCGATCACCGCGAAAGTGCGCATCGGGCTCTCGCGGATATGCCAGGAGCTGTCGCAGAAGGACACCGGCATCTCGCTTCCTGACGCCGCCAGCACGCACGAGCAAATCGAGGTTTTCGCCGTCAACGACGGCTCGCGCGCGCAACGGCGCGTGCCGGACGAGCACGACTCGCTCGCCATGAGCCTTTCCTCGTTCTCCGACCCGATGTGGCAGGTCAGGGACCGCAGCGTCGCGGGCTTGCGCATCGCGGCGTCCGGCGGCATTGGGCAAAGTCTCGCGCTGGGCGCGCTCGTCGCCGTCAAGCAGTCGGACTTGAGCGACTGGGTCCTTGGCGTCGTGCGTCGCATGAGCAAGGTCAGCAACGACGAGGTCGAGGCCGGCATGTCGATCATCGCAGACCGGCTCGTGCCGGTGACGCTGCACGCGGTGCGCCACGCCAAGGACGACATGGGTTTCATCGTCGACGGCATCGACATTTCGACGATGGGCGCGCGCTTCCACGGACTTTATCTGCCGCCGCCGTCGCGGCCGGACAAGCCGCTTTCGGTAAAAACGCTGATCATTCCCACGCAGGAATACAGCGAAGGCCGCAACGTGATCCTGACCACCGGCCGTTCCGTGTACACCGTCGCGCTCCGGCATCTGGTGGAACAGCGCGCGGAATGGAGCTGGTCCGCGATTCAGATCGTCGAGAAGAAGTCTCGCGTCTGACGGACGGAGAGTCCGGCTGTAGCGCTCCGGTGCTACGAGGTCGCGGACACGTCTTTAAATAGCCATTCGGCGATCCGGGGCCAGATATATTTACCCGGGCCTTTGCGCAGGAAACCGAAATGGCCGAGGCGGCGGTGTCCCAGGCTAGCCGGTGTCACCGTTTCCCGCACGGCAACAAGGTTTGGAAACATCGCGAGGAGCCGTTCGGCGGCTTTCGGTGGCGCGAACGCGTCGTCGCTTATGGAAAGCGCGAGCGTTTCTGCCCGGAATTCCGCGTAACGGTGTAGGTGCGGCCCGAACCGGTGTGCGTCTGCTTGCGTTCGCACCAATGATGGCTGAAGCCGTCCCGCCCAATCGAGAGCGACCTGGCGCGGTAGGTCTTCGCCCAGTCTGAACATTCGTCCGGGAAAGAAGCCGGCAATCCAGGTTACGGCGGGCATGAACGTGTGCCACACCAGGAAAAGGAGCCAGCGCCACTTTGCGTGGTAATCACGCCAATAGCCCGTGTGTGCCCCGAGAAACACGCTTCGAGACAGCCGGCCTGCGCCGGGTGCGGCGCCGATCATCAACGTGCCGACGCTATGGGCTACCGCGGACAACGGCAGGCCAGGATAGGCACTGCCGGCGACCACCAACGCAGCGCCTATGTCGTAAACGGCCCAGTCGTCCATGCCGCTGGCCATCCTGCGCAGGCTGCCGACGCGCGATGTTCCAATGCCCCGGTAGTCGAAAGTCAGTACCGCCGCGCCGCGGATGACGAGATATCGCGCGAGGCCATAGTAGAACCGCGCGGGGATGCCTGCGCCGCATACAATCACGACGGCCGTTGACGGCGTCATTTGACCGCGCGCAGGTTCGAACCACATCCCTCGAAGGCGCACTCCGTCATCCGCCGTGAACTCGACGGGGCGCTCGTCGACCGTTACGGTAGAATTCGTGCCTTGCATTCGGCCTCTTGTGGGCACACCGGTGGAGCCGGCCCCTTGACGCCTAAATAGGGAGCTGTAAATGTCGCTCGCCCGCGCCTTCGCGAGTGCTTGGATTATAGCGGTTGTCCCCGGAGGGTTGTCCGCCACGCTGACTCCCAGCGTGTCGCGGAAGGAGGCAATCTGTGACTAGTCAACATTCCCCGACATGAGATCAGAAACGGTCACGCCTGTCCCATCGCGCCGCGAACTGATTCGGGAGGTTCACGTTTTCGCGAAAGCAGATACCACGCGGGGCGTTGCACTGTTTCTTCTGGACCTCGGTCTTTACGCCGCGGCGATGGCAGGCGTTTTGTTCCTGTCCTCACTGTGGGCGAAGGTTGCGAGCAGCATCTTTGCCGGCATGGTGCTCGGGCGGATGTTTTCGCTCGCGCACAATGCCGCCCACGAGAACATCGTCAACGGCCAGCGGCTCAATCGCTTTATGGCGATTGTCCTGTTCACTCCGATCTTCTACAACTATCGGCTGTGGGTATACGAGCACCACACGCTGCACCATCCATTTCCGAATGACACGAAGTCTGACGCGTACACGCCTTACAGCAAGCAGGAATATGACGCACTGCCGGCGTGGCGCCGCGCATTGGAACGTTTCTACCGCGCGCCCACGGTAATCGGCTGGGGTATCTACTACATTGTCGAGCGGCATTTCTCGACAAAGATCTACCCACCGGCGTATGTCCCACCGCGACTGCGACCCGCCGCCTACTGGAACACCGCACTGCTCGCGGTCTACGCCGCGGCATTGTTCGCACTGCTGATCGCTGCGCCGCATTACGCCACAAACCTGACGTCACCCGCAGCCCTCCTGCTCGGCTTCGCGTTGCCGTTCCTGGTGTTCGAGATCCACGACGGCTTCGCGCTCTACGTTCAGCACACCGATCCAAGAATCCCTTGGTTCAAAGACGATGTCGATCGCAGTGCCGAAGGGCGTACCGAGTTCCTGTCGGTGCACATGGAAGTGCCGCGATTTATGGGATGGTTCTACCACGACACATTTGCGCATCCCGTGCACCACCTTCACCCGAAGATACCTTGCTACCATGCCTACAAGGCCCAACGATTGCTGGACGCGCGCCTTGGCTCCGCTGCGGTCATCAGCAAGTTTGGGGTTTCCTGGCTGCTAGACACCACGCGACGCTGCAAGCTCTACGATTGGGACAATCATCAATGGCTTGCCTTCGACGGTAAGGCCACTACAGGGCCCCTCCGTATCTCCCAGCATGCGGGAGGTCGCGATGTGGCGCGCGCGTTGGCCCAATCGAGGCTCGCCCGTAGCCGCGCAAAACCAGCCACAAGCTCGCGTTAACGCCGATTTGCTCGCCATCTAGTCGGTTGGGCGGAACTTGAGCGTCAATGAGCGCTGGAACAGGTCCGCGCGCTCCGGGCGCGGCAGCGGCGACGACTTGAGGATGGCCCGCTGCACAGCATCGTCGTAGGCACGCACGCCGCTCGATTTCCTCAACTGCGCGTCGATGATTTCTCCCGTCGGCAGCTGCACGACCTCGAAGATCGCCTCCGGGTTGCCGGCCATGTCCGGCGGCACGATAACGTTGCCCCGGACCTTGGCCTGGATGCTGCGGATCCAGTCGGCCTCTGCCTTCGCGCGCTGTGTCGACTGCTGCGTGCGGGACTGCGCATCGCGTTCGGCCCGGGCCCGCGCGTCGGCTTCGTTTTCCGCCTGCGCGCGCATGGCCTCGGTTTCGCGTTGCTGACGCGCACGCGTCTCCTGCTGCTTGGCATCGAGCTTCTTCTTCTCCTCGGCCTTCTGGCGTTCCAGCGCTTCCTGCTGCGCGCGGCTTTTCGCTTCCTCCTCGCGGCGGAGGGCTTCGGCTTTCTTCTTCCGCTCCTCATCGGCCCGCGCCTTGCGCGCAATGTCCGCCGCGGGATCGGGCTTTTCTACCTTGGGTTCCGGAGGTGTGACCGCAGGAGGCGTGGCGGGAACGGGCTGCGGTGACACTTTAGGTTCGGGCTGCGGAATCGGCGTGGGCGCAGGCGCAGGCGCAGGCGCGGGCTGAGGCGGTGCCGCGGTTGCCTGGGTCTTGGACGGTGGCGCATAGAGTTCGGCCGTGACCGCCTCGGGCTTCCGGTTCTGCCAGCGGACCGAAAAGATCAGCACGGCGACAAACGCGCCCTGCACCAGAAGCGCCAGCGCAAGCGCCAGCCACTTGCCGCTGACCTCGCGGGGCGTGCGCGGCCTCTCGGATTTGCGCACCGGCGGCTAGCTTCCGGTCGGGCGGGCGAGGAGGCCGACCTTCTTCACGCCGTTGCGCTGCAGGAGGTCGAGGACGCCAAGCACGTCTTCGTAGCGCGCGCCTTTGTCGGCGGCGATGACCACCGGTTGCTCCTGCTTCGCCTGCCTCGCCACGATGCGCGCGACGAGTTCCTCGCGAGTGATCCTAACCGCGGGCGCATTCGCGACCGCCTGGTCGCGCAGCATCAGCGACTGGTCGCTTCTTAGCGTGACTTCGAACGGCTGCGCCGGCGTCACGAGCTTGCTCCCCACCGACGGCAATTCGATTTCGCCGGGGGAAACCAGTGGTGCGGTGACCATGAAGATCACGAGCAGGACGAGCATTACGTCGATGTACGGCACGACGTTGATCTGGTTGATCGACTTGCGGGCGCGGCGCATGTCAGTGCCCGCCTGGCCGACCGAACGGCACTGAGCGCCCCCTTTGGGGGCAGCGAGCGCAGTGAGCGTCGGGGTCGTTCATCTCGGTGCCCGCACGGCCGCCCGTAGGGCACAGTGCGCCCCCTTGGGGGCAGCGAACGCAATGAGCGTGGGGGTCGTTCATATCAGCTTTGGCGTTGGAGGATGTTCGAGAACTCCTCGATGAACGACTCGTAGCGGACGGCGAGCCGGTCGACATCATGCGTATAGCGGTTGTACGCGACGACCGCGGGGATGGCCGCGAACAAGCCGATGGCCGTGGCGATCAGCGCCTCGGCGATGCCGGGCGCGACGTTGGCCAGCGTGGCCTGGCTGACGTTCGCCAATCCGCGAAAGGCGTTCATGATGCCCCACACCGTGCCGAACAGCCCGATGTAGGGCGACACGGAGCCGACCGTGGCCAGCCCGGCCAAGTGTCCTTCGAGCGCGTCGATTTCGCGCTGGTACGCCGCGCGCATCGCCCGCCGCGCGCTGTCCAGCGTCGTGATCGAAGCGCTGCCCTGCTTGCGATGCTTGGAAAACTCGCGGAATCCGGCGCTGAAGATGTGCTCCATTCCGCTGCCGGTTCGCGACTGGGCCATGCGTTGATAGAGGTCTGTGAGGTCGCCACCTTTCCAGAACTCGTCCTCGAACATATCCGTGTCGCGCGCCGCGCGGCGCAGCTGGAACATCTTGAGGAAAATCTGCCACCACGACCACAGCGACAGGAAGACCAGCAGGGCCAGCACGGCCTGCACGACGAACGAAGCCTGGGTCACCAGCGTGATGAAAGAGAGATCGGTATGCAGGTTCAAGCGGCTATCTCCAGGTGCTGCACGAGGACTGCGGGCATGCGCACGGGGCGCCAGCGCGCCGCATCGAGGCACGCCAGCGTGATCAGCGCCGACGTCACGACGTCGGCGCCGCGAAGGACCTGCTGCCGCGCCTTGAGGGTCGATGCCCCGACCTTGGCGGGTTCGACCGTGACGTCGAGCGCATCGTTCAATCGCGCCGACAGGTGGAAGTCGATTTCGCAGCGGTGGACAACGAACACCACGCCGTGGTCCCGTTCGAACGCGGCGAGCGGGAATCCCAGCGCCGAAAGCCATTCGGTGCGGGCGCGTTCCATGAATTTCAAATAGTTCGCGTAGTACACGACGCCGGCGGCATCGGTGTCCTCGTAGTAAACGCGGACGGGGAAGCGGAAGGGTTGCTTGCCTCCCGCGATCATTCGGGAAAGAGTTCCCCGGCCGCACCAGGCGTCGGCGGCGAAAGGCCGAAGTGGCGGTACGACAGCGCGGTGGCGACGCGGCCGCGCGACGTTCGCTGCAGGTAGCCCTGCTGGATCAGGAACGGCTCCAGCACGTCCTCGATGGTATCGCGCTCCTCGCCGATGGCGGCGGAGAGGTTGTCCACGCCTACTGGGCCGCCGGCGAATTTCTGCAACACCGTCTGGAGGAGCTTACGGTCCATGACGTCCAGCCCAGCGCCATCGACGTCGAGCATCGATAGTGCGGCGTCGGCGACATTGCGCGTGATTTCACCGTCCGCCTTCACTTCCGCGAAATCGCGCACGCGCCGCAGCAGGCGGTTGACGATGCGCGGCGTGCCGCGCGAGCGGCGCGCGATCTCAAGCGCGCCTTCGGGATCGAGCACGATGTCGAGCAAAGTTGCCGACCGTTTCACTATGCGTGTCAGTTCCTCCGCCGAATAGAATTCGAGGCGCGCCACGATGCCGAACCGGTCGCGCAGGGGGTTGGTGAGCATGCCCGCACGCGTGGTTGCGCCGACCAGCGTGAATGGAGGCAGGTCGAGCTTGACGCTGCGCGCGGCCGGGCCTTCCCCGATCATGATGTCGATCTGGAAATCCTCGAGCGCCGGATAGAGTATTTCCTCGACAATCGGCGACAGGCGGTGGATCTCGTCGATGAACAGGACATCGTGCGGCTCGAGGTTGGTGAGCAGCGCAGCGAGATCGCCCGGGCGCTCCAGCACCGGGCCGGACGTCTGGCGCAAGTTGACGCCGAGCTCGTACGCGATGATGTGCGACAGCGTCGTCTTGCCCAGCCCCGGCGGCCCGAACAGCAGCACGTGGTCCAGTGCCTCGTTGCGTTTTTTCGTCGCCGCTATGAAGATCGCCAGCTGTTCCCGTATTTTCTCCTGCCCGACGTACTCCGCCAGGCCGCGCGGGCGAAGCGCGCGTTCGATGACCTCTTCGTGCACACCGGCGACCTTGGCGCCGATGACGCGATTGAGTTCGTCGTTTTCGATCATGGGAACGGGATTGAGGACACGCGGGGCGGATGAAAAGCGACCATGATGCATGCTACCGCAAATCGCGCGGTGCTCTAGGCCTTGGCCAGCAACTTGAGCGCCTGGCGGATGCCGTCGCCGACCGCTACGCCATCAGGCAATTTCTTGACCGCGGCAACCGCCTCGCGATCGCTGTAACCCAGCGCCAGCAGCGCGTGGAGGATGTCACTCGATGCTGGAGGCGCCCGGAACACGCCGACCGTGGCCGTCAGGTCGACGCCCAGCTTGTCCTTCAATTCCAGCAGCAGCCGTTCCGCGGTCTTCTTGCCGATGCCCGGAATCTTGATGAGGCGCCCGCTGTCCTGCATCGTCACGGCCTGCGCCAGCTCGGCCACCGACAAGCCCGACAGCACAGACAGCGCTGTGCGCGCGCCAACTCCCGTGATCTTCAGGAGTTGCCTGAACGCGCGGCGCTCGCTGTCGCTGCCGAAGCCGAACAGCAGATGCGCGTCCTCGCGGACCACCAGGTGTGTCCAGAGCGTCACGCGCTCGCCGGTGCCAGGAAGGTTGTAGAACGTGCTCATGGGGACATCGACCTCGTACGCCACGCCCTGCACATCGAGCAGCAGTTGCGGAGGATTTTTCTCGAGGAGGATGCCGGAGAGACGACCAATCATGGTCCGCAATTATGGCATGCGCCGCATCGCGTGCAGGCAAACCGCGAACGTTCAAATTGCGCGACGATCGCGTCGGTGCGGAGCGGGCCGTCCGCCTGCGGGCTCAGCTGCCGCCAATCATGTCGTCGGGTTCGTGATTCGCCGCGCAACGGGCAGTCAACACACGACTGCCCGATGCGCGACGCACGCACCGCGCCGACGGCGGCAGATTCGCCCGTAGCCGGACGACCCGCTCCGCGCAGCGATGCCAGCCGCCGCGTTGTCGCCACGCGTCGAATCGCGGGGGTCAGCGCCATGCCAGTGCGACGTAGGTCGCGCCGGCCGTCGCGGGTGGCGCGGCAAGCGAAGTCTTGTCTTGACGAGCGTCGACGCGCCGGGTACCCGCAGGCAGGCGCCTGCGACCTCCGGGCACTGGCATGGCGCTGACCTCCGCGATGAAAATTGATGGAGATCAGTGAGGGAGCAGCGCGAGATGTTCGCGCACGGCGTGCAGCGACGGAAGTACCAACGGCGCCCGGTCTAGAAGGCTTGGCGACGGCGCGTGCAGGTCGGGCACCATGATCGGCATCATTCCCGCGGCCAGGGCCGCGCGCACACCGGGCTCGGAATCCTCGAGCACGACGCAATCTTCAGGCGCGACGGATAGGCGCGAGGCCGCAAGCAGAAAAATGTCCGGCTCGGGCTTGCCGCGCTCGACTTCGTTGCCGCCGACCAGCGCCGCAAAGCGCTGCAGGAGCCCTTGCTGCGTGAGTTGCGCCTCGGCCCGGTCCCGGCGTGTTGACGTCGCGACCGCACGCACGACGTCGCTCTGTTCCAGCCATTCGAGCAACTCGCAAAGGCCAGGCTTTTGCGCGACGCCGTCGCGCGCGACGATGGCGTCGAATACGGTGAGGCACGTCGCCGTTAGCTGCTCCACAGGATAGGACGGCCCGTAATGCTCGCGCAGCATTTCGCGGCAATCCCGGTAGTTGCGCCCGATCATTGACGGCAGCAGGCCGAGATCGAATTCGACGCCGATGGCGGCCGCGGCATCGCGCCACGTCCGCGGACCCAGTGATTCGGTGTCGAGCATCAGCCCGTCCATGTCGAAGATCACGGCAACCGGGCGCGTCGAAGGGCGGCGCGCCTTCATCGGGCCAGACGTCCTCTGCGCATCGACCCGCCGGCACCACGCAGCAGGCCGGCGCCGACACTGCCGTGCGCATGACAAATCGCGCATGCCAACGCATCCGCGGCGTCGGGCGACGGGGTTCCGGACAACTGCAGCAGCCGCCTTACCATTTCCTGCACCTGTGTCTTGGCGGCGCGGCCTTTTCCCACCACTGCCTGCTTGACCTGGCCCGCCGTGTATTCGTGCACGGGCAGACCCGCCAGGACGGCCGCGGCGATGGCGGCGCCGCGCGCCTGGCCCAGCAGCAGCGTCGAATTGGGATTGATGTTAACGAATACTTTCTCCACTGCGACCTCACCGGGGGATTCACTCGCGATCAGGTGCGCGAGATCGCGCGCGATGATCCCGAGCCGCACCGACAGGCTGTCGCCGCTCGCGCGAATGCAGCCGCTGGTCACGTACGTCAGTGTTTGGCCCTGCTGGATGATGATGCCGAAACCCGTGACCCGCAGCCCGGGATCGATCCCGAGGATGCGCCGCACCGGCGCGACCGTGGTCACGGCACGCGTGCTATGCCTCGGCGATCAGTGCAGACGTATAGACCTCCTGCACGTCGTCGAGTGACTCGAGCGCGTCGAGCAGCTTTTGCATCTTCGCTGCGTCATCGCCGGCCATTTCGATCTCCGTCGCCGGCTTCATGGTGACTTCGGCGAACGCAGGCGTGAAGCCAGCCTTGGCGAGGGCGTCCTTGATCGTCACGAAATCGTAAGGACCGGTGACCACTTCGATGCTGCCGTCGTCGTGGTTGACGATGTCCTCGGCGCCGACATCCAATGCGGCCTCCATCAGCTTGTCTTCGCTGGTGCCGGGCGCAAAGAGCAACTGGCCGCAGTGCTTGAACAGAAATGCGACGGAACCGTCGGTGCCCAGGTTGCCGCCAAATTTGGAGAAGGCGTGCCGCACGTCGGCGACGGTGCGCGTCTTGTTGTCGGTCATGCAGTCGACGATCACCGCGGCGCCGTTGATGCCGTAGCCTTCGTAGCGTATTTCCTCATAGTTCACGCCTTCGAGATCACCCGCTCCGCGCTTGGCCGCGCGCTCGATGGTGTCCTTCGGCATGTTCTGGCTGTAGGCCTTGTCTATGGCCAGGCGCAGCCGCGGATTCATTGACGGGTCGGCGCCTCCCAAACGGGCCGCGACCGTGATTTCCTTGATGAGGCGCGTGAATATCTTGCCGCGCTTGGCGTCGGTCGCGGCCTTCTTGTGCTTGATGTTCGCCCACTTGCTGTGCCCGGCCATGATGTGCGGCGGTTGCCCGCGCCGTTTCCAGAATAGAAAGACGAATTATATCCGCTAGATTAAGCCTTGCTGGGACAGGAATTGCCGCAGCACCTTGAGGCGCACTTCGGCATCGTTGATTTCAAGCATGCTCTGCTTGATCGACAGCGGCAACGGCAGAATTTCGGCCAACCGGTAACCGACCCAGGACGCGTCGCCGAAGTCGCGCTCCGCCGGGAAATTCTGCGGACCGACACGGCTGGCGACTAGCTCGAGCAGTTTGGCGAGCGGGGCATATTCCTCGGCCAGCGGTAGCGGCGGTTCCGGCACGAGGGCAATCACATCGCCCTGGATGAGCCCGGAAGCGGTGACGGCGTGGCCTTGCACCTGGAAGCGCGCTTCGCCACGGGTGGCGACTTGGAGTATGCCCACCTGCGGCATGTCGAAATCGACGATCCGCGCGCAAGTGCCGACGTTGGCGAATTCGGGCGTGGCGCCGCGGGTCGACGCAACTTCTTCGCCCCGCGTGATCAAGCACACGCCGAACGCGCTGCCGTCCCTGATGCAGGCCTTGGCCATCGCGATATAGCGCTGCTCGAAGATCTTGAGCGGCAGCAGGCCGCCGGGAAAGAGGACGGTCGACAGCGGAAACAACGGCAGCGCGACCGGCTGCCGCTCCGCGACCGCCTTGGCGAAGGGCCACATCACACGGATCGCGAAGCCGGGGCGGGTGTTGCGGCGCGATCGTCCCCCCATCGCGGCACGAGCTCATGCGGCACGTGCAACTGGTCCAGGACGCGCGCGACGACGAAGTCGATGATGTCGGCAACGCTGCGTGGCCGCGTGTAAAAGCCGGGCGCGGGCGGCAGGATCACGGCGCCGGCATGCGCGAGCTTGCTCATGTTGTCGAGGTGTATCGACGACAGCGGTGTCTCGCGCGGCACCAGCACGAGCGGCCGGCGCTCCTTCAACATGACGTCGGCGGCGCGTTCGATCAGGTTGTCGGCCAGGCCGTGTGCTATCGCGGCCAGCGTCCCCATGCTGCAGGGACACACGGCCATCGCATCGGCCGGATTGGAGCCGGAAGCGACGGGTGCCAGCCAATCCTCGCGCGCGAACACGGTGAGCTGGCCGTCGCGTGCACCAAAGCGCTCGCTGAACAGGCGCGCGGCCTCGCGCGGCTGCGGGGGAAGGACAAGGTCGCACTCGTGCTTCGCGACGACCTGTGCCGCGGACGAATAGAGCAGGTAAACGCGGCATCGCGCCGCAAGCAGGCATTCGAGCAGGCGCAGGCCGTACGGCATGCCCGAGGCGCCCGTGAAAGCCAGCGTGATTGTCTGGGGCGGATTCATCCGGGGATTGTAGCGTCGCGGATCATGACTCCGGGCCCGTATGCAACTCGCGATGGCGCGTCAGCACCTGATAGCGAGGTGAGAATGCGCGCGCCAGGCGTTCCACGAGGTAGACGGAACGGTGTCGACCACCAGTACAGCCGATCGCGACGGTGAGGTAATTGCGATTATCGCGCGCATAGTCGGGAAGCCAGCTGGCGACAAAATGGTAGATGTCCGCGTACATCCGCTCGACTTCGGGATAACTCTCCAGGAATTGCACCACCGGACCGTCGTGGCCGGTCAAGGGCGCAAGTGCCGGCTCGTAGTACGGATTGGGCAGGCAACGCACGTCGAAGACATTGTCGGCATCCAGCGGGACTCCGTGCTTGAATCCGAACGACTCGAACAGCAGCGTGAGCCGCGACGGATCAACCGAAATGAAATCCTTGATCCAGCCACGCAGTGCCGCCGCGGAAAGATCGCTGGTGTCGAAGGCGAAGCCCTGCTGTCGCGCATCGGCGAGCAGCGCGCGCTCGTACTCGATGGCCTCGGTCAGCGTGCGTTCGTTGCTCGAAAACGGATGTCTGCGGCGGGTCTCCGAAAAGCGCTTGACCAGCGTGTCGGTCTTGGCGTCGAGATAAAGGAAACGCACCGTCCATCCGGCGTCCCGCAGCGCGCTGATCGATTCGCCCAACAGCGGCAACCCGGGTCCGGTCTTGACGTCGAGCGCGACGGCGACGCGCTCCTGTCCGCTCCGCGCAAGGTACTCTGCGGTCTCCGCGAGCAGCGACGGCGGAAGGTTGTTGACCGAGTAATAGCCCGAATCCTCGAGCGCGGCGAGGGCCACGCTTTTGCCGGACCCCGAAACTCCGCCGATCAGCAGCAGGTCCATGCGGATTCGTGCCCGCGGCGCTCAATGCCCACCGGCCAGTGCCAGTCAGTCGCCATCTTCCATCAGCTTCTGCTGCCGCTCGATGAACTCCTTGGTGCTGTCGATGCCGCGCTGGTTGAGCACGAAATTGCGCACGGCCGCTTCGACGAGCACGGCGAGGTTGCGTCCGGCCGCCACCGGAATCGTGACCTTGCGAATGGGAACGGACAGCACGTCCTGGTAGGTCGCGTTGACCTGCAGGCGGTCGAGTTCGGTGAACGCTTCGTGGCCGTGGTCCTCGAGGTGAACCAGCAGCTTCAGCAGTTTGCGGGGACGGACGGCGGTCTCGCCGAAGATCGTGCGGATATTGAGCACACCGATTCCACGCACTTCAAGGAAATCGCGCAGCACGGCGGGGCAGCGGCCCTCGATGGTGTCGGGGGAGATGCGAAACAGCTCGACGATGTCATCGGCGACGAGCCCGTTGCCGCGGGAAATGAGCTCGAGTGCCAATTCGCTCTTGCCGATCGCCGATGCACCCGTGATCAGCACGCCCATCTCCAGGACATCGAGGAACACCCCATGCAACGTCGTCGATTCCGCCAGCACCCGGGCCAGGTACAGCCGGAACACATCGACGATGTGCGGCGACGGCTGCGGGGACGTGAACAGCGCGATGTGGTGCGCATTGCACCGGTCGAGCAGGTTCTGCGGCATCGGCTCGTCGTTGGCGACGACAACGGCCACGAGTTCCGGCGTGAACAGGCGATTGAGCGACCTGTCCTGTTCGTCCTGGGGCAGGCTGCGCAGGTAGGCGGCCTCGGCGGCGCCGAGGATCTGGATGCGAAACGGGTGGATGAAATTCATGTGCCCCACCTGGCCGACGGTGGGTTTCAACGCGGAATCGCCTGACAGCACGCGGCTGCCGCCCTGCTTGCCTCCCCGCCAGACGAGGCCCAGTCGTTCGCGGTTGTCCGCGAGCAGCCGATCCACGCTGACCTGGCGGATCACCGCCCCGTCGCTGATCATGACGGCTGCCAGTTCCGGAACAGCGAGGCGAGTTCGTCGGCGCTGCCCGCGGCGGCAAGTTGATCGCGAAAGGTCCGCTCCGAAAACATCTGCGCCAATTCGGACAGCAGTTGCAGGTGCAGGTCGGTTGCCTTCTCCGGCACGAGCAGCACGAACACCTGCGACACCGGCTTGCCGTCGGGAGCATCGAAGGGAATCGCCGTCTTGAGCCTGGCGAACGCTCCGCGCGCATCGGTGAGGCCGCGAATGCGCCCATGCGGGATCGCGATTCCCTGCCCTAATCCGGTCGAGCCCAGTTTTTCCCTGGCGGCGAGGCTGCCGGCGATGCTTTGCGCGTCCAGCGCGCCATCCGCCGCGAACAGCTTGCCGGCCGCCTCGAACAGGCGCGGCTTGGTCGGCACGTCGAGATCCAGCGCGATGTTGGCCGCGGGCAGCAGTTCGGCGATCCGGTTCATCGGACGAGGGGCAAGCCTGCGGGACGCTTCAATCTGCCGGCGCGATTCCCGGCTCCGCAGAACCGAGCGAGCGTTCGATCGAGCCCCTATCCAGGCGATGTGCCGACAGTTTTTCCTTGTGCCTCACGACCTGACGGTCGAGCTTGTCCGCGAGAGAATCGATCGCGGCATACATGTCGGCGTCGGTCGATTCCGCGTGGATGTCCTTGCCCCGCAGGTGCACATTCGCCTCGACCGTCTGTCGCAGCTTGTCCACCGACAGCACCACGTTCACGTCGATCAGGTGATCGAAGTGTCGCGTCACGCGATCCATCTTGGCCACCACATAGGCGCGGATCGCGGGCGTGATATCCAGGTGAATGCCGGTGAGGTTCAAATTCATCAAGCTCTCCTTTCGAGTAGTGCTCGAAGGCTGTGAATGCGCACGCCCTGGCTACGGGACCTTGCGCAGGTTGATGGGAGGAATCGACAGCGCCTCCCGGTACTTGGCGATGGTGCGCCGCGCCACAATGATGCCCTGTTCTCCCAGGACATCGGCAATCCGGCTGTCGGTCAGCGGCGACTTCGGGTCCTCGGCGCCCACCAGCTGCTTGATCAACGCGCGTATGGCGGTGGCCGAAGCCGCGCCTCCGGAGTCGGTCGCGACGTGGCTGCCGAAGAAATACTTGAGTTCGAACGTGCCGCGCGGGGTCAGCATGTACTTCTGCGTGGTGACCCGCGAAATCGTCGACTCGTGCAGCGTGAGCATGTCGGCGATTTCGCGCAGCACCATCGGGCGCATCGCCACCTCGCCGTGGTCGAAGAAGCGGCGCTGGCGCTCGACGATGGCCTTGGCCACGCGCAGGATCGTGTCGAAGCGCTGCTGCACGTTGCGGATCAGCCATTTGGCCTCCTGCAATTGCGCGGTCAGCTGCTGATTCGAGGACTCGCGGTTGCGGGTCAGGATGTCGGCGTAGATCCGGTTGAGGCGCAGCTTGGGCATGGCTGCCTCGTTGAGCGTCGCGACCCACTGCCCACGTATCTTGCGCACAAGCACGTCGGGAATGACGTAATTGGCCTCGTCCTTGGCGAACATCGCGCCGGGGCGCGGGGTCAGGCTGCGAATCAGCTCGCGTATCGACTTGACGCACGCGTCGTCGCAGTGCAGCACGCGCTTCAACTTGGTGAAGTCCCGGCTGGCCAGCAGGGGAAGGTGTCCCTCGACCACCTTCAGCGCTTCCGCGCGGAAAGGTGTCGATGCCGGCAGCAGCTTCAATTGCAGCATCAGGCATTCGGCCGGATTGCGGGCGCCGACGCCCGCAGGCTCGAAACTCTGCAGGTACTTGAGGCCGATCGTCAGTTCCTCGGGTTCCAGCGCGTCGTGCTCGGAGAACATTTCGGCGATCTCTTCGAGCGACGAAGCGAGATAGCCGTCGTCGTCGAGCGCGTCGATCAGTGCGGCGACGACCTGGCGGTCGCGCAGCGGCAGGTTGAGCAGAGCCAGTTGGCTCATCAGGTGGTCGCGCAGCGAGCTGGTCGCAACCTGCTGCGGCGAAAAATCGTCTTCCTCGTTGGCGTTTCCGCTACCGCCGCCCCAGTCCCCATCGGTGCCGCCGCCGCCGTAATCGGAGAAATCCGTCACGTCCGGCAGGTCGTCGCGGGTCGGGGCCGCATCAGCCCCCTGCATGCCGTCACCGTCGCCGTCGCCATCGGCATCGTCGCGGTTGACGCGTTCGCTGGTTACCGGACCCGGCGCGGTGCCGGCCAGCGGGAACTCCGCCGGCGGGACGTCATCGTCGCCGTCCTCGCGTTCGAGCAACGGGTTTTCCTGAAGCATCCGGTCGACCTCGGCGTTGAGCTCGAGCGTCGACAGCTGAAGCAGCCGTATGGACTGCTGCAACTGCGGGGTCAGCGTCAGGTGTTGCGTGAGCTTGAGCTGGAGCGTCTGCTTCATTGCGCCTTGATCCGCTGCTCACATCAGAGCCGGAAGTGTTCGCCCAGGTAAACCTTGCGAACGTCCTCATTATAGACAATCTCGCCGGGCGCGCCCGACGCCAGCACCCGGCCCTCGTTGATGATGTAGGCGCGGTCGCAGATTCCCAACGTTTCGCGGACGTTGTGGTCGGTAATCAGCACGCCGATCCCGCGCTCCTTCAGGAACCCGATGATCTTCTGGATGTCGAGCACGGCGATCGGGTCCACCCCGGCGAACGGCTCGTCCAGCAGTATGAACCGCGGCCGCGTGGCGAGCGCGCGGGCAATCTCGCATCGCCGCCGCTCTCCGCCCGACAGCGAGATGGCGGGCGCATCCGCGAGGTGCGAGATGGACAGGTCCTCCAGCAACGCGTCCAGCCGGTTGGACAGCGTGTCCGCGTCGAGATCCTGCAACTCGAGGATGGCGCGGACATTCTCCGCGACCGTGAGCTTGCGGAAGATCGACGCCTCTTGCGGCAGATAGGAGAGCCCGCGGCGCGCGCGGCGGTGGATGGGCAGGCGCGACAGGTTCTCGCCGTCCAGTTCGATGCGGCCGCCGTCGGCTGCGATCAGTCCCACGATCATGTAGAAACACGTGGTCTTGCCAGCGCCGTTGGGACCGAGCAGACCAACCACCTCGCCGCTGGCGACCTCGAGCGAAACGTCGTGGACGACGGTACGCGCCTTGTAACGCTTGCGAAGTTGCGCCGCCGACAGCTTGCTCATTTCGCTGGCGCCAAATCTCCGGAAGGCTTGAGCGTCAACGGCGCGGCGCTCTTGGCCGCACCTTTGTCCTTCGCCACGGCAGCCTTGTCCTTGTCCTGCGCGGATCCGCTTTTGTCCTTGGCAGCCGGTTTGTCCTGCTTTTCCTCGCTCTTGGGCTGGAACGTCCCGCGCACGCGCGCACCCAGCGGCGCGTCGCCCGGGCCCGCCGGCTTCGCGTCCGGCCGACCTTCGGCGGAGAAATTCTCGGTCGCGGCGCTGTAAGAAATGTAGTTGCTGCGAATTTCGTCGCCCGCCTTCTTCAGCAACGCGTTGTCGAAGAGTTCGACGAAGCGCTTCTCGCCGTCGTACACGATGCGCTGCGCGTAACCCTCGTAATAGTCATCGGCGCCATCGCGCTTTTCGCGAAAGCGGACAGGGTTGCCATAGGCCGTCGCGGACAACGAATTGTCGGCATTCTGCTTGAACGTCACGCGGTCGGCCTGGATCGACATGGTGCCTTGCGTGATGATCACGTGGCCGACCAATTCGCCCGTCTTGGTTTCCGCGTTTCCTCCGCCGGTGTCACCCTGGAACTCGATGTTCTTTTCGCGATCGGCCTTCTCCGCCTGGGCCGCGGGCGCGCCGCATAGCGCGACGCCCAGCAGCGCAATGGACCACATACCAGGGCGAAAGCGGGGGGATGAACTGCGCGTCATCGGCTATTTCCTGGGTTCCATGTGTCCGCTGACGCCGGATTTGAACTTGATGGTCTTGGCCTTGTTGTCGGCCTCCATGCCGGTTGCATTGATTATCCCACGGGGGTCGGTGATCGTCACCGCCTTGTCGGTGCGCACGATTTCCTTGCTGGGCAGCACGTGCAGGTATTCCGTGGAAATCGTCAAAGGTCCGGACGCCGGCTCCTTAGCTGTCGCGGGCGTCGCCTCGCGTATCGCGCGGACGTGTCCCTTGAAGTAGACGTTCTCGCGGTCGCCGGTAAGGGTGGCCAGGCTCGCCGTTATCTTGAAGGGAGGCCGGCCTTGCCGCGTCTCCGCCAGCGTGATGTCAGTGAAGTCGGTGGTCTGATCGTCCGCGAAGTGCTCTGCGCGGCTCGCCGATAGCAACTGTAGCGGCCGGCCTTCGGGATCGAGCTTCAGCACGCGCACGCCTTCGGCGACGATATCGGGGTCGTGGCGCGCCGAGCCGTCGCGTCGCGGCACCGGTGGCTGCACCTGCGCGTCGAGCCAATACGTGAGCGCGGCGAGGCCGCCCAACAGCAGGACCGGCGACCATGCGGTGGCACGGTCGATCCAGCTGCGGGTGGGACGATTGTCGGCCATGGCAGCAGACCTAGGCCGACTGCAGCGGCAGCAGCGAATGATCGACGTGCTTGCCCTGCGCCGCGAGGATGAGTTCAGCCAGTTCCCGCACGGCGCCGGCGCCGCCGTCGCGCGCCGTAATGAATTGCGCGTGCTCGCGCACCGAGGCTGGCGCATGCGGCACCGTGACCGCGAAGCCGCAGGCATGGAAGATCGCGAGATCCGGCAAGTCGTCGCCTATGTGTGCGCAGTCGTGTGCCGCGATGCCGAGTTGCGCGCGCAGCGCCTCCCAGGGCGCGCGCTTTTCCGAGGCGCCCAGCACGACGTGCGCGACATTCAGGCGCCGGGCACGATGCATGACCGCGGGCGCGGAACTGCCGGTGATCCACGCGACCGCGATGCCCGCGCGCTGCAGCAGATTGATCCCCACGCCGTCGAGGGCGGAGAATGCCTTGGTCTCGCGGCCATCGTCGTCGACATAGATGCGACCGTCGGTGAGCACGCCATCGACGTCGCAGGTCAGCAGCCGCACCCGGCGCGCGCGGACCAGCGCGTCCGTCGTCATCAGACGATCCTCGCGCGGAAGAGGTCGTGCAGATGCAGCGCGCCCACCAACCGGTGCCCGGCATCGACGACCAACAATTGCGAAACCTTGGGCGCCGCTTCCATCGTGTCCACGCAGTCCACGGCGAGCCGGTCCGCGGCGATCGTGCGCGGCGATGGCGTCATCACTTCCGCCACCGTGACGGCCGCGACGTCGCGGATGCGCTCCAGGCAACGACGCAAGTCACCATCGGTGAATATTCCTGCAACGCGGCCCTGGCCGTCGACGACGGCGGTCATGCCCATGCCTTTGCGGCTCATCTCGACGATTGCCTCCGCCAGCGTCGCGGTCAGTGGCGATACCGGCAGTTGCGCCCCCGTGCGCATCACGTCGGCGACGCGCGTGAGCAAACGCCGTCCCAGCGCTCCGCCCGGATGCGACCGCGCGAAATCGTCCGCGGAGAAGCCGCGCGCATCCAGCAACGCCAGCGCCAGCGCGTCACCCAGCGCCAGCGCCGCGGTGGTGCTCGCCGTAGGCGCGAGACCGAGCGGACACGCTTCCTCGTCGACTGCGGCATCCAGATGCACGTCGGCGGCCTGCGCCAGAGAACTGCGTTCGTTGCCGGTGAGGGCAATCAGGCGTGCGCCCTCGCGCTTCAAATGCGGCGTCAGCGCGACCAGCTCGTCCGTTTCGCCGGAGTTGGACAGCATCAGCACGATATCGTCGGGCGTGATCATCCCGAGATCGCCGTGCGACGCATCGGCGGGATGCACGAAGAACGCGGGGGTCCCGGTGGAGGCCAGCGTCGCCGCTAGCTTGCGGCCGATGTGGCCCGACTTGCCAATTCCCGAAACGACGATCCGGCCGCGGCAGTTGAGAATCATTTCCACGGCGGCGACGAACGGCCCACCCAGCCGCGCCGACACGGCCACGATCGCCTTGGCTTCGGTTGCGAGCACGCTGCGGGCGAGCGCGAGCGCGCGCGATGAATCGACGGGAAGCGCTGTCGGCGCCGACTGCGGGTCTGTACGGGCGTTCACCGGTCAAGTATAGCTTTCCGCTGCGCGAGGGCGGTCGGGTGACCCTTGCCAGCGAATTTCGACACGAACGGCGAAGGGCCGCCCCGAGCCGTTCGTGGTAATTTTGAATCTCGACGACGCAAAGTATCGTGCGAGGCGCAGTGCGGCTCGCGAATCTTTGCGTCGAGTGCCCACATGCCCAACACGCTCAAACTGATCCTCGTTCTGCTCGCGGCCGCCGTCGTCGTCGTGGTGGTGTGCCGGCTGGTACGGCTGCCCGCCATCCTGGGCTACCTCCTTGTCGGCATCGCCGTGGGACCGCACGGATTCGCATGGGTGCCCGACGACACGGACACGCGCGAACTCGCCGAGTTCGGCATCGTATTCATGATGTTCTCGATTGGCCTCGAGTTCAGCCTTCCGCACCTGCGCTCGATGCAGCGTGCTGTGTTCGGACTGGGATTGGCCCAGGTCGCGATCACCACCGCGGCGGCCATGGCCGTACTTTATTTCGTTGGGTACGGCTGGAAGGCGGGCCTCGTGCTGGGGGGCGCGCTGGCGATGAGTTCCACCGCCATCGTTTCCAAGATGCTCGCCGAGCGCATGGAACTCTCCACGCCGCACGGCCGCGACAGCCTCGCCATACTCCTGTTCCAGGACCTGGCCGTGGTCGCCTTCCTGATCATCATCCCTTCGCTGGGCAAGCATGGCGACGAGATGGCCATGGAGCTCGGCATTGCCGCCGTCAAGGCCTTCGCCGCGCTGACCCTCATCCTTTATTTTGGTCAGAAGCCGATGCGCGCATGGTTCAACGTCGTGGCGCGGCAACGATCTTCGGAACTGTTTGTGCTCAACGTGCTGCTGGTCACGCTGGGCCTGGGTGCGCTGACCGCGACGCTCGGTCTGTCGTTGGCGCTGGGCGCCTTCGTGGCCGGCATGCTGATCGCGGAGACCGAGTACCGCTACCAGGTCGAGGACGACATCAAGCCGTTCCGCGACGTGCTGCTCGGTCTGTTCTTCGTCACGGTCGGCATGGTGCTCGACCTCGAGGTCGTCTTGGCGAATTTGAGCCTGGTTGCGCTGTTGCTGCTGATACCGGTCATCGCCAAGTTCGTGCTCATCGTCGCGCTGGCCCGCGGATTCGGCTCGCCGCTGTCGACGGCGTTGCGCACCGGCTTCTATCTAGCGCAGGCAGGCGAACTCGCGATAGTGATGCTGGCGCTGGCCACGCAAAACCGGCTGGTGCCGAGAGAACTTGCGCAGCCCGTACTGGCCGCGATGATCCTGTCCATGCTTTCGGCGCCGCTCATCATCCAGTATGCGGAGCCCATCGTGCGCAAACTGACGGCCAACGACTGGCTGGCGCGCGCGGCGCTGCTGACACAGATCGCCGCCAAGACCATGTCGCGGCAGGATCACATCATCATCTGCGGCTACGGCCGCAGCGGCCAGAACCTGGCCCGCCTGCTCGAGGCGGAGGACATTCCCTATCTCGCGCTGGACTCCGATCCGGAGCGCGTGCGCGTGGCGGCTGCGGATGGCGGCGTCGTCGTCTACGGCGACGCGAGCCGGCGCGAGGCGCTGACGTCGGCGGGGCTGTTCAAGGCCAAGGCGGTGGTGATCACCTTCGCGGACGTTCCGATCGCGCTCAAGATCCTGCACATCGTCCAGGAGTTGCGGCCGGAGCTGCCGGTGGTGGTGCGCACGGTCGACGACAGCGAACTGCCGAAGCTCATGGATGCGGGTGCCGCCGAGGTGGTGCCTGAAGTGCTCGAGGGCAGTCTCATGCTGGCCTCGCATGCGCTGCTGCTGCTCGGCGTGCCCCTGAACCGTGTGTTGAAGCGCATCCGGACCATCCGCGAGGAGCGCTACGGTCTCTTTCGCGGTTTCTTCCACGGAGCCACCGACGCTGCCGATGCTGCAGACAACGTGCAGCCGAGACTGCACTCCGTGGTGCTGTCCAACCGCGCCCGGGCGGTCGGCATGACGCTGCTGGAGGTGGACCTGGGTCCAATGGTCGAAGTGTCCGGCGTCCGCCGTCGCGGCGCGCGCTCGCGCCGCCCGGACGAGGATTTCCGCTTCGAGGCAGGGGATGTCGTGGTGCTGCTCGGCCGGCCGGAAAGCCTGCTGCTGGCCGAACATCGCCTTCTCAAGCGGGACCGGACCCGGTCTGCCCAAGTCCTTTCCGGATTGGACAAAAAAGCGTAACTGACCGTGAGTCATTGCGGCGGTTGCGACGCAAAGGCTACAATCCGCATCCGCCATCGATGTGGGTTGTCCGTGTGACCGCCGCAGCAAGTCCGCAAACCTCCACGCCTGCCTGTCCTACCGAGAACGCCGTCGTGCTTGACGCCGTGACGTACGGTTACGACCCCCGTCGTCCCGTTCTGCGCGGCATCGACATGACGATTCCGCGCGGAAAGGTCGTTGCGATCATGGGCGGCTCGGGCTGCGGGAAGACCACGATCCTGCGCCTCATCGGCGGGCAGTTGCAGCCTCAGGCTGGGCGCGTGCTCGTCGCCGGCGAATCGGTGCCGGACATGGACAGGGACGCGCTGTATGCAATGCGACGCAAGATCGGGATGCTGTTCCAGTTCGGCGCGCTGTTCACCGATCTCAACGTATTCGAGAACATCGCCTTCACTTTGCGGGAGCACACGAATCTTCCGGACGAACTCATTCGCGACCTGGTGCTCATGAAGCTCAACGCCGTCGGCCTGCGCGGCACGGCGCATCTGGAGCCGGCGGAACTGTCGGGTGGCATGGCGCGCCGCGTGGCGCTCGCGCGCGCGATCGCTCTGGATCCGATGCTCGTGCTCTACGACGAGCCGTTCGCCGGCCTCGATCCCATCTCGCTGGGCGTGGTAGGACAGCTGATCCGGGAGTTGAACGACGCACTGGGAATCACGTCCGTGGTAGTTACGCACGACGTCTACGAATCGCTGAAGATCGTCGATTACCTGTATTTCGTGTCCGAGGGACGCATCATTGCGCAGGGAACGCCGGAGCAGGTGCGCGCGTCGCAGGATCCCTTCGTGCGCCAGTTCGTCGACGGCGCGCCCGACGGACCCGTGCCGTTCCACTATCCGGCGCCGAAGTACGCCGATGAGCTCGCCGCCCATGCCCGCTGAAGCCTTCGCCAACGGCCTGCGCCGCGTCGGCGCGGGCGCGATCAACGCCATTTCGCGGCTGGGGTTCGCGGCGCGCTTTTTCGCCGTGGTTCTCATCCACTCGCCGGCAGCACTGAAGCGCACGCGCCTTACCTTGCGCGAGATCTATTTCGCGGGTGTGCTGTCGCTGGTGATCGTCATGGTGTCGGGCCTGTTCGTCGGCATGGTGCTCGGCCTGCAGGGCTACGACACGCTGAACAAATACGGCGCAGGCGATTCGCTGGGAATCTTCGTCGGGCTCTCGCTCGTACGCGAGTTGGGGCCCGTCGTCGCCGGGCTGCTGTTCGCGAGTCGCGCCGGCAGCGCCATTACGGCGGAGATCGGCCTCATGAAGACGACCGAGCAACTGTCCGCGATGGAAATGATGGCCGTGGACCCGCTGGCGCGCATCGTCGCCCCGCGATTCTGGGGCGGCGTCGTCTCGATGCCTCTGCTCGCGGCGCTATTCTCGTTGATGGGCATTTTCGGCGCCTGGCTGGTCGGCGTCCGCCTGATCGGACTGGACAACGGCGCGTTCTGGGGCAACATGCAGGCGGCCATCGGATTCTGGCCGGATGTCACCAACGGCATCATCAAGAGTTTCGTGTTCGGCATCGCGGTCAGCCTGATCGCGGTATTCGAGGGCTACGACGCCAAGCCGACCGCCGAGGGCGTGTCGTCGGCGACGACCCGCACGGTGGTCGAGGCTTCGCTCGCAATCCTCGCGCTCGACTTCATCCTTACCGTGTTCATGTTCAGAGGGATAGGCGCATGAATCGCACCGCGATCGACCTGTGGGTCGGTATTTTCGTGACGATCGGGCTGGCCGCGATCGTTTTCCTTGCGCTGAAGGTCGGGAACCTCACTTCGCTGAACACAGTCCCAAGCTACAGGCTCGATGCCCGCTTCGACAATATCGGCGGCCTGAAAATGCGGGCGCCGGTCAAGGCCGCGGGCGTGGTCGTCGGGCGCGTCGACCGCATCCGGCTCGACCCCAAGACTTACGAAGCCGTGGTCGGTCTCAAGATCGAAAACGGATATCAGTTCACCAAGGACTCAATTGCGTCGATTCTCACTTCCGGGCTGCTGGGCGAGGTCTACATCGGAATCGACGCCGGCGGCGACACGGTCATGCTCGCCGACGGCGCGACGATCGCCAAGACTCAGTCGGCGGTCGTCCTGGAAAAGCTGATTGGCCAATTCCTGTTCGACAAGGCCGGCTCCGGGGGCGGCAAATGAACGTGCGTGCCGCAACGCTTGTCGCCATGGCATTGCTGCTGTCGGCGTGTGCCGGTACGCCGGGACGTCCGGAGGATCCGCTCGAACCGATGAATCGCGCGATGTATGCCATCAACCAGCCGATCGACGACCATGTGATGCGGCCCATCGCGCAGGCCTATGTCGACTACGTGCCGAGGCTCATCCGCCTGGGCGTGTCGAACGTCTTCGGCAATATCGACGACTTGTTCTCGGGCATCAACGGCCTGCTGCAGGGCAAGCCCGAAAAAGCCGGCAACGATTTCGGCCGCGTCCTGGTCAATTCCTGGGGCTTGGGTGGCCTGATCGACATCGCCAGCGACCTGGGCATACCGAAGGGCAACGAAGATTTCGGACAGACCTTCGGCTACTGGGGCATCCCGCAGGGCCCGTACCTGTTCATTCCGTTGTGGGGGCCGACCACCGTGCGCGACGGCACCGGCACGTTGATCCGGGTCTGGTACGGACCGGTCGGGTACCTCCCGTACGTGCCGCTGCGCAACATCATCTACGGCATCGGCGCGGTCGACCTGCGCGCCAGCGCGCTGGGCGCGAGTTCAATGATCGATCAGGCATCGCTCGATCCCTACACATTCGTCCGGCGCGCATACCTGCAGCGCCGCGAATACATGGTCTACGACGGCAGCCCGCCGCCAGAAAAGGAAGACTAAAACGATGAGAATTTCGAATTTTTGCCGCCACGCCGCGATGCTGGTTCTCGCCGCCGTTGCATTTCCCGCGATCGCCCAGGAGGCGCCCGATGTGCTGGTCAAGCGCGTGTCCGGCGAGGTGTTGCAGGTCGTGCGCACCGATCCCAAGGTGGCGGCCGGCGACAAGCAGCGCGTTCGCGAAGTGGTAGAGACCATGCTGCTGCCCAACTTCGATTTCGAGCGCATGAGCTCGCTGGCAATGGGCCGCAACTGGAGCAAGGCCACGCCCGAGCAGCAGAAGCAGCTGATCGAACAATTCCGCACGCTGCTCGTCCGAACCTATTCAGGCGCGCTGACGCAATACAAGGACCAGACGATCGACTTCAAGCCGCTGCGCGCCGATCCTGCCGCCACGGACGTCATCGTGCGTTCGGAAGTCGTGCGGGCGGGCCAGGTGCCGGTACAGATCGATTACGGCATGACCAAGACCGCCTCCGGCTGGAAGGCGTACGACGTCATCGTCGGCGGCGTGTCGCTCGTCACCAATTATCGCGACGAATTCAACGAGCAGATCAAGGCAGGAGGCGTCGACGGCCTCATCAAGACGCTCGTGGAAAAGAACAAGGGAGCATCGGGCAAGTCATGATGGACTGCGCACCCGCCGCCACCGACAGCGGCTTTGCGGCGACCGCCGCGGGCTGGACGTTCAACGGCACGCTGACGTTTGCCGATGCCGCCGCCGTGTTCGGCGCGTCGCGGGGCCTCGCGCTGCCGCAAAGCGGCATCGTCGATCTCGCCGGATTGGTGCACGCGGATTCCTCGGCGCTTGCGGTGATGGTGGCGTTGAAGCGGCGCGCCCATGCCGAAGGCGCAAAGCTGTCCTTCGCGTCCATTCCTCCCGGCATTCATGCGCTGGCCCATGTCTACGGGATCGAGGAATTGCTGGCCGGTTGAGCGCATTGCCGCGCAGTATCTTGCGCCCGTTGCAATATCCGGCCCGTCAATTCCCCCAACCCTGACGCCATGCTTGCCGTCGACGTGAATGATGTGGCGCGCCGCTTTGGCAGCGTGCAGGCGTTGGATGGCGTCGACCTGGCCGTCGAGGAGGGCGAGTTCTTCGGCCTGCTGGGTCCGAACGGCGCCGGCAAGACGACACTCATCTCGATCCTCGCCGGGCTTACCCGTGCCGATCGCGGCAGCGCGCGCATTCTCGGGCACGACGTCACCGCTGATTTTCGCCTTGCGCGGCGCAACCTCGGCGTCGTTCCACAGGAGCTGGTGTTCGACCCGTTCTTCAGCGTGCGCGAAACGCTCGAAATGCAATCCGGTTATTTCGGCCTGCGCGGTAACGGCGCGTGGATCGACGAAATCCTGCACCACCTGGACCTGACGGGAAAGGCGAACGCCAACATGCGCTCGCTGTCTGGCGGCATGAAGCGCCGCGTGCTGGTCGGGCAGGCGCTGGTGCACAAGCCGCCGGTGATCGTGCTGGACGAGCCCACGGCGGGTGTCGATGTCGAGCTGCGGCAGAGCCTGTGGGGATTCATCCGCAAGCTGAATCGCGATGGTCACACGATCATACTGACGACGCATTATCTCGAAGAGGCCGAAGCACTGTGCGGGCGCATCGCGATGCTCAAGGCGGGCCGTGTCGTGGCGCTCGACACCACGCACAACCTGCTGGCGCAGTTCGCGGGGCTGACGGTGCGGCTGGTCGCGCCGCGGGTGCCGATCGCGTGGCAGCCGCGCATCCTGCGGCAGGATTCCGGCGTCTTTCAGATCCGCCTCGACGCCTACGCGGAACTCGAAACACTGCTGGGCGCGCTGCGGCAGGAGGAAATCGCGATCGCCGAACTGGGATTGGCCGAGACCGATCTCGAGCAGGTGTTCCTGCGCATCATGAAGAACCCCGACGTCGCACGCGTGGAGGTCCAATGAGTGCCGCAGGGCAGTCCCAAGGCGCGAATAGCTCCCCCTCCGGGGGCAGCGTAGCGGCCACGTTTGTGATGGCCGCAAGCGTGGGGGTCCCGAGTGCCGCAGGGCAGTCCCAAGGCGCGAATAGCTCCCCCTCCGGGAGCAGCGTAGCGGCCACGTTTGTGATGGCCGCAAGCGTGGGGGTCCCGAGTGGCGCAGGGCAGTCCCAAGGCGCGAATAGCTCCCCCTCCGGGGGCAGCGTAGCGGCCACGTCTGTGATGGCCGCAAGCGTGGGGGTCCATAACGCATGAATGCAATCGTTGGTCATGGCTGGCTTACGCTGCTGTACAAGGAGGTGCTGCGATTCCGCAAGGTGAGCCTGCAGACGGTTGCCGCGCCGATCCTGAGCGCGCTCCTGTACCTGCTCATCTTCTCTCACGTACTCGAGGGACGGGTGTCGGTCTTCGACGGTCGCGTGACCTATACGGCGTTCCTCGTCCCGGGACTGGTAATGATGGCGGTGCTGCAGAATTCGTTCGCGAATTCATCGTCGTCGCTAATCCAGTCGAAGATCTCCGGCAATCTTATTTTCGTGCTGCTGACGCCGCTGTCGGCCAGTGATCTCTTCGCAGCCTATGTGCTGGGCGCGATGGTGCGCGGCCTGGTCGTGGGCCTTGGCGTGTTCGCCGTCACGGTGTGGTTCAATCCCGGGCTGTTGGCCATGCCGCATCCGTTGTGGGCCATCGCCTTCGCGCTGCTCGGCAGTGCGATCCTCGGCATCCTGGGCCTGATCGCCGGCATCTGGGCCGACAAGTTCGACCAGTTGTCGGCGTTTCAGAACTTCCTGATCGTGCCGCTGACGTTCCTGTCCGGCGTGTTCTATTCGATCCACTCGCTGCCGCCGTTCTGGCAGGCGCTGTCGCGTTGGAATCCATTCTTTTATATGATCGACGGCTTCCGCTACGGATTCTTCGGCGTTTCGGACGTGTCCCCATGGGCGAGCTTTACCATGGTTGCGGTGTCCTGCATCGTGCTGTCGGTTGCGGCGCTCGCGCTGCTCCGGCGCGGCTGGAAACTCCGTCTCTAAAAGCCGACCATCGAGGAAAACAGCCATGGTCACACCTGAATCCATCAAGCAATCGATCGTCGCCGGCTTGGAATGCCACCACGTCGAAGTCGCCGGCGACGGCCAGCATTGGGAAGCGGTCATCGTCTCTCCCGCCTTCGAGGGGCTGTCGCGCGTCAGACAGCATCAGCTGGTTTACGCCGCGCTCGGCGATCGCATGCGCGAGGAGGTCCATGCGCTGTCGATGCAGACGCTGACACCCGCGCAGTGGGATGCGCGCGGGAATGGATAAGCTGCTCATCGAAGGCGGGCAGAGGCTCGCCGGCGAAGTGGTCATGTCCGGCGCCAAGAACGCGGCGCTGCCGATCCTTTGCGCGTCGCTCCTTTCTGCGGAGCCGCTGGTGCTCACGAACGTGCCGCGCCTGAACGACGTGCATACGATGGAGCGGCTGCTGACGCAAATGGGCGTCGTGCTGGACGCGGGCACCCCCGGTGTGGTGGCGCTGGATGCCCGGCGGATCGACTGGCCGCTGGCGCCGTACGAATTGGTCAAGACGATGCGGGCGTCGATCCTGGCGCTCGGCCCGCTGCTGGCGCGCTGCGGCGAGGCGCGCGTTTCGCTGCCCGGCGGCTGTGCGATTGGATTGCGGCCCGTCGACCAGCATGTGAAGGGGCTCGAGGCTATGGGCGCGACCATCGACCTGGCCCACGGCTACATCAACGCGCAGGGTCGCCTTCGCGGCGCGACCATCGTCTTCGACATGGTGACTGTCACGGGTACCGAAAACCTGCTGATGGCGGCCACGCTCGCGGATGGGACGACGATTCTCGAGAACGCCGCGCGCGAACCGGAGGTCGTCGACCTTGCGCGTTGCCTTACCGCGATGGGCGCGCGTATATCCGGCGCGGGCAGCGACCGCATCACGGTCGAGGGAGTGGCCAGCCTGCACGGGGCGACCCACGCGGTGATGCCGGACAGGATCGAGACCGGCACCTTTCTTGCCGCCGTCGCGGCTGCCGGCGGCGACGTGGCAGTGCGCGGCGTGCAGGCCGATTCGCTCGAGGCCGTCCTCGACAAGCTGCGCGAGGCCGGGGCGAGCATCGACGCGAGCGGCGACGTCATGCACATCCGCCGCGACGGCCCGCTCACGGCCGTTAATCTGCGTACCGCGCCGCATCCCGGGTTTCCTACGGACATGCAAGCGCAATTCATGGCGCTGGCCACGCGCGCGCAGGGCACATCGGTCGTCACCGAAACAATTTTCGAGAACCGGATGATGCACGTGCAGGAACTGAAGCGTCTCGGCGCAGACATCGAAGTGGAAGGCAGCACGGCGATCGTCAAGGGTGTGGAGAAACTCACGGGAGCCGACGTGATGGCCACGGACCTGCGCGCTTCCGCATGCCTGGTGATCGCCGGCCTGATCGCGGAAGGGCAGACCACGATCGACCGCATCTACCATCTCGATCGCGGCTACGAGCGGATCGAGGAAAAACTGTCGGCGCTGGGCGCGCGCATTTCGCGCGTCGGGTAGCGTCGCCAAACGGAACGTCGTCATGACGGGAATCCGCGATGAACTGAAGGGCGCGCCGCTCGGCCATGCGACGACCTATCCGGACGCGTACGACGCGGCGTTGCTGTTTCCAGTTCCCAGAGGACCGCAACGCGTCGAACTTGGCCTGCCCGAGGCGTTGCCGTTCACCGGCGCCGATATCTGGACGGCCTACGAGCTGACCTGGCTCGATCCTCACGGCAAGCCGCAAGTCGCGATCGCCACGCTGGTCGTGCCGGCTACTTCGTCATCGATCGTCGAGTCGAAGTCGGTGAAGCTGTATATGGGATCGTTCGCGCAAACACGCTTCGACGGTACTGCGGAGGTCCGCGAGACGATGGAGCGCGACCTGGCGCTGGCGACGGGTGGACCGGTGCAGGTGGCGCTCGACGCACCGGCGATGTTCCTGACCGCGCGCTGCGCCGACTTGGACGGCGAGCGACTGGACAGCCTGGCGGTGACGATTCAGCGCTACCAGCCCGCGCCGGACCTCCTCGGCGCCGAGGGTCCCGACGTAGCGGAGACGCTGAAGACCGATCTTTTCCGTTCGCTGTGTCCGATCACGCTGCAGCCCGACTTCGCCTCCGTACAGATCGCCTATCGCGGGCCGGCGATCGACCGCGCTTCGCTGCTGCGCTATCTCGTGTCGTTCCGCGGTCATCCTGGGTTCCACGAGCATTGCGTCGAGCGCATCTGGGTCGATGTCATGGCGAGATGCCGCTGCGTCTCGCTGTCGGTATACGCGCGCTTCACGCGGCGCGGTGGCGTCGACATCAATCCGTTTCGCACCAATGCCGGCGTGGCGATTCCGCTGAACATGCGCACGGCAAGGCAGTGATTGCGGTCCGGCGACCCGGGCCGCCTTCGGAGGACGCGACGCTCCAGTAGAATCGGGGGTTCGACCGATACTTCGAACCTGGATCGCCGCTGTGCCCACGCTGACCATCGCCCTGTCCAAGGGCCGCATCCTCGACGAGACGCTGCCGCTGCTGGCGCTGGCCGGTATCGTCCCGGCCGAGGACCCCGAGACATCGCGCAAGCTCATCCTGGCGACCAACCAGCCTGGCGTGTCGCTGATCATGCTGCGCGCCACCGATGTGCCGACCTATGTGCAATATGGCGCTGCCGACGTCGGAATCGCGGGCAAGGACGTGTTGCTGGAACACGGCGGCGACGGACTCTTCCAGCCGCTCGACCTGGGGATTGGCCGTTGCAGGCTCGTCGTTGCCGTGAAGCGCTCCTGTGACTGGAAAGGCACGGTGCAGCGTGGTGCGCGAATCCGCGTCGCGACCAAGTATGTCAAGACGGCGCGTGAACACTTCGCGGCAAAAGGCGTGCACGTCGACCTCATCAAGCTCTACGGCTCGATGGAATTGGCGCCGCTGGTCGGGTTGGCGGATGCCATCGTCGACCTGGTGTCCACCGGCAACACGCTGAAAGCCAACGACCTGGTCGCGGTCGAGGACATCATGCCGATCAGTACGCGCCTGGTCGTCAATCCGGGCGCGCTGAAGATGAAGCGCGACGTCGTGCAACCGTTGCTCGACGGCTTGGCCAAGGTCACGCGAGGAGGGGCGGCGTGAACGCGACGCTTTCGTTGCGGCGCCTGGACTCGACAGCGGCCGGGTTCGACGCCGACCTCGCGGCGCTGATCGCTTTCGAGGCCAACCAGGACCCCGCGATCGATGCCGCGGTCGCGCAAATCGTCGCGGACGTGCGCGCGCGCGGCGACGCCGCGCTGCTGGAATACACGCGGCGCTTCGACCGCCTCGACGTGCCGACGGTGGCCGCGCTGGAAATCACGGCAGCGGAGATGCAAGCCGCATATGCGTCGCTGCCAATCGCCCAAAGCGACGCGCTCGGCACTGCCGCGGCACGCGTCCGCCGGTACCACGAGTTGCAGAAGGGCCGCGACTGGAACTTCACGGAAGCGGACGGGACGGAACTGGGCCAGCGCGTGACTCCACTCGACCGGGTCGGCGTCTACGTGCCGGGCGGCAAGGCCGCATATCCGTCGTCGGTGCTGATGAACGTGATTCCCGCTCATGTCGCCGGCGTGCGGGAAATCGTCATGGTCGTGCCGACGCCCGATGGCGTGCGCAACCCGCTGGTGCTGGCCGCGGCGCATTTGGCCGGCGTGACGCGGGCGTTCACGATCGGCGGCGCGCAGGCGATCGCGGCGCTGGCCTATGGCACCCAAACGATTCCCGCGGTCGACAAGATCTGCGGTCCCGGCAATGCGTATGTGGCAGCGGCCAAGCGCCGCGTGTTCGGCGCCGTCGGCATCGACATGGTGGCCGGCGTTTCGGAAATCCTGATCATCGCCGATGCGACGGCCAACCCGGACTGGATTGCGCTCGACCTCTTTGCCCAGGCCGAACACGATGAAATGGCGCAGGCGCTACTGGTGACGCCCGACGCGGAAATGGTCCGGCGCGTCGCGGAGAGCGCGCAGCGGCTGATCGCGGACATGCCTCGGGCGCGCATCATCGCGGAATCGTTCGCGCGCCGCGGTGCGTTGATCCGGACGCGCGACTTAGACGAGGCCTGCGCCATCGCCAATCGCGTCGCGCCGGAACACCTGGAACTCGCGGTGGCCGAACCGGATGCACTGCTGCCCCACATTCGCCATGCCGGCGCAATATTCATCGGCCACTACGCATCCGAAGTGCTGGGCGACTATTGCGCTGGTCCGAACCACGTCCTCCCCACGGGACGCACGGCGCGCTTCAGTTCCCCGCTTTCGGTGCACGATTTCGAGAAGCGTTCGAGCATGCTGCGTATCTCGCGGGAAGCGGCGCAGAAACTGGGACCGGTCGCGGCGACGCTGGCGTATGGCGAAGGACTGACCGCCCATGCCCGTTCGGCCGAGGCGCGGATCGACAAACTCTGAACCGGGAGGGAACGACGCATGGCAAAGATAATCGCGATGTACAAGACTCCGACTGATCCCGCGGCGTTCGACCGCTATTACTTCGGACCGCACGCCAAACTGGCGAAGTCCGTGCCCGGACTCAAGGGGTACGAGGTAACGCGCGGTCCCGTCATGACGCCCGCCGGTCCGGCGCCCTTCTACTTGGTTGCGATCCTGACGTTCGATTCGATGGATGCGATCCAGGCGGCACTGGCCTCTGCCCAGGGACAGGCAACGGTGGCGGACATACCCAATTTCGCGACGGGCGGCGTCGAAATCCTGATGGCCGATTCCGAAACGATCTGATGTCCGGAATGGAACCCGCGCAATGAACGCTCCGCTTCGTCCCGTTGTGATCGCGGATCCCGCGCATGTCGCGGCGCGGATCGAGGCGACGGTTCGCGGCGAGATTCGAGCGCTGGCCGCGTATCCGGTGGCCAAGGCCGAGGGACTCATCAAGCTGGACGCGATGGAGAATCCCTACGGCCTGACCGCGCAGCTCCGCGCGCTGGTCGCGACCGCGGCCGCCAACGCGCCGCTGAATCGATACCCCGACGGGGGCGGCGACGCCGTCAAGGCCGCGTTGCGACGGTCGCTTGCACTGCCCGATGCGGCCGGGCTGGTCCTCGGCAACGGATCTGACGAACTGCTGCAGCTGCTGACGACGCTGGTGGCGCGACCGGGCGCCGCGGTGCTGGCGCCCGATCCCTCGTTCGTGATGTACCGGCTGTGCGCGCTCTACGCCGGCGTGCGCTTTGTCGGCGTGCCGCTGCGCGCGGACTTCACGCTCGATATCGATGCGATGCTGGAGACGATTGCGAACCAGAAGCCGGCGCTGGTCTGGCTCGCCTATCCGAACAACCCGACCGGCAACCTGTTTTCCGCGTCCGATGTGGAGCGGATCATCCGCGCGGCGCCGGGAATTGTCGCCGTGGACGAGGCGTACTACGCGTATGCCGGGAGTTCGTTCCTGCCACGTGTTCTCGAGTTCGCCAACCTGATCGTCGTGCGCACCGTGTCCAAGATCGGCCTGGCCGGCGTGCGGCTGGGCTACGCGGTCGCGCATCCTGGCTGGATCGCGGAGATCGAGAAGGTCAGGCCACCTTACAACGTCAACGTGCTGACGCAGGCAGTGGTGCCCGTCCTGCTCGAGCACGGCGCGCTGCTCGCCGAACAGGCTGCCACGACGCGTCAAGAACGCGAGCGCGTGGCCGCGGCGCTGGCCGCGCTGCGCCGGGTTACCGTGTTTCCCACGCAAGCCAATTTCGTCCTCATCCGGGTTCCGGATGCGCAGCACTGGTTTGCGACTTTGCGCGATGCGGGCATACTGGTGAAGAATGTGTCGGCGATGCATCCACTGCTGGCCAACTGCCTGCGCATCACCATCGGCACTCCGGCCGAAAACGACGCGCTTCTTGCCGCGCTGTCACGCTACCAATGAACTCATCTGCCCACTCAGTTGCCAACTCAGGTTCCGGCTCGGTTTCCAACCCAGCTGCCGAATTCGCCGATCGCACGGCGAGTGTGGAGCGGAACACAAATGAGACGCAGATTGGCGTCGACCTGAACCTGGACGGCACCGGCCGCGCCGAGCTTGCGACCGGGGTGCCGTTCCTCGACCACATGCTGGACCAGGTGGCGCGCCACGGCATGCTCGACCTGACGGTGCGCGCCAAGGGCGACCTGCACATCGACGGCCATCACACCGTCGAGGACATCGGCATCACCTTTGGCCAGGCGTTCAAGGCTGCCGTCGGCGACAAGAAGGGCATCGTCCGCTATGGGTATGCCTACGTTCCGCTCGACGAGGCGCTGTCGCGCGTCGTGATCGACCTCTCCGGCCGGCCGGGGCTCGAATTCCACGTGCCCTTCACGCGGGCGATGATCGGCACGTTCGACGTCGACCTGGCGCATGAATTCTTCCAGGGATTCACCAATCACGCGCAGGTCACGCTGCACGTCGACAACCTGCGAGGAGACAACGCGCATCACCAGGCTGAGACGGTGTTCAAGGCCTTTGCCCGCGCGCTGCGAATGGCGTGCACGCGCGACCCGCGCGCCCCCGGCGTGCTGCCGTCGACCAAGGGCGCCCTCTAGCCGTACATGCCGGACATCGCGGTCATCGATTACGGCATGGGCAACCTGCGCTCGGTTGCCAAGGCCCTGGCGCACGTCGCTCCCGACCGGCAGGTGGTCGTCACGTCGGACGCGGAGGTCATCCGGTCCGCGCGCCGCGTCGTGCTTCCCGGCCAGAGCGCCATGCCCGATTGCATGGAGGGGCTGAACGACAGCGGCCTGCGCTCCACGGTACTGGAGGTCGCTTCGGATCGCCCGTTCCTCGGTATCTGCCTGGGCCTGCAAATGCTGTTCGACATGAGCGAGGAGGGGCCGACCCTCGGGCTCGCGCTGCTGCCTGGCCGCGTGGAGCGCTTTCGCCAAGCCGGGATGACGGACTTGCGCGGCGAAAGGCTGAAGGTTCCCCATATGGGCTGGAGCCCCGTGCACCAGCAGCGGGCGCATCCGCTGTGGAAAGGAATCGAGCAGGACACCCGGTTCTATTTCGCCCATAGTTTCCATCCGGTGCCGGACGATCCTTCGCTGACAGCGGCTTCGAGCGACTATCCAACGCCGTTTACTTGCGCGATTGCGCGGGCTAATATCTTCGCTACCCAATTCCATCCGGAAAAGAGCCAACGCGCCGGGCTTTTGCTCCTGGCCAATTTCGTCGCCTGGGACGGGCGCGCCTGACGCCACGTTCCGGAATCGCCTCCGCTTCCCGATTTCCATCCCCTATCGCCCGCCGCTTCGCCGCTTCCTCCCAGCTTCCATACGGTCCGCCATGCAGATCATCCCCGCCATCGACATCAAGGACGGTCATTGCGTGCGCCTGAAGCAGGGCGATATGCAATCGGTCACCGTGTTCTCCGAAGACCCGGCGGCCATGGCCCAGCACTGGCTGGAGCTGGGCGCGCAGCGGCTGCATCTGGTGGACCTGAACGGCGCCATCGCCGGCAAGCCTGTGAACGAACTCGCCATCCGCGAAATCGTCAGCGTCATCGGCGAGGAGATTCCGGTGCAGCTGGGAGGCGGCATCCGCGACATGGACACGATCGAGCGCTACCTGGACGATGGCATAAGCTATATCGTCATCGGCACCGCCGCGGTCAAGAATCCAGGCCTGTTGCATGAAGCATGTTCCGCGTTTCCCGGGCACATCCTGGTCGGGCTCGACGCGCGCGACGGCAAGGTCGCCACCGACGGCTGGTCGAAGATGACGGGCCACGACGTCGTCGACCTCGCGCGCAAGTTCGAGGAGTACGGCGTGGAAGGAATCATCTACACCGACATCGGCCGCGACGGCATGCTTTCGGGCGTCAACATCGAGGCCACCGTGAAGCTGGCGCGCGAGGTCAAGGTGCCGGTCATCGCGTCCGGCGGGCTGTCGTCCATCGCCGACATCGAGCGTCTCGTCCAGCACGAGGCCGACGGCATCGCCGGCGCCATCGCCGGCCGCGCGATCTACGATGGCACGCTCAACTTCAAGGATGCGCTCAAGGCCGCTGCCGGCAAATGACGGCGTGAACGGCTGATGCCGTACCCGTTGCCCGCCAGGCAGGACACGACGCCGCAACGACGATGGGCCTAGCCAAACGCATCATTCCCTGCCTGGACATCGCGGATGGCCGCGTCGTCAAAGGCGTCAACTTCGTCAATCTGCGCGATGCCGGCGATCCGGTCGAGGTCGCACGGCGCTACGACGAGCAGGGCGCGGACGAACTCGCGTTTCTGGACATTCGCGCCAGCATCGAGAATCGCGGGCTGCTGTACGACATGATCGAGGCCGTCGCGTCGCAGGTGTTCATACCGCTGACGGTGGGAGGCGGCGTGTCCACGGTCCAGGATATCCGCGCGCTGCTCAACGCCGGCGCCGACAAGGTCAGCATCAACACGGCCGGGGTCGCCAATCCGGAACTGTTCGGCGAAGCGTCGGCGCATTTCGGCGCGCAATGCATCGTGGCTGCGATCGATGCGAAAAAGTACGCGGTGGACGCGTGGCAAGTGTACATCCAGGGCGGACGCACGCCGACCGGCATCGACGTGCTCGAATGGGCACGGGAAGTGACTGCGCTGGGCGCGGGCGAAATCCTGCTGACGAGCATGGACCGGGACGGCGCGCGAACCGGGTTCGATCTCAAGTTGACGCGCATGGTCGTGGAAGAGGTCGACGTGCCGGTCATTGCCTCCGGCGGCGTGGGAACACTCCAGGATCTCGTCGACGGCATCAAGGTCGGCGGCGCGGATGCGGTGCTGGCCGCAAGCATCTTCCACTTTGGCGAATTCACGATCGCGCAGGCCAAGATGGCGATGGACTCCGCGGGGCTCGAAGTGAGGATGGGCTGATGGCGTGGCTGGATGACGTGCGCTGGAGCGAGCACGGCCTGGTGCCGGCGATCGCACAAGACGCCGCCTCCGGGCGCGTGCTCACGCTGGCGTGGATGAATCGCGAGGCGCTCGAGCGCACGGCGGCGACGCGCGAGGCGCACTACTGGTCGCGGTCGCGGGCGAAGCTCTGGCGCAAGGGCGAGTCGTCCGGACATGTGCAGCGAGTCATGGAGATCCGGCTGGACTGCGACAGCGACGCCATCCTGCTCGTCGTTGAACAGGCGGGAGGCATCAGTTGCCACACCGGTCACGCGCGCTGCTTTTTCCAGCGGCTCGAAAACGGCGCATGGCATGATGTCGAGCCCGTACTCAAGGATCCCAAGGCGATTTACGGCGATGGCTGATGTCCGCAACGACCAGGACGTGCTCCAGCGCGTCGCCGCAGCCATCGAAGCGCGCAAGGGCGCGGATCCGGCGACGTCCTACGTGTCCGCGCTGTTCGCGAAAGGTGACGACGCCGTGCTGAAGAAGATCGGCGAGGAGGCGACCGAAACGGTGATGGCGGCGAAGGACGGTGATAAAATCCGCATCACGGCCGAAATCGCGGACCTGTGGTTCCACTGCCTCGTGCTGCTCTCCCGGCACGGACTGGGTCCCGCCGACGTGCTGGCGGAACTGGCGCGGCGCGAGGGGACGTCCGGACATCGGGAAAAGGCATCCCGCTGAACTCCGGCCGGATGCCCTACCATCACGTGCAATGGGGCTGGGCCGTGATCGCGGGCTCGGTCGCTGGCCTCGGTCTGGCGCTGCTGGTGACGATGTCGCTGTCGCCGGCCACGCTGGCCGCGGTGCCTTGGCTGGTCGTGGCGCTTTTCGGTCTGCTGGCGCTGGGACTCCTCACCTACGCGACGCTGACGGTCGATGTCGATTCGGAGGAAGTTCGGGCGCGTTTCGGCATCGGACTCATCCGGAAATCGATAGCGCTGGCGGACATCGCGCGCTGCGATGTGGTCCGTACTCCGTCCTGGTGGGGTTGGGGCATCCATTGGACTCCCTCCGGGTGGCTATACAATGTCTCCGGACGGGCCGCGGTCAGGCTCGAGATGACGACGGAGCGGCCGGTCATGATCGGCAGCGACGAGGCGGAACGCCTGAAGGCGGCGATCGACGCGCGATTGGCGCAACGAGCGCCGGAAACCACGGCCTGAACGATGCACACAACGGACCCGAACTGCATTTTCTGCAAGATCGTGCGCGGTGAGATACCGGGCAAGAAGGTCTACGAGGACGCCGATGTGCTGGCGTTCCACGATATCCAGCCGATCGCGCCCGTGCATTTCATGCTGGTTCCCAAGAAGCACATCGCGAACCTGTACGAGGCCACGCTGGATGATGCGCCGGTGCTGGGCCGGATGCTGGCGCTGGCGGGGAGGCTCGCAAAGGAACAAGGCGCCGCAGACGGATTCCGCACCATCGTCAACACCGGACGCGTAGGGCAACAGGAAGTCCAGCACGTACACATCCACGTGATCGCCGGCCCGGACCCTCTGGGTTCGATGATCCGGCGGGCAAAGCAGGCTTAAGGCAAAGGAGAAACACCATGGGTGGCTTGAGCATCTGGCACTGGCTGATCGTACTGGTCGTCGTCGTGCTGATATTCGGAACGAAGAAATTGCGCAACATCGGCCAGGACTTGGGCGGTGCGGTGAAGGGATTCAAGGAAGGAATGAAGACCGAAACCGACGGCGCGACTGGCTCGACGGCGGCCGATGCGACGCCGGCGCAGCAGATCCCGGGAAAGACCATCGACGCCGAGGTCAAGAAGGAAACGACGCGGTCGTAGTGAATATCACCGCGGCGAAAGGTGGGGCGCGCGACGCGCCGCGCCTGCTACGTCCATCCAGGAAGTTCATCGGCGCATGTTTGACATAGGCTTTTCCGAAGTCGTCGTCATCGCCGTCGTGGCGCTGATCGTGATCGGTCCCGAGCGCCTGCCCAAGGCAGCGCGCACGATGGGCCTGTTGTTCGGCCGTCTGCAGCGGTACGTCGGCGACGTCAAGGCTGACATCAGCCGCGAAATGGAACTCGACGAACTGCGCAAGCTGCAAAAGCAGGTGCAGGGCGCCGCACAGGAATTCAAGTCGTCGGTCGAATCGGCGGCGCAGAACGTGCACGCTGAAGTGCGCGGCGTCGAGGACCAGCTCAATGCCACGGCCGCGGAGGCGACGTCGGCCGAGCCGGTGACGAATCTACCCTTGGATGCAGCCTCCCATCCGAGCGAATCGGATGCGTTGCAGGGCGCGGCGTCTGCCGCGGACGCGCCGGCGCCGAGACAGCCCTCGCTGCCCGGATTCGACAAGATCTAGCGGCAATTCCGGATGGCCGATCCAACTCCCGACTCGCCTGAGTCCGCCGCGCAGGATACGTTCCTGTCGCATCTGGTCGAACTGCGTTCGCGGCTGGTGCATTCCATCGTCGCCGTGCTGGTCGTCTTCGTGGTGCTGTTCCCGTGGTCGAAGGAGATCTACGCGCTGCTGGCGCGGCCGATGCTGAATGCGCTGCCGAGCGGCGCGCAGATGATCGCCACCGACGTCACCGGCACATTCCTGGTGCCGCTCAAGGTGACGCTGATGGCGGCGTTCCTGATCGCGCTGCCGTACGTGCTGTGGCAGGCGTGGGCCTTCGTCGCCCCGGGGCTCTATCACAACGAGAAGCGGCTGGCGCTGCCGGTGATCGCATCCTCCGTCGTGTTCTTCATGATCGGAATGGCGTTCGCGTATTTCTTCGTGTTTCCGGTGATGTTCACGTTCTTCGCGGGCTACACGCCGGCGGGCGTGACGATGATGACCGACATCGAGAAATACCTGTCCTTCGTGCTCACGATGTTCGTCGCCTTCGGCATCACGTTCGAGGTGCCGGTCATCGTGGTCGTGCTGGTGCGCATGCGCGTGGTCAGCCTCGAGAAGCTGCGCGCGATCCGCCCCTATGTGATCGTCGGCGCGTTCGTCGTCGGCGCGATCTTCACGCCGCCCGATGTGGTTTCGCAGCTGATGCTGGCCGTCCCGCTGTGGCTGCTGTACGAACTGGGGCTCGTGCTCGCGCGCTTCGTGAACGTGCCTGCGCCCGACGGCAACGAGGAAGAGGTCGCCGTCAAATAGGCGGCAGGATCACTGCGCGGGCTTGGGGCGCTTGCCCACCATCACTTCGACATCGACGGGTTTGCCGTCCCTGACCAACCGGACGTGGGCGTTCGAACCCGGCGTCAGTTCGGCGATGCGCGAAAGCAGCTGCGGTACGCTGTGCGTCGGCTTGCCGCCGACCTCGACGAATACGTCGCGCACATGGACGCCCGCGCGCTCCGCCGGACCTCCGCGCTGCAAGCTGCGGATCAGCACGCCCTCCGCGGGGGATAGATCCAATGCCTTGGCCACGTCGGGCGTGACCGGCTGAGGCTCGATACCGAACCAGCCGCGCGTTACCTCGCCGTCGCGGATGATCTGCTCGAATATGTTGCGCGCCAGCGAGACGGGGATCGAGAACGCGATCCCGTTGGAGGCGCCCGTCTGCGAAAAGATCGTGCTGTTGATACCGATCAGGTTGCCTGCCGTGTCGATGAGGGCGCCGCCGGAATTGCCGGGGTTGATCGCGGCGTCTGTCTGGATGAAGTCCTCGAAGCGGTTGAGGCCCAGGGAGTTTCGACCAAGCGCACTCACGATGCCCGACGTCACCGTGCCGCCAAACCCGTAAGGGTTGCCGATCGCCAGCACCACGTCGCCGACCTGCAGGTCCTCCGCGTGCCCCAGCGTGATCGCGGGCAGGTTATCGGAGTCGGCCTTGAGCACGGCGAGATCCGTTTCACTGTCGGTGCCGCGCACCTTCGCGGAAATGCGGCGGCCGTCGCTCAGCACGAGCTGGATGTCGTCGGCGCCCTCGATCACGTGATGGTTGGTGATGACGTAACCTTCCGGCGATACGATCACCCCCGATCCCAAGCTTGTCTGTCGCTGCGGCCCCTGGCGGTCGAGGTCCGGAAAATAGCGGCGGAAGAGGGGGTCATCGGCCAGCGGGACGCGCGAGCGCACCTGTTTGCTGGTGAAGATGGCGACCACGGCGGGCATCGCCTTCTTCGCGGCATCGGCATAGGACGCCACCCTGGCCGTCACCACCGGCGTGGTCGTCTCCTGCGTGACGATGACGTTGCCGGGCCGGACCGCGGCGGGGCGCGGCAGCAGGTCCGGCCGCAGCGTCGAGACGACGAACAGCGCGGCCACGCAGAGCGTGCAGGCCTGCGCGAAGAAGAGCCAGATTCTGCGGAGCATGGCGAAAGTATAGTGTGGTACGCGACGGGCGGCGGCGACGGGGCGTGGCGCCGGTCGCGGAGGCGTCCAACCGCCTGATTCGTCGGCATATTCCCGACGATTTCCGTGTTCAGGCTTCCGGCGGGCGGGGCAAATCCCGTATAATCCGGCGGTTGTGCGGGAACGTCGCGCGAAAACTCAAATCGACAACCCAAATGAAGCGGTGCCTTTCCCGAGGGGCGGGGCGCGTTCGATTGCAGCACTTAGCGGGGTATGGGGATGGCTGAAGCGACACTGGACAACAAGGCTGGCGGTGCGGTGGACAGGTCGCGTCGCCGTCTGCTGATCGGTACGGGCGTGGTCGGCGGCGTCGGTGTCGCCGCAGCGGCCGTGCCGTTCGTGATGTCGTTCTGGCCGTCCGCGCGCGCGAAAGCCGCCGGCGCGCCCATCGAGGTCGACATCAGCAAGATCGAGGCGGGCCAGAAGATCGACGTGGAATGGCGCGGCAAGGTGTGCTGGCTCGTGAATCGCACCAAGCCCATGCTCGATACGCTGCCGAAGCTCGACGCATCGCTCGCCGATCCCAATTCCGACGTCCCGCAACAACCCGCCAACTGCAAGAACGAGCACCGGTCGATCAAGGAAGCCATGTGGGTCGCCGTCGGCATTTGCACCCATCTGGGCTGCTCGCCGACGTTCCGCCCGGAAGTAGCACCTGCCGACTTGGGACCCGATTGGCTCGGCGGATTCTTCTGTCCCTGCCACCAATCGAAATTCGACCTCGCCGGGCGCGTCTTCAAGGGCGTGCCGGCGCCGACGAACCTCGTCATACCGCCGCACAAGTACCTGTCCGACACGCGCATCGCGATCGGCATCGGCGAAGACGGCAAGGAAGCCTGAACGGAGCAACGATGCAGAAGATAATGAACTGGATCGATGCGCGCTTTCCGCTGACCGCCCTCTGGGAGTCGCAGTGGGGGAAGTACGTCGCGCCAAAGAATTTCAACTTCTGGTACTACTTCGGCTCGCTGGCGGCCTTCGTGCTGGTGCTGCAGATCGTGACCGGCATCGTGCTGACGATGAACTACAAGCCGGACGCCGCGCGGGCGTTCGAGTCGGTCGAGTACATCATGCGCGACGTGGAGTGGGGGTGGCTCATCCGCTACATGCACTCCACCGGCGCGTCGATGTTCTTCGTCGTCGTGTATCTGCACATGTTCCGCGGCCTCATGTACGGCAGCTACCGCAAGCCGCGCGAGCTCACGTGGATCTTCGGCTGCCTGATCTACCTGTGCCTGATGGGCGAGGCTTTCTTCGGTTACCTGCTCCCGTGGGGCCAGATGTCGTACTGGGGCGCGCAGGTGATCGTGAACCTGTTCGCGACGGTCCCGTTCATCGGCGAAGGC
>Ga0207701_10000298_pt1 | contig 51400 bp, 43 predicted proteins | sample KBSSwiSSwithPhiX_FD_184294 | JGI IMG/M metagenome (GOLD analysis project Ga0207701, IMG submission 184294) | Switchgrass rhizosphere bulk soil microbial communities from Kellogg Biological Station, Michigan, USA, with PhiX - S5 (SPAdes) (version 2) | ecosystem: Environmental > Terrestrial >... | reverse complement strand
TGTGTCCTCGACTGGAATGATCTCGAAGATTGTTCCGCCGATGAGCTCGTCCCGATCGTAGCCGAGCAGCCGGCAGGCAGCTTGGTTAACGTCGGTGAAGCGGGCATCGAGGTCCGCCTGAAAGAATGCGTCGGGCGACAACTCGATGACCTCGAGAGCCCGCCTCATCGATTTCGCGATCTCGTCGGTCGATCTGGTAATCTCTTCGTTCGCTTCGCGCAGTTGCTGATTCGCAACGTGGGCTGCCTGCCGCTCCTTCTTGATGAGAAACGTTAGATAGACGACAACACTCCCGTCCACGGCGAACAGCAGCGTCTCAAAGGCGGCTTGAAAAAGCGGGTATCCGGCCTGCGTCACGAAAAAGTGGACGCCAAGCGGCACGCTGATCGCCAAGGCGCACATGCCCGGCCCCACACCCGCAAACAGGCTGGTCACGAGAACGGCCGCAAAGAACAGTACGAAAGGAGCACCTGTTCCGGTAAGCGGGATGAACCGTATCCTGAGGACGAACGTAATCAGGACGAGGGCGATGGCGAACAGATAGCGGACGAAGGTGTTGTGGAACAATGTCCCGCCGCGGGAATCCATCCCGCGGGGAGCGCGCAATTTATCGGCCAATCAGCGGACTAGGGATGGGGACCGCCCTTCTTCTTGGAGCCTCTGTTCGCGACTTCGGTGGCTGGTCTCAAGCGGGCAAGGTAAGCAGCCACATCAAGGCCATGATTCGAGCTCACCACATATCGTGAGCGGCGGCTCGCGAGGAAGGCTGTTGACCTGGTCCGAACGGAAACGCGTGCGTACGAGAAGCACTTGTTTTTCGCACGCTCGGAATTCGCAGGTCCGGTCCAACCAAGCCAATTTCGCGGACGTCAAGCGCGTCATCGATGACCAGTGCGCGAAGCACGAGGCGCTGAAAGAGGCCCAACAATGTCACCCGGTCTGACTCGGACCCAGTGACGCCGACGATCTGCCCGTTGGTGTTTCATCGCAAGGGGAAGCGCATTAAGAGCTACCGGAAGGCGTGGCAGAAGGCGTGTGAGGCCGCGGGGTGTCCCGGACGGCTCATGCACGACTTTCGGCGCACGGCGTTCGCAATCTCGAGCGCGCGGGCGTGTCGCGCAGTGTGGCGACGGCAATCACGGGGCATCGGCGAAGCTGTCTATCGGCGGTACGCTATCGTTAGCAGTGGTGATCTCGCCGACGCTTCGCGCAAGCTGCAAGCGATGACGGGGACAATGACGGGGACAATCGGCCTCGTCACCGACAACACGCAAAACGCTAAAGCCACAGCGGTAGAACGACTGCGGGCCCCTAGCTCAGTGGTAGAGCACGTGACTTTTAATCACGGTGTCCCGGGTTCGATCCCCGGGGGGCCCATTCCTCCTCAACGCTCAATGCTCGGTGGCGAATGCACAAAGGCCGATCACATGCCCAATTCCGTTGAGCATTGAGGTTGGGCATTGAGCTTGGGCATCGCTCCTGCATCTTCCGCGCGGATCACAGGAGGGGAGCCTACATGGGAGCGAAATCGTTACAGGAACTGTTCGTGGAAGAACTCCGCGACATGTACGACGCCGAAAAACGGTTGACCAAGGCACTTCCGCGCATGGCGAAGGCGGCGGAATCCGAGGAACTGGGCGCGGCGTTCACGAGCCATCTCCGCGAAACCGAACGACAGGTGCAGCGACTCGAGCAGGTTTTCCGGACGATTGGCGAACCCGTCCGTGGAAAGAAATGCGACGGCATCATGGGGATCGTCGAGGAAGGGAAGCACGCCATAGAAGAGTTGGAGGGCTCCGTTCTCGATGCGGCGCTGATCGCGGGGGCGCAGAAAGCCGAGCACTACGAGATTGCCTCCTACGGCACGCTCGCGTACTTCGCCGAACTGCTCGGAAACGAGAAAGCGAAGAACCTGCTTGGCCAGACTCTCGACGAAGAAAAGGCCGCCGACGAGAAGCTGTCAATGATCGCGAAATCGAAAGTCAATCGCGAGGCGTTGATGGGAGCTGGGAGCGAGGACGAGGAAGAATACGAGAGACCCATGCGCCACAGCTCGCGGCGCAGCAGCTCGCGTGCGATGGCTCACGATCGCTCGCGCGGCGGCGTTCGCGGCAACGGCGGCCGTCGTCGGCGTCGCTAATTGGGTTCAGACGGTTCAGAGGGTCCTGTTCGTCTGGGTGCGAACCTATTGAACGGGACCCACCGCACCCAATGAACGCATTGCACCCATTGAACCTAAGAATCCCCTGAACCCTGATAACATGCGATAGATCTGCTCGAGGTTACGTCACGAGTCATCGGCCGACCTCTGAGATCCCGCACGTCCCCATGGTGTAGCTGGCCCAACACGCTGCCCTTTCAAGGCAGAGACCGCGGGTTCGAATCCCGCTGGGGACGCCAAACTTGATTGGTCCATTGCGAAGACATAGGTAACAGATCATTCCGGAGACATGGGTAGCACTTTTGGACTGAACGGCTTTTCGATCGGTTCGAGTCGGTATTTCTCCTCAGCGAAGTAGCCCAAGTCGTAGCGCATGAGGGGCACGAGCCAGGTGCGGGCGACGACCAGGATCGACGATTGACGTCGCTGCATACCTCCGTGATCCACGGGGACGTGTGGATGACGGTCCATGCCGAGTGACCAGCGTGTCTGCGGTGTGCGCGCCTTCCTTGCCTGGTGTCTCCTAAGTGGACCTGTATTCGCACAGGGTACGGGCGCCGGCCCGAACGTGACCGCCGCGGCCATTCTCAATCCGCTGGCGAACGCGACCCAGTTGCTCATCACGCCGACCGTGGCCTTTCCTGACACCGCCAGGTCCGAGGCCCAGTCCAGCGTCAACTTCCAGCCCCGCGTGCCGTTTGCCGTCTCGTCAAACTGGCGCGTGGTGACGCGAACCAACGTGACGATTCTGCACACGCCATCTGCTGAACACCCAATGGCGCTCGGCGATGTCGACACATCGTTCTTTCTCGCAACCGTCCGAACGGCGATATGGACCTGGGGCGCCGGCCCGATCGTCCAACTGCCGACCGCCACGAACGCCTCCGACGGAACCGGCAAATGGTCGATAGGCCCAACCGGTGCACTGCTGTATATCGACGGCCCGTGGACCAATGGCGTGGTCGTGAGCTACCTTCACGCGTTTGCGGGATCAAGGAGTCGCAAGGACGTAAACCTCGCGCAGATCGAGGCGCAGATCAGCCACACCTTTCCCAACCATTGGTACGTGGCCAGTGCGCCGACGCTCGAATACGACTGGCAGGTATTCCCGGGCCAACGCTGGATTGTGCCCGTCGGACTGGAGGGCGGCCGCGAGATCAATGTCCGCTCACAGGACCTGAGCGTCCAAGTCGGCGCGTACTACAACGTGCGGAGGCCGATTGGGGAAACAAGGTGGAACCTGAGCGTCGAGTTCGGCTGGGTCCACTGACCTTGCGTGTTCTCCTCAAGCGCTGAATGCGGATCGTCGTCACCCAACCAGCCACTGGTAGAACCCCCCTCCTCACGAGGAACTCAGCCCGTATCCGATCAAACCGCCCGCGATCGCGGCCGCGTCCGTATATCATCCGCTTGCATCTCGCCCAAGCGAGGGAAGGAACAGTCATGCGGATACGAGTGTTTCGCGTGTGTGCCTGTGTCGTGCTGGTAACCGCCGCGGGTCTCGCCTCACGTCCAGCCGCCCAGACGATTACCCCTTATCCATCCGGACCTCCGTTCCACGATCCGCCGTCCGATACCTTCAAGTTCCGCGACCTGAAGGCGGAATTGAAAAACAAGATGACCGGGACGTTCACCGTGGCGTCGATCGGTGACATGTTCTGGAGGTCACCGGTGGTGGAGCGCATGAGTCCGGAGCTCCGAGACATCCTCCGCAATGCCGACAGCACGTTCGGCAATTTCGAAGGAGGGGAGGGTTGGCAACCCACTGATACCGCAAAGGCCTTTCAGGCCTTGGGACTTGACCTTCTGGCACCGGGCGAGGGCGTCCAGGCTCACGAGCTTCTGGCCGAATTCGGGATCAAGATGGCCGGATCGGGTCCCAACCTCACCATGGCGCGCCGGCCAGTGTTCCAGGAACTGCCCCAGGGTCGTGTGGCCTTGATCGCGGCATGTCCGGGAACAAATCTCTGCGGCACGCCCGCGGCCGATGCCAATGGTGCAGCGCCCGCGCGACCTGGGGTGAATCCACTCGGCGTGACCGTGTGGAATACGGTGACGACCGAACAGTTCAATCACCTGAAGGCGATACTCGACTCAGTCCTTGCGCGCCGAAGCGAGGCCGATGTGGTCGTTCCGAGCGACCTGCCGCCTCCTCTGCCTCCTGGACGTCTGATGTTGTGGGGTCAGAGGTTCATGGTTGCCGCCAAACCAGGCGAGATTCATTACGAGCTGGATCCGGGCGACGAGCAGGCGCAGGTTCTCGCGGTGCGCAACGCGAAAGAAGTCGCCGACTTCGTCGCGTTTCACATGCACGTGCATCACAACCGCTATTCGTTCCAGCAGTACTCCCACGACAACTATCCGCCCGACTATCTGCGGCCGTTTCTCCACAAGTTGATCGACAACGGCCTCGATATGTACTTTGGCTCCGGCAATCATTCGATGCAGGGCATCGAGATCTATAAGGGCCGTCCCATCTTCTACAACCAGGGGAACCTTGGCGCGGATCTGGTGCGCCAGCCCGATTCCCCGCCCGCCTCCGGCAATTTGACCCGCACCGAAAGCCGGGAACAGACGGCGGCGTACATTCAGGATGAGCCCACATCCGTGGCCTATATGGCGAAAACCACCTACAAGGACAGCCGTCTCGTCGAAGTGCGCATCTATCCCGTGGATGTCGGCATCGGCAGGAGACCGTGGTCGCGGGAGAACATTCCCGAGACGCCTTCGCCGGAACTGGCCCGCTCCATCCTGGAGCGGCTCCAGAAGTACTCGGAGCCGTTCGGCACGAAGATCAGTATAGAGAACAACGTTGGCATCATCCGGGTGCCGCCTGAAGCGACGGTAGACGTTGGCGGCGATCTCGTGATCTCCGGCCGTCAGCCCAGGACCCGGTAGAGCTCGGCAGACTTGATCACACTTAATCTAGTCCTCCCGCGTCACCTCTAGGTTGTCCGATGTGACAGCAGGAAGCTGCGCACGTGCCGCACCGCCAGCGGAATCTTCGCCGGCGTGTCTTTCCAGGGGTACATGCTCAGTTGACCTTTTGGCGCGAGCATCGCGCTCTCGACTGCGACGGCATAAGAGTGCCCCGCCGTGTCGTCCGGCAGGACGAGCACCGGCGTCTGACAACTCTTCACGAAGTCGCGCGTCACCGTGAACACGAAGTCAGGGTTGGTGCGGAACATTCTGGTCAGGAACCGGTCGGCCATCTCCTTGGTGATCTCAGGGCGCCGCTTGACCAGGGGGTCGGCCCAGCCGGTTGTCTGACTTTCGTAGAGAGAGTTCGGCAGCTCCGGTCGGAACCCGACCGGCTGCGCCGGCACGGCAGCGACGACGCGGTTGGGCGCGCGCTTCATGAGGTTCCAGATGAAGGGCCCCGCAATGCAGAAGCCGAGCACCATGAACTTATCGATCCTGAGATGATCCATCAACCCGAGATGGTCGTCCGTGTAGGAATCCCACGGCCGGTCGATCTCGAGCGGACCGGTAGATTGGCCGGCCGCGTTGCGCAGGTCAGCGTAGATGAGGCGGAACTCTCCCTTGAGCGCCTCGATTGTGTTGAACGGATTGCCACCGCGGATCCCATCGATCGTCGAGCCGTTCAACCCGCCGCCAGCGATGAGCAACAGCGGGAAGCCCGAGCCGGTCTCCTCGTAGCGGATACGAACATTTCCTTTTTGGTAGAAGCGTCCGCTTTCTCCGTTCCCGCTCCGCTGTGCGAGCACCGACGGTGTAGCGGCGACCGCCGCGGCCGCCGCGCCGGCCTTCAGAAGCTTGCGTCTGATCGAATCCACCATAGGTCCTCCTAGGCCGAAGTTCGCCTCGATGCGAGAGCGTTTCGAAACCAGCCCACGCGCCGTTCCGTTGCTGATGCGTCAGGACTATAGCGCAACGCGCGCCCAAACTCAGGGACGCGATCACGCGTTACTTCCAGCGGAACCGTATCCACTATTGCGACGCAACGTCGCCACGAACAAGCGACTCGAAGCAACGACGCGAGCGGCGACAAGGCAGAGGCTGCATTTGTACGGATCGAATGAGTAATGTCTGCGCGTAAGACGTCTCGCGCGTCCGTCTGCCGTGCACGTGTTCGGAATCGCTGGGCGCAAGTCGAAAAATATCAGCGGTTAATTCGCATCTCGCTTAAAGGGTGTCTCTATATTGAGTGTGGCACTTCCGTTGCGATGGACGCGGCACCAACAGCCCATGCGTGCATACACACACACGACGGAGTCGCCAATATGAAGCGCTTCAAGAAACCATTTCTCATCGCCGCGGCCATCTTCGCGCTCGCGACAGGGCTTGCGAATGCGACGACATTTATCGACTTCCTTACCGGCGGCGCCGGCCCAGGCGGGACCATCAACATCACTCCGACGAACGTGACCGGTTCCGGCATCTTCATCGATGCCGTCACTATTCTCGGGGCAAACGCCAACAACGGCACGTTCGACGTGGAGGGCGCCGGTGTTTGCGGTGATGCGACGGGGGGCTGCGGCCTCCTGAGCTTCGACCGCAACCTGAACACGATCTCGATTGTCGGGTCGATTCCGGCTCTCGGCATCCTCGCTCCGATCCCTCTGTTGGCCGGGGACCTCTCGCAAGGCGTCACCGTGCAGGTCAACAACGGCACAACTGGCCAAATCACTGCGTCGGGCTCCGATACCAAGGCCCTCGAGCTTCTGCTGGCGCTCGGCCTCGACCCGTTGACGCAGTTCGCGTTTTTCGGCTTCTCGACCGCGGTCAACGGCACGGGCCAGGGCTCACCTTACACGGCCGTTGACACCGATATCACAAATAGTTCGGTGACGACGGGCGGTGGTGGCGGTTTTCCTGGGACACCGATCGTTCCGGAGCCGGGTTCGCTGATCCTGTTTGGCACTGGCCTGGTCGGTCTTGCGTCTCGACGCCGTCGCCGCAGAGCCTAGGACGGTTTCGTCAACTCGTATTCGTTCCGCCGGGGCATGCTAGTCTTCTCGCCGCGCTCACACGACGGGTCCGGCAATCATGAGCAAGGCGATCAGGAAGGAGCATGCCCCGCTCGCGGGAGTCAAGAACTACATCACGCCGAGTGGCTTGCAGCGTCTCAGAGACGAGCTGCGGTTTCTGCTCACCAGGGAACGGCCGGCGGTCACGCAGGTAGTAGCCTGGGCGGCCAGCAACGGTGATCGCAGCGAAAACGCGGATTATCAGTACGGGAAACGGCGGCTCCGCGAGATCGATCGTCGAATCCGCTTCCTCACCAAGCGAATCGATGCCGCGGAAGTGGTGGACCCGGAGGCACCGAGAAGCGGGCGCGCGGCGACGCGGGTGTTCTTCGGCGCGACCGTGCGGTACGCCGACGCTACCGGCACCGAGCGCGTGGTGAGCATCGTCGGCCTCGACGAGGTGGATCTCGATCGCAACTACATCAGCTGGGTGTCGCCTCTCGCACGCGCGCTGATGAAGTCCGGACCGGGCGACAGTGTCGTTCTTCACGCGCCTCGCCGTACCGAGCAACTGCAGATCCTCGAGGTGCGTTACGAGCGCATCCCGGTAGAACCATTCAGCGAACCACCTGGGGCCGAGGCCGCGCGCAAGAGTCCGAGTCGCAGCGTCGGAATCTGAGGGATGTGTCCCATCTTGGAGCACAAAAAGCAAGGGATTGGCCGGGTGATGTCGCGACGACTTCCGGCGCGAACCACCGGCGGCAGTAGAGTTTAGCCCTCCATCGACATTCGGGGTTCATCGGGTACGCAACATGATGACGCTGCAGCTGCGATGTCGTGGCTTCTTGTCGTTCAACCCGATGCGGTTCAAGCCGACGTGTTGCGCGAGGCTCTTCGCACGCACGTATCAGAAGACGTCGTTGTCGCCGACTCGCTCGACGACGCTCTCTCATCGATCGACCAGAGTATTCCTGACATTGTTCTCCTGCCTGCCCTGATTCCGGCCGACGTGGAGGACTACGTCCTCTCGTATCTCGGCGTCATACCCGATGCCAAGCATGTACAGATACTCGGGATTCCAGTGCTCGAACGTCCTGAGCATTCCGTCCAGCGCCGCGCTCGTTCCCTGATGCCGTGGCGACAGCGGTCGCGGCGAGAGGCGCTCACACCGGGCTGCGATCCGGAGACGTTCACCCAGGACGTAATCCGCTATCTCTCGGGAGTCAGGACGCTCAAGCATGAGATCGAGCTGCACGTCACGCAGGCCGCGTCGAGCGGGCGACCGGAACGTCGCACTGAGCCCCGATTTTCGCGTCACACGGTGCCCTGGATTTCGATTACGCGTTTTGGAGGCGGGCGAGCCGCGCTAATAAATGTTTCCTCGGGCGGCGTGCTGCTGCGAACCCAGGCCCGCCCCGAGCATCACTCTCTGAAGCGCTCCGATCCCAACGTTTCGGAGCGGTCGCGCTTGACCCTCGAACTGAGTGGCCACGAAATCCACGCCCTGGGTCGCGTCATCAGGTGCGTTCCTTTGCGAACAGGTGCGGGGATCCAGTACGACATTGCGTTTTCCTTCGACGACTCCGTGGGCCTCCATCTCCCTGCGGCGGACGCTCTCGTTCCGACATCCTCTCGCACCCACAGCACCCGCTAGTACAAGCCAATTCTGGTTGGAGAGAAGATCTCCGCAGCTGTCACCGTATCAGCGAGAACATCACCGCGTCGTGCGGTTCGTCGTGCAGCAGCAGGCGTTTCCGCAAGGTGCCTTCGCGCACGGCGCCTGCTTTCTCCGCGACGCGTTGGCTTGCGACGTTTCCGACCGCGATGAGGATTTCCAATCGGAGCAGGTTGGTATTCTCCATCGCCCACTGGTAGGCAAGTCGCACAGCTGCCGTGGCAACGCCGCGCCGTGCCTCCGATGTGCGGACCCAGTACCCGATGTTTCCGCGCCGATTCGCCTGACCGATGTCATTGACTCCACATCCGCCCAGATAGCGTCCGGCCGATGACACGATGGCAAATTCGAACGCGGTTCCCGCCTGAAACGCGTTGACCTGACCCTCGAGCCATGTTCTCGAGTCGTGAAGCGAGTAGTTCGGATGGCACCACGGCATCCAGGGCATGAGTTCGTTCAGCGATTCGTGAACCGCCTGACAAACGTCGAGCGCATCCGCGACAGCGTACGGGCGCAGGCTGATATCGGCTACAGGCTTGGCGGTGCTCATACGCATTCCATTGGTTGACGCTTCCAGCCTCTGAGGCGTCATTTTCGCTGCAGGGTGGATACAGGATTGACGCCGCGGCCTCTCTGGTAGTATCTACCGCGCTGTTTCGTCCATATTCGCTGGCCTACCGGAGAGGAGTACGTGCATGAAGTCGTGCCTCACCCCGCTAGTTGGCGTCCTCGCGTCTCTGCTCATCACCACATCAGCATCGGCACAACTCTCGACCGCCCAGTTGAGCGGCCGCATCACCGACGAGAGCGGCGCCGTGCTTCCCGGCGTCACGGTCACCGCGACCCAGACCGACACCGGACTCACTCGCAGCGTCACGACGGATGCCAGCGGGACCTACGTGTTACCGAACCTTCCCACCGGACCCTATCGGCTGGAAGCGATGCTGCAGGGATTCCGCACGTACTCACAGACAGGAATTGTGCTGCAGGTTGCCGCGTCGCCCGCCGTCAACGTGGTCCTGGCGATCGGTAATGTCGCAGAGAACGTTTCGGTTGAGGCCGCAGCACCCATCGTCGACGTGCAGAGCGCCGGCATCAGCGACGTCATCGAGAACGAACGGATCGTGGAGTTGCCCCTGCAGGGACGACAGGTGACCGACCTGATCGTGCTGGCCGGCGCGGCCGTACAGACGGGCACCGTAGGCACTCGAAACTTCCAGGGGGGCGTGACTATCTCGGTCGCCGGCGGACTGCCCACCGGCGTCGGATATCTGCTCGACGGCGCAACACACAACAGCCCGCAGAGCAACGTGAACCTCCCGATGCCGTTCCCCGACGCCCTGCAGGAATTCCGCGTGCAGACGAGCGGGCTGTCCGCGCAGAACGGGATGCACGCCGCGGCGTCGGTAAACGCCGTCACGAAGTCGGGAACCAACAGCGTTCACGGCATCGGGTTCGAATTCCTGCGCGATCACCGCCTGAACGCGACGAGCCCGTTTGCCGCGATTGGCAAGGATGGCAAGCGCCAGGACGACGGCCTGAAGCGCAATCAATTCGGTGGCACGATCGGTGGTCCAATCGCGCGCGACAAGCTGTTCTTCTTCGGCGGCTATCAGGGCACCGCGCTGCGCTTCCGGCCTTCCGATCAGATTGCCTTCGTGCCTACGGCGGCGATGAAGGCCGGTGACTTCACCGCATTTGCGTCGCCTGCCTGCAACAACGGCAGGCAGGTCAACCTGGGCGGCGGTTTCGTTGGCAACCGCATCGATCCCGCGCTCCTCAGCCCGGCGGCGATGAACCTAGCGCGGCGTCTGCCGACGGCGACCGATCCGTGCGGCCAGATCACGTACTCGACGACTGCTGACAGCAATGAAGGGCAAGGCATCGGGCGGGTCGATTACCAGATGACGCAGGACCATTCGGTGTTCGGCCGCTACATGGCGACGTTCATCAAGAAGCCGCCGGCATATCAGGGCGGCTCGGAAAATGTAATCAAGGCTGCCGACGGGGGCCTCGACAATCTTGCCCATGCGCTGACGCTCGGCGACACGATGGTGTTCGGACCGACGATGGTCAACGCCATCCGCGTGGCGTACAACCGCACGACGGTGAACCGCTACAACACGCCGTTCTTCGATCCCTCCGACCTCGGGATCAAACTGTACCCTTACGTCCGCGGCCAGATGGCAATTCAGGTCCCCGGTGCATGGGAGATACCGGCCGGCGCGACAGCGGCGTTCTTCCGCAACAACTTTTATCAGGTGGCTGACGACGTCACGCTGGTTCGCGGGCAGCATCAGTTTGGTTTTGGCGGCAACTTCGCGTACTGGAACGGCCACTACAACTCTTCCTCGCGGGCGGCCGGAATCTGGATCTTCGATGGAAGCGCCTCCGGACTCGCTCTGGCCGATATGCTGCTCGGCCGCGTCACATCCGTCGAGCACGGCGGCCCCCAGGATGTGCCGATCCACAGCAACTATCTTGGATTCTACGGACAGGACACCTGGCGCGCGACCGATCGCGTGACGTTCAACATGGGTCTGCGATGGGAGCCGTACTTCGGCGTCAGCGTGGATAACAACGCGGTCTACAACTTCAACATCGACAACTTCCGCAAGGGCGTCAAGAGCAAGGTCTTCGTGAACGCGCCCGCCGGCCTCCTCTATCCTGGTGACGAAGGCTTCCCATCAGGAAAGACTGGCCTCAACAAACAGTGGACGAACTTCTCGCCGCGCGCCGGCGTCGCGTGGGACATGAACGGCGACGGGCGCATGGCTCTGCGCGCATCGTACGCGCTGGCCTACGACTTCATGTCGAGCGATTATCACCAGATCAATTCCTCGGCGCCGCCGTTCGGCAACCGCTCGCTCATCTTCGATCCGCCGGGACGAATGGACGACCCGTACGCCGACGTCGGGGGCGATCCCCATCCGATCGTGACCAACCGCGACGTCGTGTACCCCGCGTTTGGCTCGTTCGGCACCATGAATCCCGACATCAACTCGCCACGCGTGCAGACATGGAATGTCACGTTCGAGCGGCAGGTCGGGGCGAACTGGGGCGCCGCGGCGAGTTATATCGGCACCTACTCCGACCGGCTGTGGGCGCAGACGCCCATCAACCCAGGCATCTATTTGGGCGTCGGGCCGTGCACGCTAAAAGACGGACGGACGTATCCGGTCTGCTCGACCAACGCCAATCTGAACCAGCGGCGCGTGCTCTACCAGGAGAATCCGAAAGAGGCCGCGTTGATCGGCACGATGGATCTGAACGACGACATCGGGTGGCAGGAGTACCGAGGGCTGAAGCTGTCGGTCCAGCGTCGATCGACCGGCGGGCTCAGCGTGAATGCCAACTACACGTTGTCGCGCTGCATGGGCACGAAAACGCCGAACACGTTCAGCCAGATCGCGTCCGGATACACGAACCCTGACGACCCCGAGTTCGACAAGGGCTACTGCGATCAGGACAAGAGGCATCTGGCAAGCGTGACGCTCAGCGCGGAGTCGCCCAGCCTCGGCGGCGGCGCGCTCGGTATGCTCGCGTCGCGGTGGCGCGCGTCTGGGATCGTGACGATGCAGTCGGGCACCAGCATCGACATCATCAGCGGGCGCGACAACGCGCTCAACGGTCAGAGGAACCAGCGCGTGAACAAAGTCAGTGACGACGTGTACGCGCATCCGCGGACGTTGACGAACTATTTCAATCGCGCCGCGTTCGCGCAGCCGGATCCGGGGACCTACGGCAACCTGATGCGCCAGGCGTTGAGGGGGCCCAACTATTGGAACGTGGACCTGGCGGTATCGCGCCAGATTGGCCTCGCCTCCACGCGTAACCTGGAGCTTCGCCTCGAGGCGTTCAATCTGTTCAACACGTTCAACTGGGGTATGCCTGGTACCGAGCTCACCGCCGGAGGATGGCAGGCGAATCTCAATGCTGGAACGTTCGGCCGCATCACGACACAGGCCGGTGCGCCGCGCATCATCCAACTGGGCGTCAAGTATGCGTTTTAGCTCGTGGCTGGGCCTCGTGGGGTCAGCGCTGATCTTTGCGCAGACCCCACTCGCTCAGAGTGGTTCTACGGCAACGTGGCCTGAGCCAGTTCCGGCTCGTCGGGCCATCGCGGAGAAAGACAAGAAGCCGGCTCCACGGCGCAGCCTTGTCGGGATGTGGGGTGCGATGCCTGGAAACCGCCAGGCCACCAACCAGTCGTCCGGCGTCCAGTTGAAGCCAAACAACGGCAAGCCGGAGAATCAGTTGCCCTATACGTCCTACGGCTTGGAGTTGTACAAGTCGCATAAACCTCTTGAGGGCGCTGATGCCGTGCCGCCGGCGGCGACCAACGATCCACGGGTGCGCTGTGAGCCGCTCGGCTTGCCTCGCCATAACCACTACGATCTCGGGATCCAGATCTTTCAAGACGAATACAAGATCGCGATGTTGTACCAGTACGACAACCAGTGGCGCATCATCTGGACCGACGGTCGGCCACTTCCCAAATTGGTGGATGGCGGCGGCGTGGAAATAAACGGTCAGTACCGGGAGCCGCGGTGGTTCGGGTACTCGGTCGGCACGTGGGTCGACGACTACACGCTCGACGTCCAGACCGTCGGCACCATGCCGGAGCAGCGCGTCTGGCTCGACAACACTGGCCGGCCGATCAGCGATCAGCTGCGCATCAGAGAGACATTCCGACGTTTGGACTTTGACACGCTCGAGTGGTCGGAGACGATTGAAGATCCGAAAGTCTATTCACGGTCATGGCAGACGATGAAATTGCCGCTGATGTTGCAGGATCCCCGAACCGATGTCATGACGCGATACTGCTCGCCGTCAGAAGTGGACGCGTATAACAAGGCCTATGGCGATCCCGTGAGCGGCAAGTAAGGAGCGGCGCCCAATGAAAATCGGACTGGTCATCGTCTTCGCTCTCGTGGCCGGGCTCTCGACGCCTGTTCCGCTCGCGGCACATCACACCGCCTCGACGCTGTACACCCAGAAGCTCGTGACGGTGAAAGGGGTCGTGAAAGCATGGCTGTGGTCGAATCCACACTGTCTGCTGACGTTTGATGTCAAAGGGGAGGACGGGCAGGTCGTCCTGTGGCGTGCCGAAACGCAAGCGCCGAATACCGCGTACACAGAAGGGTACCGTGCGAATTCATTCAAACCCGGTGACGAGGTCACCGTGACGATGCGTGCAGCCGCAAGTGGCGGGCCATTCGGCCTCCTCGCTCAGGTCGTGCTCGCCGATGGCACAAAATTCGGCAGCATCGACGGCGGTCGCGGCCGCGGCGCGGACGCGCAGTAAGAACCCGTTCGGATCGTTCCGATCGCGAGCCACGCAGACACGGAGGCTCGCGCGCTCACCGCAGCATGTGATTGATAAATTGGTCGTGGAGCACGACCCACCAGAAGGTGGCGTGACCGAGCACAAGGAGCGCAGCGCTTGCGATGCTCGCGCGGACAGAGGGCGAGGCGACCCACAGGAGCGCGTACACCGCTGGAAATAGCGCCACGATCATGTCCATCTCGATCGCGATGCCCTGCACCGGCCAGAACAGCAGAAACGCGAACGCGCATGGGATCGAAAATGCCAGCGCAAGTCTCGCCTCGCGCGGTGATTGTTGTCTGACGAACAGCGCGACGAGAACAAGCGGCAAGCCGGCGATCACGCCACTGAAGAAAACGTCGCGCGCCGTAATGAACGACAACAACGGATAGAGGATCCGGCCTTCCGCTTCGCGCGCCTGCGACAACGGTCTCAGAATGAACCCGCCGGCTGCGTGACCAGGAATGACGTCGAGTCCCAGCACCGAAAGGTAGTACCACACCCAGATCAGCGCTGCGGCGATCGCGATACCGCTGAGAGCCGTGGCCAGTACGACACGGGCCCGAATCGGGCCGTCGTCGGCGATCGCGGCGAAGAACAGCGCGGCGATGCTCAGATAGCCAATTCCATGCATCGCGGCCCCGAGGCCGAACAGGATGGCTCCGACAAGCAACCCAACGGTCAGATCGCGGCCTTTCATCAGATCTCGAGAGATGAGGGGGAAGGCGGCGGCTGAAAGAGACAAGTAGCCCACCTCGAGATAACCGAAGTACATAAGCGTGGCCGGCGCCATCAGGGCGAGGGCGATGTAGCGAACGGAGCGGGGACTCCACCGATCGGTGGCCGCCAAGCACCACAGCGTCACGGCGAAGACGAGACCGGCGAGCCACGAGAGCATCCGGTACGCTTCGACAGGAGAGTCCGCGGTCGAACCGAGGGCCGCATCGAATCGACCCAGCAAACGATACGCAAGGTGCGCGGAAAAGCGCACGACCCTCGCTCCGTGAGCGACGAGGTCGTCGAAGTTGCTTCGGTCCTGAACGATGCTGGAACCGTCGCCCATGACAAACCGATTGCTTGGGAGCGGCGCAATGAGCGCGAGTGCTAGGAATGCGGTCAACGCCATGGTGCTCGCCACGGCGCGCCACTTCGTCGACTTCACGCCTGCCGCGACGAGGAGAAGGGCGCCCAACGTACAGGACAGAACGGATTGCACGGCGTGACTATTGTGCCAGTGACTCAGCCGATGGAACGCGTGACTCTCTTCTCAGGATTGAAACAGCCATGACAAAGGTGTCGTTCTTCAGCGGCGACATCGGCCTCGATCACGTGAACTGGGGCGGCATGCGGCTTGCCCGCTGGTCGACACGTGTCGCGTGCCAATCGAAAGACGGTCCTCCTCTTTGTCCTGGCGGCGATGCAGTGGACGTGGCTTCTGTGGGCCGTTCCGAGTGTCGGTGCGAATGATTTCGGCATCTTCTATCGAAGCGCCGCCGCATCGGACCCGTACGCCGCGCACGCCGGAGATCCGACCGTCGCAACGGGCGTCACATTCACGAATCTGAACCCACCCCACTTTCTGCTGATCATCGAGCCATTCACGCCACTGCCTCTATGGCTGGCGGCCGTGCTCTGGTGGGCGCTCAACGCATGTCTGCTGGCCGCAGGCCTGACGTGGTGGCTGCACGACCAGCACGATCGCTGGACGGTCGAACATGTCGCATGGGCGCTCTTATGGGCGCCGAACGTGTCGATGGCGTTCACCGGACAGGTCACGGCGGTACTTGGCGTGCCGTTGTGGCTCGCGTACCGGAGCCTGTCGCGTGGAGACGACTGGCGCGGCGGCATGTACGCCGGCATCGTGTTCTCGTGCAAGCCATTCTTGTGGCCGCTCGTCATCTGGTACGCCACCCGCGGCGCGTGGCGCGTGATGGCAGGCGTCTGTGTCGGCGCTGTGGCGGCCGTCTGCTGTGGCGTCGCGGTTTTCGGGATCGCCGCCTACCAGAAGTGGATCGACGCGCTGCGCGGGATTACATGGGGTTCGGAAACGATGAACGCGTCACTCACCGCGGTCGGCTCGCGGATGCCGTTTGCAACGCCGGTGTCGTTGTGGACGGCAGGCGGCATTGCCATCGCGCTCTGGACGATCTGGCGGATGCGACAGCACACGGTTCGTACGGCGTGGATGCCGCTGCTGGCGGTCAGCCTGCTGGCATCGCCACTGGGGTGGGTGTACTACGGCGGCTGGCTCCTGCCCGGTACCCGCGCAAAGAGCTGGATGTCGGGTGCGGCGCTCGGTTGGTGCGTACCGCTGCTGATGGTCTCGTACGTCTCAAATATGTCGTCGTGGTCGTGGCCTGTGATTGGGTCGATCTATGGCCTCGCGCTGGTCGGAATCTGGTTCACCGCGACAGCGCGGCCCGTTGACGAGGTCGTTCTCAACCGTTCACGTCCTGTCGTGCTTTTCAGGAGTACTTGAAGTTCCGTATCTTTCAGGTATGCGGGTTCGCATCCTCAAACACGGAGAGGGTGTTGTTGACGGCGTGAGCCTTCGATCGCTCGTACCAGGCGGTATCTACGATGTGAATCCGGCACTTGGCCACTACATCGTGACCAACGGGTTCGCAGAAGAATTGGCATCCGATTCAGACCCGGCGCTCGTTGGAACAGCGGACACGCCATACGCGGTCGAGCAATTGACGAAAGGAATAACGGTGCTGCCTCCCCGCGACGTCGTCATCCTTGAAAAGCGTCGTCGCCCCTCGGACCGCCGCAAGACCACCAGATCCGATCGCCGGCGTCACTGATTGGCTGTTCGGGTACTATGTGACCCGCAGCATGAGCAGTAAATCGAGGAAACGACGAGCGCCGAAGGTCGCGCCCCAGGTACACGCGCTCCGACCTACACCGAACTGGCCGCTTCTGGCGGTCAGCGCCCTGGGGATCGGCTTGACCGGGTACCTGTCATGGGTGGCATTCGCGGGCGGCGCCGTGCGTGGATGTCCGGCCGGCGGAGGATGCGATCTCGTCCTCACGAGCCGCTGGGCGACCCTTCTTGGACTGCCCACGTCGTTCTGGGGCCTGTTGGCGTATATCGCGCTCGCAGCCATCGCATTCGTCAAGCGAGCCGATCGTCAGTGGTCCTATGCCTGGACCATTGCGTTGTTCGGCATCTGCTACAGCCTCTATCTGACGGTGGTGTCACTGACGATTCTCGGCTCCGCGTGTCCGTACTGCCTGACATCGCTCGGACTGATGACCGCCACCGTTGCACTGGTAGCGGTGCAGCGTCCGCCGGAGTACGTGCAGCGCTCCTGGCTGCGTTTGCTTGCCGCTCGCGGCGCGTTCGCCGCCGTGGTGATCCTGCTCGTGCACGCCAACTACGTGGCTCCGCAAGCCGAGCCCGAAGGGCCGGAGGACCCGATGGTTCGCGCGCTCGCGGAACACCTTGCCGATCAAGGCGCGGAGTTTTATGGCGCGTCATGGTGTCCGCACTGCCAGGAGCAGAAGCGACTCTTCGGTTCATCAGCGCGGCGGCTTCCGTACATCGAATGCAGCCCGGCGGGGCCCAACGCACCGCAGGCGCCGTCGTGCAACATCGCCGGCGTGCAGAGCTATCCAACGTGGAAGATCAAGGGCCGCACCATCGTGGGTCAAGTGTTGACGCTGGCTCAACTCGCCGACGCCTCAGGCTTTCCAGGGAAATTCAACTAGCCGACCTGTGAAGGTCGCTGCCACGCTCGTCAGCCACAAATGATCGGATACGCGCTCTCGTTCTCGTCCCGTCCGTGAATTTGCTCCCGGCCTCGGTGCCCGGTTGCGGCGGCGACGCCGCCAGACACGCGTATTCGCATCGACATAAACGACGATGCTCACAGTCTCGTGGAGCTGTTGACGCATGTGGCTCAGCGCCGCGCAGGTGGGTTGACGTCGCCGAATTCCGTATCGGCGCCGCCGCACAAGTCGGCGCGTCAGCTCCCGATCTCACGATACCGCGACGCAGTATCAGCCCGCGAGGAAACGCCGTCGGCATTCGTGCATTCTGCGTTGAGCTCGACGGCCACCGTCATGGCATCAACAGTGCCGCGCAAGTGACCACTGGATTGATCTGCATGTCGAACGGCGAGACACATCCACAGGCGATATGACCCCCACCGCCACCGATCGCAATTCGCACCATCTCGCCGCGATTGTGTCCTCGTCCGACGACGCCATCGTCAGCAAGGATCTCAACGGTATCGTGATGTCCTGGAACGGTGCCGCCGAGCGCATGTTCGGATATACGGCAGAGGAAGTCATCGGACAGTCGATCCGTTTGATTATTCCGCCCGACAAGCAGAGTGAAGAGGACGAGGTGCTGCGCCGGATCCGCGCTGGCAAGTCGGTCACCAACTTCGAGACCGAGCGCCTTCGCAAGAATGGGACGTTGATTCCGATTTCGCTGACCGTGTCGCCGATTTTCGATGCCGAAGGACACGTGGTCGGGGCGTCGAAGATCGCCAGGGATATCAGCGAACGGAGTAATCGCGAGGCGCGGCTTGGGGCGATGGAAGCTGCCCGGGACGATTTACACGCTCGGCTCCTGATGCTCGTCGCTGCATCGACGAAGCTGTTCGACATCCCTCATCTATCGAACGTCGCCACTGCCGCGGTGAACGTCGCTGCCAACTTGGTACCGGCCGATGCGTACGTAATCTGGCGGCTGAAACCCGAAACCGGGTGGCACCCACTCGCCTTCGACGGCGTATCACCAGAATTCGCGAGCATAAGAAGTGCGCACGGCAAAACCGAGCTTGAGTTCACCCGGCCGATAACCGTGGAAGACGTGTTGACGTGGCCGGCCGGCGCTCCGCGACGCGACGCCTATAGGCGGGAAGGGATTGCCTCGATGCTGGTGATCCCGTTGTCGCTGAACGGCCGTCGCCAAGGTGCGTTCGTCTTCTATCATCGGATGCCGCATCGTTATTCCGACGTCGACGTGAATACCGCAGCTGCGCTGGGCAATCTCACAGCCGCGGCAATGATCAACGCCGAGCTGTTTGACGAGCACCAGCGCGTCGTCCGCGTTGGCGTCCTCGCGGACGTGCTGCGGTGCCTTTCTACGCCGTTGAACTACACGGAAATGCTGACCAGCATGGTCACAGTACTGGTGCCGCGGCTCGCCGACTGGTGTGCGGTCGATCTGATCGGCAAAGACGCGAAGGTCGAATGTGTTGCCGCCGCGCACGCGGACGAGTCGAAAGGCGCGATGATTCACGAACTGCGGCGACGCTTTCCCGAACTCCAATTCACGCCGGGCGCCTCGGGCTCAGTGATGACGTCAGGTCAATCGGTCTTCGTTCGTCGAATCACGGACGACATGCTGGTCGCGGCGTTTCCCGGCAACGACGAACGACTGCCGATGGTGCGCGCCCTCGGGATCGTGTCTTACATCTGCGTACCACTCAACGGCGAACACGGTGTGCTTGGCGCCATGACGTTTGCGCTGGGGGAGTCACGCCGTTACTTCGTCGACGACGACTTCGTCCTCGCCCAGGAACTGGCCCACCGCACGGCCATGGCCATCGAGAGCGTTCAGGCGTACGAGGAGGCGCAGCGCACGAACCGCATCAAGGACAATTTCCTCGCGACGCTGTCACACGAGTTGCGGACCCCGTTGAACGCCATCCTCGGCTACACCTGGATGCTCCGATCCAATGCGTTGGCAGACGATCGCCGCGAACATGCGCTCGAGACCGTGGAGCGCAATGCCAAGACGGTGTCGCAGATGCTCTACGACCTGCTCGACGTGTCGCGCATCGCGTCGGGGAAGCTCACCCTGACGATGCAGCCGATGGACCTTCGGACACTCGTACTCGAAAGCGTCGAATCGGTCGCGCCCAAGGCTGCGGAGAACAGCTTGTCGCTGCACGTGGACGCCGGCACCGAGCCGCTGCTGATACAGGGCGATCGGGCGCGTCTCCAGCAGGTGTTGTGGAATCTTCTTTCCAACGCCTTGAAGTTCACCCCGGCGGGTGGACGGATCGATGTGACGGTCAAAAGCGACGAGAAGACGGCGACCGTCGCCGTGCGCGACTCTGGAATCGGGGTGCCGGCGGCCTTCACGTCGAAGGTATTCGAGCCGTTCCAGCAGGTGAGATTGAAGTCGACGCCACAAATCGGCGGACTCGGTCTCGGGCTCGCGATTGTGCACCAGATCATCGAGTTGCACGCTGGGACGGTGACGCTCGAGAGCGAAGGCGAAGGCAAAGGTTCCACGTTCACCGTACAGTTGCCACGGCGCGGAGCGCCCCATTTCGACGGTCGCTCGACCGCAACGACACCAGACCTCCTGCTCTGAGCGCGCGCTGAGACCTGCGGTCGGCCGTACTGGCTTCCCGTTTGCGTCCGCGTCCACTCTGCGGCGCTTCTCGAGGTTCAATCGTCATTTTCGTGAGCGTGATCACATTCCTGTCGCCTCTCCCGCGGGAATATCGACAGGCAGGATCGCCGAACGTGCGGGACCGTGGGTGTGAACGGATCGATGGAATCAACGCAGCCGAAAACGCGCGGGCAGCTGAGGAACTGGATTCGAGTGGCGGTGCTCGCACTGGCCGCGGTCGCCCTGCTGGGCGCGCTCGTCCGCGGCAGCAATGCCGAGTACGAATGGTTCAAAGCGGAGTACGGCCCCTCGCGCAACTCCGAGCATGCGGAGGAATGGATCATCCGCGACTTCTTCCACGATCGCCGCGGCGGCACGTTCGTGGACGTCGGGTCGTATGACTACCGCAGGTTCAGCAATACGTACTACCTGGATCAGACGCTCGGCTGGACGGGCGTTGCGGTCGACGCGCAGGAGGAGTTCGCGGCGGATTACGCGAAGTACCGACCGCGTACCAAATTCTTTTCGTACTTCGTGAGTGACCGGTCCGAAGCGGTGGAATCCTTGTTTGTGCCGACGCTGAATAACCTCGTCGCATCGTCCAACAAGGACTTTGCCGAGCGCGACGAGTTCGCCGGTCGCGAACGGAAAGTTCACACCATCACGCTGAACGATCTGTTGGGCCGCGCGGGAGTCACAAAGGTCGACTTCATGTCGATGGACATCGAGTTGGCGGAGCCGAAGGCGCTGGCCGGCTTCGATATCAACCGGTTCGCGCCTCGCCTCGTGGTGGTCGAAGCACACCCGGAGGTCCGCCAGCAGCTCCTCGATTACTTCGAGCAGCATCACTATCGCGTCGTCGGCCGCTACCTGAGGGCCGATCCTGACAACCTGTGGTTCGCGCCGTCAGATACGATGATGCCAGGCGGCGTAGACGCTGGAACGGACAAGTAGAGCTTCCCGCATTCTGTAAACTGGTTATGCGTCAGGTCCCTCGGTGGGACCACACACCCGAAGACCAGACACGGCGTTACGCCGTCAGAAAAGAATCACGTCAGGAGGCTTGCATGACCCTCGTGCGGCTGCCGGTGTCTCCGGCCGCAGCGATACTGTTGATCCTCGTGACGCCCGTCGTGGCGCGCGCGCAGGTTTCCTCTGATGGTGTGTACACGGTTGACCAGGCCGCAAGCACGGTCAGCTTCACGCTGCAAGGCTCTGCGATTTTCAAAGTCAAGCGGGACGGCTACTTCAAGAACTTCAGCGGCCTCGTGTCGTACAACCCTGCGCGGCCGGCCGATACCCGCGTCGACCTGACGGTCGCTGCGGACAGCATATACATGCGTAACTCGGAGCATGCCGAGCTGCTGAAGTCTGCCGAGTTCTTCGACGTCGAGCGCTTTCCGACGCTGCATTTCGCGAGCGAATCCACCAACATCCAGCCAGATGGGATGCTCTCAGTGACGGGCGACATGACCATTCGCGGCGTCACCAGAAGGATGACGATCCCCGTCAAGCTCCGGACAACCTCCAACGGCCCAGGACAGGGCACGGCGTTCGAATCGACCTTCCAGATCGATCGCACAGAGTTCGGGATAAACGGAGTTCCCGATTGGCACGGTTTCCATGTGTCCATCGCGAAGAAAGTGCAGATTCATATCGCGATCGCGACACAACCCACCGCCAGTCAATTGTTGCGGTAGCGGTCCAGCTAGAACGCCACCATCTGCGTTACCTTCGCGACCAGCGCCCGGTCGAGCAGGCCGCGGGTGCTGGAATCGCGACGCTCGTTGAAGACGAGAAAGAAGTCGCTGAGGCGGTGGTGAATGACATTGAATCGCAGGTTCGACGTCCATTCCCGGGCGTCGGTGTTGTATTGGATCAGCGCGTTGGCGAAGGCAATGGTCGAAAACCCGTATTCGACACGCGCGGTGATGAGATCCGTCGTGTAACTACCGGCCAGCAGCTGAATCTGATTTCGGGATTCCGTGATGGCGGCGTTCAATCGGCCGCCGACACGCACCGCTGCGCCGCCGCCGTACGACTGTCTGTGGCCGTCGTAGAAGTCGCCGACGTCGACACGTCCGTTCACCGAGAACGGCGCCGAGGCATTGGTCCGCCACGTGGCGTGCCAGTCGTTGAAGTCGTAGCGGCCGACGGGAATGATGATGCCGCGCCGGCGGTTGATCAGGAACGGCACAATCAGGTTCTCGGTCGTCGGATCGACGCCGATCTCACCGCCGCTGCCGTCCTGAAGATTGATGCTCATATGCGCGCCGATCAGGCGTGATTGCAGCTCGCCGCTTCTCAGCCACGACACATTGGTGACGCCGAGATGCGGGAACAGCTCTCGCAGCCACTTCGACAGGCCGGACGGTCTGAAGCGTGCGCCGTAAGTGCTGTCGAATTTCCAGACGCCCGTTCGCGGCACGAACCCCATCTCGTCGTTGAATCGCTCGCCGATCCTGACGTACGTGCTTTGCAGCTCCCAGCGCCGGTCGCGGTAGTGGACGCTCGCGTTGCCCATCGACTCGCTGCCGTCGCTGCCGACAACGGTCACGGGCGACAGGGTTCGGGCGACCGAGCCGTTGACGTCGAGGCTGTTGAAGAACCGGAAATTGGCATCGGCTCCGACCACGCGATTGAAGCGCGCCCCGTGTTCGTCCTTGTTCAGCAGGATGACGCCGACGTCTGAGTTCGCCAGCACATTGCGCCGAAGCCTGAGGGCGGTGAAGTTGGTCGAGGGCGATGTGGTCCCTTCGCGTTGTTGAAGGTTGAGGACACCGACGCTGTACTGGCCGAAGCGTCCCGTCAGCCGCGTGCCGCCCGCAATCGGGATCGATTCGCCGTCATCTGACAATCCAATCCGGCGGCTGAAGAACAGAATCGCGTCGGTCTGCCGTCCACTGGTCAGGCCTCCACCACCGAAGACGACACCGCGCCCCTGGCCGAACTGGAAGATCCCGGAGTTTTCGAGGAAGAAATCGCGCTTCTCGGGGAAGAACAGGCTGAACCGCGTCAGGTTCACCTGCTGTTCGTCGGCTTCCACCTGCGAGAAATCGGTGTTGACCGTGAAGTCCCAGGTGAGGCCGCTCGTGACGCCGTACTTCACGTCGACGCCGGCCTGCGCGTCGGTCCCGACATCAACGCGCGTCGAGGTGCCCGCGCTGCCGAGCACGTACGGCTTCACCCGAAGATCGTTGCCCGGCCGCACGCCTTGCAGCCCCTCGAGCGTTCCGGCCAGCGACACGCGTTGCAGGTCGTAGATCCGCGGGACCGGCGCCCAGAAGCTGTCTTCGTTCCGTCGACGGATCCGGCGCTGAAAGTTGATGCCCCACGTCTGCTCATCGCCGCTTCTGAAGCGCAGCGTCCGGAAGGGAATCACGATCTCCGCGTACCAACCCGTCTCGGTGATGCGGGTCGCCACGTCCCACAACGCGTCCCAGTTCTCGTTGACCTCCAGCCCTTCGTTGATCATCTGCGCGTCCCATTTCGCGCCGTGCGCGTTGGTCGCGAACACATATCCGTTGCGCTCGTCATGGAACGTGTCGAGGACGATCTCGAAGTCGTCGCCGGACTCGCGGTTGAAGTCCTTCGTCAGCTCGCTGGTGAGAATGGCACGCGGCTCCCGATCGTGCGCGAACACCCCGAAGTAGATATTGGTCGCGTCGTAGAGCACGCGCACGTCGGTGTCTTCCGTGGCGGGCTCGCCTTCGCGCGGGTCGTTCTGGATGAAGCCGCGGGCCAGCGGCGCAGCTGCCCAGTCAGGCTCATCGAGCGAGCCGTCGATTCTGATGGCGGCGGTGGCGCGAACGGCGGGGAGCCTGCGCTCGGCGCGGCCCGTGCTATCGGCTGTCTGACCCTGGGCGACGAGCGGCCACGACACGACGAACAGCACGAGAACCGCAGCCAATATTTCCTTGATCCGCTCGGCAGGGCGCGCGAGGATGGCACGCGACCCTTTCTCCACGATCGGTCTCTGAATCAGGTCAGGGTACTTGACCATCAAATCGATGATCTGATCGTCGGTCAAATCTTTCTCGCCGAGTCGCAGCGTCTTGTAAATCTCTTCCTTCGTTCGCAGCAGCGCACTCGCCGGAATGCCCATCTTGCGGAGCAGCTGACGGAGCTTCGTCTTCGGAATGGGATCCGTGTAGTAATCCACCGCCTCGAAGTCGACGCCCGCCTCACGCAGCGCCGCGTACACCTGACGGCAGGTCGTGCACGTTGGCTTCTGGTAAACGGTGATCTTCATAGCCGAAAAACTACATACGACAAGAAGTCATTTGCACTATGAGTGACGATCGGCGCCCAGAGTGAACCCGACCACCTGAATACGGCCGCCATGACGAAACCGAAGATGAAGATCGTCACGGCAGTTCCCGCTCTCAACGTGTGAAGCGCCATCCAGCCAGGCACGTGGATCGCGACAAACAGAAGCGACGTAGTGAGATTGGCGGTCCAGAAATTAAGACGCTCAGCGAATTTCGGCAACATGAAACCGCGGTAGGGGATTTCCTCGATGAAACCGACAAGAAGCGAAGTCCCGATGATGCTGTTCCACGTAACCCGTGCCATGGTCGGGTGCGGCATGCCGAATCTCGCGATCATGCCGACGAGATTGACCGCCGTGAGCACGAGCGCGTAGACGAGACCGCGCCCCACACGGCGTTTCAAACGCAGGTACTCAATCGGGTCGACGCGATCGACGTAGCGCAGATAGAGCCACACGGGCGCGATCCACGCGGTGCAACGGATGCTCAGTTGGACGACCGCGTACGCGAGCGTGTCCTCACCCAGCGCGGCTGTGAGTGTCGGGTAGAGAAGCCATGGCCATGCCGCCCACGCCAGATGAAACAACGCAACGTAGACGAGAAACGGAGTAAGACCCGGCTTTGTCGCCGCGGGTAGCTCGTCGCGATTGGATTCGAGTTGGACGCTCACTGACCACTACGCGCCGGTGTTACGGCTGCAGACGGACGCCTTCCTTTGTCAGCTGCTGTCGCACGTCCGCAGAGATCCGTGCTGCCCACGCTTGGCCTGCCTGCACCGACTCCTTGGTCAGGCCGGGCTGCACCTCGAGCAACCGGCGCCCGACCGGACTGTTATAGAACCGCAGCAACTCCTCCAATTCGGAGACCTCGAATGTGCGCGCGTAGATAGACACGAGCGTCGCGACAAACTCCTCGCGGTGGAGTCGAGTCTGAGCGAGAAATCGCTCCCAGAACACAGGCGGAAGGCCGGGATTGGTTGCCCGCAGCGCCGGCACCTGGCTTTCTATCGCCGTGAGCACCTGATCTGCCGTGTGCGTAGCCTGCAGGAGCTGTCCGGCAAGGGCTGCCTTACGCGGATCAACAGCCGTATTCGACTGTGCGGTGATGGCCGGGATCACACCAACGATCAGCATTCCGGCAAGCGAGGCGATGGCAACGGGTCCCTTCATCACGACGCGCTCCTTCGGTAATGACATTCCACAGCCTGTTTCGTGACAACCAGAGTATGACGGACTTCGGCGACATTGGGTATGCGGCGCCCCTGCCTCGTCTTTGAGTCGTGGAGACACACCGGATTCCGACGCGCGCGACGCGCGTGAGCTGGTGGTCAGGGAAGGAGGAGCGTCTACGGTTCCCGGCCGGTGAGTTTCAGGAATTTCTGGTTTTCGTGGCAGATGAACTCGATCATCTCGGAACCATCGGCCACAATCTCCTGCTCGACCCTCACCGTGAAGGGCCGTGTGTACGCCTTCGGATCGTCGATCGTGACGTCAATCTGAAGTTGTCCGAAGTTCACGCGACGGAACCGTTCGGTCAGCGTCAACGCGTCGGTAAACGGATCGCCTTTGCCGTCCAGCCATCCGTCGCCCGGCAGGCCGGTCAGGGCGCCGCGAAAGTTGTTCGACTGCACGACGAGCGTGTCACCTTCCCAGTGGCCGACTGAGTAGCCGTGCCAGTAGGGCTGCGGTTCACCTTGTTTGGGAAGCGGGCGGCCGTCGGTGTAGATGGTTCGAACCCCGTAATTTGATTCGTAGACGATGACGATCTTTCGCGGCAGCTGAATGATCTCGCGCGGCTGCGGGTCGAGGTGATATTCGAGCGGCCCCTGCGGGAGACACAGCGCGTCGGGATTGTCGAGCGCGCCTGCTCGCTTCTTCACGAGGTCCAACGCCAACGGCCGATAAGGCAGCCCTCCTTTGACGTTCGCGCCGATATCGCCGAACGTTGCCAGCGGAGGCTGTCCAGGCGCCTCGTTCCCAGGCCGCCGATCGGATCGCATCCAGATGCCGGACAAATCGGGCTTGCCATCCGATGTGCGCGGCGTAGGCGCAGTCAGATTCGGCTTGCCATCCGGTCCTTTCGGAACTCCAGGCCTCGAATACAACGGCCACTGCGCCGAGAGCGACGTTGCGAGGGCAGCAAGGATGACCGCCGACATCAGTACCGTGAACGGCCGTTTCATGTCAGCCTCCAGCCTTCACCTGAACGCGTGTACGTGCTTGCTGTCGCGCCGTTATGGAGTTGGTGTGTTAGCGCCGGCGAACAGCTTTTTACCCGTGCTCGCGAGCGTCACCGTTTGCGCATTCGCGTTGTTCGTTCCGTTTTTGGCTCGAGTGCCTTCGATGGTGACGACGTCGCCGGCTTTCAAAGTCAGTCGCGTCCAGCCTTGCCGCATGAGACCGCTCGCGGCGGCGAGCTCAAACCCCCAATTGGCGACTTCACCGGTCTTGTCGTCCTTCGCGTCGATATAGATCCAGGCGTGCGGGTTCGTCCATTCGTACTTCGTCACGGCGCCGGTTAACTTGACGGGCTTACTTGCGTCGAATTCTGCGGCGAACGAGTGATGGGCGACGAGCGACCGACCAGGCAGTAGGAACCCGACCGCAACAAGGAGAACGGCGGCGCGGTTCGTCATAGCCACCTCCAGTGAGATTCGCGGGCCAATTGTCAGCCCGCCAACCTGGGACGTCAAGGAGAGAATAGGGGAGGCTAATGCGTCGGCCGCTTGTCGACGACGATTTTGCCCGCCTTCAATACGACCTTCGTCTTCAGCATTTCGTAGATGTTTTTCGTCGGATCGCCGTCGAGCAGGACGATGTCCGCGAGCTTCCCGGCTTCAAGGGTGCCGATCTGTTCAGCCATCCCGACGAAGCGGGCGGCGTTGGGCCCGATGATTCGATGGATGTCGGCCATCGAGAAGACGACGCTGAACGACTTCAATTCGTGCTCGAGCACGACGAGGTCATCGGCGTTCTGGTCGGTGGAAAACGAGATGGTCGTGTGATTCGGATCGGCGTCCCAGATACGCCTCGCGTTGATGATCGTGAAGCCACCTTCAGTGCCCGTGGCTCGTCCCTTCGCGTCGCGATTCGCGCCGACAATCGCCTCCGGCCACGGCTTGCCGTCGCGAAACCGCGGCGTGTTGTCTTTCGGCCACTGCACCGGCGCGGGCCCCTGCGAAAGGGTGTCGACGTTCGGTGCGCCGAACGCGATGAGCCCTGCGACGATCGCGCCGGCTTTGGCGACAGCCTCAGCCTGCTCGTAACTGGTCCAGTCCTTGTTCGGCAGGTGCACCAGGCGCGTCACCCCGGCGTCGATTGCCGCGGTCATCGCCGGACTGCTGACCGCATGCACGTTCACCTGGATGCCGACCTTCTTCGCCTCATCGACGATCGCCTTGAGGACCTCGATCTCCGCCTGCGGCGGCGCCGGCTCCGGCGTCAGGCCGATTTCTCCAGTGTGCTTGATGCCCATCTGCGCGAGACCCTGCACGGCCATGCGCGCTTCGAGAGGTGTCTGCCGCAGCGCGACCGTTCCAGAGGGGATGACGCGCGGTCCGTTGTACTCCGCTGACGCGATCTTTTTCGCCAGCGCCAGGTTTGCTTCGGCCGCACCGCCGCCGATCAAAACGGTCGTATAGCCCGCCTCCAGCAGCGACTGCATCCACGCCTTGCCCGTGGGACCATCGGCCAGGTGCTTGTGCCCGTCGATGAATCCGGGCATTGCGCTCAGGCCCTTCGCGTCGATGACTTGGAGGCCCCGCGGAATTTGAACCGAGCCGCCCGTTACGGTCGCGATCTTGCCGTCGCGAACGATGATCGTACCGGCGTCGATCACCTGGCCACTGCCGACGATGATCTTCGCGTTGGTGATCGCGACGTTCTGCGCCGACGCAGCTGCCGGCAGGAAGGGCGCGAACGCGAGCGCGAGCAGGGCAGCGTTGGTGAGGGAGCGGCGCACGCGCATCAGTCGACGACTTGGCCGGGCCGCTGGCCCCACGTGAAGCCATCGGACGGGCGTTGCAGTGTCACCATACGGAGGCGATGGTCCGCCGGATTCCGTCCCGGGTTCGCCGTGATCGCGACGACGTCACCGTACTTCAACGTCTCGCGAGTGATACCAGCTCCGGCGAGTTGTCCGAGGCCGGCCCATTCCACTGCCCATCGCTGCATCTCGCCCTTTTCGTCAGGCGCCTCCACGTGCACGAACGAATGGGGATTCCGGAACAGGAACTGCACCAGCTTGCCTTCAATCTTGACAGTTTGGTCCTCGTGGTAGGTTGCGGCAAAGGAATGATGTGCGCGGGCCGGCAGGCCGGCTCCAATGACGGCGATCGTCAGCACAACGAGGAGTCTGCCCTTCATCACTTGTCTCCTTGAATCAGAAACCAGACACCAGAATTTCGCTCTCGAAAGTTGTTCCCAGGCAGGCATAGCGGCTCCCGTGAAAGAGCAGCGGCGTGGCACACGACGTCCGGTGCAACGCCAGCACGTTGCCGACAACAATCCAGTGGTCGCCGCCCTCATGAATCGCATGTATCGAGCAGCCAACCGCTGCCGCGCAACCTTCGAGCCGAGGCCCCCCCTCCCAGTCGAGGAAGGTAAACGCCGGCGGTAGCGGATGGGTCCATCCGCCGGCGAAATAGGTGGAGAGGTCCTGCTGTTCTCGGTGGAGGATGTTCACGGCGAAGCCCTTCACCGCGTGAATGGCCTGGCCTGTTTTCGTCTTCTTGCCCACGCAGAACAGGACCAGCGGCGGGTCGAGTGACACTGCTGTGAACGAGTTGGCCGTCAGCGCGCGGATCGCGCCGTCGATCTCGGTCGTGATGACCGTCACGCCGGTCGCAAAGTGTCCAACGGTTTGCCGGAACGCGCGCGAATCGATCATGGCCTCATTTCACGGCGGGTGGGTCTATAGACCCGCCCCTACATTCCGCTTTTTGATCACGGCACTGACGTCGTCAGGATTAATCAGGTCGGGCACGGTCCAACCGGTCAAATCGTACTCAGCCATGCACTGTTCGGCGAACCCCTTGTATTTTGCGCTCGCCCCGGTCAGGTCCGACACCATCAGCGTCTCGAACCGGATGCTTTCATGGTTGCCAAAGTAGTTGCGTTCGTACAGTTCGTGGCGACCGGCGAACTCGGTGCCGACCGCGTCCCACAGCAGTTTCATCAGCTTGATGCGTTGCTCTGCGCCGTAGTTGTTCGACCCGCGGACGAACTGATCAAGATAGGGACGCAGCTCGGGCACTTTGAGGTCGAGACTGCTGGACGGCAGGTAGATGAGGGCGCTGGCGAGCGTGTTCTGAATGATCTCCTTGATTTTCGGATACGCCATGCTCGACATCACGCGGTAGGCGAGACCGTAATCGAGGTTGGGCAACACATACCCTTCGGTCCACGGGATTGTCGTGCGCGCCATCGCGTCGGTCAGCCCCCAGAACAGGTTGCGCCACGCGAGCACCTCGCCGACCTGCGCCTGCACGCCACGGAAATCCTTGACGCCGGTGGCCTCGACCGCCTTGAGGAGGAGTCCCGCAAAGAAATCGAGCTTCACCGCCAGCCGCGTGCACCCCTGAAACATGAAGCGCGGGAGGAACCCGGAACGCGGGAAGAAGTTGTTGACCTTGTCGATGTCGCCGTACGCGAAGACGTTCTCATACGGGATGAAGACCTTGTCGAAGACAAGGATCGAGTCGTTCTCGTCCATGCGGCTCGAGAGCGGATAGTCGAACGGCGAGCCCATGACGGCGGCCGTCATCTCGTACGACGGCCGGCAGAACAGCTTCACACCAGGTGAATCGGTGGGAACGATGCAGACGAAGGCGAACGGCTTCGTTTTGATCGGAAGCGCTCCGTTGTTTGCGATGAAGTTGTAGTGCGTCAGCGACGACGTCGTGGCGACGACTTTGGCACCGCTGACGATCAGCCCTGCGTCGGTCTCCTCCTCGACGTGCATATACACGTCCTTCACCTCGTCGAGCGGCCGGTCGCGGTCGACCGGGGGGTTCACGATCGCGTGATTGACGAACGAGACTTCTTCCTGGACCTTCTTGTACCAATGCCGGGCGTTCTCCGCGTACGGCGTGTAGAAGTCAGAATTCGCGCCGAGGGTCGCGAGAAATGCGGCCTTGTAATCGGGGCTCCGGCCGATCCAGCCGTAGCTGACGCGCGCCCACTCCGCAATGGCGTCCCGTGCGGCGACGAGCTCCTCGGCGTTGCGCGTCGCGCGGTAAAAGCGGTGGGTGTATCCGCCGTTGCCCGTGTCGGTCGGGATGGTCAGCGTGTCCTTGCGGGCGGGATCGTGCAGCGCGTCGTACAAACGCGCGATCATGCGTACCGTATTCCGGAACGCCGGATGCGTCGTCACATCCTTGACGCGCTCGCCGTAGATCCAGATCTCGCGGGCGTCGCGGATGCTCTCGATGTATTCAGCGCCGGTGAACGGGCGCGTGCGTTGTGCGGTCATGATCCCTCCAGTTCCCTGGCGCGCTGCTCCCAGTCGGCCATGAATCGAAACACATTCTCCTGCGGCGGTTGCGGGGAAAACGTTTCGAGCCAGCGGACGGGCTCGCGCCCCGTGTTCGCGAATGCATGGACGCACCCGACGCCGGTCCAGAGCACGTCCCCTGGTCCTGCTCGGTAGCGTGTGCCGTCGAGCGTCGCTTCGACCTCGCCACTCAGGATGAAATAGGCCTCTTCGTACGTGTGGTCGTGGAGGCCAATCGAGACGCCCGGCAGGTACTCGATGAACAGCAGGCGATGGTGGCGCGCGCCGAATTTCTCGTCAATCAACCATTTCAGAAACACACCTTTCAGCCCGCCAGCTTCGATGCGCCCCTCGTCACCGGGCGGAATCTGTCCGACATCGAAATGGCCGAGCAGGTTTCCGTTGACGCGGGTGGGATCGAGACGTGGCGCGTCGGTCGGCACCGACGTACTCTTGAGGAAGAACGTGTCGCGCTCTTTGCCCGGTGGCTTTGGCTGCGGCGCGGCCATCTGCAGCCATCGCACCGGCGCCGAACCGGCCGCGCGCCACGCGTGCACGGTGCCCACCTTGAGCGCTCCGAGATCGCCCGGTCCGACGCGGTAGGCCTCATCGCCGACACGCAGGATCGCCTCGCCGCTCAGGACGTAAAAGCTTTCCTCGTACGAGTGGATGTGCGGCGCGATCGTGCCGCCGGGCGCCAGCTCGGCGATGCCGAGGCCCGTGTGGACCGACCCGGCGGCGTGATCGACCAGCGGCGCCTGGCGATAGCCCTCGCTGTGGCCCTCATACACCGGATGGCCAGCAAGCGCGGCCGCGTCGAAGTGTCCGAAATGATGCATGGCGTGTTGATCTCTAGCCTCGTGCAAGCGTATAAGAACGCCACCACGAACCCCGGAGGCCGCGATGACGCTGCCGGACACGCTCTTCACCGCCGGCGAAACACACGGGCGCGCTCTGCGGCCGGAGAACGAGCTCCTGGCGCACAGCCAGGACGTCGGCTGGCGCTCGCTTCATGCCGCCATCTTCAGGGAAGCGCCGCTCCATGTCACCGAATCGGCACTCGATCACCCGTTCATCATCTACCACATCACGCATCCCTGTGAGGTGACGCGGAAGATCGAAGGTGCCCGGCGGGAGCAGGGATTGCTCGGCCCGCGGAATATCTGCGTGACGCCGCCTGGAACCATCACTGAATGGGAACATCAGGGACACCCTGAAATCCTTCAGGTCTACCTCCGTCGATCACTGTACGAGGCCGCGGTCAGCGAATTGTACGGGTGCGACGCGTCGGCGGCCGAGATTGTCCCACGCTTCGGCATCGTCGATCCGCTGCTCGAGCAGCTGGCCATCGCACTGGCCGACGCGCTTCGGAACGGGTCGGTGCGGGACGGCCTCTATATCGACACCGTTGCGCAGATGATGGCGGTGCATCTGGCGCGTGCGCACTCGGTGCAATCACGTGCGGCCAATCTTCCTTCAACGCCGACCGTGTCGCATCAACGGATGCGGCAGCTGATCGAGTTCATCGAGGCCAACCTCGACCAGCCGCTCACGCTCGACGCGATGGCGGCGCAGATTGGAATGAGTCCGTTGTATCTGGCGCGCGCGTTCAAGGCCGCCGTCGGCCAGTCGCCGCATCAATACGTGCTGGCCAGGCGCATCGAGCGCGCGAAGGAACTGCTCCGCAATACGGAGATGCCAATCATCGACGTGGCGTTGTCGGTCGGCTTTTCATCCCAGAGCCATCTTTCGCACTGGATGATCCGGCATACTGGCGTGCCGCCCGGCGTCTACCGCCGCAATGGATAGCGTTTCCGACCGCCTCGGACGGCAGGATTCTGTTCACAGTCGTCGCATTTGTATAAGACGCGCTGCGTCATTTCCGGAGAACCATCACGACATATGACCGAAAACAGGTGGGATACCTCGTACGAGTGGAAAGCCGTCACGCTGCTGGGGCTGGGGTTCGGTCTCGTCGGTCTCGATCGCTGGATTATTGCGCCGCTGTTTCCGTTCATGCTGGCCGACCTCGGCCTCAATCTGCAGGATCAGGGAAACATCATCGGCATCCTCGGATTGGCTTGGGGGGTGTTCGCCGTATTCAGCGGTCGGCTCTCCGACGCGATCGGACACCGCAAGGTGCTTATCCCGGCGGTCTTCCTCTTTTCAATCCTCTCCGGTGTCTCTGGCTTGGCCTCCGGCTTCGCCAGCCTGTTCGCGATCCGTCTGCTGATGGGCGTCATGGAGGGGTCGTACTGTCCAACGAGCTTTACTGCAACGGCCGCGGCATCTCGTCCGAGCCGCCGCGGTTTCCTGCAGGGCCTCCAGCAGTGCGGATTCGCGTTGTTCGGACTTGCGCTCGGCCCGATCATCGCGACGCAGTTGCTGCAGGTCGTGCCGTCGTGGCGATGGGTGTTCCTGACGGCCAGCATTCCCGGCGTGATCGTCGGCGCTTTGCTTTACGTTGTGCTGCGCGAACCGGCCGATACCCAGGGCGGCCGGATGGTTGGTGCGATCGTCCAGGGTGGCAAGTGGTCCGATGTGTTCAAGAGCCGCAACATCGTGCTGTCGATGTGCGGCTTGTTCTGCGCGATGACGTGCGTGTTCGTGCTCGGCGCGATGGTGCCCAACTACCTGCTCGACTACCTGAAACTGAGCCCAACGCAGATGGGCTTTGTGATGTCGGGCCTCGGCTTCGGCGGGTTCGTCGGGCAGTTCGGCGTGCCCGGTCTGTCGGATCTGTTCGGCCGCCGGTTGATGGCGGTCTTGGGGTTTCTGGGCGCGGCGGTGTTCGTGTATCTGCTGAAGAACACGGGCGCAAATCCGCCGTTGCTCTTCGCATTGCTCTTTCTGGTCAGCTTCTGCTGCCTCGGCAATATCGCGCTGATTACCGGACCGATTTCCACGGAATCGGCACCTCCCGGGCTGATCTCATCGGCGATTGGGATGGTCGTCGGCGCCGGCGAGATCTTCGGCGGCGGTGTGGCGCCGATCATTGCTGGTACGGTGGCGCAACGCTACGGCATTGAGAACATCCTGTGGGTCGCGATGTCCGGAGTGGTCCTCGGCGTGTTCGTTTCCGTGTTCCTGCGCGAAACCGCTCCGCGCAAGGTTGGCGTAGCGCGACAACAACCCGTCGTCGCGGGTTGACCTATGACGTCATCACGTAGAGGCGGACCTTAAGGTCGTCTCTACAAGGTCGGTTGCAGGATTCTGCTGATCGCCGTCGAGTTTCTGCAAGACGAGGACGGACGCTCCCATTAGTACGAAACGCTGGAGGGGCCTATTCCAGGCGGGTCTCCATCGCGGGTCGCGCGATGGGTGTTGGTACGGGCCGAAGGAGATTCACGATGCGCCGATTGACCGCGGTCTTGTTCGTGCTTTCTTCCATCCTGATGCTGCCGGCGCTCGCGTCGGCTCAGGCATCAATCACCGGCGTGGTGCAGGACCCGTCGGGCGGCGTGCTGCCGGGGGTCACCGTCGAAGCATCGAGTCCGGCACTCATTGAAAAGGTCCGAACCGCTGTCACCGATGGCAACGGTCGATTCCAGATCGTCGATCTGCGACCGGGACCGTATCGTGTGACGTTCTCGCTCACCGGTTTTTCGACCGTCGTCCGTGACGGGATCGAGCTCACTGGATCATCGGTCGCGCGTATCGACGCGGAGCTGCGCGTCGGGACGGTGCAGGAAAGCGTGACCGTTACCGGGGAAGCACCGACCGTCGATGTTCAGACGGTCAGGCGGCAGCAAGTGCTGTCGGCCGAGATGATCGATGCGTTGCCGACGGCGAGGAACTACGTGACGCTTGCGCGCCTCATTCCCGGAACGGTCGGCGGCGGCAACGACGTGGGCGGATCGGAACTGCAGGGCACCGGCGGGAGCGTGAGCATCCATGGCAGCCGCATCGTCGATCAGCGCGTCACGTTGAATGGGATCAGCACCATGACGCTGCAGGCCGGTGGCAACGTGGGTGGCCAGATTCCTGACGTTGGCTCCGCTCAGGAAATCACCGTCGATTCCTCCGGACTGTCGGCGGAAATGGCCACCGGTGGAATTCGGATCAATTTCGTCCCGCGCGACGGCGGTAACACGTTTGCCAATTCGACCTTCTTCACCTTCTCGAATGGCGGCATGCAGGGGAGCAACTTCACGCAGCGGCTCAAGGACGCTGGCCTCGGCACCCCGAACGCGGTGAAGCACAACTACGATCTCAACGAGTCGTTCGGCGGGCCGCTGCGGCGGGACCGTGTCTGGTTCTGGTTCTCGACGCGTTACAACGAAGTCGAGAATTACGCCGCAGTATTCGTCAACAAGAACGCCTTTGACGCGACGAAGTGGCTGTACGAACCCGACACCAGCCAGCGTGGCATCAACAAGGGGCGCTCGTTCAACAACAGCCTGCGCATGACGTGGCAGGCGTCGCCGCGAAACAAGATTGCCGGCACATACAAAGTCGACAACTGGTGTCAGTGTCCGAACTTCATCAGCGCGACAAGAGCGCCGGAAGCCAGCTTTGATCGCCGGTTCCCGCGGCTGCGGCAGGAGCACATCGAGTGGACCTCACCCGCCACCAATCGATTGCTGTTCGAAGCCGTCGCTCTGCACCTGTACGAGCGGTGGGGCAACATGCAGCTGCAGCAGCGAGGGTCGTTGGAGGATTCGACCGCGGCCAGCGCGCTGCCGCAGCTCATCTCCGTCCAGGAGCAATCGACGGGTCTTGTGTATCGCATGGGCGGCATCGGGCAGACGCCGAGCACGCTGGGGTTCAACAACACCCTCGTGCCGAATTTCTCGTACCGGGCGGCGATGTCGTACGTGACCGGCACGCACAATTTCAAAGTCGGGTTCAACCGGACGCACGGATATCTGGAACAGGAGACCTACAACTACCAGCCGTATCAATACCGATTCAACAATGGCGTCCCGAATCAGGTGACGTTGTTCGCGACGCCGTTTACCGCGCGCAGCAATCAGGACAACGATCTCGGTCTCTTCGGGCAGGATCAATGGTCGATGAACCGGATGACGCTGAATCTGGCGCTACGCTACGACTACTTCGCCACCAGCTTTCCGGAACAGCACGTCGGGCCGGGACCGCTCGTTCCCACACGAAACTTGACGTTCCCTGCGCAGAAGAACCTCGCGTGGCACGACCTGACGTACCGAACCGGACTTGCCTACGATTTGCGCGGCGACGGGAAGACCGCGATCAAGGTGACGTTCAACAAGTATCTGCTCGGCCAGACGCTGAATACGCTCGGCTCCAATCCAAATCCGGTGAACACGCTGGTCAATTCGGCGACACGGTCGTGGACCGACAATGGCAACTTCGTACCGGACTGCGATTTGCTCAATCCGATCGCGAACGGTGAATGCGGGCCAACGTCGCCGGGGACGTTCGGCTCGACGCGGCCCGCCGAACAGTACGATCCAGATTTGTTGCGAGGCTTCGGTCATCGGATGACCAACTGGGAGTTCTCGGCAGGTATCCAGCACGAGCTGCGGCGGGGCATCGCCGTGGACGTGGCGTACTTCCGGCGCATCTGGGGCAACTTCCAGGTCACGGACAATCTGGCGCTTGGTCCTGAGGACTTTACGCCGTTCAGCCTCACCGTTCCCGCGGATCCTCGCCTGCCCGGCAACGGTGGATACAGCGTGACCGGGCTGTACAACGTGAAGCCAGAAAAATTCGGACTGCAGCAGAACTTCAACACGCTATCCGACAAGTACGGCAAGCAGATCGAACACTGGGACGGCGTGGACGTGAACGTCACCACCCGATTGCCGAACGGGCTGATGTTCCAGGGCGGGCTCAGTTCGGGCCGGACGCTCGAAGACAACTGCGAGATCGTCGCCAAGTTGCCAGAGATGCTCGATATTGCGTCGAGAGCCGCGACCGATCCGTTCGGCGCCGCGCCCGCGATGACGCGCCCGGGGCAGTACTGCCATCGGCAGACACCGATGCTGACCCAGTTCAAGCTGTATGGCGTCTATACGATCCCGAAGGTAGATCTCGAGCTCGCGGGAACGCTCCGCAGCACGCCGGGCAACGAAATAAACGCCGCGTTTGTCGCCACCAATCCGTACCTGGCGGCGAGTTCAACGCTCGGGCGCGCACTCTCGGGATCGGCGCCGAACATGACGATCGGGCTGTTGCAACCGAACACCGAGTTCCTGGAGCGGCGCAATGAGCTGGATCTCCGGTTTGGCAAGGTCCTGCGAGCTGGAAAATCTCGTTCGGTCGTGAGTCTGGACATCTACAATGCGCTGAACACCGATGCGCTGATTAACGTGAACCAGAGCTTCGCGGTGTGGATGCGTCCGACCGAGATCCTCAACGCGCGATTGGCGAAGGTCAGCATCAGGTTCGATTTCTAGTAGGGATCGTATGAACGTCACGAATCGGATTGTCTTCGCGGTGGTTCTCCTGGCAGCGGTCGCCCTGCCAGGCCGGGCGTTCGCCCAGATCGATCTGAGCGGCGTCTGGGCACCTATCTTTCACGAAGATCAACCCGAACGCGTTCCGGGCCCTGACATCGGCGACTACGCGGGACTGCCAATCAACGACGCGGCGCGCCTGAAGGCCGACACCTGGGACGCCTCGCTGCTGACGCTGCCGGAACATCAGTGCAAGCCGCACCCGTCGACGTACGGCTTCCGTGGCGTTGGCAACCTCCGCATCACCCCTGATTTCGACGATGCCACGCAGCGGCTTGTGAAGATCAACACGCAGATTCAGTGGATGGAGCAGAAGCGCGAGATCTGGATGGACGGTCGTCCGCCTCCGCCGGATTACGTTGCGCACACCTGGCAGGGCTTTTCGACCGGGCGCTGGGAAGGGCCGGTGCTGATCGTTCGTACCACGCATCTGAAGGTTGGCTGGATGCGGCGCAACGGGCTGGCGTTGAGCGATCGCGCGACGATGGAAGAGCGGTTCATTCGCCACGGTGATCTGCTGACGCATGTCTACATGATTTCCGACCCGGTCTATCTGACCGAGCCGCTCGTCAAGACCAACGGCTTCCGCCTGACGACCAACGGCGTCGTCGATCCGTACCCCTGCGAGTCGGTCGATGAAGTGATCCGTGCGAAGGGAGTCGTGCCCAGTCACCTGCCCGGGACCAATCACGCCTCCGAGGAATACGCGGCGAAACACCACCTGTCAGTTGAAGGCGTCAGAGGCGGGGCCGAGACGGCGCTACCGGAGTTCGCGAAGCGAGCCCCTGTGCCTGCGGGGTCGAAGTAGGACGTGCGCACGCTGATGCGCACGTTCGCCAGCGGTACTCTCGTCGCGGTCATTCTCGCGGCTGTATCGCTTCATTCCCAGACGGGCGCAGCGCCGGATTTCTCCAACATCGAGATTCACTCGTTCCATGTTCAGGGCAACGTGTGGATGCTCGTCGGCGGCCCGTTCAATGCGGCCGTCTCGGTCGGCAACGACGGGGTGCTGGTCGTCGACACCATGGTCGAGCCGCTGGCCGACCGGTTCCTCGCGGAGGTGAAGAAGATCGCCGGCGACAAGCCGATCCGCTACATCATCAACACGCATTTTCATCCGGATCACACAGGCGGCAACGCGAAGGTCACGCGAGCCGGCCAATCCATCGTCGCCGGCAATTTCGCGGCCCAGGTCGGTCAGGACGCGGCCAACCAGGCGAACATTCTTGCGCACGAGAACGCGCAGCTCCGGATGATGAGCGATTTGAAACCACCGCCGCCCTTCATCGCGATGCCAACCGACACCTTCTTCACGGAGTCGAAAGACCTGTATTTCAATGGCGAGGCGGTTCAGATTCTGCACCAGCCCTCGGCACACACCGATGGCGACGTGATCGTCCACTTTCGGAAGTCGGACGTCATCGTCGCCGGTGACGTCTACATGAACACGACGTTCCCGATTGTGCAGATCGACCAGGGCGGAAGCTTCCAGGGCGTCATCGATGCGTTGAACCGCATCATCGACATCACGGTGCCCGCCGAAAAACAGGAGGGCGGGACGTACGTGATTCCGGGACACGGCCGGCTGGCTGACGAAGCTGACGTTGTCGAGTACCGGGATATGAACACGATCGTCAGGGACCGCTTCGCCGATGCGATCAAGAAAGGCATGACGCTGGAGCAGGTCAAGGCTGCCCGCCTCCTTCGCGACTACGAGGGGCGGTACGGCGCAAGCAGCGGTGTCTGGACGACGGATAACTTTGTCGAGGCGGTCTACCGCAGTCTCAGCGAACCGCCGAAGAAAACCAGCCAGGTCCGGTGACGAGATGAGACTGACCGCAGTTGTCGTGTTCGCGGCGGCAGCCGTCCTTAGCCAGTCGCATATCTCGGCACAGGCGCGCGGAGGCCAGGCGGCGCAACCGCCGCAGTTGCCGCCCACGCCGCGAGCCGCGGCGCCGATCGATGTCACCGGGTACTGGGTCTCGATCGTCAACGAAGACTGGCGATGGCGGATGGTGACGCCGCCCAAGGGCGATTACGCCAGTGTGCCGCTCAACGACGCAGGACGAAAACTCGCGGATACGTGGGATACGTCGAAGGACGGACGCTGCGAAGCGTACGGCGCGGCGGCGTTGCTGCGCATGCCGACTCGCCTGCACATCACCTGGGAGTCGGACACCATCCTGAAGATCGAGACGGACGCGGGACAGCAGACGCGGCGCTTGCTGTTCGACAAGTCACGCGCAGTGCCGACCACGCGCTCGTTACAGGGGTTTTCGCTTGCCGAATGGGATCGCGTGGCCAGGGGAGGGGGCGCTGGTCGTGGCGGCCGGGGCACAGAAGTGCAGACCGGACCGGCACCTGGCTCGAATCTGAAGGTGGTCACCAATCATCTGGTCGGCGGCTGGCTTCGGAAGAATGGCGTGCCGTACAGCGAAGATGCGGTGGTCACCGAATACTTCGATCGCTTCGCTGCGCCGAACGGCGACGAGTGGCTCGCGGTCACGACGATGGTGACCGATCCGAAGTATCTGAATACGGACTTCGTGACGAGCTCGCATTTCAAGAAGGAGCCGGATGGCTCCAAATGGAGTCCATCGCCGTGCAAGGCGAGTTAGGAGCCGGCGTTAATAGTCGCCACCTTTACCAGCCCAGAAGGGTTCCTGTTCGGCTGGCAACTGCGCGCAGACCGATTCCATCGACCGGCGGTCGGGACCAATCCTGAACTGCAAGGCGTAGCGTTCCAAATCCGCAGGCTCGGCGTCCGCCGGAATCTGTGCGCCATGTGCGCCGGCCGAATTGAGGAAAATCAGCGCGCGATTCGGACGGAACGCAATGTCGCGCACCAGACGACACTGCGTGTCGGCAATCCAGTGTGGCTTCGGTCCCAGCGCTTCCTTGTCGCCGTCGACCGCAAACAGCTGCGTTCCCCACCGCTGATCGTCCTTCTTGCGGGCGAGATACATCAGACAGGTGATGAATCCCCATTTCGGATCGCGATGGGGCGGAATGCGGTATCCGCGCCGACGGAGGAGAATGCGACCGTTTGAACAGTGGATGTTGAGTTGCACGACCGGGTCATTGCCAAGGACTGGAAGAACTTCTTGAAGCCACTTCGTCAGCGGTTTGTGGAACTTGGCGAGCACGGCGGGCTTGATCGCTTCTTCCGTGACGACGGTCGCCATGTGGTCCCATACCCGCATCGAATAGCTGGGGCCCAACTCGAGTGGGACGGTCAGCTGCTGCTTATTCTCAGGGCGATCCGCGAACAAATCGGCGGGCGGGAGTGCAGCGATAAGGGCGTCGTAGTACCAGTCCGGCAGCAAATTGTCGACGACGCAGTGCGGGAACGGATCGAGGTGAAGCGACGCCTTGCCGATTGACTCGGCGACGTGCTGCTCAAACCGCACATCCTTCAACGCTGCCTCGAAACGGATGACCCTGCTGTCGTCGGAGGCGCACTCTGCTTTGAGCACGGCCCGCAACTGGCGCTCGCGAGTGTTGGCCTGGTCAAGTGCCGTCTTCAACGTCCGAACTTCCGCGAAGAGCGCGTCGACCTGCTGTTGCAGCTTCTCGTCCGTCTTTCCAAGGCGAGCCAGCGTGCGTGGCCGAAACAGCTGCACAGCGTCGAACAATCGTGCGAACCTTCCGCCGTGGACCTCACTTGGCTGCTGTGCCATGACTTGGACCATTTATAACATGCGGCCTTCGACGCCTTGCCGCAGTTCACCTTTGCAGACGTCTCGTCTAGACTGAGAGCCTTCGAATGCAGCAGAAACCGTTGAAGGCGTACGCAAACATTGGCCTGATGCGTTTGGCGCGTGCCCTCGGACGAACGCACAGCCCCGCACGCCCGATGGTCCTCTACGCGGAGCCAACACTTTTCTGCAATCTTGGATGTCCGTCATGTCCGACAGGGCTGAAGCTCGACGTGCGGCCGCGCGTGGCGATGGACTTCGAGTGGTACAAACAGGTCCTCGACGAGCTCGGACCGTATCTCTTCTATCTGAATTTGTATAACTGGGGAGAGCCGCTGCTCCACAAAGAGTTTCCGGAAATGGTGGCGTACGCGAAGCGCTGGAACATCAAGGTCCTCGCCTCGTCGAACCTGAGCCTGCGCCTGGAACGCTCGTATCTGGAGCGCCTCGTCCGCAGTGGTCTCGATCGCCTGAAGGTCGGCATCGAAGGCACCAATCCCGAGACCTACGCTCGGTACCGTGTTCGAGGGGATTTCGACCTCGTGCTCGCGAACATGCGAACCATCCAGGAGATCAAAAGCGAGCTCGGTGTCAGGCACCCGGAAATCGCGGTTGCCTTTCATGTGTTCGCCCACAATCAGGATGCCATCGAGGAAGCGCGACACAGCTATCGGTCGTGGGGAGCCGACAGAATCTCTTTTCCCGGAGCATTCGTGTCGGCCCAGGCGGAGCAGCAGGGTATCGGGGCATCGACCGTTGCGCAGTACAACCTGTATCGCCCAGAAGGCATGACGTCGCCGGGCGTGCCGTGCAGCTGGCTGTGGGGAGCGATCGTGGCAAACCCGAGCGGCTCCATCTCGCCGTGCTGCGGCGTCGTCGAGCAACGTGCCGACTTCGCGCAGGACGCGCGTGGCAGGTCGATCATCGGGCACGTGTGGAACAACACGCTCTACCGGCGAGCCCGTGCTGGCGCGCTGCGACACCGCCAACCAACAGCCGTCCATCTATCCAAGGACGGGATGCAGTTGAGCAGCCTGTCGCTCCCTCAACAAGGGTTGATCTGCGAGCAGTGTCCCATCCCGTACCGGCAGGACTATGTCGATCGCCTGATCGACAGCTTGAGCCGTGGGGTGCTCCACAAGGCGCGACGCAGCCGCCGTCTCCGGGTGCGGCTGCGGGCACTCGCCGCATATGTGTTGATGGGAATGCCTGGCATTGACGTGTCTGCACAGCGTCGATCGCAGCCTCAGGAGGAAGCCGCCGTAGAAAGCAATCCAGACGCCGCGTGAGCAGCTCACCGATGGGGCAGGTCAGCGAGGCGAATCCTTTTCGTACACCGTGACGTTAGTCACGTCGCCATCGCGGGTGTTTCCGCTCCGCGTACTCGTCGTGATCGTCCGGCCGTCGGCGGACATTGTCACGGTCGCGATCGCGGTGACTCGCGAGTCGAGCTTCGCCGTGATTTGATAGGTGCGCGGGCCAGTCTGGCGGTAGGCGTAGGTCACGTACTCGTCGGCTCCCTGGACGATGTAGTCGTTGCCGTCAAACCGGCCGTCCCATTCGACGTGCTGGAGGCCGCCGCGGGGGTAAACGAAGTCGTACGAAAATCGCACCCGGCCTCCCTCAAGCGGCTCCACTTTCATCGTCGCGCGTCTGTAGGGTGGAGAGCTCGAACTGTAGACGGATTTTTGTAGATCAAGCCTCCAGGTGCCGAACCACTCGGGCGACTGTGCCGAAGGGCGCGCGGAAAACAGGAGCATCAGCGCGAGCAGAACGACCTGGGACCGGACGACCAAGCGTTGCGATTGTAGCCCTCAGGAGGAGATACTTACGCGCCATGACCATTGCGACAAAACAGACGGACGCGGGCGTCGACGTGCAGAAACTGGTGCACATGTACCGGCAGATGCTCGCGATTCGCCTCTTTGAAGAGCGGGTGAACGACCTCTACACACGGGCTCTGATGCCTGGCTTGGCACACCTATATATAGGTGAGGAGGCAGTGGCCGTCGGTGTCTGTGAGGCGCTGCAGGCCGACGACTACATCACCAGCACCCACCGGGGGCACGGGCATTGTCTGGCGAAGGGAGCGGCGCCGAATCTGATGTTCGCCGAGCTCCTTGGCAAGGAGGCCGGATACTGCAAGGGTAAAGGCGGATCGATGCACATTGCCGATCCCGCGACCGGTAATCTGGGCGCGAATGCCATTGTCGGCGGCGGCGCAACGCTGGCGACGGGTGCCGCGTACGCGTCTAAATTCCTCGGTCAAAATCGCGTCGCCGTGTGTTTCTTCGGCGAAGGGGCGCTCGGTCAGGGTGTGCTGTACGAATCGATGAATCTCGCGCAGCTCTGGAAGCTGCCAGTGATCTACGTCTGCGAGAACAACATGTACAACGAGTACACGCATTACTCCGAGACGACGGCCGGTGACGTGCACGCCCGTGCGATTGCGTTTGGTCTCCCCGCGGAAACGGTCGACGGCCAGGACGTTCGCGCCGTCCATGCCGCCGCATCGCGGATGGTGGTGCGCGCGCGTCGGGGCGAGGGGCCGGGCTTCCTGCTGGCGAACACTTACCGATTCCGCGGCCATCACGTCGGCGACATTTCTCGCGACTACTACCGTTCCAAGCAGGAAGAGCAACGCTGGATGTCGGAGCGCGATCCGCTGGCGCTGTACGCGGGATGGCTCACGTCAGAAGGCCTGGCGGATCAGGCGACGTTGGACCGCATCCAGAGCGAAGTGGCTGCCGAAATGGATTCCGCGGTCGAGTTCGCTCAGAACGCGTCGTTCCCCGATCCCCGACGGGTCGATGAGGATATCTATGCCTGACACGCTGGCTACAGCACAGAGGCCGCAAGCGTCCGGATCCGGAATCCGGGAGCTCACCTTTGCAGAGGCGATTCGTGAGGCGCTCGCGGAGGAGATGCGGCGGGATCCAACGGTGGTGCTGCTGGGCGAAGATGTCGCCGAGGCGGGCACCCCCTTCAAGGTCGTCAAAGGTCTTGTCGACCAGTTCGGCAAGGATCGCGTGGTCGACACGCCGATTTCCGAGGCGGGATTCACCGGCCTGGCGGTTGGCGCCGCGATGGCGGGCATGCGACCCGTCGTCGACATCATGTTCGGCGATTTCCTGACGCTGATCATGGACCAGGTCGTCAACCAGGCCGCGAAGATCCACTACATGTCCGGCGGCAAATGGAAAGTACCAATGGTGGTTCGCGCGACGATGGGTGCGACCCGGCGGTCGGCGGCGCAGCACTCGCAGTCGCTGCACGCGTGGCCGAGCCACGTGCCCGGTTTGAAGGTGGCCATTCCCTCGACGCCCTACGACGCGAAGGGGCTGATCAAGGCGGCGATCCGTGACGACAATCCGGTCATCGTCTTCGAGGACAAGATCTCGTACATGAAGGTCAAGGGGCCTGTTCCCGCCGAGGAGTACGTGATTCCGTTGGGCGTCGCCGACGTCAAGCGCGAAGGGCGTGACATCTCGCTCGTGGCGACGAGCAGCATGGTGCAGGTCGCGCTCGGCGCCGCGACGATGCTCGAGGAGATTGGCGTCGACGCGGAGGTCGTCGATCCACGCACGACGTGGCCGCTCGACGAGAAGACGCTGATCGAGTCAGTTCGCAAGACCTCGCGGTGCATTGTCATCGACGAGGGGTACTTCAGGTACGGCGTCACCGGAGAGATTGCGGCTGTGATCGCTGAGGGCGCGTTCTACGATCTCGACGGCCCCGTTCGACGAATCGGCGCGCGCCACGTGCCCGTGCCGTTCTCGCCACCGCTCGAGGATGCGACCGTTCCAAACGAACGCGACGTGTTCGAGATGGCGCGGACGATGTGCAACAAGTAGGTTGGTGGTTGGTGGTTGGTGGTTCGTGGTTCGTGGTTTGTAGATAAGGTGCAGAGGGAACGATGGCACTGAGAACGTACGGCACGATGGCGGTGGATTGGGAGAAGCGGGTCGATTTCGACCGGCTGCGACGCGAGCGGCTCGATCGCATCAAGGACCTGCTGGCGAAGTCGTCGATGGGCGCGTTGTTGTGCTTCGACATGAACAACGTCCGCTACATCACCTCGACCAACATCGGTACCTGGGCGCAGGACAAGATCAGCCGCTTCACGCTGCTGCCGCAGAAGGACGAGCCAATCCTCTGGGACTTCGGCTCCGCGGCGCGGCATCACCAGCTGTATTGTCCGTGGCTCGGCGAGCGGTCCCGTCCCGGCATTCCGTCCATGCGCGGCGCGATGACGCCGGAGATGGGGCGTGCCGAAGACGTCGCGAAGAAGATCCGCATCGAGCTGGAGAAGCGCGGGCTCCACAAGGAGCCGCTCGGCGTCGACATCGTCGAGCCTGACGTGATGGTCGCCCTGCAGCGCGAGGGCATCGAGATCGCCAACGGTCACGCGCTGCTGTGCGAGGCGCGCGAGATCAAGACCGAAGACGAGATCACGCTGCTCAACATGGCGGCGATGATGGTGGACGCCGCGTACTACGATTTGTACAAGGCCATGAAGCCAGGGATGCGCGAGAACGAAGCGGTCGCGCTCGTCGCCGAACGGCTGTACGACATGGGGTCCGAGTACGTGGAAGGGGTCAATGCGATTTCCGGTGAGCGCTGCAGCCCGCATCCGCATCTCTTCTCGGATCGCGCGCTCCGGCCAGGCGATCCGGTGTACTACGACATCCTTCACTCGTACATGGGCTATCGGACCTGCTACTACCGGACGTTCGCGGTTGGCTCGGCGTCGCGGGCGCTCGTCGATGCCTACAAGCGGTGTCGCGATTATCTCGACGCGTCGATTGAGCTGATTCGCCCCGGCCGGCTGACCTCCGAGGTGGCCTCCGTGTGGCCCAAAGCACAGGAGTTTGGGTTCCCGAGCGAGGAGGCCGCATTTGCGCTGCAGATGGGACATGGCATCGGGCTGGCCATCTGGGAGCGGCCGATGATCAGCCGCCTCGTGTCGCTCGAGCATCCGCACGAAATCAAGCCCGGAATGGTCTTCGCGCTCGAAACATTCTGGCCGTCCACCGACGGATGGAGTGCCGCGCGCATCGAAGAGGAAATCGTGGTCACGAAGACCGGTCACGAAGTGATCACCCGGTTCCCTGCTGAGGAACTCCTCGTGGCAGGCGCGCCGTTTGTGACGGTTGGCGGAACGCTTCCCATCATCCGCGAGACCGAAGCGCCGCCGAATCCGCAGGTCGTGGAGATGATTGCGGCAGCAGCCCGCGCGGAAGCGACGCCCGAAAAGGTCGGCGCCGGAAGCTGATGGCGGTCAGCGTGGTGATGCCTGCGCTCGAGATGGCGCAGGACAGCGGCAAGCTCGTCTCGTGGTTCAAACAGGAAGGCGAGTCGGTCCGCAAGGGCGAGATGCTGCTCGAGGTCGAAACCGACAAGGCGGTCGTCGAAGTCGAGGCGGCCGCCGACGGCATCCTCGCGGGCGTCACGGCGAAACCTGGAGACGTGGTGCGCGTCGGCCACACGATCGCGTGGCTCGTGCAGCCGGGTGAAGCACCGCCGGCGGCGGTCTCGCGGCCGGCGGCGGCGTCATCCGCGCCCGTTGGTTCAGCGCCAGCTGTCGTCCCATCCGTCGCGCCCGCGCGCGGTGGATCCCGCATCTCTCCCAAGGCTCGCCGCCTGGCGCAGGAAAAGGGCGTCGATATCAGCCAACTGACCGGGTCTGGCCCGGGCGGAGAGATTCTGGCCGACGACATCCTTGCGGCGGCGAGGGGGTCAGATTCCGGTGACGGGCCGACCCAAGGGGTTGAGTCGCCCCATCCCCAGGGCCTGACCCCGCTCCCCACCATCGGTCGCCTGATGGCCGAGCGCACCACGCAGAGCTGGACGACGGTCCCGCATTTCTTTGTCACGCGCGACGTCGACGCGGAAGCCTTGAACGAAGCGCGCGACCGGGCGTTGCCGGCCGTCGAACGATCGCATCAGGTGAAGGTCACGCACACTGATCTGCTCGTCGCGATTGTGGCGCGCACGCTCGGCAAACACCGGCGGCTCAATGCGAGCTGGACGCCTGAGGGCATCGTCCAGCATGACGACGTGAACATCGCATTGGCGATCGGTGTCGAGAACGCGGTCGTCACGGCGGTGATTTCCCGCGCCGATCGTGCGCCGCTCGGCGACATTGCGGTGCGGCGGCGTGAGCTGGCGGAGCGCGCACAGGCGGGACGGTTGCAGCCGGCCGACATTGCCAACGCAACGTTCACGATCAGCAATCTCGGCATGTTCGAGGTCGATGCGTTCACGGCGATCATCGTGCCGCCGCAGGCGGCAATCCTTGCCGTGGGCGCCATCACACCGCGTGTCGTTCCAGTGAATGGGCAGCCGGCGGTCAGGCCGATGATGTCGATGACCCTGTCATCTGACCATCGGGTGGTGGACGGCGTTCGCGCCGCGGAGTTCATGCGCGATCTCGCCAACGCCATCAGGTCTCCGCAACTCTAATCTGATGACCGAGACCTTCAAGAATTTCATCGGCGGCCGCTGGAAAGCATCGCGGACGGGTCAAACATTCGAGAATGAGAACCCGGCGTCCATGGGCAGCAATCTCGGATTCTTTCAATCGTCGGACGTTGACGACGTGGACGCGGCGATCGGCGAGGCCGAGCGCGCGTTCCGCACATGGCGCCGCACGACGGTCGCGGAGCGCCAGCAGTACATCGCCGAGTTTCTCAGACTGCTGAGGCAGTCACGCGAAGAGCTGGCGCGCATCGTCACGCTCGAGAACGGCAAGACGCTGCGTGAATCGCGCGCAGAAGTGGATTCGGCGCTGATCGAAGGGAACTATCACCTGACGCAGGTCTCGGCCTTCTACGGCCACACCGGACCCGGCGCTTCACGCGACATCACGACATGGGTGCAGTACGAGCCGCTCGGTGTCGTCGGCGTGATCAGCCCGTGGAACTTTCCGATGAACGTCATGTGCCGAAAGACGCTGCCGGCGCTCCTGACCGGCAACACGGTTGTCTTCAAGCCTGCGTCGTTCACGCCGTGGTCAGGCGCATTCATGGCGGGGCTGTTCGAGCAGGCGGGTCTTCCGGCCGGCGTGTTCAACTGCGTGACGGGTCTCGGTTCGTTAATCGGCAATCGCATCGTTGAGGACCCACGCGTACGCGCGATTTCGTTCACTGGCTCGACGGCGGTCGGAAAAAAGATTCAGGCGCAAGCCGCGGCGAATCTGACCCGTACGCAGCTCGAGCTCGGCGGCAAGAATGCGCTGATCGTGATGGCCGATGCCGATCTCGATGCCGCGCTCGACGCGGCGGTCACCGCCGGCTTCTCCAATGCCGGCCAGTGGTGCACGTCGACGAGCCGGATTCTGCTGCAGCGCCCGATCGCCGAATCGTTTCTGCAACGACTCGTCGCGCGCTGCGAGAAGATGAGCGTCGGCGACGGTTTGCTGGAGACGACGGACATGGGACCGGTGGCGGGTCCACAGCAGTTTCGCGATATTCGCAATGCGATTTGCCTGGGGCAGACCGACGGCGCGCGGATGGTTGCCGGCGACGACCCGTCGCGCCGAAGCGGCGAAGCCGCGAAGGCGGACGCCGCGGCATCGCCGGGCTATTTCATCCGCCCGACGGTGTTCACCGGCGTGCGATGCGACATGGAGCTGTTTCGCGAGGAGATCTTCGGCCCGGTGCTGGCGGTCTCCGAGTTCGACTCGCTCGACGACGCGCTGACGCTGGCCAATGAGTCGATCTACGGGTTGTCATCGGCGATCTACACAACCGACATCCGCGCCGCTCGGCGGTATATCGATGGCATCGAGGCCGGCCTTGCGCACGTCAACGTGCACACGGGATACAAAGAGCCGTCGATGCCGTTCGGCGGGGTGAAGCAGTCCGGTGCGGGACTTCCAGAGAACAGCGAAAGCGGTCTGGAAGCCTTCGTGGATCGAAAAGCCGTCTACCTACGTTAACGCTTCAAGATTCTTGCGCAACGTCTGCCCGTCAAGCTCGCCTTCCCAGCGCGAGACGACGAGCGTCGCCACACCGTTGCAGAGCATGTTGACGGTGGCGCGGCACATGCTCATGAAGCGGTCGAGGCCGAGAATGAGCGCCATGCCTGCGACGGGGATGGACGGAATGACCATCAGCGTCGCGACCAGCGCGATGAACGCCGCGCCCTGAATGCCGACGGCGCCCTTGTGCGTCAGCGCCGCGACGGCGAACAGCGTGACGTAGTTGCCGAGCGTCAGCGTCACGCCCGTTGCCTGCGCGACGAAGACCGCGGCGAGCGTCATGTAGATGCAGCTCCCATCGGGGTTGAAGATGTAGCCCGTCGGCGTCACGAGGCCGACGAGCGCCTTCGAGCATCCGAGATTCTCCAGCTTCCGCATCAGCGATGGCAGCGCCGGGTCGGAGGAACTCAGCGAGAGCGTCAGGACGATCTCCTCGCGGATGTACTTGAGGAATCTGATGATGTTGAAGCCAGCGATCGCGGCCACGCCGCCGAGCACGATGAGGACGAACAGCGCAGCGGTGATCCACAGCGTGACGATCAGCTTTGCCAACGGCCCAAGAGAGCTGAGGCCATAGCGTCCGATGGTGAACGCCATCGCACCGAACGCGCCGATCGGCGCCAACCGCATCAGGATGTTGACGACGCTGAAAATCATCTGCGTGAGACCTTCGAGGACGTCGGTCACCGGCTTGGCCTTCGCGCCGAGCGACGAGAGCGCGAAGCCGACGAGGAGCGACACAAGGATCACGCTGAGGATGCTGCCGCCGGCGAACGCCCCGATCACGGAGTTCGGAATGATGTTCAGGAGGAAATCCGTGATCGTCTGCGCTTTGGCCTGACCGGCGTAACCGGCCACGGCATTTGCGTCGCCGGCCGTCGGCGTCGCATTGAACCCGGCGCCCGGCTGTACCAGCGCGCCGACCACGAGCCCAATGAGCAGCGCGATGCTGGTGAGAATTTCAAAGTAGAGAAGCGCCTTGCCGCCGACGCGGCCGACCTTCTTGATACTATCCATGCCGGCAATGCCGGCCGCGACCGTGCAAAAGATCACGAGGGAGATGACCATCGTGATCAGCCGGATAAACGCGTCACCGAGCGGACGCATCGCCTGGGCAGTCGTGGGTGCCACATACCCGAGCACGATCGCGATCGCGACTCCAAGGAGCACCTGTCCCCACAGGCTCCTGTAAAAGGGCTTTCGAGCGGCGGTCGCAGCAGCGGGTGCGGTCTGGGTGATGACTGTGGCCATGGCGGCAGATACTACACCCGATCCTGCGGAGGATTCTCAGTCAATGGCAAATCTCGGATACATCGGCTTGGGCGCCATGGGCGGTCGGATGGCGAACCGCCTGCTCGACAAGGGGCACGTCGTCACCGGCTACAACCGCACCCGTGCGAAGGCGCAATGGTTGGTCGACCGCGGAATGAAGTGGGGAGACACGCCGAGGGCGGTTGCTGAGGCGGCCGACGTGATCATGGTCATGGTCACCGATTCGAAGTCGCTCGACGCCGTGTCCAGCGGTCCGGACGGGTTCCTTGCGGGACTGCGCGACGGCAAGATTGTCGTCGACAGCAGCACCGTCAGCCCGGCCATCAGTCGCGACGTCGCGGAGAAGGTGCGTGCGAAGGGCGGCGACATGGTGGACGCTCCCGTGTCGGGCAGCGTGGCGACGCTCGAAGCCGGCAAGTTGAGCGTGATGGTGGGTGGAAAGCGCGCCACCTTCGACCGAATCAAGCCGATCCTCGAGGACATCGGTCCCAAGGTCACACACGTCGGCGACAACGGCCTGGCGCTCTCGATCAAGATCGCGCACAACCTGAGTCTCGCCGTGCAGATGCTCGCGTTCAGCGAAGGCGTGCTGCTGGCAGAAAAAAGCGGCATCTCGCGCGAGGTCGCGGTCGATGTGCTCACCCACAGCGTCATTGCCTCACCGATGGTGCAGTATCGCGGACCGTTCGTGCTCGGCTTGCCGGAAGAATCGTGGTTCGACGTCAACATGATGCAGAAGGACCTGATGCTGGCTCTCGAGATGGGCCGGCGTCTGGACGTCCCGCT
>Ga0207701_10000297_pt1 | contig 51462 bp, 52 predicted proteins | sample KBSSwiSSwithPhiX_FD_184294 | JGI IMG/M metagenome (GOLD analysis project Ga0207701, IMG submission 184294) | Switchgrass rhizosphere bulk soil microbial communities from Kellogg Biological Station, Michigan, USA, with PhiX - S5 (SPAdes) (version 2) | ecosystem: Environmental > Terrestrial >... | reverse complement strand
TATGAACACTCTCGAATCGTGACCTACAGTTCCCTCGCCGTTCTATTGGCGATCTGGGCATGGATTCTCTATCACCTACCGTGAGCATGACTCTCGCTGGCAGGTTCCACTGATTTTTCAGCGCTTCACCGCGTCCCCCGAATCGCTTCAGCGGCGGGTCGCCGACGTTACTGACCAGGCTTGCAGTTTCCTTCGGTCTGCCACGACTCCGTTCCTCTGTCCGTGATCAGCAACTGATAGGAACGTACCGCATGGAACTTGCCGAGACGATCGTCGAGTGGCCGTGGCGTGCGCAGGATGCTGGTAACAATCGGAACACCCTTCGGACTGACTTCGACAAATGAGACGAGGCGTTCACCGGGGATCACCGTCACGGCTGTGGGGTTGTCCTTCATAACGGACCTTGCCCGTAGCGTGCGATAGTCGATCGAATCGAATATCAGCTCCCGATCATCGTAACGGTACGGCGGTGATGTCAGGTTCCGCTCTTCATTGATGTCTCCTTCGCCCTCTTCATAAACGTGCCCGGCGCCACCTCCCCAGAAATCACATTGAAAGCTCCGGATGGAGCGAAACTCATCGATTGATGGCGGATTCCGTTGAAGCGTTGCGAGGATCAAGAAAAAGTGAAGCATGTGTGTTCCTGACGCTGGCCGTTGGGCGCGCTCACGGTTTTGAGAACGTGCGCGTACGTGGCTGGCCCGTGTCGCCGAACGGTTCTTCCCGAGAACCGGTCTTCACGACCACGTCGCCGCCGTTCCCCACGCGTACCACGATCGAGCGATCGCCGGTGAAGTGCAACGGTTCCGCTGGCTGGACTGTGCCCTCAACGTCCGTCCGACCGTCGACGACGACGCGCATCCATACCGGCCGGATGACTCGAAGTTCGATCGCGACACTACGAACTGGACTCGCTGGTGCGGGCTGCGACACGGCGGGAGGTGAAGCCGCGACGTTTCGCGTCGGCGTCGCGCTGTCGCTGACGGCGTTGACGGCCCTTGGCGGTGAGGTCTCTCGTCGCCAGGGAATTGATACGAGACCCACACCGATCACGGCGATGATGGCGGGTATGGCCAGCAATCGGGGACTGAGTCGGTATCGCCGTGGCAGGTGCGACGACGGAGCCGAAGCCCTGTCGTCAGAGGATTCAGTGTTGGACGGAACAGCGATGGTCGAGAGCAGCGGGTCGGACGAATGAAGCGGCTGATCGATCGGTTCCGACGCTGCCGGCCGCGACGCTTCCGACGGGCGTGGTGTCGCAGTCGGGCCGTCGGAGATGGGTGCCGGCGTGCGGAAGCTCTTGATGAATGTCTCGAACTCGTCCGATGTTCGCTGCCGCGCTCGTCGCGCAGCCTGGATGGATTCGCGCAGCCGCTCGAGCTCGGCCAGCGCCGCCTTCTCGTCAAACGGCTGGACCCGTTCTTCCGGTGACATGTCTTTCATTATCGCAGCACGACCGCGATAGAATCACCTCGATCTGGCACATCCTCGAAACGTTCTGGAACACCGGAGTAACCAAATGAAGTTCGTAACTCTGTGTCTCGCCTTTGTCGTTGCGGCCTTCGGCACTGACCGAGCGGCAGTACAAGAAAGGCCGAACTTCTCGGGCACATGGATTGGTGTTGGGCCTCAGCCGGAGATCCGGGAACTAACCATCAAACAGGATGGCTCGACGCTGTCCTTTGAAGGCCAGCCAGACGTGACCAAGCACACGTTCAAACTCGACGGCTCCGAAACCGAGATGAGCGCCCCGGACGGGAAGCCTCTTCGTGCGAAGGCTGCCTGGGTAGGCAAGTCGCTGGTGATAACGATCCATTTCCCCGAACTGAAGCAAGACATCAGGCGGCTGACGTGGACGATGGATGCCGATGGACAACTGGTGATGGAAACTGAGTTCCTTGGCGGGAAGCCGGAACCGCCCCACAAGAACGTCCTCAAACGCCGCTAGCGCTCCTTCCGGTACGCCTTGAGGATCCTGATCGGTGGCATGAGCGACTCGGTCCCGTATGGTCCTGTCGAACCGGTCGGCGACGCCTGAATTGACTTCACCACATCCATCCCGCGTGTGACGCGGCCGAACACGGCGAAGCCCTGGCCGTCGGCGTTGCGGCGCCCGCCAAAATCCATCTCCGGCTGATCGCCGATGACGATCGAGAAAGAGGCCGTTGCGGTGTCCGGGCCGCTGCGCGCCATCGACAGCGCGCCGTCCACGTGCCGCAATCCTGTCACCGTGGTGCGTTCAATCGGAATTGGCGGAAACTGATCTTGTCGGCGCGCGGGGTCGATCTGGAATTGAATCACCTGGATCTCGACATCGTGCCGGACGGTGTTGTCAGGGCGGACCGCGCGATTGACGCTGCCACCGTCGTAGAAGCGGGCATCCAGATATTTCAAGAAGTTCGCAGCGGTGATCGGAGCCCGGACGCTGTCGACCTCCATCTCAATCGTCCCCTTTTCGGTGTCGAAGACGACGACCACGTTCTGCTGCACTGCGGGCGATTGCGTTGCCGCAGCAACAAACAGCAGGATGACAGTGAATGCGCGAATCATCAGATCACCTTCGTGCACGAATGAGTTTACTTTGGTTTCAATTTGTCATACAAAAGAGAGCATGAAAGGCGAGCAGCTGGGCGCCTTCGAGGAACTGGTCCTTCTCGCGGTGCACGGCCTGCGGGACGAAGCCTACGGCATGGCCGTGCGCGAAGTCCTCGCGCGAGAGACCGGCCGATCGGTGTCGCTTGGCCCCGTCTACACCGTGCTGGATCGACTGGAAGGAAAAGGGCTCGTGCGCTCGACCATGGTGGCGGGGACGCCGACACGCGGTGGCCGCAGCCGGCGCGTGTTCACGCTCACTGCCGCCGGGAGTCGCGCGCTGACATCGTTGCAGCAAATCCGCACGCGCCTGTACGGCCGGGCACGGATGGTGCCGGCCAGGAGTCGATCGTGAGCGGGCAGCCACCATCGGCGTGGCTCGCACTCGCGCGGTGGCTTATTGCACCCAGCCAGCGGGAGGAGGCCGAAGGCGATCTGATCGAGCTCTGGGCGCGTCTCACCGAGCGGGGCGATCGGGCGCCGTCCTTCCGGTTCTGGCAGGAGACGCTATCGCTCGCGATCGCCTCGCGACGCCGCCTCGAGGAGGACTTCGCGCAGGATGTCCGACACGGACTCCGTCTGGTCCGCCGGTTGCCGGGGCTCGCGCTCGCGGCCTGCACCTCGCTCGCGATTGGCGTCGGAGGCACAACCGCCGCATTCACGATGATCGATGCGGCACTCCTTCGGCCGTGGCCGTACCCTGACGCCGATCGCCTGATGGTGGTCAGTACGAATCTGGGACGCTACTTTTCGCCACCTGCATTTCGGCGCATCGCAGATCAACACGATGGGTTGGACCACCTGACGGCGGTCCAAGCACATGGGTTCCTGATGAACTTCGGGGGGCAGGCCGTGCTCGTTAACGGGCACAGGGTCTCGTCAGAGGTCGTGGCGTTACTGGGATTGAACGGCCCGCTTCCCCCTGAGGCTGGTCGAACCTTTATTCCATCCGAGTTCACGCCGGCCGGCGAGCCGGCAGTCGCGATCAGTCACCGTTTGTGGCGATCGCGCTATGCATCTTCGGACGCCGTCATCGGTCAGACGATCATCGCCGACGGCACACCCTTGCGCGTCGTTGGCGTTCTCTCGCGAAACTTCGATTTTTTTCCCGACTCGGACCTTCTTGTCCCACTGACATTCTCAGAGCCGGGCGCTTACAGCGAATACGACCGCACGCTCGAGGTATACGGATCGCTTCGGCCCGGTCTCACCCCTGATTTGGCGGCATTAATGCTGACCGGCAGGACTCGCTATTTCCTACCGAGACAAGTAGCTTCCGTGGAAAGCGTGCGCGAACGTGTGTTTCGGGGCTTTCGGCCGACGGTGAAGATTCTTTCGGTCGTGTCGTTGATCATTCTGGTTGTCGGCTGCCTGAACTTCGCAACGCTGCTTACGATCAGATCGGCCGATCGCCGGCAGGAGCTTGCGGTCCGCATTGCGATGGGCGCTGGGCGGCATCGGATCGTCCGCCAACTTGTGACCGAGGCACTGGTACTGTCCGTCGTCGGCGGTGCCGCTGGCCTGCTGCTTGCCTATATCGGCCGCGAAGTTCTCGCCGGGAATGCCACCGAAGGCATGCTCGAATTATCTCGGAGTCTCGAATGGAGAGTGATCGCCTTCGCGACGGTGCTCGCCGTCTCGACGGGCGTGTTGTTCAGCGTTGGACCGGCTCGTCGAGCCACGGCGCAGTTGGACCTCGAGTCTTCACTGCGCAATATGGTGTCCTCGCCTCTCGCCGGGATTTCATCGTTTGCATTTCGCGGGAACTGGCTCGTCGGATCGATTCAGGTGGCATTCACGATGGTGCTGCTTGTCGGCGCCGCACTGCTGGTCAAGAGTCTTCTACGGATTCAATCTTTCGATCCTGGCTACGACAGCAACCACACTGTCACGCTGCGGTTTGACCTGCCCAGGACCCGCTATCGGACCGACGCGGATGTTGCAGGTTTCGTGGAACGGCTCACCGATCGGATCCGCGCCATTCCGGGCGTCCAGGATGCAGGCGCGGCATCGAGTCTGCCGTTCTCCGTCGGAGCTCTGAGGATGCGTCACGTCGTCCTCGAGGGCCCGATTCGCGTCAGCGGACCACAGGAAGCGATGCCCTTCGGCTGGCAGGTGCCCCGGCCGCCTCCGCCGCCGCCCGGCATGACCGACATGCCGCCTATCGATTTCGTTCTTGCACTCTCGTGCGAAGTTGATCCGGGGTTCTTTCGCACTATGCGCATCCCTGTCATCAAAGGACGCGACTTCACTCCGTTTGATACCGCCACGTCGCTGCCGGTGATCCTCATCAACCAGGCTATGGCGGACCGATATTGGCCCGACGCAGACCCGATTGGGCGTCGAATGAGACTTGGGCCGTTATTTCCGTGGAAGACAATCGTCGGCGTTGTCGGAAACATACGACGCTTTGCGCGAGACGATGAGATCCGCTCCGAGTATTACGAGCCGTTCGCGCAGGCTGGCGACCAGCGGCGCCTCTTGGCCCGGCTCGGAACCGACCTGGCGAGCCGAGGTTCTATCGAGGCTCCCTCGAGCCCGGCGATGGTGGTCGTGCGCAGTCCTCTCGGCGTGCGTGCGGTCGCGAATGCAACCGCTCCGCTGGTCCGCGCAATCGACGCCGCACTGCCTATCGCTCGGGTCTCGAGCTTGCGCGAGGCACTCGACAACGCGATCGCCGACCGTCGGTTCATCCTGAGTCATGTCGTCGGCTTTGCAATGCTCGCGCTGTTCCTGGCGGCCGTGGGAGTCTATGCGGTGACTTCACATGTCGTGCGACGACGGGGACACGAACTGGGTATCCGCGCGGCTCTCGGCGCCCGAGGCGCTCACCTGGTCTGTCTTGCGATGCGAGAGGGAGTGATGGTGGCGGTCGTCGGCGTGGTCGCCGGTGGTCTTCTCTCGATTGCGCTCACGCCGCAACTGCGTGGGTTCCTGTACGACGTCAATCCGTGGGACTGGAGAACGCTGTGTTTCGTTGCTCTCCTGTTGGCGCCGGCCGTGATATGCGCATCGTACTTCCCGGCGCGGCGCGCCGCCCGAGTCGATCCGCTGACCGCGCTGAAATCCGTTTGACCTGACTGCAGCGCTCACCCTATCGATCGATCCTCACATGAACCGGTTTCGAGCCTTCCTTTTCGAACCATCGAACGCCTTCGGCCACCAGATCGAACACAAGAGAGCACGGACGACGGTCCGGAACCGGAACGGCGATTGTCATCTGGATGGTCTCGCCCGGCGCGACGGGTCTGGGCAACTCGCTTCGAAAGTAGTCCAGGTTCAGCAGTGCCTCGTGTTCATCGTAGAGGTGACACGCGAGCCGGACGAGTCCAAAGATTTCCCGTCCCTCAGTGAGCCAGTGGGCCGCCCCGCTGTTGGTGATCGTGAACGTGAGCGTCACCGGAGCGCCGGCCGGAGACGATGCGGTCCGCGGATGAACGCTCATTCGGTGGGCCAGCCCAGCGTGGCCGCGGCTATCGAGTCGCCGCTCCCCCTTTTGAAGAAAGAACACGGTCCGGTTCAGCATCGTCTCGTGCATCCGTTGCCATGCAGCGGATCGCAGCTCCAGGCTTGCGGCGGAACCGTCGAAGAGCGCGTTGTACTGTTCGAGGGTGATTGACAGGTCGTTCATCACCCGCACCTTGACGTCGGTGAAACCGGCGGGCGCCGCCAGCGAGAAGATCTCGTTCAAGTCGATGTCGTTCTCGAGGACGCGGTGATTCCGCATGTCGTACTGCGACTGCGGCGCGCGCGAATGGTAGCGGCCCGGCTCGCTGAATCCGGCGATCCCACCGGGCCGCAGCACGCGTGCGAGCTCGCGCAACACCTCTGCCTGGTTCGGCACGTGATGAAACGCGTCAAAACAGATGATCCGGTCGACCGATTCATCGGCAAGTTCCAGCCGGTGCCCATCAAACTGGAGGAACTGCGGCGGGAGAAGCTCGCGGGTCAGCGGTGGATGCTCCGCGAAGAACCGGCGGCCAATGTCGAGCGCAGCGGCTGACGGGTCGCAGCAGATCACCGAGCAGTTCAATTGCGCGATCAATCGAGACAGCCAGCAGGTTCCGGCGCCGAAATCGAGGACGGTCATCGCCTTGCCGAGATGCAGGCCGGCGAAGAGTGCACCGAGATTTTCGAGCATCTCCGGTGTTTCGTTCACCGACTGGAACGGTTTGCGCAGTGTCAGATCTGGATCGTCCATCACGCGGTAGTATTGGTCGGCGGTCTCGTTCAGTTCCTCCACCGAGTAGCGACGCATCACCTCCTTGGGATCGATGAGTGAGGGGTCTGCGGCGGCAGTCTGCTTGCCCAACTCGCTGCCGTCCCCTCGGTGGATTCTGTCCGCGCGCTCCGGAGAATCGAGAAGGCTTCTGATCAACTCGTCAAGCGTCAGGCCCTCGCGAACGCGTTTGGTGTAGGCGGCGAGGCCGGCAGGATCTGCCTCACGCTTCAGAATCAGGCGATACGCGAGCAGGACATCGGCAACCGTCGCCTTCTCTTCGGGCGGCACGCGATCGGTTGCCGCGGCGGGTCGTTTGGCTTGCGGGTTGAAAAACCTCATCGCTGTTGGCTCTTGGAGTTTGGGTACTTGACGGCGGCCGCGTTCGAAGGGATACATCTTGTCATGCTTCCAGCAACCCTGACGCGAGCGCGCCGGGTGGTGATTCTGGCCGCCGCAGCTCTCGCGATTGTCGATCTGATCGCCCTCATCCTGTTGGTGTCGGGCGCTCAGAACAGGGTCTGGGTCGGGTTCCGAGTGATTCGTGTGCGTGACGTTGCCGGCGCTGCCCTGGTCGGTGCGGTGTTATGTGGAATTGTCATGCTTCTGGGTTGGCAGCGTCGAGCAATTCGTTATGCCGCCCTTGTCACTCTGGCGGCAGTGGCTGCCCTCGCGATGGCGAATGCCACTGCGAGCTCGCGACGAGCCTTTCCGATTGGCGACCTGGCACTGCTCGAAAGCTACACGCTGATGGCAACGCAGAGAAAACTCGTCGTCGGCCCATACTCCCGTTACGGGTGGCATCACCCTGGACCGCTCTACTTCTGGATTGCGGCCCCTTTCTATGCGCTCGCGAAATTCAAGACATCTGGAATTCATGTCGCCGTTCAGTGCATTAACGCCTCATCACTGCTCATCGCCGCCTGGATCGCCGCGCGCTTCGCATCCCCCGCACTCGTCGCCACCATTTTCGTGGCGATCGTCGGATATCTCTGGCGAGCGTGGCGGTTATTCGTGAGCCTGTGGAACCCGCATGTCCCTATTCTTCCGACGATCGCACTGACATTCGTCTGTGCGGCCATTGCATGCGGCGAAGTCGGATTGATTCCGCTGGCAGCTTTTCTCGCAAGCTTCATCGCCCAAACTTCTGTCGGCCTGTTGCCATGTGCGGCCGGCTTGTGTCTGATCGCTATCTTCTCGGCCGCGGCACAGTCGCGTAGCGAGCGCGGTGTATGGATGGAGGCCGGCACCAGGCGGGCGATTCATCGAACCGCCTGGTTGCTTATCCTTCTTTGGAGTGGTCCCATCGCCGATCAAATAGTGAATAGCCCTGGCAACCTGAGACAGACTGCGCTCTTTTTTTTTGGCGAGTCCCATGAGAGGCCGGCGCTTGGAAATGCGTTTGTCGCATGGGCGGACAATACGACCGGAACGTTCTTGCCCGGGTTTGAATTCGATGGCGGCGGTCCTTTCATCCCAAGCCGGGAATCCTGGCCACTGGTGGCGGCGGTGCTTCAGCTCATCTTGCTCGCCTCTAGCATTGTCTGGTTCAGGGCGAAGGGCCGCCGCTTCGACGCGGCGTTTGCCGGAGTTGTCCTGGCGGCGCTGACAATTGGCTTTTGGTCGATCAGCAGGGTCGTCGGGCTGATCCCGGCATATGGAATCGTCTGGATAACCGGGATTGGAGTACTTGCCACCGCCACGCTTTGTGCGGCCGGCATCGGCCTGTTCACCGAGCGTTTTGTATCCCTCGATCGTCCAGCATGGGCGACGACCACGATTTGCAGCACCTTTCTCCTGGCCTACGGTGCGATCATCTGGCAGATTCCCACTCGCCCTCCCGAGAGGCTCGCGCGGGACGAGAGACAAGTGATCGCGCTCTTCGACAATCTACGAGAGTACTGTGAGAGGTCAGGCACACGGAGACCGCTCATTCGGCTCGGACCGGATATGTGGGCAATCGCCGCCGGTCTCGGTTTGCAGCTGCAACTGGCCAACCGCGACTTCGCAGTCGAGCAAGGCGCGCTGTTCTTGTTCACGAATGCGTTCGCGGCAAACGGCACCGAGGACGCCGTGATCACCATTGCTCCAGAATCGCTTCACCGCGAACTCGTCGCTCGCCCCGGCAACGTCGTCGTTGCGTCGGTAGATTCGGTGTACCTGGACGCCGTTCCAATTCCGCCGTATGCCAACCGATAACAGGACGAGGCCGCGAACTTCATTCACATGGACCAGCCATCACGAATCCTGATCCTCTCCGCATCAGCAGGCGCCGGTCACCTCCGCGCCGCGCAGGCAATCGAACAAGCTGTGTGTGCGAGGAGCACCTGCGACGTGCGCCACGTCGACGCGCTCGAGCACACCACGAAGATGTTCCGGCGGCTGTATCAAAAGGCGTATATCGATCTCGTCAACCACGCGCCCGAAGCGCTGGGCCTGCTCTACGATCATCTCGACAAACCCTGGAAGTACGAGCGCCGGCGGCTGGCGTGGGATCAGCTCAACACCCGACCGTTCGTTGAGTTGATCAAGAGCTACGATCCGGCCTGGGCGGTCTGCACGCACTTCCTGCCGGCCGAAATCGTCTCGTCGCTCAAGGCCCGTCGCCGGCTGCGCGCGCGGTTGGCGGTCGTCGTTACCGACCTCGATGTTCATGGCATGTGGCTGTATCGGCACGTCGATCGCTATTTCGTGGCGCTCGACGAGACGCGCGAGCACCTCGCCCGACTGGGGATTCCCGCCGAGAGGATCACGGTCTCTGGCATTCCGATCGATTCTCGGTTCGGCGGACCGCTCGACAAGCAAGCCATGCGGCGGAAGCACGGGCTGGATCCGGACCGCACGACCATCTTGATTGCCGCCGGAGGCTTCGGTGTCGGCCCGGTCGAACACATCGTCAGCAGCATGCGGCAGCTCACGCACCGGGCTCAAGTCGTCGTCATCTGCGGACGCAGCGAGGACCTCAAGCGGCGCGTCGAAAAAGTGGCCACGGTGCCTGCTGGCAGCAACGTCGCGATCAAGGTGATCGGATTCACTTCAGAGATGCACGAACTGATGGCGGCAGCGGACGTGCTCATCGGCAAGCCTGGCGGCCTGACAACCTCCGAAGCGCTCGCGCGCGGACTCGCGCTTGTTGTCGTCAACCCGATTCCCGGCCAGGAGGAGCGCAACGCGGATCACCTGCTGGAGCAAGGGGCGGCGATTCGCTGTAACAATCTTCCCGTCATCGCATGGAAGATCGATCGCCTTCTCGACGACCCCGCGCGCCTGGCGACGATGCAGGAACAGGCCCGGCGACTGGGCCGGCCTGCGGCGGCGAGCGAGATCGCTGACTCGCTCCTCTCAGAGGCTTGACGGGGGCGGCTATGATGGTGACTGCCGCTGCGCTGCGGCGATTCGCGGTTGCGCGCAGCCTCTTTCCTCCCACGCAGTTGGGGCCGGCGCTCGACCAGCTCGGGTTCGTGCAGGCCGATCCGATCCGGTCACCGGCGCGCGCCCAGGACCTGACGTTGCGTCATCGCGTCAGCGGCTATCACGCCGGCGACCTCGAGCGGAATTACGCCGCGCTCGACGTCGAAGAGGACTTTTTCATCAACTACGGCTTCGTGACGCGCGCGCTGCACCGGTTGATGCACCCACGCGGCGGCGCCGCCGCGCTCGGACGATCGCAACGCAAACGCGCCGACGCAATCGTACGCTTCGTAGATGCCCGCGGCGCCGTGCACCCGCGAGACGTGAACGCCGAGTTCGCGCATGGCACGGTCACCAACTACTGGGGCGGGGCATCGAATGCGACGACGCACCTGCTCGATCTGTTGCATTACAGCGGACGGCTGCGCGTCGTGCGCCGCGACGCCGGTATTCGTGTCTACGCGGTGCAGGAGATTGCAGCAGCACCGCCCGGCAGGGCGGAATGTCTTTGCCGGCTGGATGCCATCGTCGATGCCGTCGTGCGCAAGTACGCACCGCTTCCCGCCGCGAGCTTATCTGCCATCGTTGCGCGGCTTCGTTACGCAGTGCCGCAGTGGCGACGCGACCTCCCCGCGGCGCTCCAGCGCGCCAAGCAGCGTCTCGCGCGCGCGACGGTCGACGGTGTCGACTGGTATTGGCCCGCTGATGAGACACCGGAGACCGCCGTGGCGCCCGACGGCGTGCGATTGCTCGCGCCGTTCGATCCCGTGGTCTGGGACCGGCGGCGATTCGAGCTGTTGTGGGGATGGGCGTATCGCTTCGAGGCGTACACACCGGTGAAACGGCGTAAGTTCGGATATTACGCGCTGCCATTGCTGTGGGGCGACCGCGTGATCGGCTGGGCGAATGTCTCGTCGTCGGACGGTCTGCTCCGTGTCGACAGCGGTTATGTTGACGGGCACCGGCCGCGTGGACGCACGTTCACCAGAGAACTCGACTTGGAATTGGAACGTCTCGGCGAATTCCTCAAATGACCGGACAGTGGACAGCGTTGAGACTTGGTGGCACCATTCTGCCCATGACCATCATCCTTATTCTGACGCTAGCTCTGGTTGCGGGAGTACTCCTTAAGAGCCGTTGGGCCTTACTCCTGCCGCTCGCGATGGGAGTCTGTGCTGCGTTGGCAATCGTGGCAAGTGGAAATGGGCTTGGTGACACGCCCATTCCGTTTCTGGTCATCGTGTGCACGCTCGTGATGATCGGAGGTCAAGGCTTGCGATCACGGGTTCCTTCACCGATCTCGCCGAACTGAGTTTCGAGCACTAGCTCGCCACACACTGCCGTGAGGCGCTCGTGTTCAATCGACGGGAGTTCCTCGCCTCGCTAGCCGTGCCGCTCGCTCTCGGTCAGTCGTCGCCGAGGGGCCGCGGGACCAATTCGCCTCCGACCGGAGGCGCGAGTCCGCGAAACCCTGACGGCTTACCTTCGCTCCCCGACGTCGACGTGGCGGAGATAGGACGGCAACTGCGGCGGCAATTCAGCGATCTGCCCAATCACTTCATCTTCGAGTACTACCCGTGGTACGCCACCAACCCGTGGCGCCACTGGGAAGGTTCTGGACGAAACCCACCGTTCGACATTGCCGCCACGTCGGTTCCCGAACTGGGGGCCTACGACTCAGGGAATCCGCGCGTGCTCGAGCAGCATGCCCGCTGGATCGCCGAGAGCGGGGCCGGCGCTATCAACGTGAGCTGGTGGGGGCGCGACGGCTTCGAGGACCGGCGCGTGCCGCTTCTGATGGACGTGATGCGCGACCACGGCCTGAAGGTCACGTTTCATCTCGAGCCTTACAGCGACAGCCGAGTCGATTCGTACCCATCCGACGTTCAGTACCTGATCACTGAGTACGGCGACAAGCGTCACTGGGATTGCCAACTGCTGCTGAGGAGTGCCGACGGCACAGAGGGCCCCGTATTCAAAGGGTTCGCAACCATGCAGCCGCAATTCTCGACCGATTGTCATGGACGAACGACATCGGTTGCGATGTGGCGGCCCTTTGATGTCTGGCATCGGCAGACCGACAACGTACGCGAAATGTTGCGTCGACACTTTGACACCGTATGGCAGTTGTCGGACTCGACCGCCGACGAGCCTGTTCGCAACGCGGGATTCGACGGCGGTTCCCCGTACGGCGCCTTTTCTCCACAAGATTGGCCGCAGCTCGCGCGCGCGTACAGCGCACTCAACCTGACGTTCTCCCCCAGCATCGGCACCGGCTTCGATGCCATCGTCGAGCGCAACGTCCCCGCGGACTCCTGTTATCAACCGGCCGCGTTCGTGCCGCCGGCGGACATCAACTGGAGCAGCGCGTCCGATCGCGAAAGGGCCGCTCGTCTGGCGGTGCGACAGATCGAAGCGTCGATGCGAACGTCACTGCAGGTGCAAACGAATCCGACGCTGCGCAATGCGAAAACCGGCTTCTTCATCGTCTACATCGCGACGTTCAACGAGTGGCACGAAGGGACTTCGTTCGAGCCGATGAAGGATCGCGCCGCCCTGTTGCCGCAGGAAGTTCCTTTCACGTATCACAACCCTGCCCGCGGACGGTACCGTCTCGATTACCTGAAGCGCCGACTCGATCAGATTCTTCGGGGATGACGTAGCGTCTGTCGCGCCATTGGGTACCCGGCTAACTCATCCCAAACCAATTTTTCATTTTCGGTGTCTAAGTTTCCGTTACGACACCCGAGGAGGCCGGAATGACTCGTACGCTCTTTGGCTTCCTCTTGGCCGTGGTGTTTGTCCTGAACGCAGCCGCGCTGTCGTCGTCGCGGCCAGCGGCCAAGAGCACTCTCAAGCTTCCCGACACGCCCTATCGCTACGCCAAGGTCGAGCTGCCCGGATATTTCACCCAAACCGGACAGAATCACGACAACACGCCGCCCGACAATCCGATCACCGACGATGGCGCAACGCTCGGGCGCGTGCTGTTCTACGACACGCGCCTATCGGCGAACAACACAAAATCGTGCGGGTCGTGTCACGTGCAGGCGCACGCATTTGCTGATGCGACATCCTTCAGCAAGGGATTGCATGGCGGCCTGACCGATCGGCGCGCGATGCCGCTGGTCAATCTGCGGTACTACCAGCGGGCGCGGTTCTTTTGGGACGAACGGGCCGGCAACCTCGAGGAGATGGTGCTCCTCCCTATCCAGAACCGGATCGAGATGGGACAGGATCTGAAACGGCTCGTCGACACGATCGCGCGCGATGCGCAGTATGCCGCGCTCTTCGAGCGTGCCTTCGGCGATCGCGACATCACCGAACAGCGAGTCGGCAAGGCGCTCGCGCAGTTCGTTCGCTCGATCGTCTCCTACCAGTCGCGATACGACGAAGGACGGGGACGGGCGCAATCGGCGCGCGACGATTTCGAGAATTTCACCCGACAGGAGAACCGTGGCAAGGCGCTCTTCCTGCGAAACTGCGGCACCTGCCACATGAAAGATGGAAACGAGCACTTCTTGGTCCCGACGCCGGCCAACACCGGATTGCGAGGCAACGACGCGATTGCGGACGGCGGCGTGGCCGACGTGACGCTCAAACCGACCGACCTGGGCTCGTTCAAGTCACCCTCACTCCGAAACGTCGAAGTTACGGCGCCGTACGGACACGACGGGCGCTTCGCCACGCTTGATGGGGTCATCGATCACTACAGCGACAACGCGATCCTGGATCCAAACGTCGGCTACATGATTCCCGTCGGCCCGTTGAACTTCACCACATCGGAGAAGGCAGCACTGATTGCCTTCCTCAAGACGTTGACCGACCGGACATTGTTGACCGATCCCAGATTCTCGAACCCGTTTACCAAGTAGCGAGGCAGTCGTGAGAACTGTGACCATTCTGACAGCCGCAGCCCTGCTGGCCTGGGTTGCCCCCGCCACCGCCCAGAACCCGGAGTTCCTCCGTAAGGCCGTGCTCATTACCACGACGCCGCCACTGCCTCCGGGTGCGCCGAGGTCCCCACAAGCGGTGATCGACCGGCTCGCGTCGTTCGATGCCAACAAGGACCATCGAATAATACGCGACGAGTTGCCCGAACGGATGCAGGGACTCATCGCGCGCGGCGACAAGAATGCGGATGCCGCCCTTGATGCGGAAGAGATTCGCGCGGTCGTGAACGCGGCGTCGTCCGAGCGCTTCCGCTTTTCCTTTCACCCACAGCCGTTCGAGGGCCTGCTCGGCGTGATCAACGATTTGAAACTCCCACGCGAAAAGCGGGAGCGAGCGCTCGCGATCGTCGGCGACCAAAGGCCGACTCCCCGCGGCAACCCCCCGGCGGACGGCGACCTCTACCAAGCGATGAGATCGCTGCTCGACGATGAGGACTATGAAAACTTCGTCGCGGCAGCGACGCGACTGTCGAAGACTGCACAGGTCAAGATGGGTAATTTCGACGGCGTAGGGCGACGCTTCCCGCCATCGGACGGCCGGTGACGGGCAGTTTTCACTGGAAATCGACGCGAGGCTAACGAGATACTGACGGCTGCGCCAGTTTGGTGAACAGCAGCCATGAACAGAGTCGCCGTTGCGGCGGCGAAATTGATTTCCGCGGGACAGGCTGCGGGCTTCGTCGAGTCCGGCATGTGGCTCGACTACGGCACGTCACTTTGCCAGCCCGATGTCTTCGACCGCGCACTCGCCTCGCGAATCACTGAGCTCACCAACGTCAAGATTCGCCATTGCTTGACGATGCGCCCTCGTGCCGTGCAGGAGGCCGACCCCGACGGCCTTCATGTCTATTCGTTCAGCCTGCACTTCGCCCCCTACGACCGGCGAATGCACGATGCGGGGCGCTGCAACTACATCCCCGTCAATCTTGGAGAGATCCCCGACTACTACCGGCGCTTCATGGCGCCTGTCGATCTCGTCATCCTGAAAACGTGCCCGATCGACGAGCATGGTTACTTCAATTTCAGCGCCGCCAATCTCTGGCACCGTGCGGTGATCGAACGCGCCCGCCTGGTCATCGTCGAAACGAGCCGCACGCTGCCGTACGTCTTCGGGGACGAGACTGGCGTCCACGTCAGCGAGGTGGACTACGTCATTGAGGGCGACGACGCCCCGGCGCCGGAGCTGCCAAATCCACCGGCCACTCAGATTGACGTCGCCGTCGGGCGGCGCATCGCGGCGGAAATCGAAGATGGCGCCTGCCTGCAGATCGGCATTGGGGGCATGCCGAACGCCGTCTGCACGATGCTGCTCGAATGCGGTGTGAAAGATCTCGGTGTCCACACTGAAATGATGACCGATGGCCTCGCAGCGCTCTACAAGGCAGGACGCATCAGCGGCACGAGAAAGCAACTCAACCCAGGCAAGGCGGTCTACACCTTCGCGCTCGGATCACGCGACCTCTACGACACGCTCGATCGAAATCCCGACATGCACTGTTGTCCCGTCGACTATACCAATGCCCCGCACGTCATCATGCAAAACGATCAGGTGATCTCGATCAACAACACCACGCAGATCGACTTGCAGGGACAGGCGGCATCCGAATCGGACGGTCACCGCCACATCAGCGGAACCGGCGGGCAGCTGCAGTTCGTCCGCGGCGCCTACGCGTCGAAGGGCGGCAAGTCGTTCATGTGCCTGTCATCGACCTACGAGAAGCGCGGCGAGCGGCGCAGCCGCATCGTGCTGAATCTCACCCCGGGCAACGTCGTGACCACCCCCCGCTCCGACGTGATGTTCGTGGTCACCGAGTACGGAATGGTCAATCTGAAGGGAAAGTCCGTCGCGGAACGTGCGATGGCTCTCATTGGCATTGCGCATCCGGACTTCCGCGAGAGCCTGGAGCAGCAAGCGTACGAGCACCGTTTGATCCCGCGCGGGGTCTCATTCTGACGTCACGACACGAGAGACGGAGGATTCATGACACCGAATGTCACGACAGAGAACGAGGCGTTGCTGCTCGTCGAAAGGACGGAGGGGATCGCCACGGTGACGCTGAATCGTCCCGGCCAGTTCAACGCCCTTTCGAGCGCGCTGATCGATGAGTTGCAGTCAACGCTGGATGCCATCGCCGTAAACCCGGACGTCCGGGTCGTCGTCGTCGCGGCGCGCGGCCGCGGCTTCTGCGCAGGCCACGATCTCAAGGAGATTCGCGCCATGCGCGACGTCGAGGAGGTCGAAGCCCTGTTCTCGCGCTGCAGCCGGATGATGACGACGTTGACGCAGCTTCCGCAACCGGTGATCGCCAAGGTACACGGTTTAGCGACGGCCGCCGGCTGTCAGCTCGTCGCGATGTGCGACCTCGCCGTCGCCGCGACGACGGCGACCTTTGCCACACCGGGTGTCAGCATCGGCGCGTTCTGCTCGACCCCGAGTGTTGCACTCGGCCGGGCGGTCGGCCGAAAACACGCGATGGAGATGCTGCTGACCGGCGCGCCAATCAGCGCCGAGCGCGCCTATGCAATCGGACTCGTCAATCGGGTCGTCTCACCGGAGGCGCTCGACGGCGCGGTTACGGCATTGGCAACGCTGATCGCATCCAAGTCGTCGGCCGCGATCGCCAGCGGTAAGCAGGTGTTCTATCGACAACTCGAGATGCCGCTCGGTGAGGCCTACCAGGTTGCCGGGCACTCGATCGCGTGCGACTTTTTTACCGAGGACGGCAAGGAAGGTGTGGATGCGTTTCTCAGCAAACGCGCCGCGCGGTGGAGCGACCAATCTCGTCGAGTTGCCGTTTCAGCGCCAGCCGGTCAAGCCTCTCCAAGCGAAGACTCGTGAAGATTTTCAGGCGCGCATCCAGCTCTCGAAAGGCGCTGGTGAATGCGCGTATTTTTTCCTCGTCGGTTCCTTCGACCGCCGCCGGATCGGTTAGCCCCCAATGTGCCGTCATCGGCTGGCCCGGCCAGATCGGACACACTTCCGCCGCCGCACGATCGCAAACCGTGAAAACGAAATCCAGCGGCGGCGCGTCCGGCGTCGCGAACTCGTCCCAGCTCTTACTGCGAAGCGAACTCGTGGGAACGTGATTTCGCCGAAGTACCTCGAGTGCGAGCGGATGTACTTCCCCTTTTGGCTGGCTGCCTGCGCTGAACGCTTGAAATCGGTCCTTTCCCCAGTGTCGTAACAACGCCTCCGCGATGATGCTGCGGGCCGAGTTGCCGGTACAGAGAAACAGGACGTTATAGGCTTTCATGACAATCGCGTCAGGGATTAGACCAAGCGTCAGGAACCAACGTCAACGACAGCCGTAAAAAACTTCTTGACGGAAGGGTTACGCCATCATATTGTTGTCACTACCAACTATGTCGACGCCGACGTCAGAGCGACGCACCAGACAGACGGCCCTCGATCGGGATGCTAATGCCCTGCAGCTGGCGGTGGCCGACCTGGTCCGCGTCTATCAGTTTCGCGACCGCGATCGAATCTGCTGCCACGACATTTCGGTCACGCAATGCTACGCGCTTGAGACCTTGGTACTGCACGGGGCGATGCGCCTCAATGCCCTGGCCGAGAGGCTGTTTCTGGATAAGAGCACAGCCAGCCGGGTGGTCAGTGCGCTGGTCCGGAAGGGATTCGTCGCACAACACTGTGACGCGGAGGACCGGCGCGCCACGACTCTCAGCGCAACCGCGCGCGGCCAGCAACTTTGCACTCGCATCAGCGAGGATCTCGTTGAGCAGCAGAAAGCGCTCTTGAAAGATCTCGACCCGGAGGTGCGCGGCGGAGTGGTGAAAGTTCTCCGTCGGCTTGCGGACGCGGCCGATGCGCGGTTTCGATCGGGCGTGTCGGTGGGTAGTTCATCGACATGCTGCGTACCGCAATCCGAGCGGGAAGATTGCGACTGATTTTTTTCTGCAATAGTTGTCACTACCAATCATCACGAAGGAGTTTCGTCATGTCGAACACAAACGTTCAGGATGCGGTTCGTGAAAAGTACGGCGAGATTGCCCGGTCTGTCGGCAAGACGGGCTGTTGCGGGCCCTCCACATGCGGTTGCAGCGACCCGATAAGTTCGAATCTGTATTCCGACAGTGAGACGGCTGGCCTTCCCGCGGATGCGGTGACGGCGTCGCTTGGCTGCGGAAATCCCACGGCGCTGATCGAACTTCAGCCGGGTCAGACGGTCTTGGACCTCGGATCCGGCGGCGGTATTGACGTCCTCCTCTCGGCAAAACGAGTCGGTCCGACGGGGAAAGTGTTCGGCCTGGACATGACCGACGACATGCTGGCACTGGCGCGCGAGAACCAGCGCAAGACGGGCGCGACAAACGTCGAATTCCTGAAAGGCACGATTGAAGCGATCCCTCTCCCCGATCAGTCCGTCGATGTGATCATCTCCAACTGTGTGATCAATCTGTCAGTCGACAAAGATGCCGTGTTCCGGGAGGCGTTCCGTGTTCTGAAGCCTGGCGGACGGTTCGCCGTCTCTGACGTCGTGATTCGTGGCGATGTGCCGGGCGATGTTCGTCGGAGTATGGAACTCTGGGTCGGTTGCGTGGCGGGCGCTTTGCGAGACGATGAGTACGTTTCCAAGTTGAAAGCCGCCGGATTCGGTGACGTTGACGTCGAACCCTGGCGGCTTTACCACGTCGCCGACGCGAGAAGTTTTCTCGCCGCGGCTGGCATCGACGCGGACCGAATCGCTCCGCAGGTCGATGGCAAGATCGCCAGCGCCTTCATCCGCGCGAAGAGACCCGAAGCGAAAGCGTGCTGCGGACCAACATGCTGTTCGTAGGAGCTCCCACACCTGGTGGTCAGGCCTGACGGAGCAGAATCATGCATCCAGCCAGCAAACCACCGACGACCGCGGCCACGAGCAGCTTCATCGCAGACCGCGTCGAGAGAATGTGGTTCGAGGACTGATAGAGCAGAGGAACGATGCCGCCCGCGACAACGAGACCGAGCAGGTCCCAGGCACTTTCCCGCCACGCGAAGCTGCGGTACATCACGATGACGAGCAGACCGAATGAGAGCACCAGGTACGCCCACCGATAGCTCGCGTTTTCAACGGCGACGGTCCGCTCGTCACGATCGACTGGATGCGCGTTCATGTCGAGGCTCCTTCCACAAAGAATAGGTCGTCAACCCGTTTCTGCAGCGTGCTCGCCAACTGGAAGGCAAGGAGGGCGGATGGACAATACAGGCCGGTTTCAATGGCGCTGATCGTCTGTCGTGTCACGCCGACCAGTTGTGCGAGTTGATCCTGCGAAAGACTCCGCTCGGCGCGGGCGACCTTGAGGCGATTGCCGAGTTTGGCGTCGGGCACACCTAATTGTCTAGTACGACAGTCATAATGTCAAGTATAGCAGTCATCATGACCAGTTTAACGGACTGCCAACTGGTCAGTGCGGGCGAAACGTCTTCCCCGTCTCGAGGAGGGTCTTGAGGCGCGACAGGATCCGCGGCCACCCGTCGGCGTTCTGGGCATATGCGGGATCGTCGTCAACGAACTCGTCGTTGATGACGACAACCTTCACCGCTTCGGTCTCCGGCGTCAGCGTCACCTTGACCCTGGACTTGACGGCCCCGTCGCCCATGCCGAACTTGTACTCGAGCAGCGTCGGCGCTTCCGCGCGCAGGACCTCACCCGTCACGTAACGCATCGGCCGGCCGTCCTTCCCCGGCCCCGACCAGGTCATCGCTCCGCCTGGCTTGAGGTCTACCTGAAAGTCGGCGCCCATGAAGATCGTCTGGTTCGCCTCTTTCGACACGAACCCATTCCAGACCTTGTCGATCGGGGCGGCGATGTAGAGGGTGAAGGTAAGTGGTGGTTTCGCCATGGGAATGATCTCTATTGAAGATTCTTCAGCGTCTTCTTGATCTCGCGCTCGAGCCACCCGGTGGTGTCAGAGGCATATCCAATCCGGCGCGCGCGAACGATCCCGTCGCCGTCAAGGACGATGTATGTGGGAAACCCTTCGAGCCCTTCGTCATCGCGGTGCATCTTCAGAAGCACCGTGCCCAGGTTGACGCGCGCCGCGGCAAGCGACGCGTTCGCCTCGAGCGCGGCGCCGCGGGGGTTGTGCATCTGCGCCTGGCGTGCTTTGTCGTCGCCGGCGAGCTTCAGTCCGTCCTTGCACAAATCGAGGACATCTTTGAACGCGCCAAGGCCGCGATACGCGAGCGCGATTCCGACCAGCGCGTCGTACGACGATTTGCCGGTCAGGGCGTAGGCGTGTTGGTATGCGCGCAGGGCCTGTTGATACTGCTGCTTGTGAAAATACGTTTCGCCATTGCGCATCTCGCCGTCGTAATCGGTTTTCGTATCCTGCGCGCGGGGCGAGGCGACCGCAAACAGGATCAGGAGCACGATGGAAGTCGTTCCGAGACGCCGCATCCCAGCAGTATGCGCGTGGAAGCGACCTCCGTAGCGGGACATGCTATTCGTACCTGAGGGCGATCGCGGGATCGATGCCCGTGGCTCGCCTGGCGGGGATATAAGTAGAGACAAGAGCCACCATCGTGAGAATGCCGGCGACGGCGGCAAACGCCAATGGATCGCTGGCCTTCACACCAAACAGCAGGCTCGCGAGCAAGCGTGTCAGGCCGTACGCGAGCAAGAGGCCGAGCGCGACGCCAAGCAGCGCGAGTGTCATCCCTTCTCGCAGGACGACCCTGAGCATTCTGCCGGCATCGGCTCCGAGCGCCATGCGGATTCCGATTTCCTGCGTTCGCTGATCGACCGAGTAGGACATCAATCCGTAGATGCCGATCGCGGCCAGCATCAGTGCAACGCCCGCGAAGATGCTCAGCAGCACCATGTTGAAACTTTGTCGCGCGGATGCGGCCGAGAGGACATCGGTCATGAGCCGCTCCCGCGAAATCGGCATCTGACCGTCAACGCCGTGCAACTCGCGCTCGATGGCAACGCGCAGGGATGACGGATCGCCCGCCGTCCGAACGCACCACGACAGCGGGAGCACGCTATTGGCGAGTGCGGTCAGACCTTCTGTCATCTGGCTCTGCGGCACGTACATCACGCCGACGCCGGCATTTCCCAGCCCGTTCTCGCGCACGTTGCCAACGATCCCGACAACCTGCCGGGCGGGCTCCTCGAATTGCGGCCCGAGTCCCTTGCCGATCACGATCATCTGTCCGATCGCGTCCTCCTTCGGCCAGTATTTCTTCGCCATCGCATCATTGATGATGACGACGCGCGACGAGGCGCCGGTATCGGTCTCGGTGAACGCGCGTCCCCGTAACAACGGGATCTTGAACACCCGGAAGTAATGCGGCGACACCGATCGCCACTGCTCATCACCGTTGTATTCGCCGCTCGCGGGAGGCTTGCCGACGATCGTGAACGGCAGATCGACGCCGGCCTCGATCGGCAGGACGATCGTCGATGCGGCCGCTTCGACACCTGGCAGTGTTTCCATTCGTTGGACGACCTGGGTCGTGAAGTTGCTCACGCTCGCTGTTGTCGAGTACGCGCCGCCGGCCAGCGACGTCTGGAACGTGAACACATTGTGCGGATCGATACCTGGATCGACCGAACGCAGACCGACGAAACTGCGAATCAGCAGTGCCGCTCCAACCAGCAGCACGAGCGCCAACGCCATTTCCGCGACCACCAGTCCAGAGCGTATTCGCGTGTGCCGCAGCCCGGTGCCGGAGCGGCTGCTCGCTTCCTTCAGTGTCGACACCAGATCCGGTTTCGATGTGTGCAACGCTGGAAAGAGACCGAAGAGCAGCCCGGTCAGGAGTGAAAGGCCGATGGTAAACAGCGTCACTCGCCAGTCGAGTGATGGAACGACAATGGCCGCACCCGCCGCGTCGGTGATGCGAGGAATATCGCCGGGGACGAGCAACAGCAGCCCGCGAACACCCGCGACGCCGAGGCCGAGGCCAAGTATGCCGCCACATCCCGCCAGCACGACGCTTTCTGTCAGGAGTTGCCGGATCACTCGTCGGCGATCAGCTCCCATCGCTGAACGGATGGCCAGCTCACGTTGCCGCCCTGCAGCTCGCGCAAGGAGCAGGTTGGCAACGTTGGCACAGGCGATCAAGAGCACCAGTGCGACCGCGCCGAACAAGACGAACAACGCGGTCTTCACCTCGCCCGTTGTCGCATCGCGCATCGAGACGACCGCTACGCCTTCCTCTGCGTCCATCCATTTCGGATTCGCTTTACGAAAGCGCTCGCCGACCAGCTTCATCTGCGCCTGCGCGGCCGCAACCGTCACGCCCGGCTTGAGCCGGCCGGCGACATTCAGATAGTGGCCCTGATTCGTACTATTGGGATCGGCTTGCAGCGGAAGCCAGACGTCCGCTTCGGGATCAGAGTGAAAACTCCTCGGCAGGATGCCGACGACGGTGTAGGACACGCCGTTCAGGAGGAGTGGCCGACCGAGCACTTCATGAGTGCCGCCAAACCGAGCCTGCGCCACGTTGTCGCTGATCACCGTCACGTTCGGGCCGTTGGGCAGATCCTCGTCTTGTGAGAATGTCCGGCCTGCGATTGGCGAAACCCCGAAGACCTTGAAGTAATCGGCAGAGGCGCGCAGCCCCTTCAGCGTCTGCGGTGGATCGCTCGAGCCCACGTTCATGGCAAGCGCCCCAAAGTCGTACAGCGCCAGCGCGTCGAACACATCGTTCTGCCGCCAGGCCATGTACTTGGGGATGGAAATCGAATAGCCCACACCGGTGCGGAACTGCCGGCCGAGCTTCATGATGCGATCGGGTTGCGGATACGGAAGCGGCTGCAGGAGGACCGCATCCACGACCGTGAAGATCGCCGTGTTGGCGCCGATGCCGAGCGCTAGTGCGGCCAGCGCAATGGCGGTGAAGCCGATGTTCCGGCGGCCGGTGCGTAAGGCGTACCGCAGATCAGTGAGCAGGGTTTCCATCTAGCACCTAGACGGGACATTATCCTTTTGGTTCCGTCAAAAGCTTCAAAATTTCCTTTGGCACTTTATCGAGTCTTGCACTCGAGAGAGCGCCGAGACACGCCGTGCGTCGAGACTGCTTTTCGCGGAATCGCTGCAGCTCGGTTAACAACCAGAAACGTATTCTCGCGACGGGACTGTAATCAATCGTGATTCGACCGGTTTCGAGAATTAGAGACTTCCGAAACCTCGACGGGATCTAGTTTTGCGTGACTCACGACAGCGGAGGTCGTGAAATGCCCAAACAGCGGAACGCTGCTTTTGTTCTCGTATCGCAAAGCTGGTGGTCAACCGTCGCGCCGTTACTGGCCGCCAATCCACGTCCTTCGACTGCGCCGGTGGTGAGGCTACTCGGTCCACTTGTCAGTCAGGATGCCGCCGGCATCTGGCTCGGTGAAGTGCCCGCCAACCTGACGCGCGCCAAAGGTGGGGCCCACGTGATGATGTCGCTCTTGATTCCGTGGGAACAGATCATTGCCCTCGGCGCGATCGAGGAATCCAACGGCGTGAAGCCTGGATTCGCCACGCTCGCCGTCGAGGACGTCGAACACTCGCCGAGAGATGTCGCCATGCGAGCCGCTCACCGTTGATCGGCATTGATACAAGTGGGAACCAGCGTCAGGGGTGCCGAACACGAGCAATGAGCCGACAAGATAAAACCGGCCCCGGTCGCAACCTTCGAAAACTGTCAATAGAATTACAACCTTGATGAAGGTGAGGAACCCCGACAACTGGCTGTGGATCGCGGCTGTGCTCTCGTTCGCCATCAGTCTCACGCGATGGGGACCGCTCGTGCTCTACCCGTTCAGGATGTTTTCGACGTGGGTTCACGAGTGCGGTCACGCGGTGATGACGCTCCTCGTCGGCGGTGGCGTGTCCTCAATCGTCATCGAGCCAAACGGAGCCGGTCTGACAAAAAGCCTGGTTCCCCAGAGTCGGATCGCACAGGGTCTGGTTGCGTCAGCCGGCTACCTCAGCGCCAGCATCGTCGGGTGCGCGCTGATGATTGCGGCGCGCGGGAAGAAACAGGCGCACGCGATCCTCTGGACCATCGGCGCGTTCATGCTCCTCACGCTGATCATCTGGATGAGAAATCTGTTCGGCATCGTCGTCGTCCTGATCTGGAGCCTGGCGCTGATCGCGTTGTCGCGAAGAGCAAGCGGACGCGTCTCGTCGTTTGTGTTGAGCCTCCTGGCCGTTCAGGTCGCGCTCAATTCGATCTTCGATATCCGGGTGCTGTTCCTCGTCAACGGCGGACACTCGGATGCCGACACCATGGCGCGGCTGTTTGTGCTGCCAGGCTGGACGTGGGCGTCGCTGTGGATGTTGATTAGCGTAGGCCTGTTGACGGTAACGCTGCTACGTACGCGGTAGGATCCGCCGCTCCTCTGGCGCTCCAAGCCGACGATCGACCGAATGAAACGTCAAACGATGAACTGAGCCCACAAGATCCACTGCAGGTTACCGGCCGGCCGGTTTTTGCGACAGGTTTGAGTCCTTGGGCGAGTTGGGCTTGGTTATCGTCATGCGATCGATCTCGTCGCCATTCTCGGTGACCTGACGCAATTTCAGAGAACGCCCGTCCACGTCGACCACGGTGAATGAATACGTATCGCTTATCAGCTTTTGAGTGAACGGCTGCCAGGTCGGCGTGTTGTCGGTCTGGTCGGGATCGTACGCGCCCGCGCCACCAGCGCCGGTGACGATGTAGAGAACACCGTCAGGTGACGTATCGTTCGAGCCATCGAAGGTCTGGTCGATCTCGAAGTCGCCGGCAATGGCGTAGGACCCGCCCGAGTTGAACGTTCTGTCGGGTGCGGGTTTCGCGAGAAACTTCAGCGGCCTCGTACGCTGGTAGTTGTGGACGTGGCCGGAAAAGACCACATCAACGGCGCGGTGTTCGAAGATGTCGCTCACCAGCCGCATCTGCTGTTCCGTGAAGTGCGCACGTGACGAATTGAATGGCGGATGATGGAAAACGACAAACTTCCAGACCGCGGTCTTCGCCGACGCGAGATCGCGAGCGAGCCAGTTTCGCAGGTAGGCGTCGGACCAGTCGACGTAGACATTCGAGTCGATGAACGTCCAGTGTGAATTGCCATAGTCGAGTGAAAAGTTCGCCATGCGCGGGAATGCCTGCCGCAGCAGTCCGAGGTGTGTCTTCAGCGCTTCGGGCGGTCCCTTGAGGATCTGCGTGTTCGGAAGGCCTGCTTGTCCATACGGGCCGTTCAGCGGCAGCGACCAGTTCAGGTAATAGGCCTGACCGTCCGGATCTCTCGTGAGATCGCTGGTGCCGGCATCATGGTTGCCAACCGAAGCGAACGAGAGCCGTGACCGTATCAATGGCGCGCCTGTTTCCGGGCTCGCGGTATCCGCGTTGTAGACAGGGAAGTACTTCTGCCTGTACTCGATCATGCGGCCGGTCGAATAGACGATGTCGCCGGCGATGGCAAAGAAGTCGGGACGCGCCTGATAGATCTGATGAACGACGCGCCGTTCCTGTGGAGTATCTGCCCCGGTGTCGCCAGTCACCACAAAGCGATAGGGCTGATCGGCCGCTGATCGCGATTTGCCCCGCGCGGAAAAAGCGACGACGCCGTTCTTCGATACGCGGTACTCGAACTCAGCGCCTGGGCGAAGCCGCGTCAGCGACACGTTGAACAAACGATACGGCGACTCGCCGGCGATCAACCTGCCTTCAACCGCGACGGCCGGTCGCCACGAGTCGGCCTCACTCTGGCGCACGTCGACTGTCCATTTCACTTCCCTGTCGTTCGGCGCCTGCCACAACACGCGGAGAGGCTCAACCGGCGACAGGTTCGAGAGATCTCCGAGTTGCAAGTACGGCTGGACGATGAACGGCGACTCGGTCGCCGTCGAACCGGGCAATTGTAGGAATCCCGCGAGCACGAGCACTACGATCGCCAGCTTTGACGGCACAAGAGTCTCCTGCATGAAGTATCGGCTGTGCAGATCCTACCCGATGCCGGTAACGACTGTGAGACAGCGTGGGAATCGGCGGCTTACGGTCACGAAGATCCGTCGCCGAGGAAGCGCCGAATCTGTGGGAGTCTCGCCTTCGCATCGGCCTCGCCCAGCTCGATAAGGTGCCTGACATAGTCGCTCTGAAACATCACCAGGCTGAGCATATCGTTCGACCGTGTTTCGCGAGTCCCCAGGCCGCGCGTGAGAAAGCGGAAGGCACGGGGCAGCTGCGCTTCGTACGCATTCGCCAGCCGTCCCAGATCCTGCGATGGCCGCAGCACGAGCAGTTCGATGCGCCGCAGGCCGTCAGCCCGTTGCGGCAACCACGACACGAACTCGTTCACCTGTTGCATGCGCAGGGCATCGCTGTCGAGCTGGTCGAGAAAAATCGCGTTGTAGAGAACACCCGCCACTTGTGCAGGCGGCGGATAGCCGACGACCGCGGGACGGTCGGCCTCCTCGCTGGTCCGCGCATACCGCGTCGAGACGGCAATGATGTGTCTCGCGCCGAGGTGAACCGCCGGCGACAGTGGCGCCGTCAACCTGATCCCCCCGTCACCGTACCAAGCGCCATCGACTTCCACCGCCGGAAACAAGAACGGGAGCGACGATGAAGCCATCACATGGTCGACTCGCAGCGCGCAGGTGGCACTCTTGCGCTGCGGTCGTTCCCAGGTCTGGATACCGCCGTCCTCGCGCGTCTGCACCCAGGTGATCGACTGCCCCGTCGTGTAACTGGATGCCGTCAGCGCGACCGCCCGCAGCCAGCCATCGCCGAGGCTCCGCGCGATCCCGGGAATACTTCCCGTTTTTGCCTCGAGCATCTTCTCGAGCAGCGAGCGAAGCGGGGCAGTATCGACGAGACTCCTCGCCGGCGGCAACGGAGACCGGCCTCCCGATAGTAGACGTCCTCCCCATCGCGCAGTGCGGGACGCGAGATCGCGTAAATCGACCCGGATCACATCGTCGATACGCAGACTCCTCCAGATGTCTGCGAGGTTGTCGAGTTTCGTGGCCAGTGGTGCAGAATGGGCGGCGAGATACGCCGCGTTGATACCGCCAGCGGATACCCCGGTGAGGATGTCGGGTGCAATCTCGGGAAATGTGTGCGCGAGGTGACGGAGCACCCCGACTTGATACGCGGCACGGGCCCCGCCGCCGGTAAGCACGAGCGTCAGATCTAACCGCTTCGGAGGAATGCGTACATTTTACGCGGGAAGAGCGACCGCGTCTGCCAGTTTGGAGACCGCAGCTCCGGGAGCTGATTAATGACTCAGCCCCAGCGTTCGAAGGCTGACGCCGCTCCACAAGCGCTCTCGCATGTCACGCGTCAGCGCAAGCGAACGCGCGCCGGCGGAGGTGACCGTGAACAGGCGGCGAGAGACGCTCCCTTCGGTCGCCGCCGACCGCCACGACTCGACCAGCCCTTTCGCCTCCAGGCGATCGAGCGTCGCATACACTGAGCCGATCGTAATCGAGCGCCCGGTGACGGTTTCGAGCTCGCGGCGCACGTTCATCCCGTATGCGTCGTCGGCGGTGCGCACGACGGCCAGCATCACCTGCTCCTCGAGAGAGCCAAGCAGCTCCGGCTTGGGGTCACGTTTTGCTCGCATCACTAATCACTCCGAGGGGCTTCGCCCCTCGGACTCCCCTTGTATCTTTACTGCCATTCGATCACGGACGCGGCAGCTCGTGACTCCCCTGGTCTCCACACCGTCGTGTAGCCTGAGCGCCGCGTCCGCGCCTCGACGGTCAGAGCTCGTACAGTAGATCGATCGGTAGCTCGCATTCGCAAGGCTGAGCGCGTACCGTCGAGTGATCGAGCAGAAGGAGTGCGATGGCAGACCCCTGTAGCGTAGGCATCGACGTCTCCAAGGGTACGTTGGACGTTGCCTGGTCGACCAATCCCACAGCCCGCTGGCAGACAACCAATGACGACGTCGGCTGGACCGCGCTCGTTGCGCACGTGCGCGCGTTGCAGCCGACCATCATCGTGCTCGAAGCGACCGGCGGCTATGAAATCGGCGCGGCGAGTGCACTGTCGACGGCCGATTTGCCCGTCGCGATTGTCAATCCGCGACAGGTCCGCGATTTTGCGAAGGCGTTCGGACTCTTGGAAAAGACCGATGCGATCGATGCGGCGGTCCTCGCCGCGTTCGGCGCGCGGATCCGGCCGACGCCCCGCCCGCTGCCCGATGACCTCCAGGCTGATTTGCAGGCGCTGGTCACGCGACGCCGGCAACTGGTGGACATGCTGACGGCCGAACGGAACCGCGTGCCGTTGGCCCGCGGCGCCGTCCGCAGGAATGTCCTCGCGCACATCGCCTGGCTCGAGAAGCAGCTGGCCAAAACGGATCGGGATCTGCGCACCCAGATCGAGGCAAGCCCGATCTGGCGCGCCCGCGATCACCTCCTCCAATCGGTGCCGGGCATTGGCCCCGCCACCTCCGCCCGCTTGCTGGCGTCGCTGCCCGAGCTGGGCACGCTCAGTCATCGGCAAATCAGTAAACTCGTCGGCCTCGCGCCCATGCCCGACGACAGCGGCCGTCGCCGTGGCTATCGTCGCATTCAAGGGGGACGCGGCGATGTCAGGTCCGCCTTGTATATGGCGACCGTGACGGCCATTACCCACAATCCGACGATCCGAGCCGCCTATCGCCGCTGGCGCGCGGCGGGCAAACTGCCGAAAGTCGCGCTCGTTGCCGCAATGCACAAACTGCTGATTCATCTCAACGCCATGCTTAGATATCAAACGCCTTGGCATCCGCCCGCGACGGCTTGACTTCTGACACAGTAGCTACACGCTCGCTCGCGCGAAGCGCTGCGGCGCGACCTCGCCGGAGCCTTGGCGTAGGCGGGCGCTCGCGGGGGCCCCGCGATCCCCGCTCCGCTTGCGTGGGCTCACTCGCGCGCTCGTTCGCCAGGCGGATCGGTTTTGAAAGCGCCTCTAGTCACTCGTCGCGGCTTCGGGATGTCTCGCGCGGAAAACTTCTGTCTCATTGCCGCAGAATTACCGCCGGATCGGTGAGGCTGGCGCGGCGTGCCGGTACGAACGCGGCAAGCATTCCAACCACCAGCAACACGGCTATCGCGGACGCCAGCGAGATTGGATCGGTGGCCTTGACGCCGTATAAGAGCGTCGACAGCACCTTCGTCGTTGCCATGGCGGCGGCAATCCCCATGGTGCCGCCGATGGCGACGAGCACTGCGCTTCGTCCAACCACCTGACGCACGACTCCTGACGGCATTTGGCCGAGCGCGATGCAGATCCCGTAATCGCGCGAGCGCCGTGTGACGTAGTGCGACATCACGCCATAGACGCCAACCGCGCCGAGCAGGAGTGCGAGTCCGGCCAGCAGTGTCAACAGCGTGACGATCTGGCCGGTTGCGCCGAGCGCCAGCTCGAACACACCCTCCATCGTCATCGACTTCTGCACCGCGAGTTGCGAACCCGCGCGCTGAACCATCGACCGCGCGTTCTCGAGGACCGCCGGCACATTGCCCGGAGCATCGGTCTTCAACACGAACGAGACCTGACTCCAGATCGCAACTGGAAGTTGATCGTAGAGCATGTAGCGCGCGGGCACAGGGGCGTCGGTGAGATTGGCTTCGGCGGCGTTCGCGACCACGCCAATGATGCGCTCGCCGCTTTGGCCGAATGTCTGCAGCACCTGACCGATCGGATCCTCGTTCGGGAAGTACTTTGCCACCAGCGCCTGGTTGACGATGACGACGCGATCGCTGCCCAGACGATCCTCGGTCTCGAAGTTGCGCCCTTTGACGATGGGCATGCCGAGTGTGGTGAAGTAGTTGCGGCTTACCATCCGGAACGCAGTCGTTCCGCCGGCGTCAGGTTTGCTCCGGATGCCGATGCCAAAGTTATCACCGGTGCCGCGCAGCGGCAGCTTCTCCGTGAGGGCCGCGGACGTCACACCTGGAAGCGCTTGCAGCGTCCGCACCATCTCGAGCACCGCCCGCCGCCGCTCGTCGAGCGTGAGACGGCTTGGCATCGTCGCATCGATCGCAACGACGCTGCGGGTGTCGATGCCCGGATCAATGGCGCGGAGATTCGCGACACTTCGGATCAGGAGTCCTGCACCGGCCGCCAGCAGGACCGCGAGCGCCATCTGCGCGATGACGAGACTGGCCTCGAGACGTCCGCCTCGTCCCGCCACGCCGCCCGTCCGTGTCGTCGCCATTGTCGCCTGCAGGCTGCTGCCCCGCCACAGCGCAATACCGGGAACGACCGCGACGATCGCCGCGGCTCCAAGCGCGGCGAGCATCGATGCCCAGAACACTGTCCAATCGAGGTGCGCGTTTTCCGTCAGATCGCCGAGCGGCAGCGACCGCACGAGCACAGCAAAGCCGCTGTAGGCGAGCACTGAGCCCGCAAGACCGGCAAGGATCCCAATTGCGAACGACTCGAAGACGAGCTGCTGCACCAGACGTTGACGATTCGCGCCAAGCGCCGAGCGTACGGCCATCTCGGTTGCGCGCGCATCGACCTGGCCAAGCATCAGCGCCGCGACGTTTGCACAGGCCATCAGCAGAATTACGGCCATGGCAGCAAGCGTCGCCTTGACACTCGGGCTCACTTTGCCCACGACGTATTCGCGCACCGGCGTGATGAACGGAGACTTCGTCTTGTCCCATTGCGGCGGGTAGCGGTACTGGCGGCCGAGCGCATCTGCGAGAGCACGCAGCGGGCCATCGATGTGCGCGATCGACGCGCCTTCGGCAACGCGGCCGACCAACGAGTAGCGTCCGGACCTGTTCTGTGGATCGAGTGGGGTCGAGTTCCACACACGCGTCGTCGGACTGGGATACCAGAAGCCCTTCGGCATCACGCCAACGACCGTGCGATTCGCGCCGCCGAGCCGCAGCTGTCGACCGATGATCGCCGGGTCCGCCCCGAGCTCCAGCCACAGTGAGTGGCTCAGAACAGAGGCCGGTTCGGCGCCGGTCGCGTCGTCATCAGTTTTGAACGTCCGTCCGAGCATGGCGGGCGCACCAAGGACGTCAAAGAATTCAGCAGTGACCGCCATTCCCTCGACAAGTCGGAGCGGAGCTCCCTCACTCTCGAGCGTCGCGTTATCACCTCTATATGCGGCGACGGTGCGGAACCCGGGAAAGCGGCCGCGGAGATAAAGGAATTCCGATTCATTCCACGAGTAGGGGAAGTAGAAGACGCCGACCTGTTCTTCCTGAGCGATCGGCAGTGGTTCGAACAGCAGCGTTCGCGCGACGCTGAAGATTGCGGCGGTACCGCCGACGCCCAGCGCCAGCGTGAGCACCGCGAGTATGGCGTAAGTCGGTCGCCTCATCAGACGACGCAGGGCGTAACGAAAGTCGACGATCCAGCTCTCGACCATTGGTCCTCCCGGGCGCATACGATTTGCCTCAGGCTCGAAACCGGTCATGCCGCGCCACCAGATGCGTCGCAGGAGCGGCGGCAGCGATCCGAGCGCTTCTCGCCAGAGCCATCGCTTCGCCGCAGCAGGGCCGTACATCTCTCGGCGCCGCGCAAACTCGGCGCGCAAGTCCTCCAGCACTTCGTCGCGTTCCGCGAATGGAAGCAGCGCCCGGAAGATCGCGGCGGCAAGGAATGGCAGACGTGGTGGACGCCGGCGTCGCGATCCAGCCATTACCGCACGACTCTCATTCTACATTGTAGAGACGGGCACGAAGGGCAAAGGGTTTACGATCAGCCGAACGCCACGAACCGGCTGCCCGAGGTGTATCTCCGTACACCTCGATCGAACACCCACACCGCAATCGCCACGTACGCCAACGCTGCGCCGACAGATGCGGCGAGCGTTACCGGCGACGGATCTCGCAGCATCCGTGCCGGCAGATACGCGACGAATCCTGCCGGAATCGCAGTGAACAGAAGCAGCCGCAGCGCGCCGCCGAACAGCGGCTCGGGGTAGATCGCGAACGTGATCGTCAGCTCCCACAGCTGGCGCGACACGGTCTCGGTGCGGCTCAGCCAGAACGGCAGACTGTGAAAGACGATGCCGCAGCCGAGAAACGTGGCCGCCGATGCCAGGATCAAGACGACGAGGAGCGGCGCACTCGTGAGCGTCAGGTGTCCCGACATCACGAGGAAGAGAACACCGGACACCATGTCGCCCACACCGGAGGCGTTCGACCGCATCCCGAGGGCGTAGAGTAGCGTGGGCTTCGGCTGGGTCAAGAGCGTGTCCAGTTCTCCTTCCTCGATGGCCCGACCGAGATGCCGTACCCCTCCCGCCACGGCGACGACCAGACCGAAGCTCGTTGCGGTGATCCCGAACAGTACCTCGATGTCGTCGAGCCGCCAACCGCGTAAGTCGGGTACCCGGCGCAACAGCACCCACCACACGATGAAGAACGTGAGGTTGTTTATGAGCATGAAGAGCGCCTGGATGACGAACGCGCCGCGCAGCGCGAGCGCGGCGCGGAGGTTGGTCGCGAACAGTGCCCTCGCGAAGGTCCAGGTCGACATTTCACCCTCCACTCACCTGCAGCGTCCGAACGGCGCGTTCGAAGAGCGCTCGCGCCGCCATCGCCATCACCACAATCCACACAGCGAGATCCCGCGCGAGTCGTACCGTGTCTGGCGCCGTCGCGGGCACGAGTAATCCGGCAGGTCCGCCGAGCATCGCCGGAAACGGCGTGAAGTGCGCGAGCCGCTGCATCCAATCCGGATAGAGCGTCAGCGGCAGCATCAGTCCGCCGAGGACGAACAGCAGCTTCTGCGCGATCCAGAACACGGGGGTCACATCCGTGAGCCAGAACGCCAGCAACCCGATCACGACGTGCAATCCGTAGACGAGCAGCATCGCCATGAACGCAAACGGCACGAACCGCGCAAGGAGAGTGATCGATGGTGCCGTCCCCGTGAACACCACGCCGCAAACGAACGCCGCAACGCCGACAAACGGCGCCCGGACGAGAATCATGCCGATCCCCTGCGAGGCCAGCGCCAAGGGATACGAGAACGGCCGCGTCAGGTGGCACGTGACATCGCCGGTACGGATCTCGCGCTCGATGTCCACGTGCGCCGCCGGCACCGTCAGCACGATCCACTCGGTCGCGGCGAGATACCAGACGAGCGCCGCGCGATCGGCGGCGATTGGAAGCCCGTGTTCGGCGACCGCCTGCCAGAGCGAGGAGAAGACGCCGAGGATGATCGCAACGAAAGCCATGCGCCCGCCCAGCTCGGCGCGATTGCCGAGCGCCTGCGATGCCCCGACGCGGCCGAACGCCACGTACTTCCCGACACGCGGCGTCATGACCCGTGCCCCGCAGCTTCGCCGTAGATGTCGCGGATGACTTCGTCGAGCGGCGTATCCTCGATCGTCAGGTCGTGGAGCAGCCCTTGCCGGCACGCAGCATCGACCAGCGCGCCGACTGCCGTTTTCCTCGGGTCGAGCGCAATTTCGGTCACGTGCGGGCGCGCCGCGAGCACGCGTGCGCCCGGCAGATCCAATGTCAGCCGCTCCGCCTCACTCCAGAGCGTGAGCCGCTTGGTTTTCATGAAGCGTCGGCGCAGCCCGTCGATCGAGCCGTCCCACAAGACCCTGCCTTGATGAAGGATGACGACGCGCTCGCAAACGTGTTCGATGTCGCCGGTGTCGTGCGACGTCAGGAGCAGCGTTGCGTGCCCGTCCTGCGACTGCGCGCGTAACAGGCCGCGGATTGTGGCTTTCGCGGAGACGTCCAGGCCGATCGTCGGCTCGTCGAGGAAGAGGACGCGCGGCGCGTGCAGCAGGCTCGCGACGATCTCCGCGCGCATCCGCTGGCCGAGCGAGAGCTGGCGAACCGGCGTGTCGAGGCATGCGCCGAGATCGAAAGCCTCGACGAGAGACGCGAGACGACGTCGGTGCACGGACGGATCAACTTCGTAGACGTGCGCGAGCAGCGCGAACGTGGCGCGCGGTGGCAGGTGATACCAGAGCTGCGACCGCTGGCCGAACACGGTGCCAATCTCGAACGCGAGCCTTCGTCGATCGCGCCATGGCACGTAGCCGAGTACCGTGGCCTCACCGCTGTCGGGGTGCAGGATGCCCGACAGAACTTTAAGGGTGGTCGACTTCCCCGCTCCGTTGGGACCGATGAACGCCACGCGCTCGCCGGGCACGACCGATAGCGTCAGGCGATCGACGGCGCGTACGACCGTCGTCGGTGCGACACGAAACGTCCTGGTCAGCTCTTGGAGCCGAATCGCCGGCGCGGTCGACATGACGGTCTCCAACCGGTGGGCATCGCCCGCCGTGAAGCCGCCCTTTCACAGCCCGGAAAAAGCAAAACGCCCTTCCGGAACAGCTCCGAAAGGGCGCCATGATCAACGAGAACCCTTCCGGTCAGCGCACGAGCGGCGTCTCCATCGTCGCCATACCGGCGACTTCAATGAGACCCGAGCCGTGCAGCAGTGACCGGAACATTGGAGCAATTACTGTAGCAGTAGAGAGACGAATCGGTCAATCCGTTGCCACTCAAATCGAGAGTGCGAAGGCTCGACCTTCCGACGACAAAACCATCAGATGGTGGTGGCGACCTTTCTCTCCTCCAGCACTGACTTTAGCCGCCTCGAGCCGGGAAGGAACATCACTTCTGACCAATTCTGTCCGGCTTAGCCTTTGCTCCGGCCATGCCCATGAGTTTCAAACGCTGCCCGAGCTGTAAAAGCCCGAAGGTCGTCGCGGCGGTCGAGACCGGAGAATTCATCTACTTTCGCTGTTCCGACTGCGTCGACGTCTGGAGCATTCCCGAACGTCGAAACATGCTGCGGGAAATGACGGAACCGCCGGTCGATCGGGCTGGCGCAGAACGTCGGCGAGTGCGGTATGCCGTTCATTGACGTCGGTGAAACGGGAAAACCTCGATTGTCTATCGGCGACAAGAAACTCCTGCATTCATGTTCTACGAACGCGGATTCGAAGCGGGGGGCGGAGGCAACGGATCTGCGGGGTCGGGCCAGTAGACTCGTGAAAGGTAATGCAGCGCGATGCTTGCGCCCCAGCGGTTAGGGGCCGTCCAGATCGCCAGCCCCCCCAGTACGACGAGCAGGATCATGCCGGGCGCTGGATGCGAGCGCACCACGCCAAAATAGATCACGACGATCATTGCGCCAATCGGCAATCGATCGCCAACGATGTTGAACGCCCACGTGTCGCCCGGATTGCGTGCGAAGACCAGGCCGCAAACTGAACAACGATCAAAAAACGACCATCCGGAAAAGAGTCGCCCTTGGCCGCAGTGCGGACAGCGTTTGCGCAATCCTCGCCCGAGAGCCGTCGCAATCAATTTCGATCGTGAAGGCGTCATGCGGCAACCGGGCGTATGCGGTTGCCGTCAGGAATACATCGCGCGGCCATCGCGCAGGGCGAGCCAGCCGCGCGCGATCCGGTAGACGAACCACAGGCTCACGATGCCGAGCGGCAACCAGACGAAGATGACGCCGATGCCGAGCGTCAGCATGACGAAGAGGAAGCAGAGCGAGACCCACAGCAATCCGTACCAGAACGTACGAATCTGCCACTGGAAATGGGATTCGAGCCAGGTGCCACGCGCTTCACTGCGCTTCACGTAATTGAAAATCACCGCGATGATGGATGGCCAGCCGATGAGAAATGCCCCGACAATCGTCGCAGCACCAAGAATACCCGTCAGCAGGCTCAACGCGTGCAAGGCGTAAATCGCCTCGGTCCAGCCGAAGAGCGGGCCAGAAGTTTGATTCGTGTTCATTGTTTTTGATCCGGCTCGTATGGATACTGGCGGATGCTCCGGATGCATTCGCTCAGCGCGTTCAACAACGAGTCGCCAGAGCCGAAGGGACGAAACGGGGCGGTTCTCTGGTTGATTTCCTTGTCCGCCTGCGCGTAGAAGCGCATCTGCAGAGCGTTCCTCGACGCAAACTCCTTCACGGTAATCACAAACTCGATCTCCCCCTCGGCCTGCCGCTTCTTGAAGGAAAAGTAGTGAAGCTGCGCCAGTTCATCGGCGGGGTCCTTCTGTGCATGCACCCACTCAGCCACGATCGCCTCGCCTCAGACTTACCGCTTGAGCGCGTCTGCCACAAACGCGAACAGCTCTTTGGTCACCGAATCGTTTGGCGCGCCGATATCGTCGTTGAGTTGTTCGTGCGTGGTCTCGCGGCGAACCACCTTCACCGGAATTCCAGCCGTCTCGAGCACGTTCGCCATCCGTCGTGCCTGCGCGGTCGTGTCGGCGTTGCCGGCGATATGAACGATCAGGAATGGAGGGATTCCCTTATCGCGCGCGACGTGCGTCACCGCGGAGAAGTCGCGATGTTTCGCCGGGTCGTTGCCGAATTTCTGGCGGTGACCATTGGTCGGAAGCGGGAGATGGTGGACCCGTGCCCGCGTTTCAGCCACTTCGATGATGGCCGGGACGTCGAAGGTATCGGCATCAACCGGCACGCAGCCCCTGATCAGCGACAGCGCAAACCCCTCCGCTTTCACGTAGCGGTCGTCGGTACACATCAGCGCGGCAAGCTGCCCGCCCGCCGAGTGGCCCATCACCAGCAGCCTGTCCGGATCGCCACCATAGGTCGCGATGTTCTTGTGTACCCAGCCCAGTGCGTCCGCGACATCGCGTGTGAGGGTGTCCATGTCGACACTCGGCAGCAGCCGATAGTTGGTGGAGACAAAAACGAGGCCGGCCTCGGTGAACGCCTTCGGCTTGAGAGCCACCATCGTCTTCTCGCCTGCCTGCCACCCGCCGCCGTGGATCCAGAACACGACCGGCAGCTTCTTCGCGCCGGCAGGCGCATACACGTCGAGGACCTGCCGCTCGTGCACCGTGGCATAACGGATATCGCGTGTCACCTGCTGGGCCTGTCCTGTGGACACCCACGCGAAGAAGACGAGGAAGAGGCAAATGACGCGTCTCATCGTATGCATCGTACCAACCCCATTCATGGTCGAGGACGCGTCATTTTACCTTGCGCAAGGCCCGTTCACGGCCCGTCGGGCAGCAACACCGACCGCTAGGCCCTGTTCCGAGAGGGCGAGCCCACTGCGCGCCGATTCAATCCGCTATTTCTGCGAGATCCGAACTTCGGCCCGCATCCACGGGTGAATACAACACTGATACTTCTCGACGCCAGCGTCTTCCTCTTTCTCGCTGAACGACGCGCCCGGCGCGAGAAAGTCTCCGCCGGCCAGTTGACGGCATTCCGGCGCGACGCTCGTCAAGCCGGTGAGTTGGTTCAGTAACGGAATGATCCCGCCGCCGAACTCTTCGACCTCAGTGAACGTGTGCGCCTCCCCGCCACGATTCGTGGCGACGAGCATCTGCCCCACTCGCATCGTCACCTCCGGCGGGGCAAAGTGCCACGCGCCGATGGAGTGATGCTTTCCGAGTTGCTCGATGAACGAGGCGAAGCGCACGCCTCCGGACCTCGTACAGGTTCCTGCTCCGAGCTCGGCATTGAACGTCTCGGGATCGCAGGCGTCGAAGATGGTCACCGCATGCTGCGACTCTCCGTTCGCAGCCAGCTGGGCCGGCTCGCCCACTCCAACCGATTGAGCGTTTGTCAGAGGTGAGGGTGCGGCGGGTTGGGCCGCATTCTTTTCGCATCCAACGAACACCGCTGCGGCGCCGGCAAGAACGATGATGAGATAGTGGAAACGTATCGACATTGCTGGGGCTCCTTTCGGTGGGCGGAACGAGCAAACACGGAGCCCCGAACAGCGATGAGTCTTCTCAGTGATTTTCTGATGTTAGCGAGCACGGGTCACGAATACTCCTTACGTCGTCTTCCCGTTCTTACCGATTACGTTAGCCCTTCGATCGCGATCGACCGATCGATAGCGCCAGCTCATGAAGGAACGTGCGGCATGAAGCGGTGCGGTTGAGCTCTGCCCCTCGCATTGGGTGGAACAGGCCTTCGTTTAAACCGCGGCCCCTCCGGTCAGCCACGCGACGGCGTCGTCATAACTGGGGTGGCTCGTCTCCTGTCCACCAGCAGCGACATCTTCGGGTTCTGAGCACCGCGAGCAGGATACAAACGAAAGAAAAACGCACATCGCGCCCAAGTTATCAAAGGATGATCTCGATGAACATTTCACGACACGGAGTCCTGTGCACAGTTCTGTTCCTTTCGAGCACGGCACTCGCACCACAAACAGCTGCGAACACTGCCGTGACCGGACCGCCGTCGCGGAACTCGATGACCTTCACGCTCTCGAGTACGGACGTAAAAAATGGCGTCCTGACCGAGGCCCAGGTGTTGAACACATTCGGATGCAGCGGAGGGAATGTGTCGCCGCAGCTCTCGTGGGCAAATGCGCCCGCCGGTACGAAGAGCTTTGTGCTCACCATGTTCGATCCCGACGCGCCGACCGGATCCGGCTTCTGGCACTGGGTCGTCGTGAACATCCCGTCATCTGCCGGAGCGTTGGCAAACGGGGCGAGCCGCAGCGCTGCGAAATTGCCGGCCGGCACCCTCGAGACCCGCACCGATCTCGGCGCGCCAGGATACGGCGGTCCGTGCCCCCCGGCGGGTCACAAGCCTCATCGATACATCTTCACGCTTCACGCGCTCAAGGTCGAAAAGCTCGACGTCGATGTTCAAACGAGTGCAGCGGTGATTGGGTTCAACGTTCACATGCAGGAAATCGGGAGAGCGACGCTGACGGCGCGATACGGCCGATAGCACTCGGGCCTTGCTCGCTGCCGTCGAGAGGACCACAATGATCCTCAGGGCGGCAGCGCGCGGGGAGTCCGTGGCGACGTCGTGCCGACCCTCTTCCCCTTCGCGCTGGTTCACCCGTGAATCGTAGGTGGACCATGATTGCGATTCGAACCGTTCTCTGTCCGGTCGACTTGTCGCAGGCAACCGGGCGACAGTTGCAGCTCGCCACTGATCTGTGCCGGGCGTTCAAGGCGCGGCTCATCCTCCATCACAACCTCAACGCGATGTCCATTGGTGCTGCCGTCGGTTGGATGTATGCGGTCGATCACCCGACGCTGTCCGAGGAGAGCGCTCAGGCGCGCCTTGCCAGCCTCGCGGAAGCGCAGACAGGAGTCGATGTTGAAGTCCATGTCACGCGCGGGCCGAAGTCCGCATCCGTGCTGGCCGTGAGCGAATTGGTCGCGGCCGATGTGGTCGTCCTCAGCGCGCACAACATGGCCGCCGAAGAACACGCGTCAGTGACGGAACTCGTCCTCGGCTCAGGCGAACGTTCCGTTCTTACCGTGCACGACAATGGCGCGGACCGGCATGCGTTGACAATTCAGCCGTCGGCCGACACCCGCCAAGTCAGCCTGGTGCCGACTGACTTGACCGCAGAGTCTCGAGCAGCGGTGCATTTCGCGTTCGAGCTCTCTCGCACGGTGCCGCTCGAGACTCACCTGCTGCATCTCGTCGGACACCGCCTGCGGAGCCGGAACGAGGAGCAGGCCATCGCCGACGCCGAGCGACATCTAACCGCGCTGATACCACCGGAGTGCACCAAGTCGACATCAGTGCACGTGAGCGTCGGCGACCCGGTCGAGGGTATCCTGCATTGGGCGAACGACCTCTCCGCGGCGTGCGTCGTCATGGGAGAACACACTCGCGAACCCCTGCGACGGTGGTTCAGCACGGACACCTCGCGCGCGGTTCTCTACAAGGCGCCGTGTCCCGTGTGGTACATTCCCGGCCACCGCGCCGCGTGACCGCGACCGTGTCAACAATGCAGGATGGATCGATCGGCCTTCGATCGCGGATGACGCGCCGCTCCTGGCTGGGAGCGTGTGCCGCTGCGCTCTTCTCCGCGCGGCCACGCGCTCGTGTACTGAAGGGCACAACCGTCACGATTGACGGCGACCGTTTTCTGATCGATGGGCGGCCGACGTACGAGGGCCGCACCTGGCGCGGCAACCGGATCGAAGGGTTGCTCATGAACTCGCGCATGGTGCAGGGAATTTTCGACGATCTCAACCCGGACACTCAGCAACTCTGGGCATACCCGGACACAAAACGATGGGATCCCGAGCGGAACACACAAGAGTTCATCGCCGCGATGCCAGAATGGCGCCGACACGGGCTCCTCGCCTTCACACTGAATCTTCAGGGAGGCAGCCCGCAGGGCTACTCACAAACGCAGCCCTGGCACAATAGCGCGTTCGACTCCGACGGATCGTTGCGCGCCGCCTATCTGAAGCGTCTCGAGCGCGTGCTCGATCGGGCCGACGAACTCGGCATGGTCGTCATCGTCGGTTACTTCTACTTCGGGCAGGACCAGAGATTGGAGAACGACGCGGCCGTCAGGCGGGCGGTGCGTGAAGCGACCACGTGGCTGCTCGCGAAGCGGTATCGTCACATCCTGATCGAGATTGCGAACGAATGCGACAACCGCCAATACGACCAGCCGCTGATTCGCGCGCCGCGCATTCATGAACTCATAGAGCTGGCAAAGTCCATGACCCACGACGGCTGGCGCTTCCCGGTTAGCACGAGCTTCAATGGTGGATCCATCCCGACCCCCAATGTCGTGTCGGCAGTCGATTTCCTGCTGATACATGGCAATGGTGTCGGCGAGCCGGATCGCATCGCGCAGATGGTGAAGAACACGCGGAACGTTACCGGGTATCGTCGGATGCCGATTGTCTTCAACGAGGACGATCACTTCGATTTCGACAAGCCCCGCAATAATCTTGCTGCCGCCGTCGGCGAATACGCCTCGTGGGGGTACTTCGACTACCGCATGGCCGGCGAGGGATTCGACGAGGGTTATCAAAGCGTGCCGGTGAACTGGGGCATCAGCTCATCGCGGAAGCGGGGATTCTTCTCTCTGGTCAAAGAAGTGACCGGGAGTTGAGCGCGCGCAAGCCGACCGCAGAAACAATGCTGCTCTGTGGGCTCTATTCCAAAATGGGAGCGGGTCTCCCGATGATGTCGGGACTGGCCGCGGCGGCCCGCAGCGCCGCAGCGTGACGAACGGCATCGAGTTCGAGCACACCGCGTTCGATGAGCGATCGAACCTTCCCGCTGTTCCGATACTCGGCAAGTAACGTGCGTCGGCTGCTCGTATAGGCCTGGTCCATCACGTACGCGAGCACCGTCTCCATCACCGCACCTTCCGCGGTGTTCGTGTCCTTGAAGCGGCGTTTGAAGTCGGCCAGCACCGGCGCGAAGGTCGGGTCGTCCCATCCCTCAGCATCCGGAGCGAGCCGCATGAAGTCATCGAGAACGCGAATGTAGGAAGGGCTCGGAGGCTGGCGCCAAAACGCAACATCGGAGCCAAACTCGGCGACCGTGAACGGAAGGTAGAGCGCGGCGCCAGCCGGCACTCGATCCACGAGCGCGGGGTTGAAACGGCGCACTTCATCGGCCGCGAGGCCGGTGCGCGCGACGATTTCGGTCAGCGTAATCGCACGCGGCGCCCGCATCGCGTGAATCGAGACCTGCGGCGTCGACGCGATCAACTGTCTGACGTTGACGGTATTGCCGAACACCATCTCGGCGTAGAGAGACGAGCGAATACCATAGCTGCCATACACCTGTCCGTACTCTTTGTCCGGCAGCGTCCGCAGATCGCGCGCAAGCTGTGACCCGAGAAGATATCGAGCGCGAACGTCGGCGCCACCCAGGCGCTCGCCGATAATCAGCGCCCGCCCGACGTTCGTGCCGCCGGCATTGTGCTCGGACAGCGCGGGAATGAACGATCCGTACTTCGCGGCAAGGATCGACAAGTACGCGGCGCAGTAAGGTGCCTGTGTCGTCTGATTGCGCTCCTGAATCGGAAACGTCGTCAAGGCCCCGAGTCGTTTCCAGTTCTTTTGCTGCCACTGACAGAAGCCAACCGCGTTGGCATTCGAGCGCCGCGTGCCGCTCAGGCCTGATTCAAAAATGACCTGGGCGAGTCCGATATCCGCGGGTACACCAAACCGTTCGTAGATAGCCCCCCACTCCGCAAGGAACGAACCGTACTTGGGGGTGTTCATCAGGAGCGCGTCTCCACGTGTCGAGTTGTGCAGGACGGGCCCGGCTGCGTGCTCGATCAGAAGGGCGACTTGCTCCCGTCGGTCGCGAAGCTTCGCCGCAAGCGACTGGCGGTCGAGGGCCCGTGCGATCGTCACATCGCTCCAGACCGCCCCACGTGACCAATCACCTTTCGCGGGAAACGTTGCGAGCAACCGGCCGTCTTCGGCGCTGCCAAACGCGATCGCGCCATCGGGAATCATGAAGACGTGACGCCAGAACGGATACGCGGGTCTGAACGCTCGCATCGCCGCCAGGTCGGCGCGCAGGCGGACCTTGACGATCTCGTCTGCAGAACGTGTGGCGTCGATCGCGGGCGCGGCCGGTACCGCGCTGGATCGACGGACCATGAAATTTGACGCCGCGAGCGGAATCGTCAGGATTACCGTGGCGAACGCCAGAATCGCCTTCGTTCTCATAGTGTGTGGGTCCTGTGGCGGCGTGCAATCGATACGCCCCGGGCGCAACCCCACTCGACACTGGCATTTCGCGACGACGTGTCCTTTTTGTGCGTCACGCATCGCTGACGGATTTGAGCCTGCGATCCGGAATTTGCAGGGCTCTACTAGCTCAGCCATCTGGACGCGCGAACGAAGCGTCGCGATCACAATCGTCATCGCGAGGCCCGATCCGTCGCCGGCCGATCCGATTCCGGCGAGGCCGATTGACGCTGCCGTGGCAAATACAAGGGATTTCGCATCACGACGCGGCGGGAATCGAATTTGTTTGCCTGGCTGCCGTGGGCTTCTTCTCCTCCGAGTCGGACATCGCCGTTGACCTGGGCACGGTCAACACCTGCATCTACACGCGGGGCACGGTGGCGTTGAACGAGCCCTCGGTCGTGGCGTTCAACATCTCGCGCGGCAACATCGAAGCGATCGGCACCGACGCGCACGATATGCTCGGACGGACACCCGCCAACATCAAACCGGTCTGGCCGATGAGAAGCGGCGTCATCGCCGACTTCGAAGCAGCGGAAAAAATGCTCGCCCATTTCGTCCGCAAGGCCAGGGGACGCACGTACTCCCGTCCGCGAATGCTGATCGGCGTCCCGCCGGCGAGCACACCGGTCGAACGGCGGGCGGTGAAGGAAAGCGCGAAGCGAATGAAGGTTGGCGACGTCAGGCTGGTGGAAGAACCGATGGCGGCAGCGATCGGGGCCGGCCTTCCGGTCGCCGAACCAACCGGCAACATGATCGTCGACATCGGAGGCGGGACCACCGATATCGCCGTCGTGTCACTGGCAGGGCTCGTCTACGGCCGGTCGCTGCGTGTCGCCGGCGGCGACATGGACGAGGCGATCATTCAGTACTTCAAACGGAAGTACAACCTGCTCATCGGGGAACCGACCGCCGAGCGGATCAAATGCGAGATTGGATCCGCCGTGCCGCTCGAGAAACCTCTCACCACCGAAGTGAAAGGGCGCCATCTCTCGGAAGGCGTGCCGCGCACGGTGCACGTCAGCGACGCCGAGATCCGCGAAGCGCTTACAGAACCGATCCGTACGATCGTCAAGACCGTGCGGGAAGCGCTCGAGTGTATTCCCCCCGAGCTGAGTGGCGACATCTACGAGCGGGGCATCGTGCTCACTGGCGGTGGCGCGCTGCTGCGCAAGCTCGATCGATACCTGCATCAGCAGACTGGTCTTCCCGTGGTGGTCGCCGACAGTCCATTGACGACCGTCGTCGTCGGCGCCGGCATGCTGCTCAACGACCAGAGCCTTCTGATGAAGGTCACGGTCAACTAATCACTGATCACTGATCGCTCAATCCCTGATCCGCGAATCATCGAATCCTGAAGCGTCGAATGTCGAATCCTGAAGCGTGACACCGATCCGACGATTCGCTGATTCCAGGATTACCGATCCAAGGATTCAAGATGAGTGATTAGTGATCAGCGATTCGAATCGCCTCCGCGGCGCTGATGCGAGCGGCGCGCCGCGCCGGCAGATACGCCGCCGCTGCTGCGGCCGCCACGAGCAGCACTGCAACTGTTCCGAACGTCAGCGGATCGAGTGCCGTCACGCCGTACAACAATGATGAAAGAAGGCGCGTCGAGGCGAGCGCTAGAGCGATGCCGCTGATAAGACCGATCGACGTCATGATCGCCGCACTCGAAAACACAAGCCTGATGATGTCGGCGGCGGTTGCGCCGAGGGCCTGTCGAACACCGAATTCATGGGCACGCTGGCCGACCGCCTGCGCCATCACGCCATAGATTCCGACCACTGCCAGTGCGAGCGCCGTGACACCGAACAACCCAACCAGCCACAGCGTCAATCGTCGCGTCGATACGGCGGCGCCGGCAACAGCGGTCAACGGCCTGATGTTCGCCATCGGGAGCTCAGGATCAAGCTCTCGTAGAGCCAGCCTGATGCTGTCGACCGTTGATTCGGGATCAACGGTCGTCCGCGCGACGAGCAGCATTCGCTGCGCATTCCACGTCTGCGCGACCGGGTAATACAACGCCGGCTCGGCGCGCTGGTGCCAGGGCATGTCGCGCACGTCGCCAATCACCCCGGCGATGTTCCGCTCGAACCCCCAGACCTTGACCCGCGCGCCGACGGCAGCCTGGGCGGTCTTCCAATACTTCCGTGCCGCGCTTTCGTTGATGAGGATCACCAGTGGCGCATCCTGGACGTCGCTCGTCGTCACATCGCGACCGGCAACGAGCGGCACGCCCGAGGCGCGAAGATAGCCAGGCGTGATGAAGTGATACCGTGCTCCCGTGTCGTCGTCAGTTTCCGGCCGCCCGACGATCGTGAATCCTGTGTTCTCGTCGTAGCCGGTCCAGGGAAGATCGGACGTAAACGCCGCATCGACAACTCCTGGCAGGGCCCGAATGCGTTCGGATGCGCGTGCAAAAAACGCGGTTGACGCGTCCCGATCGTAACGCGCGACCGGCAGCTCGATGCTCGCCGTTATTGCCGCAGCCGGCTCAAAGCCAGGATTGGTCGTCATCATGGCGACGAAGCTGCGGAACAGTAAACCGCTCGAGACGACGAGCATGAAGGCGAGGGCGAGTTGAACCGCCGCCAACGTACGGCGAACCCGATGATGCGGTGAACCGGCAATCGAACGGACGCCCTCCTTCAACGTTTCCGCGACACCGGTGCTGGCAAGCCGCACCGCTGGAGCAAGCCCGAACACCAGTGCGCTCGCCAGGGTGGCAGCCAGCGCGTACAAAAGAACGTCAGTATCGACAGAGATACTGGCAAGCCGCGGAATGTCGGCAGGTCCAAATCTCGAGAGCGCAGCGATCGCACCGTAGGCGAGGGCGACCCCGATGGCACCGCCGAGAGTCGCGAGGACGACGCTTTCGATCAGCAGCTGGCGTGTCAGACGCGACCGCGTGGCGCCAAGCGCCGCGCGGACACCAATCTCACGACCGCGGGCGACGCCGCGCCCGAGCAGAAGACCAGCGACGTTGACGCACGCAAGGATCAACACCGCGACCGCCGCGCCGCCGAGCGCGACGAGCGTTGATTCGGCAGTGCCGACGATTTCATCCTTCAATCGGACGGCCCGCGAGCGCCAGGGGCTCGGCGACACTGGATATCGCCGCGCGACGCTTTGTCCCGTTCGGCGCAGGTCCTCCTCCATTGCCGCCCACGTTACGCCCGGACGAAGCCGCGCGACCACGTTGAAGAAATGCGAGTACCGAAGCCCGGGTCTCTCCTCCCGCGGCACGATGAGAACCGACCAGATGTCCACCGGCTCTCCATGTCCGTACGATCGATAGGTACTGCCAACGTGCTGCACTCCTTCCGGCAGTATGCCGACGACGCGGAAGTCTTTCCCGGAGAGACGAATTGGCCGGCCGACCACGCCGGAATCGCCGTCGAATCGGCGCATCCACAACGCATGGCTGAGGATCACGACGGCGTCACCGCCAGGGATCTCATCGGCCGTTTCGAAATCCCGTCCAATCAGCGGTCGGTAGCCAAGTACGCCGAAGAACCCGGAAGTGACCTGCATGCCCCGGAGCTGCTCGGGATGATTCGCGTCGCCGATCTGCAGATCTCCGCGCACGTAGGCCGCCATTCCGGCGAACGACTGCAGTTGGTCGCGATAGTCGCGAAAGTCAGCTGGAGCCATCGGGAAATGCGGCGTGCGATCTGATTCCTCGAACAACCGGACGAGATGGTCAGGATCCGGATATGGCAACGGCGCGATGAGGACGCCCTTCACCGCGCTGAAAATCGCGCTGTTGGCGCCGATGGCGAGCGCGAGTGTCAGCACCGCGGTAATGGTGAATCCCGGTGAGCGGCGAAGCAGGCGAAGCGCATATCGCGCATCGTGCAGCAGGTTGGACATGAAGACTTTGACGGTACGCTGTTTCAAAAGGTTGGCGCGGTGGCGCTTGTGTTTCCCGCTCCAACTGACGCAGAATCCGGCTCGGCAGCAGCTTACTTCGAAGCTCCGGCCCTCATCATCTCTTCGCGGACCTTCTTCCATTCGGCGGCTTCCGCCTTGAGGGCAGGGTCCATCTCCCGCCAGAACTTCAACGCCGGCGTCATCAGCTCTTTCGGAACCTCGTTTCCGCCATCACGTCCGGGAGCCTCCTGGCTTAAAGCTTCGTCAGCCATCTGCGTCACCATCGCGACCAGACTGGTCAGCATGTACTCGCGGCCGCTGATGCCATTTCGCTGAAGGATCTGCTTCGTCTCCGGTATGGCTTCGTACACCTTCGCACCGATACTCACCATTCCGCCGCGACGTTGAGGATCGAAGCGTCTTTGTAGTTCGCCGGCGCGCTCCTCCCACTCCGGAGTCTCCTGTATCAACTTGAGCAGCTCACGATCGACGGCGAATGTGTGGCGGAGGTTTTCAGCAGTGAGGCGATGGTTCGCCATGGCTTTGTGGTCTGGATTACCTTGTGCGAGCAAGACAGACATCAGATCCGCGTTGTCCTGGGCCCCTGGATTGTCTCGTGCGAGAGTCCCGGCCGCGGACACACAAAGGACACTTCCGAGTACAACGAAATGCCGAATTGTGAACACGGGTCTTCCTTTGCAAAAGGGGGGAGTGATCAAAGTGTAAGCGGAATAGAGTGGCTTGTCACCGACACTCTCACGCAACAGCCGCAGTTCACCGGCTGGCCAACAGCTACTGCAGCGCCGAATCAGGCGATCCTGCGCCCATCACGTTCTCGTTGTTCAGCGCCAGGCGTTTTGAGGGATCACCATCGAGACTGACCCACACGAACCAGTAATACGTTTCTTTCCCTTTGAGCAATTCACGAGATGCGCTCGCGACCAGGCCAAATCGCCCCTGCACTGGAAGGATCAATGAGAACTTGCCGTTGGCATCTGTCTTTGCCGTAGCAATTCCGGGTGGAAGCCCCTCGAGGAAAAACTCCCCCGAATCCACATACTGCCGCTGCGCCTTCAAGCTTTCGATCCGTCTCGGGAGATTCTTGGCTTTGTCGTAGGCAACGCTCCACGCATCGCGCTTTTGCGGATTGTTTTCATCACGCTGCAGGATCTTCCACAGCCGATCCTCCTCCGCCTGAGCACTTCGCAATGATGCGGCCAGCCCCTCGATGTCCTGCTCGAGCTTTTCGGTGTCGCGTTCAGCTTGAAGTCTCTTGCTCGCCAGGTGTTTCTTGAAACTATCTTCCGGGATCGCACTCACCGTGACTGCAGCAAGCTTGTGCTTCCTGCCGCCTCTCGTGACGATGGAAAGGTCCCCCAGCAGGTCGCCATCCGGTGTCGGACGAGGCTCGTCGGTGCGGACTTTCCAGATGTGACTGCAGAACATGCAGTGGAAGGAAATGTACCCGTGCCTCGCACCTGGCATCCGTTGGATTAGGGCGCCCTTGCACGAGGGGCAGCGCGTTGGCAGACGCACGGACCCGGAAACGTGACTCATGTGTCAAAAGTGTAGGGGACGCCGAGGCCGTTGTCCATTCAATCGGCAGTCGATCGAGCCACTCCCCAAGCGATCAAACCAGCATTGATGAACCCGGAGATGGCGAGCATCACCAGCATGGGTGCGAGCGATGCTCCATGGATTGTCGACCACGCAAAGAGGAAGGAGATCACATAACTGAGCGGCATCGTCAGGTGAATGAGAATAGGAAGCGCAACCAGAGATGGCATCTCGCGAGGTGGTCCGGACGAACCCACCAGCGCCGCCGCGACGAGGAGAAGATACACCAGGGCCAACAGCAGCCCTTTCGCCACGAAAGGGCGAGAGTCTTTGGCGTCGTCAGGAGCGTCGGGGCTTCCGCGCGAGACACCACTCTTCCAGTCACGTCCGCAATGTGGACAGATCACCGCCGCAGGTTCCATTTCCTTCTGGCAATATGGACACAGTTTCACTGCGTGCCTCCTTGGCGTCGCCAGTCTACTTCGATGTCCGCACAGTACCAGGACGATTCAGGACGCGAAGCACCCTGTGCAGAGTAAACTGCCGCGCATGACCGGCCTGCACTCGATGGTCCTCAGCGCTCTGGTGATGGGCACGGTGTTTCTCCCCGTAATTATGCCGGTCCCGCAAAAGACCGCAACGCGGGCGGTTGCGGTGACGTTCGACGATTTGCCGGCAACCCACGCGGGTGTCGTTGTCAACCAGCCGACAAACCTCGAGGAACTCACGCGGAGGCTGTTGACCGCCGTGCGCAAGTACAACGTCCCCGCCGTCGGTTTCGTCAATGAAGACAAGCTGTTCATCGACGGAGCAGCCGCGCAGTCCGTCAATCGCCGCATCGGGCTGCTCAAGATGTGGCTGGATGCCGGACTCGAACTGGGCAACCACACGTACTCTCATCGTGATTTGAACACGACGTCCATCGAGCAATTCCAAACTGACCTGCTGCGCGGTGAGACCATCACACGCGAGCTCCTGAAAGCCAGGGGCATGAAGCTGCGGTACTTCCGCCATCCCTTTCTCCACGTGGGCTCTGATCTGACGACGCGTCGCGCCTTCGAGGCGTTTTTGGCGAAACATGACTATGTCGTGGCTCCCGTTACAGTAGACAACGATGATTTCGTGTACGCCGCCGCGTACGCGCAAGCGCTTGGCCGTGGCGAGGCCGCGCGCGCAGATCGCATTGCCGATGACTACTTGCGCTACATGGAGGAGGTTTTCTCCTTCTTCGAGGACGTGTCGCGACGCGTGACTGGCCGCGAGATCCCCCAGATCCTCTTGCTGCACGCGAACACACTCAACGCGGATCGGTTCGCTTCGCTGGCGGAGGCGCTGGTGCGCCGCGGGTATCGCTTTGTGTCTCTCGCGGCGGCTCTCGAAGACCCGGCGTATCGATTGCCAGATCAGTTCGTTGGTGCTCCGGGCAACTCCTGGTTCAATCACTGGGAGATCACCGCAGGCCGGAAGCCCGTGCCGACGCCCAGCCCCCCGAAGTGGATCACCACGCGTTGACGCCGGGGTTATTTACGCCTTCTCGGGTTCTCTAGAATGTGCGTCGACGACCGTGCCACCGCCTCACGGCAACATAAATGATCAACCACCACACCGCGAACGTCAGGATGTACACCGCGATGTTGGTTGGCTTCGGAATGCCCTCGGTCCGTGGTCCCAGTTCGAGAAAGAACGCCAGAAGGAAGGCCGGAAAAGTTGGTAACGAAAGCAGTTTCAATGCCGGCGGCAGATCAACGACAGTAGCGATCGTCGCTACAACGGTAATGACGACGGACCAGATCGCGCTCTTCGCATAGAGTTTCATCCGTCGCTGAGTGGGCCTGATCAAGGACGACGAGTCAGGCGGGCAAATTCGCGGTCGATTTCTTCCAGAGAGGGTTGCGGCAGGTTAGCGCTCCGCTTGCTCGAACGGCGGATGTCGATGATGGTGAGGACCCATGCGCCGGCGCAAACAACGATGAAGGCCAAGGCCGCGCCGTAGGAAACCTCGAATTGCAGATTTCGTACGAAAAACGCGAAAACCGTATTTGTCGCGGCAGTGGACGGCATACAGGTTCGCCCTTTTTGGGAGTCTTCGTCTTTCAATGCCAGTGATATGCCGTTGATGCTCCGGTGTTGGCAATCGACTTGCCATTGACGCGAGTACGATGCCGGTTGTTTTTCTCGTGCTCTTTTTCGTCCTGCTCCTGCGGCACCCACGCTACGCCTTTGTTTCGATGCTTATCGCTATCGTGCTCCTCTATCGCGGCCGCGTGAAATCGGCCACTACTCGCGCGGGTCGGCGTGTCGAGGAAGATGTCTATTCCTCGCAGGTGTAGCGCTACGATCGCTGTATGGCGATCGTCATTGTCGTGGTCGTCGCAGCCGTGGCCGGGCTCGCGCATACCGCTCCATTCCCCTTCCTGCTCGAGGCCTTCCGCCCGTCGCGCTCCTTGTGGCACGTTGCGCCGAAACCGGACACCCCACCAACGCTCTACCTGACATTTGACGACGGACCGAATCCGGATTGGACGCCGGCATTGTTGGACGCGTTGGCGGACACGGGTGTCCGCGCGACGTTCTTCCTGATCGACGAACACATCACGTCGGAGACAGAACACATCGTCAGACGGATCGCCGTCGAGGGACATGCGATGGCGCTGCACTCCGGTAGCCGGCGCCTGATGATCACATCGCCCGACGCCCTCGCTGCGCGCCTCCGTGACGCAGCCGCGCGCATCGAGGCGATCTCAGGTTCGCAACCCTGCCCCCTGTTCCGCCCACACGCGGGGTGGCGCAGCGCGACGATGTACGAAGGGCTCGAGAAAGCGGGACTGACGCTCACCGGCTGGTCGTGGGGAATGTGGGATTGGAATTGGTGGCGCAAACCGCAGGCCGACGACGTTGCCAGGAAACTTGCCACGAAAGCGTCGGCCGGCGACATCATCGTCATTCACGACGGTCACCACAAGAATCCTCGAGCAGATCGCCGTCATGCTGCGGGAACCGTCCGGCTCCTGGTGCCACAGCTAAGGTCTCGCGGCTTCGCATTCAGCCCGCTGTGCACAGTCCACGCGGCGAATTGATGGTCGCGCCGATGGTCCTCGCGCGCCTTGGCTCTGTCATCTGCGGCGTTTCAGCATCGGTTGCATGATGCGAGCAAGAGCGAGCCACGGATGGTCGTCGCTAACGGCGACGCCGTCCTCACGCAGCCAGACGGCCGCCAACACAGCCTGTGCGAACGCCCATCCGAGCACCCGATCGGCATTCAACTGCAGTCGATCGGCCAAGCAACTGAGTCGCCCCTCGATTGTGCGTGGCTCCAGGAACACTTCCGGGTGCTCGATTGGATTTCGGAGGGCCGCGCCAATCTCGTACTCCGGTTCGCCCAGCACGCCCTTGGGATCGATGGCGACCCACCCGCGCTCCGAATCGTGCAATACGTTGCCGTGATGCAAGTCGCCGTGCAGCAGGCGGCGGTACCGCTGCGATGAACACAAGTCCAGGTAC
>Ga0207701_10000295_pt1 | contig 51486 bp, 44 predicted proteins | sample KBSSwiSSwithPhiX_FD_184294 | JGI IMG/M metagenome (GOLD analysis project Ga0207701, IMG submission 184294) | Switchgrass rhizosphere bulk soil microbial communities from Kellogg Biological Station, Michigan, USA, with PhiX - S5 (SPAdes) (version 2) | ecosystem: Environmental > Terrestrial >... | reverse complement strand
CGAGGAGGCCGAGGGCGAGGCGGGGCATAAGGAGGGATGGCAGGAAAACCATATCCTTCACCGCCCGGCGAGGTAGCACAAGACAGGACCACGGACGCGCGCTCCGCACCTGGCGCACAGGCCCTGAGGCCCCTCAGAACTCTCCACTCGCGGCGCCGGATTACGACGGAGTTCACCGGCCTAACGAATCACAACGGCCGCCGCCTATGGCAAAACTTGCGACCCCGGACGTCGATCGCCGAAAACGACCTACGCGGACGCGGTGAGGCTGGTCGACCCAAATGTTCGGTTCTCGTCCCGGATGTAGCAAGCGAAGAGTGCGGGGGAGAAGCCAAGCATCATGTGCCAGCCCGGCTACTCAGAGAGGACTTTGTGAATTAGCGCAATCGCGATCGATCCCTCGCCCACGGCCGACGCGACACGCTTGATGTTTCCAGCACGAACGTCGCCGACCGCAAAGATCCCGGGCCGACTCGTCTCGAGCAGATACGGCGCGCGAGCCAGCGGCCAGTGGGCCTCAGCGAGATCGTCAGGCGTTAGGTCCTGGCCGGTCTTGATGAAGCCGTGCGCGTCGAGCGCGATGCAGCCCTTCAGCCACGCCGTACATGGTACGGCGCCGGCCATCATGAATACGTGTCTCACGTCGTGCTGCTCGGTCGAGCCGTCGCGGTTGTCGCGCCAGCGCACGCGCTCGAGATGGTTGCCTCCTTCGAGCGCGGCGATCTCGGTGTGTGTCCGCAGCTCGATCGCGGGGTGGCCTTCGATTCGACGAATGAGATATCGCGACATGCTCTCGGCCAGGCCGCTGGACCGGACGATCATGTGGACGCGCGCGGCCGAGTCTGCGAGGAACACCGCGGCCTGGCCAGCCGCATTGCCGCCGCCAACTACGATCACCTCCTCGCCGCGGCACAGCTGCGCTTCCATGAACGTGGCGCCGTAGTAAACACCGGCACCCTCGAACTGCGCGAGATTCGGCAGCGGTAGGCGGCGGTACGATGCGCCAGAGGCGATGATGACGGTGCGCGCGGGGATCCGTTGGCGTCCATCGATCTCGACCGCGATCGGCAGCGCGGTGCAGGCGAGTCCTGATGCGGGTTTGCCGATCATCACTTGCGCCCCGAACTTCTCCGCCTGCGTGAACGCCCGAGCGGCGAGATCACTACCGGAAATCCCAATTGGGAAGCCGATGTAGTTCTCGATCCGCGAGCTGGACCCGGCCTGTCCGCCGGCCGCCGCTCCCTCCACGACGAGCACATCGAGCCCCTCGGAGGCTGCATACACCGCGGCCGACAAGCCTGATGGACCCCCACCGATGACGACGACATCGCGTGCCTTGGTCTGATCGATCGCGTCGTTGAAGCCGAGGCAGTCGGCGATCTGGCCGTTGGTCGGGTTGCGCAGGACAACAGTACCGCGACAGATGAGCACCGGGATGTCGTCGACGCTGACGTTGAAGCGGTCCAGCAGGGCCTGCACGTCGTCGTCGACATCGAGGTCGACGTAGGCATACGGGTGGCCGTTACGCGTCAGGAATTCCTTGATGCGCAACGTGCCCGCGCAGTGCGTGGAGCCGACGAGCACGACATCTCCGTAGCCGCGCGCGATGAGCTCGAGCCGGCGCAGTATGAACGCACGCATCAAGATCTCGCTCAGCTCGCTGTCAGTCTGAATGATCGACAGCAACGTCTCGCGATCGAGCTCGATGACTTCGCCCGGCTCTGCCGCGCGAATTCGAACGACGACGGGCCGACCGGTGAGCATGGCTCCCTCACCCGAGAACATCCCCGGGCCGAACGTGACGACGAGTTGTTCGATGCCATCCGTCGTTCGAATGATCTCGATCGTCCCCGCAGTGACGAGGAACATGCGCGTGGACGGCTCGCCTGGCTCGATCAGGACTTCACCGCGCTCGACTGGTCGTCGTCGGCCTCGCGCTGCGACGCGTGCGATCTGCGCCGACGTCAACGTCGGCCAAACGTGTTCGGCACGCGATGACGTCAGGAGTGGAAGGGCATGAGTTTCGGTCGTCACGGATTCCTCCAGTCGGCAAGCTGCTGACTTGTGAACCGAGACGCGGTCGAGTCCGCGCGTCTATTCGCGAAAAGAACTGCTTCAGAATCCTATCACGACTGCGCTCGGCCCGACGGTCGCCATTAGGCCAAGTGGTACATCGACGAAAGGCATATGCGGTTTTCGGGCCCATTGCAGGATCCAGTCGAGGGTTGATTTTCGCCGCCAACACGGCCTTCTGCTCGTCGTAGTTGGCGATATAGCTGCCCAGCGCGTCGTCGACGGCCCGGCACTGCTCGCGCATGAAGACAGCGACGTCACCGTGCTTGTTGCCGGCGCCGGGGATCTCGATCTGACCGAGTGAGCCTGTTGGCGCGGTCGCATAGTCGTTAGGCACCGCGTCGGGCAGGACCAGCATCCGGCGCGTGCACCGGACCACCCTGTATGGTCCTGCATTCCGCCGCGACCTCGATCGCGGGTCGAATTTCGTGGGTAGACGCGCGGGGTCGTTGATCGCGGCGAAGATGCGCCGATACTCCTCGACGCCGTGCCGCGGGCGATGCGGCCGCGCGCGGCGATTCCCGGTTCGCTGCGCCCACTCCTCCTTCAGCGACGTCCGCCACTGGGCCGGCGGTCGCGCGGCATCGGCCGGGATGTGGTGCTCCTCGCGCAGCCACGCCGCGACGCTGCATATGCCGTCGACGATCCCCAGACCGCTACCCAAGGGCTTCAGTGTCGAGCAGCACTTCGATGCCGCCGGCCAGATGCTCGGCAGGCTCGCGAATGACCGACTGATCGCCGCCACCGCGTGAGCGAGCGGCTAGGCAGTCAGGGTCAATCGAAGCGCGCTGATGGATCTAGACCGTCGTTCGCCATGTCGCGCACGAACAACTCGGTCCGAGCGCGCTCGCGAATGTCAGGGCGCAAATGGTCGCGCAGATCCTGCGCGCGGGCGCGCAGTCCTTCACGGCCGAACCGCCCGGAACGGATGTCTCGCGTCAGGCGATCCAGGGCGATTCCGGGCACGTGGAGGACGAGGAGGCGCCAATACGCGGGTTCCAGGTCCAAGACGGCGGGGACTCGGGTGAACGGTGAGGGCAACCCGCCTAACGTCCGCCGTCGTCGAGCCAGCCCATCCGGGACCGCCATGCCAGGTTCGTCACATCGGCGACGATGCGGCCTTGAGCGTCATGGGGCGACTCCCTCGCGCCGCTCGACGCATCGGCCGGCTCTGTGCCATCGTACGGAATCGCATCGGGAACGAGCGCGCGGTCGGGACCGATCGGGGGGGTGCCTCGGAGCACGAGGCGGCCGCTGCCGCCGGTGCGCTCGAGCACGAACTCCGACCACCCGAGGGCCTCGGCACGCCGCTGATTCGAGGCGAGGCGCTCGAGCACCGACTGGTGCGCCGCCGAGCTGTTGCCTGGCGCGGTGGCAGCGGCGCGTATTAACCAGTCGTATAATGAAACCTATTGCGTGTCATCCAAGTGGTCAATGAGGCGCGATGCGCCAGGCGTGCCTGCCGTGCCCGATTTCGAGGGGCTATCGCCTGCCGCCCGGCGAGCTTCTATCGGAGCCCGGTCGGCATGCGGTGTGCTCTCTGAGCGCGTGACCGGCAGCGGGTCGGGAAGCGCTCAAAACGCACGGCGGTTCCCGGTGCACACGGCATCCGATGTTACAGGTCATGCCCCGCGACCGCTTGCACAGCCCCGCGACACGCGACCAATGACAAGACGTCCGCTCAGGCAACAACGACGTGTCTCCGTCCTCACGGTGTTGAGCCGACCTGAATGCGAGGCGCTGCTGGCGCGGAACATGGTGGGTCGCATTGCGTTTGCGGACCGGGCGCATGTCGACATCGTCCCGATCAGCTACGTGTTCACGGAGGGATGGCTGTACGCCCGCGCGGATGGGCCCACGCGCACGGCGATTCGTCGCAATCGCTGGGTGGCCGTGGAGGTCGCCGAAGTGCGCGACGTTCGTCGCTGGCAGAGTGTCGTCGTCCGAGGCGCGTGTTACCCGGTTCGCGGCACCGGGTCGCCCAGAGGTGACGCTGCGGCGGCGCGTGGCGTTGACTTGCTCTACGCCAAGGTGCCGTCGATCGCGCCGGCCGGAATTGACATGGCAGCTGCCGCGATCATCTATCGCATTCACGCCGACCGGGTCACAGGACTGAAGGCCGCTCCGAGTCGTTCGTCCCGGACTCTTCTCGCACGATCGTTCGATGAAGGCACCAGTGCCGACGGCGTGCAACGTGCGTGACGAGCCCAGCGGGGACCCCACGTGACCAACGCCACCGAGACCGACGCTGTCAACGCCACGCCTGCCGGCGGATCGACGACCACACCTACATGACCAACGTTGCCGGCGAGGCTCTGCTCGCGAAGGCCGTGGAGGTGCTTTCCGCAGCCCCGTTAGGCGCGTCACCACCAACGAGATGATGGGACTGCACGGTACTCGGCGGTCCGACGAGGGTCGTGGGCGTGGCGTTGCGTCGAAGTTGGGTTGCGGTTGGCGCGGCGGAGAGCGGGGCGAGGCTCCGCGAGCTCGTTGGTTTCTCGCTTCGTTTCGGGCTACGCTTCCGGTTCAGCCGATATGAGGCGCGTATGTCACCAGCCGGCGAAGTGAAGAACGACGGCGAGGGAAAGCTCGACGCCGAGCGAAAGCTCGACGAAGCCGTGAACCGCGCGGCGGTAATCTCCTCCGACGCCGCGGCCGTCCACGAGGCCTTCGGCGCCTTCGTGCGCGGATTCGATCTCCTACGGGAGCTGAAGGATCCGCGAGCGCATCTGCAGATCATCGCGACGGTCCTCCACGCTGTCCGTGACCGTTCGCTCCAGCTCCAAGAGGAACTCGACAACCGGTCGAAGCCCGGCAGCAACGTCGATCAGGTCTAGCTGGCGGTCTCCGTTGCGGTGTCCGTTGATGCCGGAAGCGGGCGATTGTGAGGCAGAGCGGACTGCGGCGGATCGCGACGTCTTCCCTATGAAGCCCGTCTGCCATAGTGCCTAACGTCACCACCGTACTCGGTGACCGATCGCTCGAACCGATCGGTCACCGGGCGGCAGCGGGCCGCGTGGTACGTCCTACGTTATGTTATCGGTTCGCCCGATCTCCACGCGTCCGGTGGGTCGATCAGCGCTGTACGCGCGTCCGCCGAGCCGCGTCAACTCGGAGCGCAGGCGGGCCGCGGACACATCGTCAGCATCTACGGCCACGAGCACGCCACCGCGTTCGATCGTGGATCCCAGATACTCCGCCTCCTCCTTCGAGTACCCGGCTTTCGCGAAGGCGCCCGCGAGTGCGCCCGAGGTCCCACCTACGATTGCTCCGGCGGCCACTGCGCCACCGGTGGCACCCAAGGCGGAGGCGAGGACGCCCGCTGTAATGAACGGCCCCACGCCCGGAATGGCGAGCGCGGCCAGACCGAAGAGCGTTCCCACACCTGCACCCGCTAGGGCGCCTTTCCCGATCCGCTCGCCAGCCTTGTCATCGCCCGAGCCGCCCTTGACCTCGACGTCATCGGGACGCCGCGAGACGATCGATATCTCCTTTTCGGAGATAGCGCCCCGTCGAAGCTCTGCGATCGCGCGCTCGGCCTGCGTACGATCGTCGAAGACTGCAGTGACACGTGCCATGGGTATATCCTCCACCAGCGTTGGGTACAACTCGCGTCACGATTGTTACTGGGAGCGAAGTGATAGCGGTCGTGTCCGTATCGACTGAGACGGACACGACCGCCACCAACCGCTAGCTCCCGACGCGTGAACAATCAGTACACGAATCGTGCCCGGTGCCGTGTTTGTCTTCCGCCGCGAGGCATCGCGTTAGGCTTTCCCATCCTCCAGCCCGGTTGCGTCGGCGCGGCCTGCCCGAGCTCGGTGCGTTTCTGTGCAAACGCGGGACGTCCTGCCACTAAAGAAAATGATCAGGCAAGAGCATTCTGGCGGACTGGTGTTGCCTAACGCGGTTACGACTTCGCAGGGCCCTGTCAGGGCGTGTGCCGCCCCCCCGGCTTGCCTTACCCGATGCTCGAGGTGCCTCCGGGTTGGCTCACTGGCCTTCGTTGAGCCCACGTCGCGCGGGTGATCGGCGGGCGCGCTCTATCGGCCAGAAGCTGCGCGTAAAAAGTGAGAACCCGAGGCTTGAGCGATACAGGAGTGTCGGTCGGTTCCACGCGAAACGCGGCATAACGATGCGATTCGCCTGAAACGGTGACCCACCACCATAGCACTCCCGGAGTGGCCGGGGACGAGCCCGGCTCGCACGTGAACGTGCGCCCAACGTCGTCGAATTGCACTGCGTTCATTCATCATCCTCGAGTTGACCTTCCTAAAGGTACTCGATGGCCCGGGACTGCGTGGGCCGTCGGTCACTTAACGCGGCGGACCACAGTAGGCGAAACCGTCCCGTTCGGTCGACCCGTTAGGCGGCGTCGCTGATGCGCCGCTGGCGCGTGGCAGCAGACTGAGAGGTCGCACCGATTGCGGTGGCGCCGCCAACCCGTTAGTTTTAATTCCAAGCGATACACGCGCCGCGCGCGTGGACACGTTCCGAACCGACCTGGGGCCTGCCGAATTGCGAGCAGGCCCGTTTTGCGTTCCGTCACGAACACGTCGCGGCGCGACGGCCGTGGCGTTGCTATCACGAACACCGTCTGTGGGTGCGGCACCGCCGCGCTCCGCACGCTGCACACCATCAGGAAACAGAACAATGCGTATCACCGGCACCGTGAAGTGGTTCAACGATCAGAAGGGCTTCGGCTTCATAACGCGTGAGGACGGCGAGAAGGACTGCTTCGTCCACCAGTCGGCCATGCAGGGCGGCGGCTTCAGGTCACTCGTCGAGGGCGACCGCGTCGAGTTCGACGTCGTGCAGGGACAGAAAGGCCCCGCCGCCGAGAACGTGACCAAGTTGGCTGGTTGAGCCAACGCCCGCGCTCGTGCCGAATTTCCAGCTGCAGCAGTGTCACGACGCGAACGCCGTGTTCCAGCGCTCGTCGACGATCGCCGTGCGTTCCGGCACGGCGGCCTTACGCCTAACGCTGTGGGATGAGGGCCAACACCGGCTCGTGCGCTTTCGCGACGTGACGATCACCTGAGGGAGAGCCAATGCCCGAGATTCATCTCAGCGAAACGGATCGCGTCGATTGGGCGCTCAAGGCGTTCAAGAAAATGATGCAGAAGTCGGGGATCCTCGCGACGCTGCGCCGGAAGCGTCACTACACGAAGCCGAGCGAGGCCCGTCAGCTCAAATCGAAAGCCGCACAGCGTGCCCGCCACAAAGCGGCGCGAGCCGGCACACGTCGTGAGGCGCGCGTCACAACGACCGGACGTTCCCGATAGGAGGTCAACGATGAAAGAACCCGGAATCGAACTCGACGGAGTCGTGTCGGAGGTCCTGCCGAGTGCCATGTTTCGCGTCGACCTCGACAACGGGCACCGGATCCTTGCCACGATAGCTGGCAAGATGCGGAGGTTCCGGATTCGCGTTCTCGCCGAGGATCGAGTCACGGTCACGGTCTCGCCGTACGATCTGACGCGAGGGCGGATCACGTTCCGTCACAAAGGATAGAGGAGGCCACTATGACAATCCCCGATTGCGTCACGGCCGATTGGATGGCGACGCTCGCTAACGAACGACTCGTGACCGTGGAGTCGCGCCTCCACTCCCAGTTTGTCACCGAGGACAAGCACGAACGGAAGCGGAGCGGCGACCGCTATGTCCTGCTCCAGGGCCCGGCCGCGCTCGTCAACGCGTGGGTCAGATGGCAGATGGTCAGCAACGAGGCGCGATCTCGCGGCCTGCTCGTCCGCCATCTGAGGTAGCCGTGCCACTCGACTGCCGCTGCCGCTCGCTCGAGACGGCGCTCGATCGCGACACCAAGGATCCCGCGATCGTCGGCGGGCGCCGGCGCTGCGTGAACATCCGATGAGTCCCACACGTGAATCCCCGATGCGGCGAGCAACCGTGTCGACGCGCGAGACGCTGGATCGCCACATCGAGCAGGCCCTCCAGCGGCGGTTCGGCTCGGGCGCTAATCTGCGCCACGCGGTGCGCCAGGTGGTTCTGGAGATGGTCGTGGGAGGGGCGTCGGACGAGGCCATTCGCACCCTTCTGAGGCGCTCGGTGGAAGACCATCCGCAGCGCCATCGGTGGGACCGCGTCTCGATCGTGACCGGGCTGACGGCGTCGTCCGTGCTGACGCGCCAGATGCTTCACTGGGCCGAGCAGCCGAAGCTGCGCCGGCGCGGGGTGCGACGGCGCTCACTCCTGGGACGTGGCGGTGCAGGCGCCGTCGACGACGCAATCGAAAAACGTGAGGTTCCGGTGACTACCGCTTCGCCACGCTCGAAGAATGCCTTCCCATCGCGCGACAGCCGCGCCAACGCCTAACGCTGGAGCTCGGCCCTCCGGCGACCCGCTCAATCTCCGTCGGTCGCGACGATCGGCAAATCCAGAGGGAGCGCCAGCAGGAATGTGCTTCCGCGGCCCGGTGTGCTCTCGACCGTGATGTCGCCGCCGAGGAGCCGCGCGAGACGCCTTGACAAGTGCAGGCCGAGCCCGGTGCCACCCACGCGCCGCGCGGCCTTCTGCTGCACCTGCCAGAACGCGTCGAAGATCCGCTCGAGGTTCTCGGCGGCGATACCAATGCCAGTGTCGCCCACCTCGAAGATCACGGTATCCCCGTTCCGGCAAACCGCGAACGTGATCGCTCCCCGATCCGTGAACTTCACGGCATTGGCAAGGAGGTTCACGAGGATCTGCCGTACCTTCACGGGATCACTATGCAGTGCGAGCCCACGGCTGGGGGGCTGGACGGCGCACGTTAGGCCCTTGGCCGCGACGAGCGGCACGACGAGCTCCGAGGCGGCATGCATGAGCGCGCCCACGTCGATCGACTCGCGCTGTGCCACCTCGCGGCCGGACTCGATGCGCGCCAGGCTCAACACCTCATCGATGAGCGTGAGCAGGTGCTTCGCGCTCGCCTTGATTCGCGTGAGCTGCGAGTGCTGCATCTCGGAGACCGGACCCGTAATCCCGTCGGCGAGGAGCTCCTCGTATCCGATGATCGCGGTGAGAGGCGTGCGGAGCTCGTGGCTCATCATCGCCAGGAACGTCGACTTCGCGTCGTTCGCGGCCTCGGCCTGCTCACGCAGATCCTGCTCGCGAAGCGAACCAAGCAACAGACTCTCGTTGACCTGCCGAAGATCCTCGACCAACTGACTCACGCGATGCCGGTCTTCGACCTCGCTCGTGATGTCCGCCACCTGCAGCACGAAGTCGTTCCGGCTTTGGCCGGGAATGGGCAAGAGCGTGATCCGCCAGCAGCGAGTGGTGTCTCGCTCTCCGGCCCACTCGACCTCGATCTCGCTCCGCGACGCACTGGTCCGCTCGGCATCGCAGAGTAGCGCGGTGACGCGGGTTGCAACGGAAGGCGGCAGCGCTACTTCGACTCCACGTTCGACCACGTCCGAGCCTACCGGCGCTCCGTCGCTGCCACGCAAACGGCGGAAGGCAGGGTTCGCGTAGCGGATCAGGCCCGTCTCCCCGTCAATGATCGCGAGACCAAGAACCGACTGCTCCGCAAACTCGCGAAGACCGGCAGCGATCGGCGATGGATCCTTCGCGGTAGCCAGACCTTTGATCGGCATGGATTCGTACGCCGGAGGCGTGCCGATCTCGCGGTCGCCGCGTGGCGCGTCGCCGCGCGGCGCGTCGTCAGGAAGACGCTGGGTCGCGGCGGTGCGGCCGGCGCGCTCGGCGTCACGCTCCGCAGTCCACGCTTTCGCTTCCTCGGCATGCGTCAACGCTCCTCCCGCTCTCGACGTTTCGCAGCCTGTCGCCGCAGCCTCTGCTGTTGCTCCGACCGATCCGCTGTTTCCGTTCTCTCACTCCCCGCGCGCACCGGCCTATCGCACGGACCGTGGTGTCGCGTGGTATAGAGTAGTCTGATCGCGCTCGACCGCCCGGACGTAGCCGACAGTCATCAGGCGGTCAATCATATGCCGGATTCGTTCCACGGGGATTCCCGACTCGCTCGAGACGTCCGCGGGCGAGGTTTCTCCCAGCCTCAGCATCACGTCCAGTACGATGGCCTCGGTGGACGTCAGCTCCGCCTGGGCCAGTTCGCTCGACCAAATCCGCCGCTCCGGCACGCCGGTGGTGATACCGCGGTAGTCGGTCATTGCCTCGCGTATTTCCAGGCCGCGCGAGGTCACGCGGTAGCTGCGCAACTCACGGCTGTGATCGCTCCCGCGCATTTTTACGACCGCCAGCACGCTTCGGAGCTCGCCGTCGAGCTCCACGTAGCGCATGGCGATGATGTCGTCAGTGAGGAACGAGATGTTATACGGCGAGAAACGCAGGTAGTCGCTGCTCTCCGTGACTTCTACGGTCGAAAGAACGGTGACGCCGAGCCCCGTGAGCGACACGATCAGCCGGTAGAACGACTCGCGGAAGTCCTGCCGGAAGTTGGCGGCCAGCGCCGCTTCGAAGCCACTGATGGAGTCGATCACCACCCGCGTTGCGCCGTACCGCTGAACGCGGTCTGCGATCGCGTCCAGCGTCTCGTCCACCGAGAGATCGAGCGGCCGGAGGTACAGCATTTCCACGGTACCGTTCGCGATCATCTCGTCCAGCTCGAATCCCAGCTGCCTCGCGCGCGCGACGTACATCTCGGGATGCTCCTCGAAGACGGCGATGACTGTCGATTCACCGCGTCGCGCGCCGTCGGCGATGAACTGTGTGGCGAGGACTGTCTTTCCCGATCCGGTCGGCCCCATCACCATCAGCGAGTCGCCCTCTGGAATGCCACCGCCCATCATTGCGTCCAATCCGGCGATGCCCGTCGAGAGCCGACGCCGCGGGCGGCTCGTCGTCGGCCTCTGGCGTACGCGCTTCGGCAGCCGTGGGTAGACGTGAACGCCAGCCTCACCGATCACCATGGTATGGAGGCCCGGCGCCGAGGCCTGGCCCCTCACCTTGGTCACGCGAAGCTTACGCACCGTCGAGTTCCGCTCCACCTCGTTTGCGAGCCAGAGCACACCGTCGGCGACGGTGAAGACCGGGTCACTCGACTCACCGGCTCCGAATTCACCAATCAAGAACGAGGTGGCCTCCCAGCTCGTGAGCCGGAGTGCGAGCCGCTGCACGAAGTGTTGGAGCTCCACCTCGTTGTTGGTCCGCGGTGGATCGGCTGCGCGCACAACGGTGCGGAAGGAGTCCACGACGACGATCGCGGGATGCACGCGCTCGATGTCGGCGGACACGCGGTCCAGGAGCACGTCGAGGCTCTTGTTCAGCACCTCCTCGCTGAGGTTGAGGAAGTGCACGTCACGGCCCACCCGGGCGGGATCGAAGAAGGTGAACTGCTGTTGGTAGCGCAGCATCTTGACCGCCGGCTCGCCGAGCACGGTGAAGAAGAGCCCGGGGCGGTCGGGCGTGGCGTTGGCGAAGAGGATCTGCTGCGCCAACGTCGTCTTGCCAGTGCCCGGCGCCCCGGCGATCACGTTGAAGGAGTACTCCGGGAGCCCTCCGCCGAGCACGTCATCGAGCCCTCGGACCCCCGTCGCCAGCTTCCGGATCACGACCCGCTGTCGGTCACTCATGCTCGGTCATCCTCGTGTCCTCGGGGCGGGCGTCCGCTTCCATGTCGTTAGGCATATCATGCGGCCACGCCTCTTGCAAGAGACGCCGTACCAGGTCGTCGCCGATGAGACGGGTGAGCAGGGCGATCATCGCGGCGAGCAGCGCCTGCAACGCGTCGTGGAGCTCTGCCACGCGGTACGTTTGAGCGTTCGTAGCGAGCTCGGTCAGTCGCGCCTCACTCCGCGGCTCGATGCGCACGTGTGAGAGCGCTGGATGATCTTTGCGCGCCGTCGCCAGCGCACGCGAGAGCACGGCATGGAAGCCGTCGGGCCCGAACCAGCGCAAGAGGTGTTCTTGCAGCCGCCCCAGCACACGTTCGGCTGCGGCGATCTGCGCCTCCTGCGTGTACGACGCGGTCGCCTCGCTGGCCAGCAAGCGGCGCGCGGTCTCGTCGTACGAGGACGGCGTCGTCACATGCGTGATACGAGGCTGTGGATTCGCGCCACCGATGGGCACGGGCGTCTTTTCAAAGGCCGGCGTGTCTGGTGAGACGATGGCGGTCCGCGTGCGACGCGGCGCCGGCGTAACGGTACCGTTGCTGGAACAACTCGGCAAGGCGAGGCGGTCGCCGCCGCGGCCCGACCGTCGAGACCACGACCCATTCCGCGGAGATCGGTGCGGATAGAACCGTCTGCCGATTCTCGGTATCTCCGCCCACGCGCGTTAGGTTTCGCGTGTAGGAGCCGCTTGTACGAGCAGCTCGCTGGTCATCTCCGACGAATCGAGACCGTGCACCGCAGCGGTGACTTTGGAGGTATCGTGACTGAAACGGTTCTTGCCCCGCGCGAGGCGCTCGTGCGCCGGGGGCTCTGGCTCAACTACGCCACGATCGCCTACAACTCCCTCGAGGCCGTGGTGTCCCTCATTGCCGGTATCGTCGCGGGCAGTGTCTCGCTGGTCGGCTTCGGCATCGACAGCGTGATCGAAGTGACGGCCAGCGTGGCCGCGCAGTGGAGGCTGCGGGCGGACCTCGACCATGCGAGCCGCGAGCGCGTCGAGCGGGTGACGCTGCGGGTCATCGGCTGGTCGTTCGTCGCGCTCGCCGGATACGTCGCCGTCGATGGCCTAACGTCACTATGGTTCCGCGAGCGACCCGAGCGCTCGGTGGCTGGGACCGTGATCCTCGTGCTCTCGGTCGTGGTCATGCCGGCGCTCGCACGTGCCAAGCGGCGGGTTGCGCGCGCACTCGAGAGTGCCGCACTCGAGGCGGACGCGACGCAGACCTCATTGTGCGCCTATTTGTCGGCAATTGCGCTTGCCGGCGTGGCGCTGAACGCGCTGATGGGTTGGTGGTGGTGTGACCCGGCCGCGGCGCTGGTCATGGTGCCGATCATCGCGAGGGAAGGCGTCGAAGATATCCGCGGCGAAGCGCATTGTGCCGACTGTTCGTGAGCAGGCAGCTGCTGACTCCCGTTAGGCGCGATCTCGGACAGAGCGCAAGCACGCACCGCATGCATCGGAGCACCTGGTCTGTCCGGCGCTCGAGCGCCGTAGCGCGCGAAACCCGCCTGGAGTAAGTCTATGTATGCCCGAATCACGGGACGGATCGTGGGAGGCGACGCGCCGAGAACTGGCCCAGCAGGCGTATGGTGTGCTGTCGATCGACGCGATCGCGCTCGTCCTCGGTGGCCTGGCCGCGCGCCACCTGGGCAGCGAGATGTGGCTGGCCGGCCTCGGTCTCGCCGCCTACGTCACCCTGTGCTTCGCGCTGCTGATCGTCGGTAATCTCGCGATCGAGTGCCTGGTCGGATGGTGGCTCGGGTGGGTCGCGCAGCGCCGGTCCTGCAGGCCGCGCCGTCGGTACTACTGGCTGCGCCGCCGACTCTAGGTTGCGGCCACATCGCCGACGAACCGCGCGCCGGCCGCCACGCACCGGCCCACCAGTAGCGACCCAGGTCGACCCCACCGACACCCGCTACCACAGCCGACTGCCATCGCGACGACCGAAACGATGAATGATGACGTATCCCGTGAAGGGATACGCCATCTTCGTTTCATGCCTCGGCGGGAGGTCAAGGCGTGAACGGCTTCTCCGCGAGCGGCACGAGACGCTCCCATGCGATGAGCGGCGCATGCTCGGCCGCGACCATGAGCGGCTTCAGTCCCGCGCGCGTGACCGCAGCGGACACTTCATCGAGGTACTGCGTGGGCTCGCTGACGCTCTGAATGAAGTCGCTCGCCCAGAGGAATCGGTCCGGCCGAACGAACGCAATGAGCGCCACCTCGCTCGCCGCGCCGTCGATCGGGAACAGGGTGACCGCACCGTCGGCCAGCGTCAGCGAATCATCCACCGCGCGGAAGCGTAAGCTTGTCGTCGCCCGCCGACGCTCCAGCAGGTCCGGCGACAGAGTCCAGCGTCTATTCACGACTTCAGAGAGGAACGACTGAGCCGCGCGATGGGACGCGATGGTAGCGCCGCGCGCGACCCACGCCCGTACCCCCGCAACGTGCGGCCACGCGAGATCCGTGACCACAACAACGACGGGATGTCTGCCCGGAAAGAGCGTGGCGATCCAGGCCGAGTCCTCCTTCACGCGGTCATCTCCCTGCGTCGCGTCGAACACGAACACGGTGTCGCGCTGCAGCGTCACGGCTTCCGTATACCCGCGATTGCGAAGGAGGAAGGTGGACGAGCTCACGCGCACGGTGTCGGGGCGGGTGGGCCGGAGGAACACCGGAAGAGGGAAGGCCATCGACGCGTCACGCGCCGGTAGCCTGAGAGACGGAGCGCTGTCGCGCGGTGCGAACCGCGTCTTGCCGAACGTGCGCGCGATCGTCGTTAGGCCGTCTTCGACGCGAAAGCTCCCGCCTGGCAGATGCGCCGAGCCGACGCGCTGCCACGTCGAGTAGACGTATTCGACGTGCCGCTGTCCCCATAGGTAGTGCGGCTCGACCCGGTCGAGCTTTGTTGGATAGCCTGACTTCGGGTCGAGAAAGAGACGCTCGGGTCCGAGCGCGCCGCGTCGGGTGAGCACGACGCGAGGATAGTCGCGATAGGAGCATTGCCCCTCGACGCGAACGTCGGTCGCGGCGAGCCAGTCATCGAGCATCGCCCATACGTTCAGCGGACGCGACTCGTACATCGCACTGTGGGTCTCCTCGCTGGGCTTGAGCGCGGTGTCGGCAACAAGGTAGGATGCGCGCGCATCGCCGATCGACTCGAATCCGTATTCGTAGCCGCCGATGGTGGTGCGCTGCCTGACGCGCTCGACCCCGGTCGCGGGATCGAACCAGTGGTCGAGGGCCGCGACCTCCGCGAGTGCGGGCGGGTACGTCCGGTCCGACTCGAACTGATGCGACTTGAGGTCGAACGCGGTGGTGATCAGCACGGTGGCGCTCGTGCGCGGCAATCCGGTGCGTTCGGCGGCTTTTCGGAGGAGCGCTGCAGCGTCGGCGCCAGGCGCGCTTCGGCACCCGGGCTCAGCGAGCATCGCGGCGATCGCCGTCATCAACATGATGGTTGTCATGACGCACACGGTGCACGAGCATGCGTCGGGCGACAACGCACGGAGTCGCGAGCGGCGGGGTTTTTGTCGCGAGCGGTCGAGGCCCCCGGCGAACCTGGGTGGTGAGTGGCGGCGCGGTCGCTTGCGCGATTTCGTAGCGACGAACGATCATGTCGTCTGATGTCCACTTCGACCGACGCCGCCGCCGGCGCGCAGATCGCGCCCTGGAAGATCGTGGCCCTCTGGACCGTGCCCGCGATCCTGTCCACGACCGAGACGGTGATTTTCTCCGGCCGCGCGGGGCACCCGATCGCCGTCTGGCGCGCCTTCGTCGGCGAAGCGCCGCAGTGGTATGGGTGGGCGATCCTGATGCCGCCGATCGTCGCCCTCGCGTCTCGCTATCCGCTGCTGCGTCCCGTGCGGGCCGCAGCAATCGGCGTCCATGCCGTAGCGAGCATTGTCGCCGGCCTGGCGCTCGCCATGGCGGATGCGCTCGTGAACGCGTGGGTGCGCCCGTCGCCAGCGTCGTTCGTCAGCGACCTGCGCGACTGGTTCATCGGTGGATTACCTGCCACGACGTTCGTCTACTTCGCCATCGTCGTCGCGACCTATGCGTGGAAGAACACGGCGGAGCTCCGACGTCGCGAGCGCGAGGCACTCGGGCTCGAGGCGCAGCTCCGCGAGGCGCAGCTCGACGCGTTACGCATGCAGCTGCAGCCGCACTTCCTGTTCAACAGTCTGAACGCCATCATGGCCCTTGTCCGGGATCACGACACCGGCCGCGCGATTCACGCCCTCTCGCTCTTGAGCGACGTGCTGCGCGCTACGGTCAACGCGGGTGACGCGAACGAAACGACACTGGCGGCCGAAGTCGACTTCGTGACGCGATATCTGGGCATCGAGCAAGTTCGGTTCAACGAGCGCCTTCGGGTGCGCATCGATGTCGCGGACGATCTTCGCGACGCGAAGGTACCAGTCTTCATCCTGCAGCCGTTCGTGGAGAACTCGCTCAAGCACGGCGTGCTGCAGGGGCGAGGCGCGAACGAGATCACGATCTCGTCGCACGCGGACGAGACAATGCTCACGCTCGAGGTGCGCGATGACGGGCGTGGTCTATCAGGCGAGGGGACGAACGGAGCGGGAGCGGGGGTGGGCATTTCCAACGCCCGGCGACGCCTCGAGCGAATGTATGGCGCGCGGGCTGCGCTCGACGTCACGAACGCCGCGTCGTCCCCGGGTGTGGTCGTTCGCATCCGGATCCCGCTCAACCGCTCAGCGTAGGGACCTGTGATCCGTGCGTTGATCGCCGACGACGAGGAACTCTCGCTCCGAGCGCTGCACCAGATGCTCCGGCGTCACGCGGACGTCGAGGTTGTCGCCGAGTGTCGAGACGGCGACGAGGCGCGTGAGGCGCTGGAGGCACACCGGCCGGACGTCGCATTCCTCGACATCAGGATGCCGCTCGCGTCAGGGCTGGACCTGGCGCTCTCCCGCGACCGCGACGTGCAGACGCTCGTGGTGTTCGTGACGGCGTTCGACCAGTTCGCGCTCCCGGCGTTCGACGCGGACGCGGCGGACTACCTCACGAAGCCGCTCACGGAAGCGCGCTTCGACGCCGCGATCGAGCGCGTTAGGCAACGGGTGCTCGTGCGTCGTGCCGCGGAAGAGGGAACGACGGCACGGGCCGCCGGCTCGCGCCGTCAGTACCTCCACCAGCTGGTGACTCGCGTGGGGCAGTCCGACGTCATCATCCCGATCGACGCGATCGACTACATCGAGGCCGACGACGTGTATGCCGCCGTGATTGCCCATCCGAAACGCTATCTCGTCCGGACGTCGCTGGACGCGCTGGAGCGATCGCTGGACCCGCGCCTGTTCGTGCGCGTTCACCGGTCGTACATCGTGCGGATCGCGCGGGTGTCCGCGGTTCGGCATCGGCCTGGCACCCGGGCGGAGACCGTCATGTCATGCGGGGCGGTGCTCCCCGTGAGTCGTCGCCGCCGGTCGTTGCTGAACGAGATCTTCCCGCCTACCGCGTCGACACAGCGGTCGCGTTAGGTACGGCTCACGGCTTGATGCGCAGCCCGTCGCGATCCATCTCGTCGCGCGCCCAGACCGACGGGAGCGCGCTACCAGTGTCGGCGGGCTGCGCCGCGTAGTCTATCGCCAGCCGAGCGCAGGCGCGACGTGCGTGAGGATGGATTCAATCACGTGCGCATTGTATTCGACGCCGAGCGTGTTAGGCACTGTCAGAAGCAGCGTGTCCGCTTCGGCGATGGCCTCGTCCCGTCGCAACTCTTCCACCAGCACGTCTGGCTCGGCAGCGTAGGTGCGACCAAACACCGCCCGCATGTTGTCGATCACTCCTATCTGATCGCTGCTTTCATCGCGACCGAAGTAGGCGTGGTCGCGATCGTTCATCAACGCGAAGATGGACCGCGACACCGAGACGCGCGGTTCTCGTGTATGCCCCGCATCGGTCCACGCTTGCCGGAAGATGCGGATCTGGCGAGCCTGCTGAACGTGGAAGGGCTCGCCCGACTCGTCCTCCTTGAGAGTGGAGCTTTGCATGTTCATCCCATGCTTCGCGGCCCACTTGGCGGTCGCATTGGACGCCGAGCCCCACCAGATACGGTCGCGCAGTCCTTCCGAGTGCGGCTCGAGCCGAAGCAGCCCGGGTGGGTTCGGGAACATTGGCCTCGGGTTGGGCTTGGCGAATCCTTCTCCTTTCAACAGCTGGAGAAAGACCTCGGCATGACGACGGCCCATGTCCGCGTCGCTGCCGCCTTCTGGCGGCGCATAGCCGAAGTGACGCCAGCCCTCGATCACCTGCTCTGGCGAGCCGCGGCTGATCCCGAGCTGGAGCCGGCCGTTGCTGATTAGATCGGCTGCGCCCGCGTCCTCGACCATGTAGAACGGATTCTCGTACCGCATGTCGATCACGGCCGTTCCGATCTCGATGCGGCTTGTCTTGACCCCGACGGCCGCGAGAAGTGGGAAGGGGGACGCGAGCTGCTGGGCAAAGTGATGGACGCGGAAGTATGCGCCGTCCGCGCCGAGCGCCTCTGCCGCTACCGCCAGCTCGATTGACTGCTGGAGCACATCGCGCGCGGACCTCGCGGCTGATTGGCGTGATGCGGTCCAATGACCAAAGGACAGGAATCCGATCTTCTTCATGGAACGAAGTGTACTGGAGCGGGCAAGGCGGTCGCCGATGGGGACGAATGCGATCCAGCCAAATAATCCCCGCGCAGCTCTTTCGTAATCGTTAGGTGACGGCTAATTTGGCCCGCCCCCAATTCTCCCCTGCTTCCCACGAACAAGAATGACGCGTCGATCCCTTCGCCAGCTCGCTGCGGCGGTGCTCCTCGTTCTGCCCGGATCCGTTGCGATCGCGCAGAACGGACGATTCGATCTCGAGAAGACGAAAACGGTGCTGACCGGCGTGATCGAGAAGACCCTCGCCGACAATGGCATTCCGTCGATGTCGATCGCACTGGTTCGCGGCGACTCGATCGTCTGGAAGGCGGCGTTCGGCTATACCAACCTGCGCAGCCGCACGCCCGCGACGACTGAGACGCTCTACAGCACCGGGTCCTCGTTCAAGTCGGTCACCGCAAGCGCGGTGATGCAGCTTGCCGAGCAGGGCAAGCTCCGACTGGACGATCCGATCAACCGCTACCTGGGTGACAGCCAAGTGCAGGACCGGCTTCAGAGCGAGAAGCCGGTGACCTTCACGCACATCCTGTCACACTGGTCCGGGCTCAGGAACGGCGCGGAGACGCAGCCGATCTGGAGTCGGAAGCTGCCGAAGACTCTCGAGGCGATGACGTCCAGCCTCTACTCGATTCGGGCGCCCGAAACCAAGTGGGAGTACAACAACTTCGCGTACGGGACGGCCGGCCTGCTCGTGCAGAAGATCTCGGGGCAGGAGTACGAGCAGTACATGGTCGAACACGTTCTCAAGCCGCTCGGTGTGACGACGGCGCATCCAGTCTATCCGTCACCCGAGATGGTCGAGAGGATGGCGCTTCCGTACGCGGCTGGGGGCTCACTGGGCAAGCCAGAGCCGGTGGCCCAGGTTCACTTTGACGTCTATCCGGCGGGCGACATCTATCTCACTGCCGAGGACATGGCCCGCTACCTCGCTGCGCAACTCAACGGCGGCGTCTTCCACGGCAACCGGATCCTGTCGGAGGAGTCGGTGCGCGAGATGCACAAGCCGCGCTTTGGAGGCGACTACGGGTTCGGATTCTGGATGGTTCATGACAGCGCCACGGGCCACACCCTGATCCATCATGGCGGCGCTATCGCTGGCCAGCGCGCGTTCCTGATCGGCGACCTCGACGCGCATGTTGGCGTGTACTACATGACCAATTCCGACTACCTGCCCGATGCGACCCCGCCAGCGCAATCGGAGGTCGTGTACGCAGCCCTCAAGCTGTTGCGTGGAGAGGATTACGTTCCGCGGCCGCAACGGAAGGGCATTGCAGTGGACGACAAGGTGCTCGACAGCTACGTCGGCAGCTACGACCTCGGTCAGGCAACTTTCGTCATCAGCCGCGTCGGTCGCGCCCTCGCGATTCAGCAGAACGGCGTGGGGGGAAAAAATGAGCTGCTCGCGGAAACCCCGGTTCGGTTCGTCCAGCGAGGCAGCAACATCACGATCACCTTCCAGGGGGACAGCGGCAGCATCGACCGACTGGTTCTGCAGGCCGGGGGGCAGCAGCTGACAGCGACCCGCCGCAAATAGGAAGCGAGTAGCATGTCGGGCGCAACCTAACGAGACGACGCGAGCTGAAAGACCATTCGGCTGGTGCGCTGCGCCGGACAGATCGCCTGGATCTCGCCAGTGACGGCGCCTGTCAACCGAACGCCATCGCTCGGCACCGTGGATGTCACATGGACACCGTCCTGCAAAGGCGGTCGAAACGTGACGGTCATCTCCGGTCCCGAGTTCTCGATCTCGAGCTCTACCCTGTCAGAAGAGATCCGCAGCGCGAGACTGACCTCTGCGCCAGCGACCCGGATGTGACGCACGCGAATGGAATCCCAGTCCCGTGCGATGCGCGGGGTGAAACGAAGCCGCCGTGTCGACGCCTCGACCTTGAGGCCCAACAACCCGCGCACCCCGCTCGAGATGAACGAGGCCGACGACCACGTCTGATCCGGCACCGATTCACGCTCAGGGACGAACTCGTCGCCGTTGAGTACTTCGTGCATGTGGCCTGGTGAGTCGAGGCCGAACCAGGCGACGAGATCGCGCCAGAGCGCTGTCGCCGTGTCCGGCCGGCCGGCCTCATAGAAAGCGGTGATGGCGTCGGCTGTACCGAGGGCCCAGACGCTCCCTCGCGCGTAGGCATCCGGTTCGTAGAGCGGTGAGTCGTTAGGCGTGCTCCGAATCCCCCACAACGTGCGGTAACGCGGCGAAGCGAGCGCGTCGAGCAGGGCGCGCTGTTCCGAGTGAGCGAGCAGTCCGTGGTGCAACAACGCGATGAGGCTGCCCGTGAGGCCCTCGACGGGCGCGCCGGAACGGAGATGTCCACTCACCCACTGCTGCTTCGACGCGTCATAGTAGGCCGGCCGGATCGCATCTCGCGCGACACGGCTTCGGCGCGTCGCGTCGGACGCCTGTGCATCGTGCCCCGTTAGGCGCGCGAGCGTGGCAAAGGACTGGGACGCCGTCACCCAGGCGAGCGACAGCGACAGCTCGTCACGCTGCGGATCCTGCTCGTCTCGCCCCTGCTGACCGGCAGGGATTTCAGGCAACGTGTGACCCGGCGGGACTGTCGAGCGACAATACTCGTACGCGGCGCGGATGGATGCCCAGTGCCGCTTCGCGAGGTCAACATCTCCCGTGGTCTCGACATAATCGCGCATCATGTCGAGAAAATCGAACGTCACGTCCACGTGGACGAACATGTACGGATACGCATGCTGCCAGTCGAGAAATCCGGCGCTCTGCGACAGCTCGTGCCAGATGGCACCAGTGCGCTTGTTCTGATAGCGCATGATGAACGAGAGCTCGTCGCGCGCTCGGGCGTAGGCACCCTCGCGGAGCAGCGCGTCGACAGCCACAAGCCCGTCACCGGCAAAGAACCATGCGTACTGCGGCCGCCGCGCGCCTCGCGATGGGCCGTAGCCCGCGACGAGCCCACAACCGACCTGGGGGTTACAGACCCACGCCTGTTCGAGCGTTACCTGGGCCCACTTCAGCGCGCGATTCACGGCAGTATCGGGCGTTTCGATATCGATAACTTCCAGCCCGGCGTAGCGACCTCGCGCGCGTGCCTCCTGGTCCCGCGCCTGCGCGGCGAGACTCGCCGCGATCGCGAGTGGCGTCTCGTCAGGCGTGCTCGTACCGGCAAACGCGATCATCGCGTCGTCACGCGCTCCCGGCGAAACACGGACGGTAAAGTTGATACTCCGCTCGAATTCTGCATCACGCCGGTTGTTCTCGATCTGCTCGTGGGCGACGATCTGCTGCGATGCCACTGCGCCTCGTAGTCGCCGCGAGGGCTCATCGAGCGTGTACGCCGAGTGTGTCGAGTCCCAGTGGATCTCCTGTCCGCCAATGGCCCCTGGCCACATGAGGTTGAGCGACGGCGTGAAGTGCACCGTAATGAGAACCAGTCGACTCGATTCAACGGCATAGCTGATCGTCGCCGCGGGCAGATCGACTGGTGTGAAGATGCGTTCGCGTAGTGTGATGCCGGGCGCGGCGTACAGCCGGGTGGCTCCCGTAGGCGTTTGCTCGATCGTCCGCAGCGCCACGCGTCCGTCGATGTCACTCGTGTCTCCCTCGAGTCGAAAGCTGACCCAATACGCGCGAACGAGCTGCAACGGATACGTCCAGATCTCGAGCCCGGGTGTGTTATAGCCGCCGACGAAGCTCCGCTTACCTGGAACGATCACGAAGCGGCCCGCTCTGGTCTCGGCTGCGCGCCATCGGAGATCGGCCAGCGGGGCGGTCGTCTGCGCGAATCCTCGGCACAGTGGCGCGAGGAGTCCAACGGTGATGAGCGCGCGGCGCAAAGGGCGCATGGACGACCCTCCAACGAATTATTCCGCGCGTCGCTCGGTGTGGAGACGCGCGGGCGTCACGCCGGCCAGATCCTGTACCTCGCGAATCAGGTGCGGCTGATCGGCGTAACCATGCCGAAACGCGAGCGCGGCCCACGCGGGATGCGGCGCGGCGTCGGCGGAGCGGAGTAGCGCGTGGAAGCGCTGAATGCGCGCGAAGTGGCGCGGCGACATGCCCGTCTCGTTCATCACGAGACGTCGCAGGTGTCGGTCGCTCACGCCGAACCGCGCGGCCAGTTCTGCGACCCTGGGCTGGCCGCTGCTGTACCTCAGGGATTCCATGCCGGCCATGATGAGTGTCGGGACGCGCATCCGCGCGTCGCGGTCGCGGCGTGCGCGCAGGAAGTCCACGAACACGCGGAGCGCGTCGCCCGACGTGGCAGTGCGCGCCAGTCGCGACTCCAGCGGCGCGGCGAGGTCCGGACGCACATCGACGTACAACGGCTCGGCGTCCACGTGCTCCCCCGGCGCAACGCCGAGGAGCAGTCGGCACCACTCCAGCTTGATGCGGACGGATTCCATGCGGTGGCCGGCCGGCGGCGCGAACGCGTGTGGCCGGATCACCGGGCCGATGATGCGGAGCCGAGCGTCGCCAGCTAAGCCGTCGGGTGCGCGCCGGCCCATGAAGCAGAGACTCACCGCGGCGTCGGGCACAACGCGGTGAGGAATCACGTTTACGTTCGCGGCCTGATGAACCCATAGGGCCTCGACGGCGTCGGCGAGGTCTGGCGGCGGGGCGAATTCGTGGTACCCGCCGATCTTGTGGAACGGGGTGACGTCAGGCGCATTGCGCATGCTCCCGGAAGATAGGTCGAGCGCGCCTCGGTCGGGCGTTCCACCGTAGGAATCACTGACCCGGGGGAACGATCGTAATACCCGCGCGATCTGGCACGTCGGCTGTGACGGCCCATCCGCCGAATGTCTCGCTCACTGCAAACCACAGTTCGTTCGGGCCGCGTTTCAAAGGCAGCGCCAGCTCGTCGAACAGTCCGACGATCCCCAGAAACTCTGGGTCGCGCGTGCCGAAGCCGGCATTGCCCGCGTAGAGCAGCCTGCCGTTGAGGAACACGCGCACACGGTCGCTGTAGCCGAAGCGAACGCGCACGGTCCGCTCGCGGTCCGAAGTCAACGTGACCGCCGCGACGACTGTGTTGCGGCCATCGCCGTTCCCCGCGAGCCGAGCCAGGTTCGCGATGCCTCGTTCTTCGACGTCGAGCATGTTCCACGCGCCGCCGCCCGGCACAGCGGTCAGCTCGGTGAGGGTGCCTAACGTGGCCTCGGGGAACGGCGCCGACACCCGCCACGAGTGCACGACCGTGGCGGGTGTGGAATCGCGCACGGCGGGCAGGTAAGGCGTCCCCGTCGCGTCCGGTGCGATGCCCGCGCCCGGCCGCACTACTACGTTGGCGAAGCGCGCACCCGTTCCCGATAGTAGTCCGATCTCGCCCGCACCATTCGGTCCGCGCAGCCGCCCGACGATCTGCACCGCGCTGTCGCCATCCACGAACAGCTCGGCGCGGGAGCCGCGGACGAACAGCCTGACGTGCATCCAGCGGTCATAGGTCCAGTGCGCGGCGCCTTCCCATGCTGGGCCGGCGTAGATTTGCCACGCGTAGAGACCATGGAGCACGGGCGTGTACTGCGTGGCGTGCGGTCCGCCGCTGAGATTCTGCCGCAGGTAAAACAGCTCGAAGTCCGAGCGTGTGGCGGCGCGGAACGCGATGCCCGGGAAGCCGCCCACATTGCTGAAGACGACGTCGAACTCGATGATGCCGTTCTGGAATCGGCTCCCCTTGAGCCACGCCGCACCGTCACGTAGGAATAGCGCGCTGCGGCCCCGATAGGGCTCGACGCGTGACTCGGCGGCGTGGATGTCCCAGGCGGACGAATCGAACGGTTGTTGTGCTCGGACTGTGGCGGCGTGGAGCAGGGCGACCAGCGCAGCGGTCGCGCCCCGAAAGATGTGCTTGACCATACTCGATGGTACGCCGGCGTCCGGTAGCGGTGATTGAACGATTCGGACATCATCAGCCAGATCAATCCCACACAGCCGGGAGAACGATGGGTTTGCGCGACGTTTTCCAACGGGTGTCCCAATCGCCGACCAACCCCCACACCGCGGCGGCACCGCGCACGTTCGATGTCGCCGACCTCTATCGCGGACCTGTCTCGTCGGCCGACGAGCAGTCCGCGGCAACCGCCTCGCCGCTCGATGAGAAACTGCGGCAGGCGTATTTCTGGATCGTCAACACCGCGATCATCAGCCCGCACTACGACATCGAATTCAATCACGATCCGCCGCAGTCGTTCGTGTTAGGCGACGTGAAGAGTCGGCTCACCCTCCCATCGGCTCAGAGCTACTCGAGCTACGTCCTCCTCCCGCTGCTGACGTTCGCGACGCGCCGCAAGTGCCTGTTCGTCGGCGGCCCGGGGCGCGGGAAGACCGCGAGCGCGATCCTCATGGGCGTGTTGAGCGGAGCATCCGTGCGCGACGTGCGTCGCGCCATGCAGCACGGACACCCACAGATGACCGTCGCCGACCTGCTCGGCAATCCGCTGCCTGCGGACCTCGTGAGTGCCCAGCGGATCGAGGACATTCGCATCTCGTGGCGGTCGTGGTTGGGCATGCGCGTCAAGATCATCGACGAATACAACCGCATCCCCACGCGCACGCAGAGCGCGCTCTTGACGGTGATGGGCGACAACTACGCCGAGATCCTCAATCACATCTTCGAGTGTCCGGATTCGGCGTGGTTCCTCACGGCGAACGACGAGCAGGGTGGTGGGACCTACCAGGTGATCGAGGCGCTGCGCGACCGGATTGACGTCATCGTGCAGGCGCTGGCGTTCAATCCGCGATTCCTCTCCGAATTGCTCGTCCGCATCGAGCAGAACGTGCGACCGGAAGAGGTCGTGCCGCGCCAGATCATCTTCACCGAAGCAGAAGTCGATCGGCTCCAGGGAGGAATTCACGCCGTGCCGCTGCCGCCCGAGGTCCGCCGAAGGCTGGAGTTCTTCGCCAGCCAATTCGAGTTCTTCGAGGGTGCGGCGGAGCAGTTCGAGTACAAGACGAAGGACACCGCGCGACTTGCGGGCGTCGAATGGGCAGGGCTCACCGCGCAGGATACCGGGCGCGATCGGCTGAAGGACCTCGGCTGTCAGACCCGCAACGGGCTGTCGGTGCGTGTGCTCATGACGCTACTCGTCTACGCGAAAGCGCTCGCGTATTTCCGTGGCAACCGGATCGTGGAGCTGGATGACGCGCGTCAGATCCTGCCGTTCGTCCTCCGCGACAAGCTCGTTCCAGACACAGATGCGCCGTTCTTCGATGCACCGGGCAACGGGAAGTACCGAGTCGACCGCGTGGGTTGGCTGCGCCAGCTATTCGACCTCTCGTGCGCGGAGTACGATCGGTTGAATCTTGACGCCGAAGACCCGGTGGCTGCGCTGGCGGCGGAGTTTCACCTCGGGCTGGACGGCGTTACGCGAGGCGACGCGCGCGCCCGACTGGTGAAGATCGAGCGTCTGATCGGCGAGTGGTCGAAGGGTCGCAAGCTGTACGGCAACCTCTATGACGACCTGTTGAGCCTCAAGTATATGCACCAGCGCTACACGAACTATCTCCGATGGCTCGAGACGCAGTGACGTGAGCGCTGCCATCAGTCCCACGCTCGGCGCCGTCCTCCGCGCGGAGCGCCATCAGCTGAACGAACGCTTTGCCGTCGCGCGACTGCGTCATCCGGATCTGGACGCCGAGGCATTCGCTGGATTCATCCGCGGCGCCGTGGATCCGCTCGTGGGGGCCGTGGCGCGCACTCGATTTGAACGCGTGACTGACGTTACGCTTGCCGCGTACGACATTGCGCTGGAGTTGGTCGGCCAAAAGCTGGTCGGACGTTCGGCGCGCACGCCGCATGTCGGGGGCGCGTGGCGGCGTATACTGCCGGAGGTAGCGCCGTTGGTCGCGGCGGAGCCGCAGCGGATGATTGGCGCGGTGTGTAATGCCTCGCATCATGTGTCCTCGACGCCTGGCGCGCGACCAGGCGCTTGGATCGACCTGATGGTTCGCCTCGCGGGCCAGTGCAGCGATACCGCCACCTTTCTGACGCTCGGGCAGGTCGCCGCGTGGCGTGCCGGCATGGCGCACTTTCGCGAGAGCGCGCTTGCCGCCGCGGACAAGCTCCCGGAGTCGCTCGCGCTTGCCGCGATGGACGCGCCGGGGGCGCATTGGTCGCAGGTTCGAGATCGTCTCAGCACGGATCCGTGGTATGACCCGGCCACACCTAACGACACGTCCGCGGTGCCTCGCATCGTGGCCCGTGCGGGTGCGTTCCGCGGCTTCGGCGGTCTGTTCACGGAGCCGCCCACGGTGGCGATGGCCGACGGGCAGCTCCTTGTCCGCGGTGGCAGCGAGTGCTGGCTGCTCACGGCGGACGCATTCGGCGCGACGTTTCACCGCGCCGTCCCGGAGGAGTTCGAGCGCGCCCGCGCGCAATCCGCGTTGCCGGAGGGAGTCTCCGTGCGCGGCGCGACCGCGACGATCCGCGGCACCGGTGTCGCCCTGCCCAACGGGTTCGGTGAAGCGACCAGTGCGTGCGCGAACCGCACGACGCTTGCGCTTACGTCGGCATACACGCATGCGGTTGTGCTGATCGCGGTACCCGCAGCCTAACGGGACAGCGTGGCGATCCACTCACTCGAATCCCTTCGCGACACGTGGGCCGCAGCCTGGGCGCCCGCGCTCGCGGCGTGGAGCAAATTCACACGCCTGCGGCCGCCGATGCTCTGCCTGACCGAACACGATGCTCAGCGCGAAGGACTGACGGGCAGCTTCGCGATGATCCGCCTGCACGATCAGTCGGTTGTGGTCAGCCTGCCGGAAGTGGTTGCCTGCGGCGTCGAGCAGTTTCCCTTGGAAGTGCTGGCGCACGAAATCGGCCATCACGTGCTCGCTCCCGCGACGCTCACCGATCACGCGCGTATGATCGCGCGGATGCGATGGGCGTTGCCGACCGTCGAGCATCACGCGCCCACGGTAGCAAACCTCTACACCGACATCCTGATCAATGATCGTCTGCAGCGGAGCGCCGGTCTGAGGTTGTCGGATGTGTATCGCACCCTTGCCGAGCGTGAAGGTAGCGGCGGCGCCGTGTGGGCCATTTACACGCGCATTTACGAGATCCTGTGGAGCCTGCCTCGCGGCTCGCTCGGCGGCGAACGAACCGATGATCGTCTCGAGGGTGACGCCTGGTTAGGCACGCGATTGGTGCGGAGCTACGCGCGGGATTGGCTCGACGGCTCCGGGCGATTCGCTGCGCTCCTGCTCCCGCATCTGCTCGAGGACAAGAAGTCCGCGAAGGTCATCGAGAAGCTGCTCGATACCCGCAACGCCGGCACTGGCGGCGACCCCGCGGGCCTGGCCAACGAAGACGCCGGCGAACGGGAGGGCGCCATACATCCGGCGCGGGACACTGCGCTCAGCGGCATCGAAGACGACGAAGGCGAACAGAAGGGGGCGCAACCGATGGAGGCCGCCGGTCCAGGCGCCGCACGTGGACAAGCGCGCGAGCCGTTTCAATTCGGGGAATTGTTGCGCGCGGCGGGTGTCACGATCTCGGACCACGATGCCGCGGTCAAGTACTACCGCGAGCGCGCGGCGCCGTACTTGATTCCGTTCCCCATGCGGCGTTTCCCACAGAGCACTGACCCGCTGCCGGAAGGGCTCGAGCCGTGGGACGTGGGTGATGCGCTCGATGCGGCGGACTGGCTGCAGTCGGTGCTGCAGAGCCCTCATATCGTGCCGGGAATGACGACCGTGCAGCGCGTTTGGGGCACTGCGGAGGGCGGGGAGCCGGCGCGTGTTCCCCTCGACCTCGATCTGTATGTGGACAGCTCGGGGTCGATGCCGAACCCGCAGCACCTGATCTCGTATCCGGCACTCGCCGGCGCAATCCTGTGTTTGTCCGCGTTGCGGGCAGGTGCGCGTGTACAGGTGACGCTGTGGAGCGGCAAGAATCAGTGCACGACCACGCGCGGATTCGTTCGCGACAGTACGGCGGTGCTCAACGTGCTCACCGGATATTTCGGTGGGGGCACGCAGTTCCCGATTCACGTCCTGCGTGAGACGTATGCGAAGCGAGACGCCGGCGCCCGTGCCGTGCACATTCTCGTCATCTCGGATGATGGTGTGTCCACCATGTTCGACAACGACGAACGCGGCGGAAGCGGTTGGGACATTGCGCGCACGGCCCTCGAGAGCGCGCGCGGCGGCGGGAGCCTCGTGCTGAACGTGCCTGACGATTGGGATAAGCGCAGCGTCGATCGTCGGCCCACCAATAATCCCGTCGGGAACTGGGACCTCGCGGTTCGCCGCGCCCGCGATGAACAGGGCTGGCACGTGCATACCGTCTCTTCGCTCGCGGGGCTCGTGGAATTCGCGCGAGCGTTCAGCCGGGCGCGCTACGGCGACGCGACAGAGGCGCCGCGATGATCATCGTCTGGCGGGTCACGCAGACATGCAACCTGAGCTGCCCGTTCTGCGGATTCGATCGCCGGCTCCGCCGTGTCCGTCGCAACGCTGACGTCGAGACGGTAGCGCGCTTCGGTGCCGTGCTCTCGGACTATCAGCGGGCCACCGGCGACAGTGTGCTCGTGAGCTGGATGGGCGGTGAGCCGCTGCTCTGGCCACCCCTCCGCGAGCTCACCGAACATTTCACTCGGCGGCTCGGTGTCCGAGTCAGCACGACCACGAACGGCACACCGCTCGCATCCGCTGCCGTCCGCGAGCACATCGCCGAGCACTACAGCGAGCTGACGGTCAGCGTCGACGGCCTCGGGGCAGTGCACGACGACCTGCGAGGCTGGCGCGGCGGGTTCGCGCACCTGCGGCGCGTCATCCCGATGCTGGTCGCCGAGCGACAGACACGTGGACGCGGTCCGCTGCTGCGCGTGAACGTCGTACTGATGCGCGATACAATCAGCCACTTCCGGCGCCTGTGCTCCGAGCTTGCAGATTGGGGGATCGACGAGATCACGTTCAACCAGCTCGGTGGCGATGATCGCCCGGAGTTCTTCCCGGCCCATCGGCTGTTGCCGAGTCAGGCGGAGTGGTTATCGGTCAACATTCCGCGCCTTCGGAGGGACCTCGCGCCGCTTGGCGTTAGGCTCGGTGGCGCCCAGGACTACCTGCGACGGCTTCTCGCGACTGCGAGCGGTCAGCGAATTCCGGTGGGTGATTGCGGGCCGGGCGAACGGTTTCTCTTCATCGATGAGCTGGCGCGCGTGGCGCCCTGCAGCTTCAGCACCGGTGACTACGGGCTTCCGCTCGCTGAAATCGATACCTGGCAGGAGCTTCAGCGGGTGCCGCAACGTTACGCGGCTCTGCGAGCGGCGTCGCGGGCGGGCTGCTGCGATGACTGTCACAGCACGCATGTTTTCGAGAAGTTCCAGGCCGTCCCATTGAAGCGGGCATCCATGCCAGCTGCCACCGCCCCGGCCTAACGTCATGGACCGCGAAGGCCCGGTCCTCGAAGCGCTCACCCGACGGGTGGCGGAAACTCCGGAGGAGTTTCTCGCGGAACCGCGTGTTGGGAACATCGGTCAGGTCCACACCGCTGCCGTTGTGGCCGACCTGCTCCGACTCCTGGGGCACGAGGTACAGGCACGCGATCTCGCACCGTTCTCGGGTGGCGACCGTCGCGGCGATCGCAATCGCCTTGGCGTCACGCTCGTGCTCGCGTGGCTGCTTGCCGACGAGTGGTTTGTCGCCCGTCGGCCCGATGCAGCCGCGCTGTTGACCCTTCTTGGTACGACAGCTGGCGAGCTCGCGGAACAAGTTCCCGCCAACAAGCTCGTAAGCGACCCCGATCGGCGCGAGGAGCTGGCCCGCGTCGCGCTCGCACGCCTCGGCCTGCGACCAGCCGGTGAAACGATCGCGCAGGCGCAGGATCGTCTCACGACGCTGAGCTCCGCCGAGCGACAACGCGTTATGCGCGCCGCCCGTGCAGCCGAGGAGCGGGCGAGGGCGATTCGAGAAGCGTTGGTAAGGAAGGCCGCCCAGGAATCAGCCGACAAGTACACGCGTGACTGACCTCATAGTGAATCCGCTCGATGCGGAGATGACGGATGCCGCGCGCTTTCCGACACTCACGGAGCATGGACGGCGACTCCTCGACTTCATGCGCGAGCATCCGCACGCCCCGATCTATCGGAACGAAAGCGGCAACCGGCTCACCGCGGCGGATGTGGAGAACGTTCGTGCGTTCGAGCGTGAGGTCGCGGTGGCGGACGTTGGATGGAATCCGCACGGGGTTCCCGAATGGCTCGATGCGTTCGTGGATCGATGCTTCGAGACGACGCCGTTCTATCGGCGCTACGGCTCTCGTCCGCGCGACATTCGCGACATTCCGACCATAGGCCGGGCGGATCTCGGGCGCGACATCGCGCAATTCGTTCCTGACGACGTCGCGGTCGACCGCCTCATCAACTTTCAGACGAGTGGCACGACGGGACATCCACTCCTCATCGCGTCGCTCCCGAGCGTCGCGGCGAGCTATCTCGCGTTTCACAAGCGCGCGCTGCGCCGCTTCGAGGTCGAGCTCACGTACGGACGCGGTCAGGTCGGCGTGGTGCTCGTTGGGTTTCAGAAGAAATGCTTCACCTACGTCTCGGTGACACCCACGATGGACGAGTCCGGGCTTGCGAAGATCAATCTGCATCCGGACGACTGGCGTCACTCGGACGACCGCGCGAAGTACCTCGACGCGCTCGCGCCGGAGGTGTTCTCCGGCGACCCGCTCGCGTTCGCGGAGCTCGCGACGCTCGAGACGCGGTGGCGTCCGCGTGCGCTGCTCTCGACTTCCATGGCGCTTTTGCCGGCATCACGACGTGCGCTCGAGGAACGCTTCGGCTGTCCCGTGCTGGACATTTACTCACTCAACGAGACCGGGCCAGTCGCCGTGTTCGACGACAGGGCAGGCGGGCACGTGCTGCTCCAGCCGCGGATGTTCGTCGAGATTTTGGGTCGCGACGGCCGCACCCTGGCGCCGGGTGAGCGCGGCGAGATCACCCTAACGGGTGGGTTCAACCCGTGCCTGCCACTTCTGCGCTATCGCACCGGGGACTACGCCGCGCTGCGCTTCGGCGCCGCCGAGCCGGTCCTGGTCGACCTCGAGGGTCGTCCTCCGGTGAGGTTCCGGACGATGCTCGGCGAGTGGCTCAACAACATCGACGTGACGCATGCCGTCAAGCGATTCGCGCTCACGCAGTTCGCCCTCCATCAGGCAGCGCGTGGTGATTTGATCTTCCGCTTCAGCGGTGCGCGCGGCGAGGACGAGGCGATTCGCGCTGCGCTGTTCTCGCTCTTCGGACCGGCTCAACCGCTCGTGATCGAATCGAACGCTCGCTTCGACGACAAGGTGGTGCAGTACACGTCGGACATCCCGGAGGCGTTGCGCTGAGTCGTGAGCTGAAATCGTGAGGCTCGGTATGCACAAATGAGGTAACGCGTCCGGCGCGAGTCACGTTATGCTTTCGAGCCATGACGATACCGAGCATGGAGCTCACCGGCATCTTCATCTACCCGGTGAAGTCACTCCGCGGCGTACGCCTCGACGACGCACCGCTTCTGGACGGGCGGCTCGTTGGGGACCGAACCTGGCTCCTGGTCAACAAGTTCGGCCGCTTCATGCACATGCGCGATTATCCCCAGATGGCGCGCGTCGAGGCGACGATCACGGAGCGCGGGCTCACTGTCCGCACCGACACGATGCCGAGCCTCGAGATCGAGCCGCCCCCCACCTCGCTCGGCCACTCTTCCGACGTGACGCACGTGCGGCTCTGGCGTCGCAGCGCACCGGTCGTCGCCGTGGGCACCCACGCGGATGAGTGGTTCACTCGTGCGCTGGGTGTCGCGTGCCGGCTCATGGCGTTCGTGCCAGACGCTGCCGCGCTGAACGTCCCGTCGTACGAGGTCCACTCGAGCCTTCAGGACGCGACTCCGTTTCACCTAACGACGGAGGAGTCACTGGCCGACCTGAACGCGCGGATGACGAGGCCGATCCCGATGAATCGCTTTCGGCCGAACCTGGTGGTGCGTGGGGCTGCGCCGTACGCGGAGGATCGATGGAAGGCGATCGCGATCGGTGACACAGTGCTGCGCTGGATCAAGCCGTGTACGCGGTGCGTGGCGACGACGACCGACCAAGAAACGGGCGAGCGTGGGAGCCGCGAGCCACTGGCGACGCTCGCGCGGTACCGACGCGTCGGTGCCGAGGTGGCGTTCGGCCACTATCTGGTGGCAGACACATGGGGCGAGCGGCTCCGCGTCGGCGATCCCGTGCGGGTCCTCTCGTAGGTTCGTCATTCGGAACGCAGCGCGATCGCCGGATCGGTGCTTGCCGCACGCCACGCCGGAACGACCGACGCCATGATCGCCACGATCGCGAGCGTTGCTGCGACGGCGACGAGGACGATCGGATCACGCGGCGAGGTGTTGTACAACATGGATGCCACCAAGCGGCCCATGGCAAGTGACGCGACGACACCGAGCAGGATGCCAAATCCGACCGCGCGCATCCCATCGCCCGTCACGAGTCGCACCACGTGCGACGCTCGCGCGCCAAGCGCCATCCGCACGCCGATCTCGTGCGTGCGCTGGCTGACGGCATACGCAATTACGCTGTACGCGCCGACCGCCGCGACCAGTAGCGCGAGCGTGCCGAACATCGAGAACAACATGGCGCCCAGCCGCCATGGCTTGAGGCCTTCGTAGACCGTCTCGGCCGTGAACGAAACCGACGGAGGTTCCGCGGTGGGAAACGTGCGCCGAAGGATGCGACGCATCGCGTCAGCGACGGCAGTCCCGGTTCCGGGGGTGGTGCGCACGACGAGCGTCGCGGGCATTGAGAGACTCCTCAACGTCCCCTGTTCGACCAGTGAGAACAACCCGACCATCGGCTTCTCGACTACGGCGCCGTAGTGCGCATCGCGCACCACGCCGATCACTCGGCTGCACGGGGCCGTCTTGGGGCCGACGATGACACACTTGCCGAGAGGGCTTTCACCCGGCCAGTAGGCGCGTGCCATCGTCTCATTGACGACCACTCCGGGCTCCGATCCCCGCACGTCGTCGCCGTTGAATAAGCGCCCCGCGACGAGTGTCATACCCGTGGCCGCGAAATAACCTCTCGTCACCGAGATCAGTGCCGGATCCAGATCGTCCAACCGCGGCGGCACTCGGCCTCCATCGAGATAGAGCGGAACCATCCCCCATCCGGACAGGGGCACATCACTCGCGAGCGCCGTACCGCGCACCCCGGGCATGGCCGCAAGCTCGGTGGATGCCGCCCGCATTCCGTTCGTGATCTCGGACATATGCTCCGAGGTGTTTCTCGTGCGCAGCGCCGCGTCATAGAACGACACCTCACCGATGATCATGTGATCGGTGTCCATCCCGAGATCGATGCCTCGCGCGCTGTTCAGACTGCGGACGAACAGGCCGGCGCCGACGAGCAGGACCATGGAGAGCGCTGCCTGACACGCCAGTAGCGCGGCGCGCGATCGCGACCGCAGTGCGCTGCCCGCACGCGCTCCCGGTTTCATCGACGACATGACGTCCGGTCGGAGCGCTCGCGTCACCGGTCCCACGCTTCCGATCAGGCCTGTGACAAACGCGACGAGGACAGTGAAGGCGCCGACGCGCAGATCGATCGGCGGAATGTTCGCGTCAGCGGGCGGCAGCACTATCCGCGCGAGGGCGACACCGCCCCACGAGGCAACGACCATCGCGACAACCGCCGCACTGAGCGACAACGCCAGGGATTCGAGTATCGGGAGCATGATCAGGCGCGATCGCGATACGCCAAGCGCGATGCGGACAGCGAGCTCGCGCTCCCGCTTGATGCCGCGGACGAGCAGAAGATTCGCGACGTTCGCGCACGCGATAAGCAGGACAATGGTGACGACTCCCGCGAGTCGCGTCGCGATCGCGACTTCAGTCTTTGGCTTGATCGACGGTCCGAGTGCGGCGAGGATCGGGCCCGTGAGGATCGTTGCCGTGTCCGGACCCAACCGCACGTTCGCGATCTCGCCGCGACGAAATGTCGTGGTCGCAGCGGAGCTGATCCACGCATCGGGCACGCGCGGAGACGCACGTCCAACCGCTCGCACGATATTGCCGTAGCGCCAGTGTTGATACCACGGGAGGTCGAGTTTCCGGTCGGGCGGATACTTCGCGAGCGGCAGCCAGACGTCGACCGCGTCGAGATCGATGCCCGTGAAACCATCGGCCATCACGCCAATCACGGTGACCTTCTGCCGTGCGATCGACACGACGCGCCCGAGAATCGATGGATCGCCGGCGAACACGTTTTTCCAGAGCCGATATCCGATCACCGCGACGTCGGCTCCGTTTTCCATGCGATCTTCGTCGGCCGTGAACGTTCTGCCGATCGCGGTGCGCGCGCCGATCAATGGCAACAGGTTCGCCGACGCGTAGACGCCGCGCGCGTTCTTCGCTCGTTCTTCATCGCCAATCCTGAACGTGTCCGGCGGCGTGTATGCCGCCAACTCGACCTGCCCGGACAAGGCCGACCGAACGGCGTCGAACTGTGCATAGCCGATGACGTCCCTGATTTCGGTGCCGCCGCCAAGCGTCCAGTTCGTGCGCGCATAGAGGCGTCGAAGCTCGTCCGGTTTGACGACGCCCGCCGGCTGGCGGAAGAACAGCCGGTCCGCGAGTGAAAAGAGCGCGGCGCTCGCCCCGATGCCGAGCGAAAGCGTGACGACTACCAGGGCCGAGAAGCGCGGGTCGCGACGTAACGCGCGCGTGGTGTAGCCAAGATCCTGGCGAAACGCGTCGATCCACCGGGTGAGCTGGGCCATGCGAGATGTTAGCGAGCATTCAGCCCCGCGCTAGCTTCTTTGGTGAAGACCAGGCGACCCAATCACCCCTCAGGCCTCAGCAGCCATGATCCATCCAAGCGCGCTCGTGCTGATTACGTTGGCGGCGACGGCGTCCTGTACCACATCCGGCGACCGGAGCGCGAAGGTTCCCGACTCTTCGTCGGGCGCGACGAGTGGCGACTCGGTCCGGCCGAGCCTAACGACGCCTGGTTGCGCCATCGACGGCTCCCTGGTCCAGCTGCAGAAGGTTCCGGAAGCCAGTGGGGTGGCGTTCAGCCAACGGACGCCCGGTGTGGCCTGGACGCACAACGACTCGAAGAAGGCGATCGTGTGGGCGCTATCTGACAAGGGAGCGGTGCTCGGCTCCGTCCATGTGACCGGAGCGGAAATCGTGAACTGGGAGGATATCGCTGTTGCCCCGTGTCCAGGTGGAAGTTGCCTGTACATCGGAGACATCGGCGATAACCTCGCGTCGCGGTCATCCATCACGATTTATCGCACGCCGGAGCCGGCGCCTAACGCGAAAGCCACCGACCAGGTCGAGACCATGTACGCGAAATACCCGGATCGGCCCCGCGACGCCGAAGCACTCATCGTGCTCCCGAAAGGAGACATGTTCGTCGTCACCAAAGGCGAGGATGGCCCGTCGTACGTCTATCGAATCCCGACTCCATTTCGAAATGGAGAAACGGTCACGCTCGAGTGGATCGGACACGTCGAGAGCACGGGCGGAGTGACCGGAGAGCGAGAACAGAAGCACGGCAAAGGCAGCAAGAGCGGCAAGAACGGCATCAGCGACCAGAGCGAGAAGAGCGGCAAGGGGTCAAAGCATGGCAAGAAGGACAAGGAGAAACAGGAGGATGCCGCCGGGCGTTCGAAACGCCCCGACCGAGTTACCGGCGGTAACGCATCGCCTGACGGTCGATGGGTTGTCCTTCGCACGCACGCATATGTCAGCGTCTTCGGAGCCGATGAGTTTGTGACGGGGAACGCCCGCCAACTCCTCAAATTCGATGTGACCGCGTTGCAGGAGCCTCAGGGCGAAGGCGTCGCGATCGCAAACAACGGAGCCATGGTACTCGTCGGCGAGGGCGGTGGGAAACACAAGCCCGGAACCTTCGCGCGTGCGTCGTGCACGCTACCGCCGCGCACTTGACGCCCAGTGGACGCCTAACGGGCGATCAGTCCCGCGCCAGCCTCGTACGCGAAGAACAACCCGAACACCAGACTCACCGCCCCCGCGGCGAATCGCAGCCCGCGATGCACGCGCGCGAAGCGATCTCCCGTCGCCGCGAACGGAAGCCCGATGGCGAGGGTGATCAGCATCATCCCACCGATTGTCCCGAGCCCGAACACGACCAGGTAGAGCAGCGCCCAGCGCGCACTCTGAATGGTCGCGAGCACCAGCAGCGCTACTGCGGCGGAGCCCGCGAGTCCGTGCACCACGCCGACAACGAGCGGCCTCACGAGCGCATATGCCCGCAGGCGACCGAAGTGGCGATCCAGCCAGCTCACAGGAGTCCGAGTCGGGTCGTGCGGATGCGACTCTGGTTCGTGGCCGTGGGCATGGGTGTGGACATAGTCGCCATGCCGATGCGCGTGGGAATGGACGTGGTGGGTGGACCCATTCCGCGCCGCGTCGACCGTTTCGCGGAGCCACCCTGTGATCCCGCGTAGGTTCGCGAGCCCGAGCAGACAGAGCATGAATCCGACGGCCATCTCCATCGACATGCCCACGCGTGGTGGGATGACCCAACCCAGCAGGATGATCGCGCCGCCGACGACCAGAATCGTCAGCGTGTGTCCCAGCCCCCAGGCCGCCCCGATGACGGCGGCAGCGCGCGAGCTCCGCTCCCGCGAGACGATCGTCGCGACCGCGATGACGTGATCGGCATCGGTCGCATGACGCATCCCGAGGAAAAAGCCCAGGGCGAGGACAGTGATGGCGTTCGTCATCCGATGGATAGCGCTCCGCGGGACATCCGCGGTCTAGAAGATAGTCGGCGCGCAACGACGTCGAACACATTTGAGGTCGCCCTCCGGGCGCTTTATCCACGATTAGTCGCGAAAAGCCCCCAACCACCTCATCCGGAGGGTAAACTTCAGTGTCACTCCACGGTCGGCACATGAAACGGATGCAATTCGAGGATGGGGGCCGCACGTTCACATGTGAGCCTGCCACATCCCCGGCGACGCCCGGGACGTTCTGGTGGTGGGTAACCATCTCGGGTGAGTCGCAGCGTTATGCGGCATTCCGCGTCGAGCCGACCGATACACCGGCGTCGCTGCGGCCTCGCATAATCGCGTACCACGCACAACTGCTCGCGGACCGGGCGCGACCACCCATCGGACGCCCGTCGTGGGCAGACCGCAAGCGCGCCAACGGGGGCGCGCCACCGTCCGGCGAGACGCCTGACAAGTAGCAACCACGGCGCGACTCCAGGCGCGATGACCACGCTGCCGGGCGATACACTCGCGAAGGTCGAGGTCCTCGCGGACCTCGAGCCTGTGGTCCATGAGCTGATGGAGGCGCACGAAGCGAAGCGCGTCCTCTGGTTCCCAAGCGAGCTTCTCTCCGCGCCGCCTGACACGGATCCCGACCACCATCTGCGCGAGCTGCGGGACCGCGCGGAGGGCATTAGCCTGCCCGCCCGCGTCGCGGTCGCGCTCAACCTCCTGACCGAGGAAGGGCTCCCGCACTTCCATCGACTGCTCGCGGCGTACCTTGGCGGCGACACGTTCTGGACGAAGTGGACGAACCTCTGGACCGCCGAGGAAGATCGGCACGGCGCGGTTCTGCACGACTATACGCGTGACAGCCGAATCCTCGATAATCCGGTGCTCGAGCGCATGCAGTTCGAGTATCTGCGGGCGGGCTTCGAGCCGACCTGGGACAAGGACCCGTATCGGGTCTTCGTGTACACCACGCTCCAGGAGCGGGCTACCCAGGTAAGCCACGCGAATACCGGCAAGCTGGCGAGCGAGTGCGAGCCGACGATCGGTATGGTGCTCGCCAACGTCGCGAAAGAGGAAGCGCGACACTACACGTTCTATCGCACGATCTTCAAGGAAGTGTTGGCGCGAGATCCGAACCGGGCGCTCGCGTCCGCGGCCGAGATCATGCCGTCGATCGAAATGCCGGGCGTCAACATGCCGCATTTTCGCGAGCTCGCGGACGTGATTCGCCGCGCCGGCATCTATGGCCCTCGCGACTACGTGAAGATCGTAGAGGAGCAGATTCGGTTCTGGGCCATCGACGCCCTGGGCGGCCTCGACCCTGTCGGGGCCCGCGCGCAGGAGTTGATCCTGGCGGTTCCGAAGCGCCTGGAACGGTTCGCGGACGCTCTCGAGGTGAGAAATCGTCCGAAGAGCTTCTCGTTTGCCGTGGCGTTCGATCGCGAATTCAGGATGGACTGACACCGGGCCCAAGAGGCTCTTGGGCCTGTGTCTGCGCGCCTCGTCATACGGTCGCATCGGTTCGTCCCACGCGGCTTGGTGGTCCTCCCAGCCGGGCCTTTGATTCAGCGCAGGGACGAACCGAAATACTACAGACAGAGTACCATCCCGCCGATGGCATGCCTCGGCGGCGAACCGGTGCGTGAGCCACCCGACTGGGCGTGGATATTTGCATTTGATCGATGACCGCCAGACGATGACGAGCAGCGCCGCCGCTCCATTTCTCCCGCATTTCATCGAGACCGTTCCGGCTCGCGAGCCGGCTCGACGGCGCTGGGTGCGATGGGCGCTGATCTTCGCCGCGTGGACCGCGTACGGCATCGCGCAGGGCATTCTGTTGAAGGTGACCCTGGCGGGCATGCGGTTCTGGTGGGCAGTCGAGATCTGCACCGGCGTAGCGTGGTTCTGGGCCATCCTCACGCCCGGCATCGTCTGGATTCAGCGCCGCATCGAGGAGGCGCACCTCGGGACCGTCCTGGCGTTCGCGGCCCACGTTGTCATAGCCCCGGCCGTCGCGCTGATCGTGACTGTCGTGCGGCAGAAGCTCGAGTGGACGCTTTCACCGCTCGACGTCGGCGGCCTCCTGCCGAGCTATGTCTATTGGCTGGACGTCAACGTTCTCACCTATGGCATGGTGGTTGTCGTGGCGTGGGCGGTCGGGCTCCATACGCAGTACCGCGATCGCACCGTCAGGACCCACATGCTCGAGGTCCAGCTGGCCCGCGCGCAACTGCAATTCCTCGGGTTGCAGCTCCAGCCGCACTTCCTGTTCAACTGTCTGAACGCGATCTCCGAGCTCGCGCACGAGGCGCCGGAAGCCGCCGAGCGAATGCTCAGACAGCTTCACACGCTGCTTCGGTTGTCGCTCGAGCGTGTGGGCCAGGACGAGGTGACGCTCGAGGAGGAGCTGGCGAGCCTCGATCCGTATTTCGACATCCAGCGCGCACGCTTCAGCGAATGGCTGACGGTGCAGCTCGAGGTCGACCACGGCGCTCGACTCGCGCTCGTGCCGCATCTGATTCTGCAGCCGCTCGTCGAGAATGCGATCCGCCATGGTCTCGCCGTGCGGTCCGCACCCGGGACAGTCGGTGTCCGCGCGCGGGTGAGCGGTGCTCGGCTGCATCTCGAGGTGCTCGACAACGGCGTCGGCCTGGCGCCAACCCGCGCGTCGTTCCGACCGGGCATTGGGCTCAAGAACGCGAAGAGCCGCCTTACGCAGCTGTACGGCGACGACCACCGGTTCGAGCTGCGGTCTGGCGAGAATGGCGGGACGGTGGTCGCGCTCGAGATTCCTTTCCGCTCACGAGCGCTGCTCGCCGATCAGCCGCCGCCGGATTGGAGCGCGACCGGCGAGTGGTCGATGATGCCGCCGCAGCGCCTGTGGTCCACGCCAGCCGCCGGTACGGCAGTGCCGCCCCAGGTGGGCGCGGCGACGATAGCGCAGTCCCGGTGGAATGGCCTCGAGGCCAACGAGGTTTTCGGCGACGGCGCGCCCTCGCTCGCGCGAACGGCGTCGGTGACCGAGCAGGCGGAGCAGGCGAGCGTAGCGGCATCGGATGCGGCGTTAGGCGAGAGCCAGGCCGTGAAGCCGGGACGCGAATCACCCCGGCTCTCAGCGCGCGGCTGGCTCGCGATTGGAGGGGTATGGCTGCTCAGCGCGATCCTCTGGTCGCTTCAGGTGTATTACTTCGCGGTCGCTCGCGGGCTCCCCGAGGAAGGGGAGAAGCTCCAGTACATCCTCGCGCACCTCGTGTCGGCGGGCGCATGGGCGCTGTTCACGCCGATCGTCCTGTGGCTCGCGCGTCGGCTCCGGATCGGCCGGCGCAACTGGGCGGTCCGGATCGCGATCCACGCGGTGTTCGCGATCGCGGTCGCGACGGCGCATGTGGCCGTCGTGCGCGCGTCGGGACTCATGGGTGACTTCGCGATCTTCTCGTCGCTCAGCTTCAACCAGATCTCGGGCAACGTCTTCATCTACTTCGCCCTGCTGGCCTGGTGGCATGGTCGGGATTTCTACGCGTGGTATCGGGAACGCGATGTCGCGGCGGCGCGCCTCGAGGCGGCCATCGCGCGATCGCGATACCAGACACTCTGCGTGCAGCTGCGTCCCCAGTTCCTGCTCGGAACGATCGAGCTGCTCGCGCGCCTTGTGCACGAAGACGTGAATCACACGGAGCGGTTGATCGCGCGCCTGGCCGATGTGCTTCGCCTGACGCTGGACGCCGCTGGCGAGCGCCAGACGTCGCTGCGCCGGGAGCTGGAGCTCGTGAGGGCGTACGTGGACGTGCACGACCTGGGTGTCCGCCCGGGCACATCCCTGACGCTGCACGTCGCGCCGGAGACGCTTTCGGTGCAGCTGCCGAACCGGCTACTGCGGACGCTGATCGATGATCTGTTGATGGGATCCGGCGGAGTCGTCGCGCCGGAGTCGGTAGCCGTGACGGTGGAGTCGGAGCGACTCGTTGGCGGCGCGACGAGGGTACGAGTGCACGCCGCAACGCCTGACGGTGACGCCGCGGAAGCGGGCCGTCCCGGCGGATGGGCAGAAGCGGTCGATAAGGCGACGTTGGCCGAACGCGACCGAAAGGTGTCGTTGTACTTCCCGGATTCAATGACGGCGATCGTCCTGCTGGCCGATCGCGAAGCGGAAGCGTCGCGGGATTCCGCACCCGCGCTCCTGTCCGCGCAACCCGCGTAAAGGAGACGCTCATGTCCATTCGTGTGTTAGTGACGGACGACGAACCCATCGCGCGGCGGCGCATCCGCCGTTTCCTGCGCGCGGAAACCAACGTCGAGGTCATCGGCGAAGCGTCCAACGGACGCGAGGCGATCGAGGCCATCCGCCAGCACAACCCCGACCTCGTCTTTCTCGACGTCCAGATGCCGGATGTGGACGGGTTCGGCGTCGTGCAGGCGTTAGGCGTGGACCAGATGCCGGCGGTCATCTTCGTGACGGCCTATGACGAGTACGCGCTGAAGGCGTTCGAGGTGAACGCGCTGGACTACCTGCTCAAGCCGTTCGACGCCGAGCGGTTCAAGAGCGCGTTTCAGCGCGCGCGCGAGCACATCGATCGTGTGACGACGGCACAGGCCGGCCGGCGGCTCAAGACGCTCCTCGAGCAAGTGCTCCAGGACGACCGGGTCGACGTCAACTCGGCCGCGCAGGCCCTGCTGGGTGCGTCCGGCACGCACGCGGCGCCGAAAAACGGCTATCTCGACCGGCTCATGGTCAAGAGCGATGGCCGCGTGTTCTTCGTGAAGGTGGCCGACGTGGACTGGTTCGAGGCGTCGGGGAACTACGTCCGGGTGCACGTCGGAAAGACGTCGCATCTCATTCGCGAGACGATGAACGGGATCGAGTCTTCGCTCAATCCGCAGATGTTCGCCCGAATCCACCGGGCCGTCATCGTGAACCTCGACCGGATCAAGGAGCTGCAGCCGTGGTTCGCGGGAGATTACGTGGTGATCCTGCGCGATGGACGGCAGCTCAAGCTGAGTCGGACGTACCGCGAGCAGCTACAGGCGCGGATGCACCGGATTCCGTGAGCGCCTAACGTCGAACCGCCCCGCGGCCCATGATGGCTCGCGGGGCGGTTTCGTTTTCGCCAGCGTCCGTGGCGCTTGCGTCGTTCAGCGAACCATGGTCACGACGATGGCACCGCTGGAGTTGTTCCTCGACCCGAACCTCAGCGATGCTTCGGTGGCGGAGAGCCGATCCACCGAGGCGACGGTGTAGGCCGGCAGCAGCTGCAGGACCTCCCACGTACCGGCAAAGCTGCCGTCGATGTATACGGCGAGCGGGTCATTCTTTATGCTCCTCTCAATGCTCAGGTCCGCCCGGGGTTTGAGGTAAATGGGTTCGCGGAGCCGCAGCACGTCGAAGAGGCTTTCTCCACCGAAGTATTCGGTGGTGTGCGACCCGGCGCGGATGACGCCATGGGATGGCCCGCCCGAAGACGACGCGAGCATCTTGGGCGCGGAGCCGGTGGCGGAGAGGTGAGAGGCAGACGACGATGGAGCGCTGGCGCACGCGAGTGCGCAAAGGAAGACAGCCGGATACGCGAAGCGCATGCGAAATCTCCTGTCGCGAGAACGCGGCGCGCGGTTTGGCGCGACGCACAGTCTAGATAGGAGATCGTTTCGCCCCGGACCAAATGGTCTGGGACGGACCGTTCGTCGTTACACGCGAGGCGAACCGGCAGCGGTCGGCGAGCGATTATGCACCTCGTTGGAGCGGCGGTAGCTCATTGGCTGATGGCTTAATAGCTTGCCGGCGGCGGCGGCTTCGTTACGTCCCCGGCCTTTGCCGTCCGTCCCTGTCAATGCTCCTGTCGTCCCGAGGCCGAATCAGAATGGGACGTCCGTTCACTAGTTTGACTTAGCGAATCGGATGTACACTCGCGACAGTAGGTGTTGCATCGCGCCGTCGGTTCGACGTTCCGGCGCGCTTGGCCGCCCCAAACCCGGCGTCCGGGCGCGCCGTCGTGACGGCGTCGATCATGCGAACGTGATTGGCCGCACAAGGTGAAAGGCGGGACCGTCGACAACGAACACGATCGCCCCAGGAGGCGACGAATGAAGCGTTCGAGGATCGCGTTGGTGGCTACCGCCGTGGTCGCGCTGCCGATGGCAGCAGGCGGCTTCATGCTCCAGCGTCGTGAGGCGACCGACGCAGCTCGCCTCTTCGCCCAGGTGTTCGCGCGGATCGCCGCCGACGCCGTCGACTCCGTGGCGCCCGACGCGATGTACGAGAAGGCCGCCCGCGGCCTGGTGAAAAGCCTGAACGACCCCTACGCCGACCTCTACTCGCCTCAGGAGCTCTCGAGCTTCTCGCGCAACTCCCTCGGCAACTCGTATGGCGGCGTGGGGATGCTGATCGAGGATCAGCAGGGCACTTTCGCGGTCGCGAAGGTCTACCCACATACGCCGGCCGAGGCGGGCGGGGTGCAGCTCGGCGATCGTATCGTGTCCGTGAACGGCGTGAGCACGAAGGGTCTCAAGCTCGAAGGAGTCTCCGGACGCCTAACGGGAACGCCCGGGTCGACCGTCCGCGTAACGTTCGCGCGCGGCGGCGTCGACCAGCCAATCGAGTCCAACTTCACGCGCGCGGTCGTGCACATTCCGGCCGTTCCGTTCGCGGTGATGCTCGACGACCGCGTCGGCTATATCCCGGTGCAGAAGTTCAACGAGACGTCAGGCGGCGAGGTCGAGACGGCGCTTCGCCAGCTCGCCGGCGAGGGTGCCCGATCGTTCATCCTCGATCTGCGCGGGAATGGCGGTGGCGATTTCGACGAGTCGCTCCGTATGGCCAATCTGTTCCTCAAGCGTGGCCAGGACATCGTCACCGTGCGGTCGCGATCGACGGTGCCGGTTGTGAGTCGCGCCGAGGACGAGCCGATCGTTCCGGAGGCACCGCTCGTGGTGCTCACCGACGGATACACGGCGTCCGCATCCGAGATCGTTGCCGGCGCACTGCAGGACCACGACCGCGGCGTGATCATCGGGACGACATCGTTCGGTAAGGGACTCGTCCAGTCGCTGTTCACCCTCGAAGGTGGGTGGGGGCTGAAGATGACCACGGGCAAGTGGTATACACCGAGCGGTCGGTCGATCCAGCGGGAGCGCAAGCTGCTGGAGGATGGACGGCTCGTCGAGGTGGTGCCCGACTCGCTCGAGACCGACTCGGTTCGGAAAGCGCGCCCGGCGTTCAAGTCGGATGGTGGGCGCCTCGTGTACGGCGGCGGTGGCATCACGCCTGACGTCATCGTTCCGGCGGATACGATCACCGATGCCCAGCAGACGTTCCTCAAGGCGCTCGCGCCGAAGTCGCAGGAGAGCTACCTCGTCCTCTATCGAACGGCGCTCGAGCAGAAGGGGGCCGTGCAACCGTCGTTCACCGTCCCGCAGGCGTGGCGCGACTCCGTGTACGTGCGCCTGACGCGCGCTGGTGTCCAGATCACGCGGCCGGCGTTCGACGCCGCGCATGAGCTGGTCGATCGGGACCTGGAACGTCGTGTTGCCTCGATGACGTTCGGCGACTCGTCCGCGTTTCGCCGCACGGTGGCGTACGACACGCAGCTCAAGCGGGCCGTCGAGCTGCTTCACAACGCCGGCACGCAGCGCGATCTGCTGGCCGCGGCCACGCAGCCGCATCCGCGTAGCGAATGATCGAGTGTAGTTAGGCGCCGGACCAGTCGGTCGCCTAACGTCCTCTCGGGCCCGGAGCCAATGGCTCCGGGCTTTTTGCATCATGTTGCGGTGGACGAACGGTGGCTGGGCCGAACCGTCACGGCGTGTTGTTCGGCTCTCGTCGAATAGGAGCGCCTTGCGTAAGGATGCGCGCGATTCGTCACAGCGAGCGCGCGATCGTGCCGTCCCACTTCTACGTTGCGGTCACGGCACCCAGCTACCTACCTCAGTCGAGATCCGTCCGTGATTCAGGTGGCCTCCTCGTCCAGCGCGCGCGATGTCAGCGCCATGTCCGTCCTGCGGGAAACCCAGGAGCTCCGATCGCTCGCGGCCGCGTTCGAGTCGGCGCAGGCACAGCGACTCAGGACCGGTGAGCAAATCCGATCACTGCTAGGGAATCGGGAATCGGGAATCGGGAATCGGGCAGCAGACGGCGGAACGCGGCGCGGCGGACCGGCCGACATCGAGGCACTCCTCGCGCGCATTCGCGCGGGTGGCGCCTCTGGGCTCGCTCCGGGGCTCGCTGACGCGTACCGGCGTCAGTGGAACGAGGAGCGCGACCTCCTGCGGTTGCTCACGGAGCGAATCGCGCTGCATCCGGCGTGGCCATGGCTCGTGCGGGTTCGCGGCCTCGGTCCATCGCTGTCGGCACGACTCCTCGCGCGGCTCGAGATCGACCGTGCGCCAACGCCATCGTCGTTCTGGTCCTATTGTGGTCTCGCGACCGTTGCCGCGCACGTCTATCGATGCCCGGAGTGTGGGTACGAGCTCTCATTGCCCGATGGGCGGCACCTGCGATCGGCGCATCGCATTCCGGGCACCGGGCAGCCGTGCGGCGGGACGCTCGCGCCGATCGGCGACGGCGCGCGCCGCGTCGCGCAGCCACGCCCATCGCGCGGCGAGAACGCGCCGTACGATCGTGAGGCGAAGAAGCTCTGTTATCTCATCGGTACGTCGTTCGTTCGGCAGGGCGACGCGTACCGGCGGTACTACAACGAGCAGCGGGCCCGTCTCGACGCGTCGAAACCCGAGTGGATTCCGCGGCGTCGCCACCTCACGGCGCTCCGAATGACCGAGAAGCTGTTCCTCGCGCACCTGTGGCTCGTGTGGCGCGAGCAACTTGGCCTCCCGGTGACCGCGCCGTACGCGGACAGTCGCGACGATGTGGTGCCTGCGCCGCGCCCGTGGGCCATGGTGAGCGCCTAACGCTGCTTCCCTAACGCGCCAGGCTCGGGTTCAGTCTCCACGCCACACGCCAGGAGGGCCAACTACTCAGGTATGACCGTATGTCCACCGCGGCACCGCCGCGCTCGTGGATCGGCGAAAAAAATGATCAGGAGATCCGTATGAACCGAATGCTGTTCACGGCCGCCACGAGCCTCGTGCTCGTCACGGCCAGCGCTGCGGCGCAACAGCAGGCCACGATCACCGGCCGCGTCTCGAGCGACGCCGGGGTCGCGCTTCCCGCAGCGACCGTGTTCATAGAATCCCTCGGCATCGGCACCCAGACGGGTAACGACGGCCGCTACTCCCTGATTATCCCCGCGGCGCGCGTGACTGGACAGCGCGTCCGCCTGTCGGCACGACTCATCGGCTTTCGGGCCGACACGGCGCAGGTCGTCCTCTCGCCGGGCAACATCACTCACAATTTCGTCCTGGCGACGAATCCGCTGCGACTCGGTGAAGTCGTCGTGACGGGCGCCGGGACCGCGACGCAGACCGAGAAGCTCGGCAGCGTCCGCAACGTCGTGGAAGCGGAGCAGATCCAGAAGTCGAACGAGCCGAACGTGGTCCAGGCGCTGGCGGCGAAGGCGCCTAACGTCGAGGTCACCGAGTCCTCGGGCGAGCCGGGCGCGTCGTCCTATATTCGGATGCGCGGGGCGCGCACGATCCTGGGCAGCACGCAGCCGCTCTTCGTCGTGGACGGCGTCCCGATCGACAACTCGAGCTACTCGACCACCAACTTCAATCCGACGGATGGCCTGACGGCCGGTGAGATCGAGGGGACCGCGCAGATGAATCGCGCAATCGACCTCAATCCATCGGACATCGAGAGCATCGAGATCCTGAAGGGGCCGGCGGCGGGCGCCATCTACGGCGCGCGTGCAGGGCAGGGCGTCGTGCTCATCACCACGAAGAAGGGCAAGGCCGGCACGGCAAAGTACGGCTTCCAGAGCGCGGTGAGCTTCGACAACGTGTCGAAGGACTATCCACTGCAGCGGAGCTTCGCGCAGGGCATCAACGGCGCGAATCCGACGACGACCTGCACGCCCGGAAACGGCGCGTGCTTCAGGAGCTGGGGGCTGCCGGTGAACGGCCCGACGTACGACCACGCGACCGAGGCGTTCGACACCGGCAACACGTTCGACAACACGTTCACGGTGTCGGGCGGCACGGAGCGAACCACGTTCTACGGTTCGGCCTCATTCCTCAAGGACAACGGCCCGTTCGTCGGCCCGAACAACGAGTTCCAGCGGGCGAGCGCGCGCATCAACGGCTCGCAGCGGCTGTCGGATCGCCTCGAGCTCCGGATCAACGGTGCGTACGCGGATACCCGCGGGCATTTCACCCAGCGCGGGAACAACACGAACGGGCTGCTGCTTGGACTCCTTCGGACACCGCCGAACTTCAACAACAATCCGTATCTCGATCCGGCGACCGGGCAGCATCGGTCGTACCGGTTCCCTGAGCCGCAGGCGGGTGACGAAGCCGCCGATCGGGGCTTCAGCAACCCACTGTTCGAGCTCAACGTCCCGGAGAACACGTCCACCGTAGGACGCGTGTTCGGCAACCTCGGCCTCGACTACTCGGCCCTGTCGTGGCTCCGGTTCAACTACACGTTAGGCGCTGACTACTCCAACGACGAGCGCCTGGAGGGCGCCCCGCTCGACGGGACAGGCCCAACGGCCGGCGGACGCGTCACGGAAGGCACCATCGTCAACTTCTCGCTCGACCACAACCTGACGGGCACGGCGGAGTGGCGCGCGAACGACAACCTGGCCGGTTCGGTGACGTTAGGCCAGAACCTGAACGTCCGCAACAACCGCCAGTTCTCGGTTGTCGGTCGTGGTCTCGTGGCACCGCAGCCCTATCGGCTGGCGAACACCATCAACCGCGACCTGCCGATCGACGTCCAGACCAACATTCACAACGAGTCGTACTTTGGTCAGGCGACCGTCGACATCGCGAATCAGCTGTATCTCACCGGCGCCATTCGGAACGATGGCTCCTCGACGTTCGGCGAGGACAACCAGCGCGCATGGTTCCCGAAGGCCAGCGCGGCGTGGACGTTCACGAGCTATCTGCCGCAGCAGCGATGGGTCACCTATGGCAAGCTTCGCGCGGCGTACGGCGAAGCGGGCGTCGAGCCGCTGGCGTATCTCACGTCGAATCTCTACACCGGCACGGTGCTGCTCGCGGGCATCTCGCAGGGCACCGGGCTCTCGCCGAGCCAGGGTGGGTTCGGCGGACTGTATTCCGCCATCACGAAAGGAGCCGAGGACCTCAAGCCCGAGCGCACGAAGGAGACGGAGATCGGGTTCGACGTCGGACTGCTTCGCGACAAGGCTGACTTCAGCTTTACCTGGTACGACGGCATCAGCCAGGACGTGATCTTCCTGACGCCGCTGTCGCCATCGAGCGGCTACTATCGTCAGGCACAGAACGCGGCGAAGCTCCAGAATCGCGGCCTCGAGATGTCGCTCAACCTCCGGCCCATCACGAGAACGAATTACGGGTGGGACGTGGGGCTCAATTGGGCGCAGAACAAGAGCGAGACGCTCGAGCTGCGCGGCGTGGACTTCATCCGACTCGACCCGAACAACAACCCGCCGTTCGGCATCGTGCAGAAAGGGCAGCCGGTCGGCGTGCTGCAGGGAACCGGCTGGGCCAAATGCGGCGTCAGCCCCGACGTGGTCGGGACGACGAACATTGCCGACGCATGCGCCGGGGCGCCTCGCGGCGCCGTGTACCTCAACGCCGCCGGCTTCCCGATTCTCGATCCGACCGAGCGAATCATCGGTGATCCCAACCCGGATTGGACCGGGAGCATTCGCACCGGGTTCCACTACAAGACGTTAGGCATCTCCGCGCTGTTCGACCTCCGGCACGGTGGCCAGATGAGCGACGGTACGCGCGGTGCGCTCCGGAGCTACGGCACGCACAAGGACACGGAGAGCCGCGCGACGTGCGTCACGCAGGCTGGCGTGCTGACGTGCACCGGCAACGAGAAGAGCTGGGGCACGTCGAACTGGTACCCTGGTCCGGTGGTGGGCCCGGGCGTCGATCCAGCAACGGGGAAGGGCAGAGCCGTCCCGATCGGCGAGAACTGGTGGCGCGTGAACGGCGCGTCCGACAACTGCGTGTTCAGCGGCGCTCGTGAGGCGTGCGTCGAAGACGCGGGATACACGAAGCTGCGCGAGGTCTCGCTCACGTGGAACGTCGACCCGCGGCTCGTCCGTCGCGTGATCGGCGTCGAGAACATGGAGCTGCGTTTCGCCGGGCGGAACCTGTTCACGTGGACCAAGTACGGCGGATACGACCCCGAGACGAATCTCGGCGGCGCCATTCAGGGCACGCGCGGGATCGACTACTTCAACATGCCGCAGACACGGTCGTTCGTGTTCAGCGTCAACCTCACCAAGTGACGAGGAGGCCAGCATGCGACGGACAGTAGCAGCGCTCCTCGGTGCCGTGTTGATCGGCGCGAGCGCGGGAGGGTGCAAGGAGTTCCTCAACGAGGACGACGTTGCGCAGGACCCGAACAACCCGACGAAGGCGACGCGCGATCAACTGCTGATTTCCGCGCAGACGGCGTTGTTCGGATTGCAGGAGTCGGGTGTCGCGCAGACCGCGTGCATGTGGATGCAGCAGTGCGCGGGCACCGGCGGGCGCTTCGTCGAGCAGCGGGGGACGAACTATCAGCGCCTGACGAGTGACTACAACAACGACTTCTCACAGCTGTACATCGGCGCGGGGCTCGTGGATCTGCGAAAGATCCAGGCGAACGCCGACGCCGCGGGCGACAAGGTGTACGTCGGCGTCGCGAAAGTGCTCGAGGCGTTTCTCATTGGCTTCGGTGCGGACGCGTGGGGAAACATTCCGTACAGCGAGGCGGCCGGTACCACCGGGTCACCGAAGTTCGACAACCAGCTCGAGGTCTACGCCGCGCTGCAGACGTTGCTGTCGAGCGCGATCACCGATCTGGATGGGGCGGGGAACGGCCCTGGCGCGTTCGACCTCGTGTACGGCGGCGACAAGGCGAAGTGGAAGGCGGCCGCGTACACACTCAAGGCGCGGTACTACATGCACACCGCCGAGGGGCCGACGCGCGGCACGTTCGTGGCCGAGGCGTATCAGAACGCGATCACGGCGGCCACGAGTGGGATCGAGAGCGCGGAGGGCGACTTCCGGGCCTTTCACGGGCCGGCGACGTCCGAGCGAAATATCTGGTATCAGTTCTTCACGGCGTCGGGGTTCGGGAACGACCTCGTGGCCGGGGCGAGGCTCGTCGATCTCATGAAGGCGCGCAACGATCCACGGCTGAGCGCGTACTTTCTGCCTAACGAGCTTGGCGACTACGGCGGTCTCGATGTCAACACGTCGACGCCGGCAAACCAGATCTCGGCGCTCAATCTCGAGCCGGAGTATCGGCAGCCGCTCCTCACGTGGGCGGAGAATCAGCTGATCCTGGCGGAGGCGAAGTTCCAGACCGGCGGGGGCGCGGCTGCGGCGGAGCCGCACGTGAATGCCGTTAGGCAGGCGGTGGGCCTCGCGCCGCTCGCGGTTGGCGAGGTGACGCTGCAGTCGATCATGGAGGAGAAGTACGTCGCGCTGTTCCAGAACGTGGAGGCGTGGAGTGATTATCGCCGGACGTGCTTCCCGGTGCTCGATCCGGCGGGGGCGGCGGCGGAGATACCGGGGCGGGTGTATTACGGGCAGGCGGAGGAGAATGCGAATCCGAATACGCCGACGGTGGCGGAGCAGGATGCGGCGAATGGAGGGAGGAATCCGAACGATTTGTCAGCCTGTACGCCCTAGTGGGCATCCCGAGCGACCTGTCATCCCGAGCGTAGCGAGGGATCGCGAGCATCCCGATAGAGGGCATTGTTAGACGGCCGACGGCAGAGAACTGAAGACGGCAGACAGCAGACGGCAGAGGGCAGATGGCAGAACGCGCTGTTCTCTGCCGTCTGCCGTCTCACGCAGCTCGTGGCGTCGACACTCGACCAGCCGTGCTCGTCCCTTTGAAACGCGCGAGGGCAGGCCTCGCGTAGTGAGAGTTGTCGTTCTGCTCTCTCACTGGAGGCTCGGGCATGTTCGGCTTACTGAAGTTCCTGTTCGTCAGTGCGATTACCCTCGTCTTCCTCATTCCGGCGGCGCTCGTCCTGGCGGTGGTCGGCTTGCCGATCGCGGCAGTGCTTGGCGTGCTGGCGTTGCCGGTGCTCATCGTTCTGTTCATTGTCGGGCTGCCGATCTTTCTCGTGCTGCTCGTGGTCTTCGTGGTCTGCAGCGTACTGTTCGGGGTGCTTGGGGCGTTCGTCGGGCTGACGGTGGGCGCGATCAAGCTGGTGTTGCTCGTCGTGCTGCCAATCGCATTCGTGGCGTGGCTCCTCATGAGGCTCGTCGGTGGACGGCGCCGGAGCGCGGAGTACGTGTAAGGCCTTGGGGCGCCAGGTGGCTTAGCGAGTTGTAGTGGTGGGTGCGGCGGGTTAGATTCTGCGTTCCGTTCCCAGGTCAGTCCTGG
>Ga0207701_10000293_pt1 | contig 51597 bp, 39 predicted proteins | sample KBSSwiSSwithPhiX_FD_184294 | JGI IMG/M metagenome (GOLD analysis project Ga0207701, IMG submission 184294) | Switchgrass rhizosphere bulk soil microbial communities from Kellogg Biological Station, Michigan, USA, with PhiX - S5 (SPAdes) (version 2) | ecosystem: Environmental > Terrestrial >... | reverse complement strand
CTCGGCGACACGGACCGCGGCTTGTGGCCCGCGTTCCCGTTGCCTGGTCGACGATCACCATCGGACCACAGGGCGACACACCCCACAGCCGGCCCGCGTCTCGCTCACAGAGATTCGTGGCCTCATCGAAATAGCGCCTGGCGATCTCTGGTCGGACTTGCGCCCCGGCCGCCGTCGCGGCGCCTAGCAGCATGAGGGCGAAGAGCGCGTTGAGATCGTATCGAGCCTGCATCGACATCTCCTCTCCGCCAGGGGCCTTTTCCCAGAGCCGTGTTATGCCCACCCTGGGGATTGCTTGAGGGCACCAGCCCCGGTCAGCATAACCCTCCGGGCCGGGATGCTCGATAATGAATGGGTGTCCGTCATGCCCCAGACGATGATTGCGCGGGCCGCATTCCGGCCGACGCGCATCCGAGTCCGGCGCGCGCGCCGCTCGGCCGCCTCGCGCCCAGGGCGACGCCCGTTCATGCAGGTCGCCTCATTGGCCGTCCGGTTCATCGTCGGAACGGTCTTGCTGGTGATCGTGTGGGCGACCGTGAACTGGATTGTGCAGGTAGTCCGAAAGCCCAGCGAGATGTTCGTCGCGGTCAGCGGCTCGTTTGCCAAGGTGCCAGCGCAGACGTGGCGGGAATATGGCGCGCTCTTCAACGAGCACTCCACGCCGGTCATCACCCCGGATTTGCTGGCCGCGCTAGCCCAGGTGGAGAGCAGCGGCAACCCGGTAGCACGCACCTATTGGCGGTGGCGGTTCAGCTGGAACCCGTTCGAGATATACGGACCAGCCTCGAGTGCCGTCGGGATGTTTCAGGTCACCGACGGAACGTTCGCAGAGGCCCGGCGCTATTGCATTCACGATCACGTCGTCGTCGAGGACGGCCCCTGGAATGACCCGCACTCCTGCTGGTTCAACGCGTTCTACACACGTGTGATGCCTGCTCATTCTGTGGAGATGACCGCCGCGCTGCTGGATCGCACGGTCGCGCGCATCCTCGCCAGCAACCGCATGACGACCGCCTCGCTGCAGCAGCGGCAGAACCTGGCGGCGGTTATCCATTTGTGCGGAGATGGCGCCGGTGACGGATACGCGCGCCGGGGCTTCCGATTCAGTAGCGGCCAGCGATGCGGCGACCACGATCCCCGGCGGTACCTTGCACAAGTCAACGCGCTGAAGCGTCAATTCGTTCGGCTGGCTGCAACTGACTGACGCCTCTATGGTGATTAGCAGAACGAGCCTGTCGCAGACAGTCGACCGCCTCAACGCAGCGCAATTCGATGGCCGCACGCTCCCTGCGACCGAACGCGGTGAAGTGGCACGATGGATCGCTGCGCGTCAGGGGCTTTCCGGAGCCTATGGAGGGACTTTCGCCGGGTTCCCCAGCGAGCGCTCGAGAGGGATCGTTCTTTTTACCGGCGAGCGGATCGCGTCGGCTTCCGCGCGTCACATTCTCGGCGAGGAGACATCGCGTGCATTGCGGCTGCTGCGAGTGCGGGATCGCAGCGTCACAGGCGCGCTAGAAGCAGCGGACGCCGGCTTGATGCGATGTCTCGCGCGCGCAGCTGCGGATCCGCGCAACCGGAATCCAGGCCTGTATTGCTGCGGGAAGTGCAGCGTCGGCCTCTGGAGGAATCTGCTCGCCGGCGGTCTGGATCGCCGCCAGGAACGACTGCAGCGCGGCGCGTTGCATCTGCGATCGACGCGCGATGGCGAGTATGGCTGGCGGAGATTTCCTTTCTGGTACACGGTGCTCGCCCTGATGGAGATGGACACGGCCGAAGCGAAGACGGAGTTGAGGTACGCCGCGCCTGCTCTCGAACGCACCGCGGCCCGTCCTGCCGCATCAGCCGCTTACGCGCGGCGCCGCCAGCAGCTGGCAGCTCGCGCGCTCGACCGGCTCTAATCGCTGCTCACTGACTCATTGAGCGCAGCCGCTCGTCGCCGCTGGCCTGATGGCGCTCGCGTTCTTCTTCGCCGATCTAACCGGCTGGACAATCTCTGAGTGCTCGCCATTGCCCGTCAACTGGCAGTAGAGTGTCTCCGTGACCACGACGACCTGGATGCCACGATGGCGGTGGGTGTTGCTCACCGCCGTGGGTCTGGCCCTCTCCTCCACCCTTCAGGCCCATCGAATGGTCGCCTTGGGGGTCCGACCGCCGTCGGTCATCCCGACCGGTCGGCTGTTAGCGTTGAACGGGGTGCTGTGGCTGGCGCCAGCGGCGATGACCCCCGCCGTGTTCAGGCTCATCGATTGGTTGTCTCGACGAAATGCAACGTGGACTCGTTCGCTCGCCTACCATGCCGTGGCGACCGCCGCATTTTCCATTCTCCACGGTGCCGCCCTCTTTGCGGTGCACGTGACCCTTTGGGGCCTCCAGGGAGAGCTGACCACAGTTCGATGGCTCTCCGCGGCGCAAAGCGAATACCTCGGCAACATGAATTTCAGCTTCGCAACCTACGCGTCGATCGCGGCGCTCGGCTACGCGCTGGAGTTCCGGCATTCGGTCCATCAGCGCGCCCTCGACCTCGCGAAGCTCGAAACACAACTTGCCGAGGAGCGGCTCGGCGCTCTGTCCGGGGAACTGCGGCCGGAGTTTCTGTATGGTTCGCTCGAGACCGTGTCCAAACTGGTCCACACCAATCCTGACGCAGCGGATCGCATCATCAGCAAGCTGGCCGATTTCCTGAGGCTCATTCTCAATCGATCCGGCACCATCGTGGGCCCACTCCAGGACGAGCTCGAGTGCGTCGAGCGGTACATCGAGATCGAGCAGGTGCGGCAAGGCCCCGGGTTGTCGGTCACGCTCGATATCGATCCGGATACGTTGGACGCGCAGTTCCCTTCGATGACGCTTCACAACCTGGTCGACATCGTGCTCGATTCTTCCTCGAGGCCGGCGTCTCTCCTCACAACAGCGCTGACCATTGAATCCAGTCATCGCCAGGGGAGTCTGTACATTCGAGTCAAAGGGATTTTCGAAGGGGCTCGTGCGTCGGGCGCAGGTGCGCCCACGCGCATCGGTGTCGTGCGGGAGCGGCTTGAGGCGCTGTATGGCGAGCGCCACGAGGTCGGCATGACGATGGACGAACGGACATCGGCGGCCTGGATCACTGTCCCCTTTTCGGCAGCGATGGCAACCGACTGAGGCGCTGGAGGCCGCGGATCCCGCGGCGCATGGTCTGGAGGACGACGAGATGCGATTCGGACAGTTGTGGCGCAATGTCTCCCGGCTGCTCGCACTACTGACTGTTGTGGCAGGTCTGTCGCTCGCGACTTTCGCGCAGCAGCCAGCGCCTGGCACGCAGCAACCAGCAAGCGCGCAAGCACCGCCTGCCCCGCAAGGAACGGCCCCAGCGAATCCACCTGCGGGTCCGCCGCCGAATCCGAATGCGGCTGCCAGCGCGGCGGATCACAAAAACATGCTGGAGCAGCTCGGAATCAAGACGCTGCGTCCCGGGCCCAGCGGAAACGAGTCAGCGCCCAACCACGCCAACTACGACGAGGCGACAGCGAATCCGTACCCGAAACTTCCCGATCCCCTGACGCTCAAGAACGGCAAGCAGGTCAAGACCGCGGACGTGTGGTGGAAGCAGCGCCGGCCGGAGATCGTCGAAGACTTCGATCGCGAAGTGCTCGGACGGGTACCCAAGAACGTCCCCAAGGTCGGGTGGCGGGTCAACCGCACAGAGTCGTTCGAGGTCGGCGGACGCCCAGTCGTCGGCAAGGAATTGATTGGTGCTGTGGACAACGCGGCGTTTCCCGAGATCACTGTAGAAATCCAGATGACGGTCGTCACCCCCGCAAACGCGACGAAGCCGGTGCCGGTCATGATGATGTTCGGCGGCCGATCCGGAATGCCGCCAGCACCCGGCACCCCACCTCCACCGGCGCGCGGTTTCGGTCCGGGTCGCGGTCCGGGAGCGGGAGCCCCAGGCGCCGCACCGGTGCCTCCTCCCGATCCTCCGGCGACGGAACAACTGATCGCCGACGGATGGGGATACGCGACGATCAACCCCGGCAGCATCCAGGCCGATAACGGCGCCGGTCTCACCAAGGGCATCATCGGCCTCGTCAACAAGGGGCAGTTTCGGCATCCGGATGACTGGGGATCGCTGCGCGCCTGGGCGTGGGGCGCTTCGCGCGGCCTCGACTACCTCGAGACCGACAAGGCCGTAGACGCGAAGAAGGTCGGAATCGAAGGCGTCTCGCGCTTCGGCAAAGCGGCGCTCGTCACGATGGCCTACGACCAGCGATTCGCGGTCGTCCTCATCGGCTCGTCCGGCGAAGGCGGCGCGAAGCTGCATCGCCGCAACTGGGGCGAAGCCGTCGAGAACCTCACGGGCTCGGGCGAGTATCACTGGATGGCGGGAAACTTCCTGAAGTACGGAACGGAAGAATCATCGTTCGGCAAGAAGACGGCTGGCGACATTCCGGTAGACGCGCACGAGTTGCTCGCGCTCTGCGCGCCGCGGTTGACGTTCGTCAGCTACGGCGTGCCCGAGCGCGGCGACGCGAAGTGGCTCGATCATCAGGGCAGCTACATGGCCGCGGTAGCGGCGCAGCCGGTCTTCCGTCTGCTCGGCGCGAAGGGCCTCGGCGTCTCAGACGACTACAAGACTGAGAAGATGCCCGCGGTGAACGTCAGCCTGCTCGATGGCCAGCTCGCGTGGCGTCAGCACGATGGCGGCCACACCGACGGCCCCAACTGGAAGTACTTCATTCCGTGGGCAGACAAATTCCTGAACCACTCGTCGTCGGTGACGGTCGGATCGAAATAGTAAAACGAGAGAAACGGGAGAAAAGATGTCTCACGTTTCTCCAGTTTCTCCTGTGATTTGTTGCTAGTGGTGCGCGCGACAGGGGAACCGTCGGTGCCGGAGTTGACACCAGTCTTACAACATGTCAGATTGTATCCGTGACTAGGCCGGCGCGAATTCCTACCCTCTCCACGAAAGAAGCTCTCGTGCTGGAACTGCTCATTGAGCACGGAGAGATGTACGGGCTGCAGCTGGTCTCGTCGTCCAGGAGGCGCCTCAAGCGAGGAACCGTGTACGTCACGCTCGGGCGGATGGAGGACAAAGGCTACATTCGTTCGCGGCTCGAAGCGCCGCCAGCCAGGACCGGTGGACTGCCCCGCCGTCTCTATGAGTGCACCGCTCTGGGAAAACGAGTCCTGACCGCATGGACTCGTGTGGCCCGGGAACTGCTGCCGGAGTTTGCGCGATGACCAAGGGACACCGGTTACGACAGTGGGCCACTCGCGTGTGTTCGGCGCAGACGATGGCGCGGCTGATCGATCCAGTGATCGCAGACCTGCAGCATGAGTATGAGCGAGCGAAGGCCGATCGACGAGGCCTGCGCGCCGCAATCATCTTGCTTCGCGGCTATTGGGCATTCTGGAAAGTCTTCTCGCTTCAGGTGCCTGCGGTTCTGTTACGCGAATTCCGAGTGTCACACCGGGATTCTTTCGTCCGCATGGCCGTGCCCGCAGCAATTGCAATGGTGATGGCCTGCGCGGCGCTGATCGTGGAGCCTGCCCGAAGCATCAGACAACGGGACATGCTCGGCGTGTGGTTGGTGATCCTGCTGTTGCCACAAGCCATTCCGTTCAGCGTTCCAATCAGCATCTTTACGGGAATCGCGTACGGATTGCGGCGACGGCCCCTGACCAGGCGCGTGCGTCGATTTGTCCTCATGCTCGGACTCGCCGGGACACTCGTATCAGCGAGCACGATCATCTGGGTCGTGCCTACCGCGAATCAGACTTTTCGCACCGTCATTGCTCGTCAAGTCGTGATCGAAGGTCCGCCCGAGATGTCCTCTCGCGAGCTTCGCGATCATGCACTCGCCTGGAAAAGCCGGGGACAGACGGCAAAAGCTGGAGACTTGCTGTTTGCCTTTCACGCACGGTGGGCCCTCGCCGGAGCCGCGCTCGCTTTCGCAATTTTCGGCCTGGGGGTGACCGGCCTCCGGCTCGGACGCATCGCGACTGTGCTGGTAGCCGCAACCGCGTTCGTGGTGTACGTCACTTACTTCGCTGAATTGGGACAAGCTCGATCGTCGTCAGTCTTCAGTCACGAAGGGCTCGCAGTGACGTTCGCGTGGCTGCCGAACCTGCTGATCCTGCTCACAGGCCTGGCTTTTCTGACGAACGAACCGCGTCGAACCCTGTAGAACCCGTCGGACATTCCAGACTTGCTAGACTCCGCGGGATGTTGAACACTGTCGGGGTTCATGATCCTCACGAAGTTTGCCGTCCGGGCGCTTCTCCTGCTCGCCATTACGGCGACGATCAGCTGCGATCGCCTCACGAAGCACGTCGCCGTCAGCACGCTCGCCGGTAGTTCGAGCCGATCATTCCTTGCCGACACCTTGCGGTTCCAGTATGCGGAGAACACCGGCGCGTTCCTGAGTCTTGGCGCAGAGTGGCCAGCGAGAACTCGTTTTGCCGTCTTTGGCGTGGGGAACGCGTTCCTCCTCTGTGCCCTCGTGACCACCGCCGTCCGCCGCCGATGGCCATGGCCGGCGCTCCTGGGTGTGGCGTTGTTTGCCACCGGCGGCGCGTCGAACCTGCTCGATCGAATTCTCTACGGAAGCGTGATCGACTTCGTAAATGTTGGCATCGGGCCAGTGCGCACCGGCATCTTCAACGTCGCCGACATGGCCGTGATGCTTGGCGCGTTGATTGTGCTGTGGGCGGGGTATCGCTTCGATCGACACACAGACAGCTATTGACGCCATCACCGTACTACTATCGGTCATAGTAGGTGCCGGGTCGACAGCACCCGGCCACCCCGAAGTACCTGTTCACTTTTTCTCCAGCATGTTCGTGACGGAATGACGGAATTGGTGTAGAAAATTGCCATCGATGCCGATCACCTGGAGTGTCGAGCCCGATGGGTTTGTGCGGTTCACGGTCGTCGACCCCTACACGATCGACGAGTGGCGCGAAACCATGACGGCAATCCTCCACTCCCCTTCGGTCCATCTGCCGCTGACCCTTCTCGTCGATCGACGCGGGACGCAAACGCTCTCGAAATCCACCGTCGAGGGATTCAATCGGTTCTTCGGCGAACGTCAGCAGGCGCTCTCAGGCGGCCGAATCGCGATCGTGCTCAGCAGCGGCGTGTACTTCGAGATCGCGGGAATGCTTCGAGCTGTGCTCAGCATTCCGAACACCGCGGTCCGTACATTTCAGGACTACGATGAGGCGCTCGAATGGCTCGTCGGATAGGGGATAAAAAGGGAAAAGGGAAAAGGGAAAAGCGACAAGGGAAAAGGGGCAAAGACCAGGTCAGTCCCTATCGGCGATGGCTGGAGAATGATCAAAGTAGGTTCAGGATGCGGGATTCAGGGTGCGAGATTCACGATGAGTGATCAGTGATTAGCGATTACTCGCGTCCGACGTCCTGCGCGAGTTTGTCGTCGCGCAGCGCGATGAACTTGGCATGACGCAGATGATCGTCAGCCGTCCATTCGAGGAACTCGAATTGCCCGACCAGCTCCGGCTTCAGCCAGCGGCAGTCTGCCATCTTCGCCTTCGTCAACCCCTGCCCCCATCGACCGCTTCGCTCTTCGGGCAGGTTTGCGAACGGGCACGTAGGAATCTCGAGTGCCTGGAATCGCTTGAATAACTGCTGGCGCACAGCAGGCGTGAAGCCGTTGCGCGTCCGCGCCACATACAGCAGTCGATCACCCTCGTAGTAGCCAAAGATCAACGCGTCGAACGTCTTCGTCCCGATCGTGTAGCCAGCGATGACGAACTCCTGCCCCCGGTTGACACGCATCTTCAGCCAGGCGCCGGAGCGCCGGCCGGATTCGTACCGGCTGGTGCGCCGCTTTGCAACGAGCCCCTCGAATCCCTGTGCCTTCACCGAGTAGACGAGGTCCCGCAACGTCGCCTTCAATTCGCCGGCATAGCAAACGGGGTCGCGCAGCTTCGGCACGATCTTGTCTTCGAGCAACTCGCGTCGCGTCTGCAGCGTTTCGCTCCTCAGATCTCGCCCGTCAAGCACCATCACGTCGAAGACGTATAACTGAACCGGGTTCGACGCCGCAGAGTTCTGCAGCGCATTGAAGGAGGGGCGCCCATCGTCATCGAAGGCCACAAGTTCGCCATCGACGACGGTCTCGTTCGGCAGCTTGGCAAGGCCAGGCATGACCGAGGCGTATCGATTGCTGAAATCGTTATCGTTGCGAGAGCGCAGCCGAACTTTGCCCTCGGCCTTGAACGCGATGGCTCGATAGCCATCGAGTTTCAGCTCATACGCCCAGCCGTCAGGGTCGTCAGGGAGCGTGTCTGTTCGCAGGAGCAACATGGGTTCGACAAACCCCGCTTTGACACGCATTCGGTGAGTCTACAGAAAGTTAAAAGGCAAAAGTAAGGAGAGATCTCGTACTTTTGCCTTTTAACTCTCAACTTTCTGTCGTTCCGCCGCCGGCACCCACTTCCGCTCGTGTGGTCCGGCATATTCGGACTGCGGTCTGATGATGCGGTTGGCGCGGCGCTGCTCGAAGGCGTGCGCGATCCATCCGCTCACGCGGCTGATCGCGAACGTCGGTGTGAACAGTTCAACCTCGAATCCGAGCCCGTGCAGCAAGAGCGCGGTGTAGAACTCGACATTCGTCTGCAGCCTTCGTCCGGGTTTGTACTCTTCGAGCAGGCGAAGCGCGTCCGCCTCAACAGATCGGGCGAGGGTGTACAGCGACATGTCGCCATGGCGCGTGAACAGCCGCTCCGCCGCCCTGGCCAGCACGTCGGCTCGTGGATCGCGAACCTTGTAGACGCGATGTCCGAACCCCATCAGCTTTTCGCCGGCCTCGATCTTCCGGCGTAACACGGCCTCGGCGCGCGAGGCTTCGCCGATCTCGAACACCATCTCGAGGGCTGGCCCTGGCGCTCCACCGTGAAGCGGCCCCTTGAGCGCACCCAATGCACCGGTCACCGCAGAAACGAGATCGGATCCCGTGGACGTGATGACGCGAGCCGTGAACGTCGACGCATTCAGCCCGTGATCGATGACGGCGTTCAGGTAGGTCTCGAGCCCTCTGACTCTCTCTGGATCCGGCACCTCGCCTGTCAGCATGTAGAGGAGATTTGCGGCATGGCCAAGCTCGCTCTGAGGCTGTAGCGGCTCTTCGCCGCGGCGCAGCCGGCGATACGATGCGACGATCGTTGGAACGCGCGCGACGATCCCTTCCGCATCGTCGCCGGCGAGCGACAGCGTGCCGGCAGCCATGCGCAACGCGTCCATCGCGTCGACCTGACGGTGGGCGCATTCGCGGAGCAACGCGCGGGTCGAATCCGGAATGTTGCGAACCGCCGCGAGCGTCCGCTTGAATTCCTCGAGCTGGGCCGCCGACGGCAGCTCGCCGCGCCAGAGCAACCACGTCGTCTCTTCGAACGTGGCGTGCTCGGCCAGTTCCTCGAGCTGAAACCCTCCGATCACGAGCTCGCCGCGCTCGCCATCGACATGGCTCAGTCGCGTGGTCGCCGCAACGACTCCCTCTAATCCGCTGCCTTGCATGCTGTCACCGTAATCTCCGCGCGTCAGCGAGTCAAATATCACTCCCTCACTCGCTCTCGCGCTCGCTGCTTCGCCACGCTCGCTGCCGCCTCCGCGCGAAGCGCTACGGCGAGACCTCGCCGAAGCCGGGCGTAGGCGGGCCGTTCGCGAGGCTCACTCGCTGCGCTCGTTCGCGCCTTTCTACCCACCGCCGCTTTCTGATACACCGTGACATCTGTCCAGCGGCAAGTGGAAGCTGAAAGCCGACTGCCAACTCCCGCATCAACCTCCCGCGGCGTGAACCGCGAGAACCGGCAGCACGATGAGGCTGACGGCACCGGCGGCGATGCCGAACTTCGTGCCAACGCCAACCTTCTGGCCGGCACGTGCCTTCTGCGATGCCGACGCAATAAGGCCGCTCCACGCGCCGATAGCAGCGCCCAGAACGCCGACGCGCGGATCGTGGTTCACGCTGCCAATGGAATCGACCTGTGAAAGGGCGAGCCCCGTGCCCGTTCCTATCAGTGTTCCGGTAATCACCGTGTGGCGAACGAGCCAATTCGATTTGGGCGCGTTGACCGTTTGTTGATCTGATCGAGCCTCGTCTCTGAACCAGGGCGCATCTCGATGAAGCGCGGCGTGTAACGGACCTTCTGCGCCGATCGCCGCGGCGGCACCCACGTCAGGGGAACTCGTTTGGGCGAACGCGATTGTGCTACAGACGATCAGCCCCGCCGTTACGAATCCCGCAATGATGGGCCGAGTGAAACCGTCATCGTGTGCGAATCTGCAAGACATTTGCTCTCCTCATTCCATATTGCGCACGATGCTGGCAAGACGGCTCATCCATGGCGGCCAGCACGACTATCCCACCGTGACGCGGCCGGTCATCTTCGGATGAAGAGAGCAGAAATAGTCATAGCTTCCAGGAGCCTCGAACGTGTGCGAGAACTGTTCATCGGTGTCCATGACGGGCGACTTGAACTTCTTCTCGGTGCTCATGATGACGTGAGGCACGTCGTCGTGATTCGTCCAGCGAACCGTCGCGCCGGCCGGTATGGAAGCCGCCGCCGGAGCGAAGCTGAAGTTGTCGATGACCACTTCGTGTCCGCCGGCCGATCCGCTGTCGGCTTCGAGCGGCATATCGGTGATGGCGATTGGAGAATTGAGCGCGCGAAACGACATGCGTGAGAGCCCGAGCACTTTCCGCAGACGATCGTCGGCCACCTTCATCGGTCCTGGCGACGCGGCCGTCCCGGGCGCTGGTTGCGGGAAGGCGGTCGACATCGCCGTGTGGAACGTCACGTGCCCTTCGACTTTCTGCATGACCTGGTGAATGTGGCCATTGAGTACCGACACCGAACCAAACCGCTTCAGATAGGACAGCGCTTGTTCGCTATCGTCAGTGCCCCATCCCCATTCGGGATACACGGACCAGAGCGGGATGTGCGCGAAGACCACAATCGGCGTGCTGCTCGAGAGTCCTGCGACGTCCTTCTCGAGCCACTGGAGCTGCTCGTCGCCGAGTGAACCGAGCCCACCCGCCTTGAGATTGACGACGTTCACGAGGCCGACGAAGTGGACGCCGTTCCGGTCGAAGCTGTGCCACCCGGCGCCCAGCGTCCCCTTGCCGAACCGCTCGCGATAGCTCTCTCCATCGTCTCCGAGCACGTCGTGCTCGCCGGGGACGAAGAAGACTGGAAGCGACAAGTCCGACAGCACTTGCTGGAGGGTATCGAACTCGGCTGGCTTCGACAGATGCGTGAGGTCTCCGGTGTGGAGGACGAAGGCCGGCGGTTCCGGCTCAGCCTTGATCTTCGCGATCGCCTCACGGAGCGTTGCCGTGACGTCCGTATTGGCAGGCTTGTCGAATCCGATGTGACTGTCGCTGATTTGAACGAATCGGAGTCCGCCGCTTGCCGGCGAGATCATCGATCCGTGGGCTGCCTGCCCCAGCGCAGATCCCTTCAGAATGCCGCCCGACAGCGTCCAGACCGCGCCAGTGCCGACCCAGGCCATACACTGGAGAAAGTTTCGTCTCCCGGGATCGCTCAGATCCTTCGATCGTGCCACACCTACCTCCTTGGCTGCGCGTCCGTCGCTGAGCCCGCGATCGCGGAGCGACAAATCAGGACGCTTGTTTGCGGGAACATCGCCAGGGATGTTCACTGCTTGAAAGACCACGGTGTGTGAGCGCTTATTCCCGGGAATAAACGCTGCGGTCCGGAAGTCTTACCGAGGAGCCATGGTTGCGCGGGTGTTCGATGCGACGGTCCTGCCCCACCTGGACGCCGCCTTCAACTTCGCGCGGTGGCTGACCCGGAATGACGCCGAAGCGGAGGATGTCGTGCAAGACGCCTGCGTCCGCGCGCTGCGTTATTTCTCGTCGCTGAGAGACGACGATGCTCGCGCGTGGTTCTTCGCGATCGTCCGGAACACCTGGTACACCCGGGTCGCGCGCCGGTCGGGCCCGCCGGACACCGGCTCGCTGGATCACGCGGGCCGCGAGCCACTCGATGACGGGCCTAATCCGGAGACACAATTGCTGCGGCAGCACACTATCGCCCGCGTTCGCGCAGCCATCGAACAGCTTCCGATCGACTTTCGAGAGGTTCTCGTGCTGCGCGAGATTGAGGGTCTGTCGTACAAAGAGATCGCGAGCGTCGTGCGCGTGCCCATCGGCACCGTCATGTCGAGGCTGGCGCGCGCAAGGGAACGTTTGCAGTCGGAACTCAAGCCAGTGGAGTTCCTGGAGACCATTCCGTGAGCTGCGAAGCCATCAATCAGGATCTGGATGCCTACCTCGATCGCGAACTCGAGGCCGACGCCGAGCGGTCAATTCGCGGGCACCTGGCGGGATGTGCCGCCTGCCGCGCGCGCGTCGCCGATCGCCAGGCACTCGGCCGGCTCGTGCGATTGGCGCCCTATTACTCGGCCCCGGATCGTCTCCGAGCCCGTGTATCGTCAGTGCACGCCGCGAAGTCGCGAATGATGACTCGTGTAGTGACATGGGCGGCCGCGGCGCTCGTCGTGATCGCCGTCGGCGGCGGGATCACATTCCTGCGATCGGCCTCGACACGGCACGACGTCATCGTCGAGGCGGTCGTCGACGATCACGTTCGATCGCTGATGGCCGATCACCTGTTCGACGTTCAGTCGAGTGATCAGCACACCGTGAAGCCGTGGTTCCAGGGAAAGCTGGACTTTTCTCCGCCCGTGGCCGACGTGACGGCGAGCGGCTTTCCGCTTGTCGGCGGCCGCCTCGATTACGTCGATGGACGACCGGCCGCCGCCCTCGTCTACCGGCGGCAGCAGCACACGATCAACCTGTTCGTCTCGCCTGCAGTCACCGCGCCGGAGCCAATCGAGTCACGAACGGTTCGAGGATTCCACGTCCGCCACTGGTCCCGTGATGGAATGTCGTTCTGGGCGATCTCCGATCTGAACGATCGGGAGCTGAACGACTTCGTCAACGCGATCAGTAATGGGTCGTAGTCATCGCGACCGAGTGGCGGGGACGACCCCCTCGAAGCCCCGCCCGCAGTTCTCACCGCTGAATGAATCTTCGACTGCTCGGTCCTCAGTGAACAGTGACCGTCCCCACCATGCCGGGATGAATCGTGCAGTGGTATGGAAACGTGCCGGCGTTGGGAAACGTCATGGAGAACTGGCCCTGTGGCGGAATGGCGCCAGAGTTCCATACGGCCCCGTCCGACGTCGACGTGTGCGTGGTCGAATCGGTGTTCGTCCACGTCACCGTCGTGCCGGCGGTAACGTCGATGGCGTCAGGACTGAAGGCTCGATTGCCCAGAATCGAGGCCCCGCTTGGAATGCTGACGGCTGTTGCCGAGCTGGGCGTCGCCGGCGTCGGCGTCGGCGAGGGTGACGGCGCAGAGTAACCGCTTCCACAAGCAGTTGCGGCGAGCGCGATCGCAGATACAAGAACGAAACGTAACGACAACATAAAAACCTCCGGGTGGATTCTTGTGCAGGCAGTAACACCGCATAATTCAATCCAACCCTCACTGTTAAAGGAATATTCCGCGGAGGTCTTTCGCCTTGTCGTCCGTCTCTTCTGTTCGAGAGGCGGTTTCACACCTGGGCTGAAAGTGCCGGACAAACCTCCTTCCAGATGGACGATCGAGAAGGAGGACGGTCGGCGGCATCCATCTTTGCGCGTCTTTGCGCGCGCTGCGGTCTCCGCGCGAAACGGTTCTCTCGCGTCCGCGGCGTGACACCCTGTGATCCCCGAAGAAGTGCTGAAACTGCTTCTAGTGCCCTACGCGGCGCTTGCTATCGATGTCCTTCAGGAGCGCGTCGATCGACGCGCTGCGGCCGGCGGCGTGTGCGCGGGCCCAGCGTTCCGGGCCGAGAAGTTCGGACACGTCGCGCTGGACGCGTTCGCGAAGTTCCAGTACCGATCGGTCAACGGTCGTGATGCCGATTCGCTCGGTCACGGCATCGCGCGTGCCCAGGATCCGCGCCGCCCACATGTGGTCTCCCTTGAGAACCGCTGCCGCCGCGAGCGGCGTCAAGGCATAAATGAAACCAAACCTGTCGTGCAGTCGTCGGCTCGACTCGAGGCTCTGACGCACGAAGGCGATCGCCTCGTCTGCCTTTCCGCGACGAACCGAGAGAATGGCGCGGACATAAAGTGGTTGATTGAGGAACCAGGGGCCCGCGTGCAGCAGCACTGCCGTCGCTTCATTCAGCAGCTGTTCACCTTGCTCCACCGCGCCCGTCGCCAGCGAGACGCCCGCCTTCCCAATCAGCGCGTTCCCAATTCCCCACGGAATATCGAGTTGCCGGAACCCTTCGATGCTGGCCGCAAAGCGATCGCTGGCAGCGCTGAGGTTGCCCGCGGCCTGCTCGATGTGCCCGAAGAGGTGGCCGCCCATGACGCTGACGTCGCGGTCGGCCGCTTCAATCGCCAGCGCGCGCGTGACACAGGCGCGTGCTGGTGAATGCTCGCCCTGCGTGAAACGCATCACGGCGCCGCCGACGAGCGCTCGTGATTCGACGGCAGGTTCAATCGGCGCGACCTTCAGGCACCGGTCGTACCATCGTTGTCCTTCGGCCGCGCGCCCGCGGATCAACCAGAAGAACATCAGCTGCCAGGCGATGAGGCACGCTTCACCCACCCGATCGCGCTCGATCAGCCACCCGAGCACCGCACGGTAGTTGTCGAGATCGTCATGAACGCGGTCCAGCCACTCAGCCTGGGCAGGTCCTATCAAACCGCCGCATGCGCGGGACGCTTCTCCACTGCAGTAACGCACCAGCCCTTCCATGGCGTCATCACGTTCGTCCGCGGCAACAAGCTCGAGCGCCGCGTAGGCTCGCACGGTTTCGAGCATCTGATAGAGCGGACGGGCAGGCGAGTCGGTCCGAACCAGCAGGCTCTTGTCAATGAGACCTGCGGCTGCGCTGATTGCGGTATCGTTCGAATCGCCTTCGCGGCCGCCCAGCACAGCCGCGGCAGCCTCGATCGAAAACCCGGCCGGTAGCGCTGCCAGACGTCGAAACGTGCGCTGCTCGGCCGAATCCAGCAGTTGATAACTCCACGCCACCGTCGCGCTGATCGTCTGCTGCCGCTCAGGAAGATCTCGTCGACCTGCTGTTGAAAGCAGGACGTCATGCTCGAGCCGGCGGCAGAGATCCTCAGGCGTCAGCACCTTCATCCATGGCGCCGCCAGCTCGAGCGCCAGCGGCAGCGCGTCGAGCCTGCGGCAAATCGCCGCGACGGTTGGACCGTTGGCGCCCGTCAACCGAAATTCGGGCTGCACATCGCGAACGCGTTCGATGAACAGGCGCACTGCCGGTACGCGGGCGAGATCGGCGGGCGACAATCCATCGGATTCCGCCTCGAGCGAGAGAGGGCCGACAGCGTATTCTCGCTCTCCACGCACCCGGAGTGGAGCGCGGCTCGTCGCGAGCAGCCGCAGCGATACGGACGTCGCCAGGAAATCGGCAACCAGCGGCGCCGCATCAAGAACGTGCTCACAGTTATCGAGCACCACAAGTGTGAGTTGATCCTCGCACACGCCGCGAAGGCGGCTCGGGAGATCACCGGCCGTCGCATTGGACAACCCCAGGGCATCGCCAATACACGGCGCCACGAACATCGCGTCGCGAACGGTCGCGAGTGGTACGAACACGACGCGCGTCGATCCCTCATCCGCAACCGCGCGCGCAAGCTCTAGCGCCAGGCGGGTCTTACCGACACCTCCGGGCCCCAGCAGCGTGATCAAGCGAGCGGACGGATCGGCAAGCCAGCGACGGAGCGTTTGAAAATCCGCGTCGCGGCCGAGCAGCGGGGTCAGCGCCAACGGCAACGAGCCCGCATCCAGTTCGTCAGCCGCCGCGTGGTTGACCGACGCTCGCGCACTCCCCAGCAGCAGGTCCCGGGTCGGACCGGTGAGATCGAGTGCCGCCGACAGCGCACGCACCGTATCCAGGTGCGGACGACGACGCTCCCCTCGTTCGAGCGCACTGACGGCGTGCACTGACAGGCCGGCGATCGTGGCGAGTTCTTCCTGCGTGAAGCCCGCAGCCTCACGAAGCGCTTTCAATTGCGCCCCAAATGATCGCGGAGCGCCGATTTTCATGTCTCCCAATCTTACTGCGCCTTTCCTGTATCGACTTGTACGGGTGGCGTACGACTGATGTGCGGGCGTTGTCCGTGGCGCCTGATTCGACATCACTTCACACTGACGGCATGACAGTCGGCGGAGGGGCGACGACGTTCGTCACGGACGCCGCAGGGTTCGTGGGCATGGAACTGGTGAAAGTCCTGGTCGCTTTAGGGCATCAGGTCATCGGCCTCACACCTTCGGTGGAAGCGGCGCACAGAGTTCGAAAGACAGGAGCCATGGCGATCATTGGCGATCCAAGAAATCCGGGCCAGTGGCAGGACGAGGCTGGTACTGAGTGGGTGTTCCACGTCCCGCCGCAGTCGTTCTTGCACGACGCTCGCGGGGCGCGACGGCACGCGGCGTCGGTCATCCGCGATCGGGTCGCGATGGATGCGAACGTGCTCGATGCCGTCGCGAACGGATCGACGCGCCGCGTCGTCTACGTCGCCGATTCAAGCTGTTACGGCGTGACCGGTCTTCGTCCGATCACCGAGGATGCGCCGCTTCGTCCGGAGCCCGGACGCTGCCTCTCGCCCGCGCTCGATCGATTGGATGGATACGTCGTCGCGGGACTCCCCGTCGTCACCGCGCTCCCGGGATTCGTCTACGGCAACGGCGCGTGGTTCAGAGAAGGCATCGTCGAACCGGTCATCGCAGGACGTCGGGTGCTGCAGTTTGGTCCGAACCGGAATTGGGTGTCGCCAATACACGTCCATGACTGCGCTCGCGCGCTGGTGCATCTCGCCGAGCGTGGTGAACCAGGCAGTCGTTATTTCCTCGTGAATAACGATCCTGTTCAAGTGAAAGACTTCGCCGAGGCGTTTGCGCGTGTGGCCGCTCGGGAATTGCGGGTGCGGCGGCTCCCGTTCGCCGCCGCGCGAATCTTGGGTCGGCCCGTCGCCACACGCCACGGGACAGACATGGTGTATTCGAATATCCGGCTGCGGGGAACCGGTTTTCATTTCAGGTATCCGACGCTCGAGGACGGACTGCACCAGATTGTCGGAGCCGTGGATGGGTAATACGGTGAGTCAATTTGGAGGATCGCTCTCCGAACAGCGGTCATTCGAGGATGTGGTCCTGCCTCATCTCGACGCGGCATATCGGCTCGCGCGATGGATGACGCGGAACGAACACGACGCAGAGGACGTCGTACAAGAGGCATCGTTGCGGGCGTTCCGGTACTTTCGCACGTTTGCCGGTGGTAACGGTCGCGCGTGGTTCCTTCGAATCGTGCGCAATACCTGCCACGGCAGCCACCGGCGAATTTGGATGCTGACCGATTCGTTCGACGAAGAGCGGCACAGCAGTCGCCAGACCGAGAGCGATCCCGAGGCGTTGCTGTTGCGAACCGATACCGCCGATCTGATCGAGCGCGCCATCGGCAACCTGCCCGATCGATTTCGCGAGCTCCTCATCCTCCGCGAAATGGAGGGACTGTCGTATCGCGAACTGGCGGACGTGATGGAGATTCCCATCGGGACCGTGATGTCCGGACTGTCGCGCGCGCGCGAGGCGCTGCGCGGCGCGCTGGGCGATGAATTGATGCGCACTCCTGCCCACGACGGGGCGATGGAGCGGGAAGAGGCGCTGGCGTGAGTCGGTTTTCAACGAGCTCGTAGTCGTCGAACCACAGAGAGGATCAGTACTTTCGAACCACAACGCGTTTACGGCGTGCGTAATGACTCGCCGGACTTTGTCGTTCGCTGCTGATGCAGCGAGCGATCGCGGTCGGCGTCTATCCGCTCCCACACGCGCAACATCAAATATTGATCTTTCTGTTGAACATCCTGATCGCACGGTGCGGTCACGTGTCTTGCATGCCGTTGCTCCATCCGCGCATTTCGGCGGACGGTATTACTGCGAACGAAGAAGCATCATGACTGTTCTTACCCAGGAAGTTGATCGACACGATTCGGGGATGTCGGGAACCTCGTTTACTCGCCTGCTTCGATGGCTGGACGACGGTTCCGATTCACAGGGCGAGCGATACCTGGAAATGCGCCGCAGGCTCGTCGCCTACTTCGATCGGCGCAACCGCCCGGCACCGGACGTGCTCGCGGATGAAACCTTCGACCGCGTGAGCAGGACGCTCGAGGAGTCGGGCCGCATCAAGGTCACGCCGCCGGCTCGATACTGCTACGTCGTTGCCCGCTTCGTGCTGTTGGAAGACATCCGACGTGGGCGCCGTGACGTGCCGTTCGAGGAAACCAGGGCGCAGCATGCGGGAACGGAAGCCGCAGACATCGATGAAGCAGCGGATCAGTCGCTCGACTGCCTCGGGCGCTGCCTCGGCACGCTGAAGCCCGAAGACCGCCACCTGATCGTGGAGTATTATCGCGACGCGAAACGCCAGCGAATCGACCGCCGCAGGGAGCTGGCTCGCGAGCTGGGAATTACCATGAACGCATTGGGAATCCGGGCATGGCGATTGAGGGCGAACCTGGAGCGGTGCGTCGGCGCCTGTCGCAAACGGCTCTGAAAGATTTCGGCGGGTGGAGTCCTATCCGAAGAAGGACCACTGTTTCGCGACGCCGACGCCTATGTCTCAGCCCCGAGCATCGTTTCAGGACGACCAGCTGATCAACTATCTGTTGGGTCGTCTCCCCGAAGAAGACGCTGAGCGTCTGGACGAGGAAAGCATCGTCGATGATGAGCTGGCGGCGCGGCTACGGCTCGTCGAAGACGATCTGGTGGACGCCTACGCGAGTGGGACGCTGACAGGCGAAACCCTCCAGCGCTTCGAGTCGTTCTACCTGGCATCTCCACGACGTCAACGAAAGGCGGCATTCGCCAAGACCCTTCTCGCCAAAATCGATCGTCCGGCCCAGCGTCTGTCTGCCGTTCCGCAATCGTCGATCGTGAAGACACCGCCAAAAACGGCCGCACGCGGGCGAAGGCCCTCGTTTTTGTGGGCCCCGGCAGCCGCCGCGGTGTTGTTGCTCGGCATGAGCATCCTCCTGCTGCAGCACGTCAACCTTCGTCGCGAGTTGAGCGCGGCCAGGCTCGAGGTCACTGCGGCGACGGAGCGCGCCGACGCGATGTCGGTCGCGCTCGAAGAACAGCGCAAGGCCGTAACCGACGCGACGCAGGCGCTCGCCGACGCGCGCGCCGCCAAGCCGCTCGCGACGTTTGCGCTGGTCTTGCGCCCGCAAACGCGCGGCGTCGGCCCCGTTCCCGTCATCTCGATTGCGGCCGGATCGCAGACCGTGCCGCTGGATCTCGAATTCGAGGCAACCGGCCCGGCCTCGTACGACGTCGCGCTGAAGGACCCCGCGACGAACCGGATCATCTGGCGCAGTGCACCCGTCTCACCACAACGCGAAGGCCCTCGACCGGTTCTCTCCATCGGACTCCCTGTGGCGCGGCTCAAATCGCAGCACTATGCGCTGGACCTCTTCGCTCTGCGTCCCGGAGCGTCGCCGGAGTTCGTCGGCACCTACGCATTCGAGGTGGCGCGGCAGTAATGCGCGCGACATTCCTATTCCACACAGCGACGACGTGGACAATCGCCGCCTTGCTCATTTCGCACGTCGGCAGCCAGGACGCTGACGTCGTCGTTCTGAGCCCGGCGGAGCCGCTCCAGAAGCACATCGCCCACGGCGAGGAACATCTGTTCCAGGTCGCTCTGGCCGCGGGGACCTCGGCCGACATCGTCGTCGAACAGCGAGGTATCGACGTCGTCGTCGCAGTGCGCGACGTCGACGGCAAGTTGATTTCCGATTTCCAGGATGAAGTTCGCCGCGACGGCGAGGAGCACGCCGAGATCGTCGCTGCGGTGGCAGGCACGTATACCGTTGCCGTCAAGCCTGCGGACGGTGCGATGTCGCCGGGCGACTACGTCATCCGCCTGGCGAATCCTGGCCCCGCCGGCGAAGCGCAGCGTCGCATGCAGCAGTCGCGCGTCCTGCGCACGCTGGGACAGGAGCTCCAGCGCACGGGATACTTCGTCGAGGCGCGAAGACTGCTGGAACGGTCGCTTGCCGTCGCCGAGGAGGTACGCGCGGAGAACGACACGTACCTCGCGATGGTGCGATTCGACCTGGCTGGCAATGCGCTCGAGTCGGAGGACAATTCGCGATCGCGAGCGCTCTACGAGCGCGCGCTCGCAGCGTTTGAGACATCGTGGGGACCAAAGCATCCGTATGCCGCGATGACACGCTCGAGGCTTGCGCTGCTCGATCAGCGTGCTGGACAGCGACTGAAGGCAGAGGCGACGATCCGCGACGCCCTTCCCGTGCTCGAGCGCGCCCTCGGATCGGCGCATCCCTGGTATCTGTTGACGGAGGTCACATTCGCCAACCTGCGGCAGAATGCCGGGGACATAGAAGAGGCCGAGCGGATCGACCGGGACGCGCTCGCAACCGTGGAACGCAGCGGACAGACTGGGACGCTGCTGGAAGCGACCCTGCTCAACAACCTCGCCGACGTCATGCGTGCAAAGAACGACAACGCCGCCGCCGAGCCGCTGTTCAAACGTGCCCTCGCGATCGGCGAATCGGTGATTGGCGGCAACAGCCTCTTTGTCGCGACCGCGCTTCAAAATCTCGGCATCATGGCGCGCGAGCGGAAGGACTACCCGTCAGCGCTCAGCTACTACGGCCGGGCGCTGTCGATTCGCGAACACCTGCTGGGCCCCGATCATCCAAGCGTCGCGGGTGTGCTGACAAACCTCGCCAACGTCTATCGCGCCACTGGCGACGATCAGCGGGCGCTCGAGACGCATTTCCGCGCCCTGAGCCTGTGGGAAAAGACCGTCGGCCCCTACGGCCGCGAAACGCTCCTCGTGACAGGCAACATCGCGCGCACTTACGCCGGGGCTGGCGACATCGAAAACGCGCTGACGTTCCAGCGCCGTGCCGATGCCATCCTGGAAATGCAGCTCGGCCTCTATGTGGCGACCGGTTCCGAACGGCAGAAGCTCGCGTTTGTGAGGAATGAAGCCGATCGCACCGATCGCACGATCTCGCTGCACCTGCAGCAAGCGCCCGACAATCGGGACGCGGCGTCGCTGGCGGCGCTCGTGCTGCTTCAGCGAAAGGGCCGTGTCCAGGATGCGATGACCGACCTCTTCGCCTCTGCGCGCCAACGGGTGTCCAACCCGGACGATCGGCTGCTGATGGACGAACTGAAGGACACCGACGCGAGCCTCGCGCGGATTGCGCTCGGCGCCGCCGGGCCAGGGGCTCAGGATGTGCGTACGTCCGTCGCCGAGATCCAGTCGCACAAAGAACGGCTCGAAGCCACGCTGAGCGAACGCAGCGCAGAATTTCGCGCGCAGATGCGCCCGGTCACGCTGGAGGACGTGCAGGGCGCCATTCCAGCCGACGCCGTGGTCCTCGAGTTCGTGGTCTTCCGTCCGTTCGATCCGGAAGCCGAACGCAACGAAGAGGCCTACGGTCCTCAGCACTATGCTGCCTACATCGTCTCGAAGCATGATGCGCCGATCGGCCTCGACCTCGGCGCCGTCGAGGACATCGATCCGCTCGTGATTGCGTTGCGCAAGGCGCTTCGCGACCCGTCGAACGCTGACGTCAACGCACGCGCTCGCGCGCTCGACGATCGAATCATGCGACCGCTACGCCCCTTTCTCTCCGTCGCCACCCGCCTCTTGATTTCCCCGGACGGTGGACTGAACCTCGTTCCCTTCGAGACGCTGGTCGACGAGCACGGGCGCTACCTGATCGAGCGATATGCGACGACGTATCTCACCAGCGGTCGCGATCTGCTCCGAATGCACACCGCTCGCGCGGCAGCAGGAACACCGGTGATCGTCGCCGATCCGCTGTTCGGCGAGCCGTCGGCATCGGCCTCGCGGCGCGGTCCGCCAGACAACGGCGACAATGCTCGATCCGTCACGGTTGGCGCGGATCTCTCGGGTCTCTATTTCGCTCCGCTGCTGGGCAGCGCGCTCGAAGGTCAGGCCATCAAGTCGCTCTTCCCGAACGCGACTCTGCTGACGGGGCGTCGCGCCACCAAGACCACGCTCACCCACATCACCGCGCCGAGCATCCTGCACATCGCATCTCACGGGTTCTTTCTCGAGGACGATGCCACAGCTGGATCGGAATCGGTCATCGCGCAGAATCCGCTGCTGCGCTCAGGGCTCGCGCTCGCGGGCGCCAACCTTTCCGGAACGTCGCAGGGCAACGGGATCCTGACCGCGCTCGAGGCCGCGGGGCTGGACCTCTGGGGAACCAGCCTGGTGACGCTCTCGGCCTGCGACACCGGTGTCGGCGACATTCGCAATGGCGAAGGCGTATACGGGCTCCGACGCGCGTTTATGCTCGCCGGCGCCGAGACGCTCGTGATGAGCCTGTGGCCGGTCAGTGATGCGATCGCGCGCGACACCATGGTCGCCTACTACGCGCGGCTCCGCTCCGGCGCAGGCCGCGGCGACGCGCTCCGCCAGGCAAAACTCTCCATTCTCCGTCGTCCCGCGCTTCGTCACCCCTACTACTGGGGCGGCTTTATCCAGTCGGGCGACTGGACACGGCTCCGTACCGCTCACTGAAAGATTTCTCCGGCAGGGTCCTACTCCACCGGAGGGTACGATGGTTCGCCTCACGCTCAATCGCCTTTCCGGTTCACCATCTGCGCGCGTCGTGCCCAGCTGGCATCGGCTTTCCGAGCGGGGCAAGCTGTGACACCCGACGTCGCCCTGGTCGCGGTCGCAGCGCTTGCGGTCATCAGAGCCGGCGTCCTTCAACGTCGCATGCGTGCCCTCGAGGATCAGGTCGTCACCGATCCGCTCACCGGCGCTTTCAACCGCCGGCAGATGCAGACGACGCTGGCCGCGGCGGTTGAGCGGCGTCGCCGATCGGGTGAACGCGCGACGCTGTTGATGTTCGACATCGATCGCTTCAAGGACATCAACGACACGCTCGGCCACACTGAAGGGGACCGTGTCCTGAAGTCCATCGTCGCGCTGGTCGGCCAACGCGTCCGCAAAGTGGACGCGCTGTTCCGCGCTGGAGGCGAGGAGTTCGTCCTGCTGCTGTCGGGAACTCGCTTTGCCGAGGCGTTGTCCGTCGCCGAGGATCTCCGTCGCCTCATCCAGGACGCGCGGCTCGTCGCCGGCGCGCACGTCTCGATCAGCATCGGCGTCGCCGAGCTCGGGCATGAACAAGACGCGTCGGAATGGATCGAAGAAGCTGACGCCGCCTTGTATCGGGCCAAACGCGCCGGCCGCAATCGTGTGGCTGGCCGATACGGCGAGTCTTCGCGATTCACGCGGGACTCGAGCGCTCCCGCGCCGCTGCGGTTTCCGGTGCGCATCTCCTGAACCGCGGCGTCGGCTCACTCGCCCGCCCGTTCGCCTCGTCAACCTTCGCGCCTCGAAAGAACTCGCCTGATCGGAACCTACCTGTTGTGGGCGCTGCAACGCCCGCTACTTGTAAGGACTGATCGAAATGACCACGTGCTTCACGCGTCAGCGCCGGCTGCTGCGAGCGCTGACACCAACACTTCTCCTCGCATGCGTCGTACCCCTGAAAGCGGCCTCGCCCGAACGAGAGCGCACGCCTGCGCGCCGTCATGAATGCTCAGGGTGCTGCGAATCCATACCTCAGCGAGCCGTGTCGCTGAGGATCTACAACCAGCCGGAAATCGGCGATGCGGGAATCGCTCGGATCCTCGAAACCGCGAATCGGATCTGGAAGCCGTACGGCGTCAGCATCGCGCCAGGCACCGACAGCGACGCCATCACGGTGGTCGTCTCCCGCACCGCGAATAAGGGTGACAGCGATTCACGGGTTCTTGGCGATACGCTGTTCTCTTCCGGTCACGCGACCCCCTACATCCGTTTGTGGCCTGTCAACGCCGAATCGCTTGCCAACGCCTCGGAGATGGACGGCCGCAGCTTCACGTCGCGCACGCGCGACGAGCAGCACGCGATCCTGCTGCAGATGATGGGCGTGGCTCTCGCACACGAGCTCGCGCACTACCTTCTCGATACGAGCCGACATTCCGCGGAAGGACTGCTGCGCGAGTCCATCGGCGTCACCGAATTCGCGTTTCCAAACCTGGGCCATCTGCACTTGACGACACAACAACAGCAGCTGCTGGTAACCCGTTTCGCTGACACGATGGCGCGATGGGATGGCGCGGCAATGCGCGATCAGTAGATGGTTGTGAAAAACCTGTCAGTCGACGCTCGCGCCGAGATCGCGGAGGATCTCGCGCAGAGAACGCAGAGAACGCCGAGAAAAACGCCGCGCCACCCCGGTCCCCTCGAGAACTGATTGCGAGGCGGAGGGACCCGGGTGACACCGCGTTCCTCTGCGCCCTCAGCGCGCTCTGCGCGAGACCCTCGCGTTCTCGGCGAGAAACTAATTACCCATCGCGAATCCACGATCCTCGAATTGCTGATCGTCGAGTCCTTGAATCAATCCTCGAATGAGTGACCGCTGGTTCGCGGCGAGGGCAGGTTCGAGTCGCGTCAGAGTCTTCGGAAAGACTTCGTCGTTTCGACGCCTACCTTACTGCCCCAGGTTGAAAGTCGTAACCAGTGTGGCATTCACGCGTGCGACGAGGTGTTACGGCAGCGTTCAGCACCGTGTTTCTCGTCGCCTTGAAACGCGCGGTCATTGGTACCGCGTCAGGAGGGCTTTCAAATGCAGCTCGGACAATTCACTCGACCACTCGCGCACGCGCTGACGGCGGCCCTCATGTGTTCCGCTTCCGCGAGCGCGGTTCTCGCGCAGGATCACGATCCCGGCGGACATCCTGCGACGGCAGCGCGTAAGCCAACGGCGCGGGAGAACGAACTTGTGCAAGCGGTACGCGACGCGACGGAGCGTTTCAAGAACGTGACGTCGGTTGCGGGGCCCGGCGAAGGCTACGAGCTTGGCTTCGGCTGCGTGAGTGGCGGCGACTTCGGCGCGATGGGCATGCACTACATCAACATGAGGCTCGTCAAAGACAACGAGATCAAGGCGGAGGAGCCTGAGATCATCCTCTTCGAGCCGACGTCGAATGGCGGCATCCGGATCACCGGGGTCGACTACCTCGTTGACAAGGCGGGCTGGGAATCGAATCCGGAACACAAGGGGCCGCCAGAGCTGAAGGGACAGCTCTTTCATCTGTTCGACAGCCCGAACCGATTCGGTCTCGATCCCTTCTACACGCTTCATGTCTGGGCGTGGAAGGACAATCCGGCCGGCACGTTCGCAAACTGGAACCCGAACGTGTCCTGCAATGCCTTCAACCCACCGGACAAGAACTGAGTCAACATGGCCAGGGCGGGGACTCTGTCGCAGTTCCCGCCTTCTTTCGAACTCCGAGGGGCTTTGCCCCTCGGACTCGGCGATACGCTCGCGTCTCTCGGTGCACCTCAACAGCCATTCTGGACCGTGGCTTGCAGTGAATGACTTCATCGGGGTTATCCACTTGACTCAACCGTTATTGCGAATCGCGCTCATTGGTCCACCCTTCATAGAAATTCCACCACGGCGATACGGCGGCACGGAACTCTTCATCGGCAACCTGGCGTCGGAGCTCTACATGCGCGGACACGACGTCACCGTCTATGGCAACGGTGAGTCGTCGACACCGTGCCCACTGAAGTGGCGCTACGAACATTCCGAGTGGCCGCTCGGCGATCCCATGCGAGCACAGCTGAAGAATGCTGACCACGCCGCGTGGGCAATGAAAGACGCGGCATCCTGGGCTGATGTCATTCACCTCAATGACGTCGCCGGCCTGCCGTTCACGATGTTCACCAACGTGCCGACGGTGTTGACGATTCACCATCCGCACGAGCCGGATCTGACCGAGCAGTACGAACGATATCCGGATGTCTGCTACGTCGCCATCGCCGAGTGGCTTGGCCGGGCCGAGCCCATGCCACGCGTCCGCGTCGTGCATCATGGAATTCCGGTGTCCGACTACCGAGTGTCGAGCGAGAAAGAAGAATACGTGGCCTTCCTCGGACGCATGGCGCCGTGCAAGGGACCGCATCTGGCAATCGAGGCGGCGCGCCGCGCAGGAATCCGTCTCAAGCTCGCGGGCGAGGTTCAGCCGGTGTTCAAGGAATACTGGGAACAACAGGTTGCGCCATCTGTCGATGGCGATCAGGCCGAGTACATCGGCGAAGCCGATTTCGCGACCAAGAATACCCTGCTCTCGAACGCCCGGGCGCTGCTGTTTCCGATCCAGTGGGAAGAACCGTTTGGCCTGGTTCTGATCGAAGCCATGGCCTGCGGCACGCCGGTCCTGGCGTTCGCCGGCGGAGCCGTGGAGGAAATCGTCCGTGACGGCGTCAACGGATGGATCTGTTCCGACGTCGACGACATGGCGCGCCGCATCCAATCACTCGAGATCACACCAGACGCCTGTCGATCGTTTGTCGAGGCCAATTTCTCCATTGCCAGGATGGCGGATGACTACCTCGAGGTGTACGCCCGGACGATCGAGGAGTTGAAAACAACGCCGCCGGAGTCGTAAATGGACGACGTCATCCGCGTGCACGATCAGTTCTACATCCTGGCAACGGCGTCCAAGGCCGCGCATCCCACCGCTGTCTTGAAACACGACGAGACCTTTGCCGTATTCGACTATTCCGGCGACATCGGCGCATTCGGCGCCGGGGAGCAGGGGCTCTATCACGAGGGGACCCGCTATCTATCCAGGTTCCGGTTACGGCTGAACGACCGGCGGCCAGTGCTGCTGAGTGCGCGCGTCAAGGACGACAACGAGATGTTCAGCGTCGACCTGACCAACCCCGATATTCAGATTGGGCACGGCGACCTCGTGATCTCGCAGGATCTGGTCCATCTGTTTCGCGCACGGTTCCTGTGGCAGGGCACGTGGTACGAACGAATCCGGCTCTGGAACTACAGCCGCGCGCCGATCCACGTGGCGATCAGCTTTGAGTTCGATGCTGATTTCGCCGACATCTTCGAAGTGCGTGGAACGACCCGCGAGCGGCGGGGCGCGCGCACGCCACCCACAATCGAAGGCGCGACCGTGCGGCTGGGCTATCGTGGCCTGGACAACGAGCAGCGATGGACGACGCTTGAATGGAGCGAAGCACCGGTAGAGGCGACGGAGACGGGTGCTCGATTCGAGTACGAAGTCGCACCGCGTACGCCGGTGTCGCTCTCGATGGCGATCCGGTGCGAACGGGAGTGGCAACCGGTGGCCCCGAGGGCGATCGAGGTCGCGGAGTCGCAGGCCGCCAACGCGCTCGAAGCAGCACGAAACGAGTACGCAGTATTCGAGACGTCGAGCGAACGATTCAACCAGTGGATCCGTCGCTCGGCCGCGGACCTCCGCATGCTCGTCTCGGCGACCCCGTACGGAGAATACCCCTATGCCGGAGTGCCCTGGTTCAGCACACCCTTCGGACGCGACGGGATCATCACGGCGCTGCAGACGTTGTGGATCAATCCCCGCATCGCGCGTGGCGTGCTCGAATACCTGGCTGCCACGCAGGCCACCGAGGTCAACGAACCGCAGGACGCGGAACCGGGAAAAATTCTTCACGAGACGCGGAGCAGCGAAATGGCCCGGCTGGGTGAAGTGCCGTTCGGGCGCTACTACGGCAGCGTGGATGCGACGCCGCTCTTCGTGATCCTGGCCGGCGCCTATTTCGAACGGACCGCCGACAGGACATTCCTGATGCGCCTGTGGCCGCACGTTCTGCGCGCGCTGGAATGGATCGAGAAGTACGGCGACCGTGATGGCGATGGATTCGTCGAATACGCACGCCGATCAGCGAACGGACTCGTACAACAGGGATGGAAGGATTCTCAGGATTCGGTCTTCCACGCCGATGGATCGCTCGCCGATCCGCCGATCGCCTTGTGCGAGGTCCAGGCGTACGTCTACGACGCGCGCGTACGCGCCGCGCGCATGGCCGACGCGCTCGGTGAGCACGATCGGGCAGCCAGGTTACGCACCAGCGCGGAGAACCTCCGCAACACATTCGAGGCGCACTTCTGGTGCGAACGACTGTCTATGTATGCACTTGCGCTCGACGGACACAAACGCCCGTGTGCCGTGCGTACGTCAAACGCGGGCCACTGTCTGTTCGGTGGCATTGCCTCTCCCGCGCGCGCACGCCGCGTCGCGGAGGAGTTGATCGGGCCTGAAATGTTTTCCGGGTGGGGGATTCGGACGGTCGCCTCGACCGAATGTCGCTACAACCCGCTGTCGTATCACAACGGCTCAATCTGGCCGCACGACAACGGCCTGATCGCGGCAGGCTTTTCTCGCTATCGATTCGTCGATCTCGTCAGTTCGCCGTTTACCGGATTGTTCGACGCGAGCGTGACGATGGATGGCCGGCTGCCCGAATTGTTCTGCGGCTTTCACCGCCGGGGCGGCGAAGGGCCGACGCGATACCCGGTAGCGTGCGCGCCGCAGGCATGGGCCTCCGGCGTCGTGTTCGAGTTGATTCAGGCCTGCGTGCCGCTGTCGATCGACGTGGACGCGCGCCGCTGGTCGGTCGATGGCGCCACGTTGCCGCCTTTCCTGATGTGGCTCCGGATCTTGAATCTCGATCTGCCATGGGGGCAGGTCGATCTACTCGTCGAACGCCACAACGCGGAAATCGACGTGAGGGTGCTCCGTTCCGACGCCGACGTCGACGTCCCTGTCGTCACCTGATACGGAGAGCGGCGACGGCCTTCCTCGACCCGTTTGACGCCGGGAAAAAGGTACGAAAGACATCGACCCGGTCTCCCCTATCTACGTAAGCGCTTACGCGTGACGAGCAGGCGTCCTCGCTTCCGGCTCTCTTTTACAGGAGCATCTGAGCAACGCCTCCTGGCACGGCCGTTGCCTCAACTCCAGAGGGGCGCGGGCTGCCCATTTGCGCTAACGCCCGAGCTTGGCTAATCTGTTTCAGACCGTATGGCTGTAATCCGCGAGCGCCTGCGTCTTTTGTCGGCCGCCTGGATCCTTTTCCAGGCGATGTCGCTGTCGACGCTCGTCCCGCGGGCTTGCTGCGTGATGCATCAGTCGGCGTCGGCGGCCAACCGCGCCGACTGCCCTGAACAGCATGCGGCCATTCCGCACTGTCCGCCGCCGGCGGAACACGAATCAGCAGGATCAATGCATCACGACCACGCTCGGATGCATGAGCAATCCGCTCCATCGAACCCGCCGGCTCACGAGTGCGCCCTTCGCGGCACCTGTGGTGGACCGACCGCTGCACTGCTCGCGCTTCTTTCGACACACGGCGTGCTGACGGATTCGATCGCGTCGCTGACCGATTTCCCGGTGGCCGGCGAAACCTTCGCCTCCGCCGATCAGCTGATTCCCCAGTTCGAATCTCCCGAGTCACCCCCTCCGCGTTCGTAACGTCGCCCGTTATGACACTTGAGGCACACGTGTCCGTGTGCCTGCGGTTTCCTTGGCGCCGTTTGTCGTGGAGGTGTTGTCGTGCGGTGGAGAATGGCGGCTGCCGTCTGCGTTTCACTGATGTGTGCGCACCCGGTTGCCGCGCAGCAATCGGTGGATTACGCGAGCGTCAGCGGCCGCGTGACCGATCAGCAAGGGGGCGTCATCCCTGGAGCGCAGGTGACTGCGCGCCAGAGTCAAACGAACGTGACCACCGAAACGGTCACCGATTCGTCCGGACGCTTCCGCCTTCCCTATCTCAAGGTCGGCCCCTACGAGCTGAAGGTTCGTCTGCAGGGCTTCGCGGATCTCACTCGTACGCTCAACCTCCAGGCCGGCTCGGCATCCGAGTTCTCGCTCGTGCTGTCGGTCGCCGGATTGGAAACCAGCGTGAGCGTCAGCGGCGATACTGCCGTTCTCGAGAGCGCGCGAAGCCAGATTGCTGGAACAGTTCCGCAACTAGAAATACAGGGGCTGCCGATGAACGGCAGGAACTTCCTCGATCTCGCGCTCCTCATCCCGGGCGTGTCGCCGACGAATATGGGCAGCACGCAGCTGTTTGCGGAAACGTCCGCGGTGCCCGGCCAGGGAATTTCCGTCGCCAGCCAGCGCAACCTCTCGAACAACTTCATCGTCGATGGCGTCTCGGCCAACGACGATGCCGCTGGACTCAGCGGAATCCCTTACAGCGTCGACGCCGTCGAGCAGTTCCAGGTGGTCACCTCAGGCGCGCAGGCCGCGCTCGGCCGCGCCCTGGGCGGCTACGTCAGCGTGGTCACAAAGAGCGGAACGAACGCCGTCAGCGGCGCTGCATACGGTTTCATTCGTGACGACAACCTGAACGCGGCGAACGCCCTGTCCGGCAAGAAGCTGCCGATGGATCAACAGCAATACGGCGCAAGCATCGGTGGACCCATCGTCAGGAATCGCACCTTCTACTTTTCCAACTTCGAACAGCGACTCCTGGATCAGACGGGACTCGTCACCATCCTGCCGGAGAACGTGCCCGTCATCAATGCCAGGCTGGTTGCCGTCGGATATCCGGGCTCCGCGATCATGACCGGCATCTATCCCAACCCCGTGCATAGTGCGACGATGCTCGGCAAAGTCGACCATCGCGTGAGCGCATCGGACCAGCTGACCGTGCGGTATAGCCTGTATGACGTCACCGCCGACAACTCACGCGGCGCGGGCGCGCTCATCGCGGCGACCGCATCCGCCGACCTGGACAACATCGACCACTCCCTCGCTTTCGGCAACACCTGGACAATCTCGTCGAGGACGGTCAACGAGACGCGTGTTCAATTGGCGTACGGCGATTTGAAGGCGCCGCCGAGCGATTTGATTGGCCCGGCGGTCAGCATCGCCGGTGTGGCGTCCTTCGGCACGTCGTCGGGCAGCCCGACACGGCGGCTGAACAAGATGTATCAAGTCGTCAACAATCTTTCCCATCAGGCCGGCGCGCACGCGCTGCGGGCGGGCGTGGATTTCGTCTTCAACGACGACACGATCACGTATCCGCGGTCTTTCCGCGGCAGCTATTCGTTCGCGTCACTCCCCAACTTCCTGACCGGCAACTACAGCGGATTCACGCAGACGTTCGGCGACCCTGTGGTCTTGCAGACCAACCCCAACGTCGGGCTTTACGCACAGGACGAGTGGCGTATCGGATCGGACCTGACGCTGAACCTTGGTGTGCGGTACGACCTTCAGTACCTGGAGACAATCACCACCGAGACAAACAATGTGTCCCCACGTGCGGGCTTCGCGTGGTCACCGGCAGGATCACAGCGTTTGGTCCTCCGTGGCAGTGGTGGTGTGTTCTACGATCGCGTTCCGCTTCGCGCGGTCGCCAATGCCATCCTCTCGGCCGGGAACACGACCGATCTGAACAACCTCCATCAGCCGAGCGTGGCCGGGCTCATTCCCACTCAGGATGGCGCGCCGACATTCCCCAATACTCTTCCCGCGCGAATTTTGACCACCACCCTGGTTGACTTCACCAGCATGGACAGGAGTCTGCAGACCGCGCACTCGACCCAGGCCAGCCTGGAACTCGAGCGTTCACTCAACAGCGGGCGCAGTGTGAGCGTGGGCTATCAATACGTTCGCGGCAACGACCTGTTGATGTCAGTGAATCAGAATGTGGCAACGTGCGTCGCCGCAGGGACGAACAATGGGTGCCGGCCAAACTCGGGATTCCGCAATAACAACCAGTACTCGTCTCCTGGAGAATCCAACTACCACGGACTGCATCTGTCGTTCGTGCAGCGGGCGACTGCGTGGTCGAGCCTGCGGCTGACCTACACGTTCTCGAAATCGATGAACGACGTGGGCGAAGCCTTTTTCAGTTCGCCGATTGATCCGACCGACATCAAGAGAGACTGGGGCCGATCAGACGATGATCAGCGGCATCGATTCGTTATCAACGGGACGGTCAACACGCCGATGTCACCGGCAGCGACGGGCTGGGAGCACCTCACGCATGGATTTCAGCTGAGTGGCATGTTGCAGTTCTACTCGGCGCTGCCTTTCAATATCACGTCAGGCGTCACGAGCCTTCAGGGAACGACCGGGCGCCCTCTGGCCAACGGCGCAGCGACGTCGGCCAACTTCGACGTCCGGGCGGTCGCGTTCATTCCGCGAAACGCAGGCATCGGCAACGATTTCTTCGCGCTGAACCTGCGAACGACGCGCGCGTTCCGAATCACGAACGACGTCAAACTCGAGGGACTCCTCGAGGCGTTCAATCTCACCAATCGAGTGAACAACCTGACCCGGAACACGAACTTCGGAAGCGGATCGTATCCGACCAATCCCGTGTCGACGTACAACCAGATCACCGCCGTCGGCGATCCGCGGATTCTGCAAGTCGGCGTGCGGCTTATCTTTTGAACACTGTGGAGTGCACTCTGAAATGAGTCTTTGGAAAGCAACTGGATCGATTCTCGTCAGCGTGGTGCTGGTGCAGACGGCCTCGGGGCGGACCGAGAGCGGCTCGACACCTATCGCTGTAAGGGATCGCGCGAACGCATTTGCCTCGCTCGCCGCCGGTAACAACTTCGCGGCGATCGCGTGGGGTGCGACGAAGGACGGCGTCACCGACGTCTACACCGCCGTCAGCCGCGACGGTGGTCGAACGTTCGGCGCTCCTGCCCGCGTGAACGCGGCCGGCAGTCCAGCACACGTATCCGGCGAGCAGCCGCCGAGGGTCGCCCTGGTTCAGCGCACGAACCAGGACCCCGCGGTCGTTGTGGTTTGGACGGCCAAGAGCGACGCCGGTTCACGACTCTTTTCGGCGCGATCGGACGATGGCGGCAAGTCGTTCGCGGCCGCGGTGGTCGTGCCAGGCACGGAAGCGGCGGGGAATCGCGGCTGGGAATCAATCGCGTCAACCCGTGACGGCTCCGTGGTCGCCATGTGGCTCGATCATCGAGCGCTCGCGGCATCATCCGGCGCATCGCCGATGAACCATGCGGAACATCAGCATGGAACCACGGGTGAAAACAAGAAAGACGGCGTCGCCCGGGCACAGCTCTCGAAGCTGTTCTTCGCGAAGCTCGGTGCCGGCGAGGGCCCGCGGCCGCTGACCGGTGGTGTCTGCTACTGCTGCAAGACGTCAATCGCAACCGATGCCAGCGGTGGAATCTATGCCGCCTGGCGTCACGTCTATGAGGGAAACATCCGTGATATTGCGTTCAGCCGATCCGTCGATGGCGGCCGGACGTTCACGACACCCGCACGAGTGAGCGATGACAAGTGGGTGCTCGACGGATGCCCCGAGAACGGACCCGCACTCGCCGTCGATCAGGGGAAGCGGATTCATGTTGCGTGGCCGACGCTGGTACCCGGTGGCCAGGCGTCGAGCGAGCCGACGCTCGGCCTGTTCTATGCGATATCCCAAGACGGCGTGCACTTCACGCCCCGGCAGCAACTGCCAACCGAAGGGTTCCCGCGTCACGTCCAGATGGTCGTGACGGGTCAGAACGAGATCGTCGCTGTATGGGACGAGCAGGCGCCTGGCACGCGTCGAATCGCAATCGCGCGTGGAACGCTGAACGCCGCTGGCGTCGCGACCTTCGTGCGACGGTCGATTGATGAGCCAGCTGCGGCGACCTATCCCGTCATCGCAGCCGCCGATGGCGGCCTCGCCGTCGCGTGGACGAGCGGGCCTTCAGGGCAAACGGTTCTTCGAACGCAGTGGCTGGCGAAGTAATGCGATCCGCGCCTCGATTCGCGCTTGTCGGCGCGCTTGCCGGCTTTCTCGGCGGTGGCTGTGGTTCGAGCCCGAGCTCGCCGTCAGCGGCGGCTACGATCACAATCGGCCCCGCCGGCGTCTCGCCGAAGCAAGTCCGTATCAGGGCGATCAACTACATCACCTTTATCAACCAGGACACGCGCCCGCATGTGATTGCGTCGGATCCGGTTGATGTCCATACACAGTGTCCAGCTCTCAACCGGGTCGGCGTGATCGCGCCAGGCGAGTCTCGCGAGACGGCGACGCTGAGCACTCCGGGCACCTGCGGCTATCACGACCACAACAACCCGGCGGATACATCCATGCAGGGGACGATCTTCGTCGAGTAGCGGGGCGTCGTTCAGCTCACCAACTTGTCCGGAAGTCGCGCAATGAACTCCCGCACCAGCTCGATCTGACGGTTCTCTGAAATGAACGTCACGTCTGTCGAGACTCTGAGAGATCGGCTCCGAGCGCTCGATGATTCCAGTTCAGTCGGAATCGTCGGGCACTCATCGATCAAACGGAGCAGCATCGCCCAGGATGGGGTATCGAGAATGGCGATGACGTCGAGGTGATCGCGGGCCCGCCACGGCGTTCCGGCGGTCAAGGACGTGTGCAGCCGCCTGCACACGTCGCGGAGATCTTCATGCAGGTCGCTGTCGTTTGACGACAATTCCAAGAGGATGTCCATCAGGCGACGAGCCACGTAAACAACGACCTGTTCGTACAGAACCGCCCATCCCACTCGGAAAACCGTTACGAGATCCTGGCGAAGCAGAAAATCCGAAGGCAACGCAGCGCTCGTTGGCTGCCGGTCCTTGTCGATGTTCGAGCCGGCCAGCCATTGCCGCGGCCAGTTCTCCAGGCCAAGATTGCACGTTGCCATCACGGCTTCCTTGGCGTCGGCCGTGTCGAATTGGCCTGAATTGAACGAGCAGGCCGACACCAGGACGTTGGCTAGATAGCCGAGTTCCTCCTGTCGTCGCGTGAATGCATTCTCGTCGTGCTCGCCGACGAACTGCATGTGCTCGGTGAGGGTTGAGCGACGATCGTTCGTAGCGATGTTCCCTGCCTGAAGAAGGCCGCGCGGTGTATCCGCGACCACCCCCGCCTCGCGAAGCGTCTCTATGAAGCTGACCATTCCGGAGTCTGCCGGTTTCGACGAGTCGAAGTCCCGCGCTGGCGCCGATGATTCGCGTTCGCTCCAGTGAGGCTGACGTTCAAGGTCGCGAAAATACGCTCGCGTGACATTGTCGCGGGACGGAACGCTGGAAGCTCGAAGCCCGACGTGTCTTGCGGTCTGAAGGAACGCCGCTGCCTGAGCCGCGGTGACATAGCCCTCACCCTCTCGGCGCTGCTCGCGATCCCCCGCCACGTCGAATCGCAGCTGCTCCGATGCGCCCAGAAGCTGGTACGAGCCGCTTTCGTCTTCAATCTGCTTTTCTGAAACGCAACAGCAGCTGCTCATCAACTTGTGAAAGAAATCCTGATGCTCCTCGCTCAGCGCGCCGAGCACGGCGACAAGCGCATCCCACGACTCACTGCGTTTTGCGACGATGGCGTAACCAGCGATCTCGCATGTGGCGCCGCCTTCCCGAACTCGTTCGATCATCGAGGGTCGCTCGTACACCTCCTCTTCCTGGCTGTCGGTGACAACCCGCCGAAACACTTCAGCAGCAACCTCCGCGGCCTGATCGACCACCACCACGTGCTCGAGAATGGCTGCCGTGACAAAGTCGACGTCGAGCCCCGCCACTTTCAACGCAGCGTTCGAGACTCCGAATTCCACCAGCACTTCCAGCCACACTCCAAAGCGGTCGGCATCGAACGTCTCTGGATGACCTGGACGACCGCTCCGCCACAAGTCGACATCGAACACGCGCATCAACTGCGCGGGCGTCGCGAGCGACACAATTTCCCCGCAATCTTCCAAGCCGACGACGCGTACGAGGCGGTGCAGGATCTGCGGATCGAGCTGTCGGACCACCTGCGGAAGATCCGGGATATCGAGGAGACGTTCGAGCACATGAGACGACCTCTTCGGATCCAGCGCGTTGGTTGGCATGCGGGCGACCTCCGGGCCGACCACAGTAGCACGATGACTTAGCGGTGTAAGCCTTTATTTTTCAATGTGTTACTAGAATTTTTTACTAGGAGATCGGTTGACAGCCCGGTATAATAGAAGTGTCAGAAAGATCCTTCCTCCGCTCCTTTCCAAATCTCCTGTTCCGGTTTTCAATTCGGCGTTCCGATCGTTACGCGCAGGGTGTAGTCTGACCCTCAGGAGGAGGAATAAATAAACCTGGGGTAGAAGGAGGCTCTCATGAACATCCGCCTTGGCCTGCGGAGTCGGATTGCACTGGCCACCACGAGTACTGCAGCAGCATTGACCGTCGCGCTTCTCCCCTTCTCATCGACGACACCCAACGCCGCTGAGTCGGGGGCGTATCACCAGACGAACCTGGTTTCTGATCTGCCAGGACTCGCCCTCATCACGGATCCCGATCTCGTCAACCCCTGGGGCATCAGCATGAGTGGGGGCAGCCCGTTTTGGGTTGCAGACAACGTCTCCGGTGTCTCCACGCTCTACGCTCGTGACCACCCAAACGCTACCCCGCCTGCTCCGCTGATCAAGAACGCGCTGGTCGTCACGATCCCTAGCGGATCGCCGACGGGCACTGTGTTCAACACCGGCGCCGCGACTGACTTCATCGTGCACTCCGGTTCGGCAAGCGGTCGTGCCGCATTCCTGTTTGCGTCGCAGGCGGGCATCATTAGCGGGTGGAACCCGAACGTGCCGGTGCAACCGCCAGGATCGACATCGATGCAGGCCCAAGTAGGGGCCACCGGTGATGCGGTGTATACGGGCCTCGCGATCGGGCAAGTCAGCAATGGCCAGGGCGGCACGACGACGTACCTCTACGCCGCTGACTTCGAACACGCAAAGATTGACGTCTACGACGGAGCGTTCCAACCGGCCACGCTCGATGGATCCTTCAGCGATCCGAATATCCCGAATAGTTATTCCATCTTCAACATTCAGAACCTCGGCGGAAAGTTGTACGTAACCTACGCGCAGCAGAGTCACAAGGAGCCTGACGAAGAAACCGATAAGGGTTCAGGTTTCGTCGACGTGTTCGACACCAGCGGTCACCTGCTGCAGCGGCTGATTCAGGGGAATCACCTCAATGCGCCGTGGGGCCTCGCCCTCGCGCCAGCGGATTGGGGTGTATTCAGCAACGCGCTGATCGTCGGGAACTTTGGCAGCGGTCTCCTGCACGCGTACGATCCGAGCTCGGGCAAGTATCTCGGCCAAATCAAGGACGAGAACGGCAAACCGATCGTCATCGACGGCCTGTGGGGGATCACGTTCGGTAACGGCGGCAACGGCGGCGACAAGAACGCGCTGTACTTCGCCGCGGGAATACAGGACGAGACGCACGGGCTGTTCGGCTCGCTCAGGGCGGTGCCGCAACCCTAGGCTTCTGGCCGGGATCCGTTGACCGGGATGCGGGATCCGATCGGACTCCGGATCCCGGATCACGGATCCCGACGCGGCTCACCAACCCGTCAGAGCCTCTTCGAAGAGCCGCGCGAGCTCCTCCGGTCCTGCAGGACGTGGCGACAGCTTGGTAACGCGGTGTTGCGGCAGCGTCCCTTCCACGAGCCGCGGAATGTCGGCTGACGTGTAGCCAACCGCCTTCAGGCCATTAGGCACGCCAAGCCGCTCCATGAACCAGACGAGCCTCTCGGCGAGAATCTTTCCCGCATCTTGGTCCTTCGCACCGGTCACGCTGGCGCCAAGCGCCTCGGCTGCCTGCAGGTGACGTGCGGGATTGGCACCCGCGGTGAACCGGAAGACCGCCGGCGCGTTGAGGATCACCGACATCCCGTGAGGGATGAGCGGATGATCGGCGGGATATCCGGGTACGGTGAAACTCCTGACCAGGCCGGACACTGCATACGACATCCCGTGCGGCAAGTGCACACCGGCGTTCCCGAATCCCACCCCGGCGTACGACGCGGCCAGAATCATCTGCGCACGCGCGTCGTCATTTCCGGGATCGTCGACCGAGGGAATCAGGCAGCGTGCAACGATTCGAAGCGCCTGCAGCGCCCAGATGTCGCTGATCGGATTCGAGCCCTGATAGGCAGGTCGAAGCAACGGACTTGCGGGGCGCGGTCGGGACGTGAAGGGCAGGGCGGTGAACGACTCGATCGCATGGCTGAGGATGTCGAGCCCGCTCGATGCGGCGACCTGACGGGGCATGGTGCGCGTGTTGTCTGGATCGAGCACGCCGAGTGTCGGCTTCAGCCGGCGGCTTGCAATCCCCGTCTTCGCGTGAAGGTCGGTGTAATCGAAGATGCTGACGCCGGTCGTCTCGCTGCCCGTGCCTGCGGTTGTTGGAATCGCAATGAGCGGCTTGAGCGGACCCGGTACCGGAATCGCCTTTCCAATCGGCGCATTGACGTAGTCGAGAAAGTTCGCCGGCGGATACGTCGTGTAGAGGTTCACTGCCTTGGCCGTGTCGATCACCGATCCACCGCCGACCGCCACGATCCCGTCAGGCGCGTGAGCTTCGGCGAACTGGATTGCCTCACGAAAGGATCCGTCGGTCGGTTCGACACGGACACGGTCGAAGAGGACGGATTGGACGCCCGCAGCTTCGAGCGCCGTACGCACGATCGCCACCGGCGCAAGCTGCGCGACGTTTTGATCGGTGACGACCAACGCCCGGCGTACGCCCAGATCGGCGAGATCCATTCCCACCTCCTGCGTCGCGCCGACGCCGAATCGGATGTTGGAGGTGGCCATCTCGAACGCGAATTCATTGCTCATGCGTCGTGATCGTCGCACGGCGACACGGCTTTGTCATCTCACGTCAGCGTCGGTCACTGTCGAACGGCACGGGCCCACGGCAACACCGAAGATCGGAAGATCCGAAGATCCGAAGGAGTCGTTAGCGCCCGCCACCACGCGCTTCGCGCGTCAGGCCGGAGGCCGGCGGCGGCGGACGCCACGGTCGGCGCTGTCCGGCTGGCGCACGGGGCGCCAGCCGGGATTGCACGCTGAAAAAGACACGCTGGCGGTCGCGCAAACGTGTGGGCCCGCCAGCATCAGCGTGATCCTGTATTCCTTCGGATCTTCGGATCTTCGGATCTCGGTGTTGAGGCCGTGGGCCCGTGCAGTTCGACCGTGAATGTCGGTGATGATCAGGACGGAGCTCGGCGGCGTCCGATACTTCGAAGTCTTCGAATTATCGTAGGCGCTCAGCGCATGTCGTCGGCTATCATCGTAACAATCAACACGGACAAACCCTGATCGTTTCTCGGGATGACCCCCTTTTCACCCATTCCGTCTCGCCACCCGATACGAGTCGTCCTGTCGTCGCCGGCACTCCAGCGGTTCATCTCCGTCAGAAACGCCGCGGCACTGGTGATCGCGCAGCTGGGCATTGCCGCATTCTTCGTTCCTGGCATCATGCCGGTCGCGCTGGGTGAATCGGCCGGCTGGTTCGTCCTTGCCGCCACGGGGCTGGCCGCGCTCGTCCGCGCGATCGATCTGGAAAGCTGGGCCCTCCTCATGCCCGGCGGACTGGAGGCCCGTGCCGCCGCCGCCTTCGGCGCCCGCGCCGCAGGCATCGCTGCCGGCGCAGCGCTCGTCGAACGTCTCCTCCTCGGTTCGCTGACGTGTCTCATCGCAGGCCACTACCTCGTCGCGGTCGTGACGACGAGCGAATCGCGATACGCCGGGCTCCTGAGGCCGGAGGATCTCGCCACAGTGCTGGCCGCAGTGGTGATGGGAGTGCTGTGGATACACGCCCGCATGGGACGCGATCTACGTCGCGAGACGCTCGCGGAAGGCGTATGGATCGGTGTCGCTATCCTGACGGCCGCCATCGTGTGGGGTCTCGCGACAATCGCGCACGGAACCGCGGTACCAATCCGGGCTGTCGTCTCGGCGCCCCGGCCGATGCTCGATACCGGTTGGTGGCTGCTTGATTTGGTTGTCACCTGCACGCTGGGTCTCGCGCTCACGCTGCCCGTCATCGGCGGCGGCGATGCCCTGGCGCGTGCGGCCCATGAGTTTCCTCCGCCGCGCGTAGACGCGCTGCGACGGACCGGCGTGGTGACCGTCACCTTCGCGCTCATCGTCACAACCCTCGGCACCTTCCTGGTCACCTTGCTCATTCCGGCCGCCGATCAGCCGCTCTGGATCAATGCGCCACTTGCGGGCCTCGTCCAGCGACTGACCGGGCCTTGGTGGGCACGAAGCCTGATGTCGTTCGCGACCGCGGCCGCTGCCGTGCTGGTCGTCGTGCCCGCGGCGTATACCGCGCTTCGGGACGCGGAGAAGATGCTGCACCGCGCGTCGACGGACGGCACCCTGCCATCTGGCCTGGCCTCACTGCATGCCCGCTTTGGCACGCCGGCGCGCGCGATCGACATGACGATCGTGGCCATGATGCTCATCATCGTCGCGACGGCCGGCCGGATCGGGTGGCTCGCACGCGCGTATGGCTTCGCGATCGCGGTGATCGTCGTGCTGACGGCCGGGGCCCTCACACGACTTCGCCGTACCCGCCAGGGCGCCACACCGTTCAAGGCGCCGTGGAATCTGCGGCTGCGCACGCGCGAAGCGCCGATCGGACTCATCGTCGCAGCCGGCCTCCTCGCCGCCTGCAGCATCGTGATGATCGTCGTCGGTGACATCGCGACGATCGCGTCCGCAATGCTCGTCGCCGCCGTGTCAGCCTCAATCATGTTCGGCAGAACACGCGGGCCCTCCGCGGAACTGCAGGCTGACGAGGGCGCATCGGATCTGCTGCGCGCGGTCGAGCTGTCTCTGGATCAGATCGCGGCTCGCGCGGGAAACATTCTGGTTCCGGTTCGGAACCCACACGCGCTATCCCACGTCGTCGCGGCGCTGCAGGCCGCCGGCGATCGCGACGTCGTGGTGATGACGGCGCGGCTGATCGACGTCGACGTTCCAGAGGACTCGGTCGGGCAGAGCACGCCGACGATGTACGAGCGGCGGCTGCTGTCGGACGTGGTCGCGCTGGCGGAGCGGATTGGCCGGCCGGTGCGGCTCATGATCGTGCCGGCACGCAACGTGATCGACGCGATCGTCGCAACCGTTGTCAGGCTCCGGTCGTCGGACGTCTACGTCGGCGAGTCCGCGACGCTCTCGGCCGCCGACCAGGCGAGATTGCTCGGGGAAGCCTGGGAGCGCACCGACAAACCGGAGGGACTCGACGTCAGGCTCGTGATCTGTCATCGCAGCGGCCGCGCCGATTCGTATCATCTCGGCGCTCATCCCCCTTCGCTCGCACCCGTTGATCTCGATCTAATTCATCGCCTGTGGCTCGACGCCGTCAAGGCCGTCGGTCCGCACGTGCATCACCACGACGTCGTCAGAGCAGCGTTGAGACAAATGGAACACCAACTCAGCGGTCCCGAACGGGATCATGCCATTGCCGCGATCCGGGAGGTGGCGCAACCAGCGGAAGAACTGGCCGCTATGCTCCGCGGACGCGATTACGCGCGACTGCGCGACGTGCTTCGCAATCGCCACGCCGGCGACGTCGCCGAGCTGCTGACATCGCTCAGCCAGGAAGATCAAGTCATCGTCTTCCGTGTGTTGCCGCGCAAGGACGCTGCTGACGTTTTTGAATATCTCTCGCAGGAAGCCAAGGAAGGCCTCCTGAAGACGATGGCTCAAGGAGAGGTCGCCGAGCTGCTCAACAACATGGCGCCGGATGACCGCACCCTGTTTCTGGAAGAACTGCCCGCCGAAGTCACGCGCGAACTGCTGGCCCTGTTGACGCCCGCAGAACGATCGGTTGCGGTATCGCTGCTCGGTTACCCGGAAAAGTCCGTCGGCCGCTTGATGACGCCGCAGTACGTTGCGGTCCGTGAGCAGTGGACGATCCAGCAGGTCCTCGACTACGTCCGCATCCACGGACACGACAGCGAAACGCTCAACGTCATCTACGTCGTCGACGAAACCGGATTGCTGATCGACGACGTCAGAATTCGCGAGTTCCTGCTGGCACCGCTCGATCGGCGGGTCGCGGATCTGATGGATCGCCGTTTCGTCGCCTTGAAAGCGACCGACGATCAAGAGACGGCGGTCGGAATATTCCGACAGTACGACCGCTCCGCGCTGCCGGTCACCGATACGGCCGGCATGCTCATCGGCATTGTCACGATCGACGACGTGCTGGACGTCGCGGAAGCGACGGCGACGAGAGAGATTCAGCGAATCGGCGGTTCCGAAGCCTTGGATGAACCGTACATGCAGGTCGGATTCGGACGAATGATTCAGAAACGGGCCGGGTGGCTGACGGCGCTGTTCCTCGGCGAAATGCTGACCGCGACGGCGATGGGAGCCTTCGAACGGGAGATCTCGCGGGCGGTCGTTCTCGCGCTCTTTGTTCCGCTGATCATCTCGAGCGGCGGCAACTCCGGCTCACAGGCGTCCACGCTCGTCATCCGCGCGCTCGCGCTCGGAGAGGTCAGCCTTCGCGACTGGTGGCGGGTCATGCAGCGAGAGATTTTTGCCGGGTTGTCGCTCGGCGTGATCCTCGGCAGCATCGGGTTCCTGCGAATCACCGTGTGGTCCGCGTTCTCCAACATCTACGGCCCGCACTGGCTCCTGGTCGCCATCACGGTGGCGGTCGCGCTCGTCGGCGTCGTGTTGTGGGGAACGCTGAGCGGATCGCTGCTGCCATTTCTGCTGAAGCGGCTCGGCTTCGACCCGGCGGCGTCGTCGGCGCCCTTCGTCGCGACGCTCGTCGATGTGACGGGGTTGGTGATCTACTTCTCTGTCGCCCTCGTGGTCTTGAAAGGCACCCTCCTCTAGCGGCATTGCTGAATGCTGATGTCCAGATGCTGAATCGGCGGGGCCTGACGACCGCGCCCGCCGATTTGTTACACCAGCGTTACACGGCTGTCACAACCCCTTGAGCGCGGGATGAGTAGCATCCACCGACGTCTTCATACTGACGGAGGATGCATGACAAGGACAGACAAAGGACTCAGACTGCGTAGACTCATGATGCCAGCGCTCACCGCCGTACTCGTCGCAACCGTTGCAACCGCAATGTCAGCCGGTCAACGAGGCGGGCACGACGACGACGATGAGCAGGGCGATAGCGATGGACACACTTACGCGATTGGTTTATGGGGTGATTTTCCCTACTCCGATACACAGGCGCTTATCGGCGTGCCGAACCTGATCGCCGACATGAACAAGCACCATCTCGCCTTTACTGCGCAGGACGGCGACCTCAAGGGCGGAAACGGCACGCCCGGCTCGATTACGCCAACCATCTGCAGCGACGCACTCTACGTGCAGGCGCAGGGCTTCTTCGACGACCTGAAAGCGCCCGCGATCTTCACCCCCGGCGACAACGACTGGACCGACTGTGATCGACCGTCGAACGGCTCCTTCAACTCGCGGGAACGACTCGATCACGAGCGGCAGGTGTTCTTCTCGACGCCGTTCACGCTCGGGCAGCACAAGTTCCGTCAGCAGGTGCAGATGGACGCGCTGTGCCTCAACCAGGCCGGTGCGCACGTGCCCTGCGTCGAGAACCGCCGGTGGACGCTCGGCGGCGTGACCTACGCAACCCTCAACGTCCAGGGGTCCTGCAACAACTTGTGCGATACCAACCCCGATCCGGACGAATTCAATGCGCGCAATGCCGCCAACATTGCATGGCTTCACGAAACGTTCGACGAGGCGAAGGCCCAGGATTCGGCGGCGGTGATGATCATCGCGCAGGCGAACCCCGGCTGGGATCTCACCGACGGCACGCGCGCGCCGCTGCGCAATCCGCAGACGCTAGACGAGACCGACGCGAACTCGGGCGCGAAAGACGGCTACAAGACGTACCTGGTGGCGCTGCGCGACGAGGTCATCGCGTTCCGGAAGCCGGTCGCCTACGTGCACGGCGACTCTCATTACTTCCGCATCGACAAGCCATTCCTGGACGCGCAAGGACGACGGCTCGAGAACTTCACGCGGGTCGAAACGTTTGGCGACAACCAGGCGAATGGCAACAATGACGTTCACTGGGTCAAAGTTCTGGTGGACGCGCGGAGCCGCGACGTCTTCTCGTTCCAGCCGCAGATCGTCCCCGCGAATCGGACGGCGGTGCCTCTTCCCTGATCCGTTCTTTGCGGTTCTACAGGGTTCAACGAGGTTCCAACTCGAGGACCCTGTAGAACCCTGTAGAAGCTCGTCCGTCTAGTAGCTCGATTGCCGTTTCGGGGGTAGCCTAGATCCGATGGCTACCGATTTTCACGAGGCGCAATCCCTCCACGATAGTCTGTCGATCGACTCTTCTCTCGCGCAGGTCCGAGAAGCGCTCATCCGAATCAACGAACTGGATGCGCAGTACAGGGCGGGGACTATTCACGTCAACGTTCCGGCCGCGCTCCACGAATCGGACCAGCCGCTCGAGCAGCTCATCGAACGGCTGCTGCCGGCATCCCACGCGGCGCTGCAGGCCGCCTCGCGCAGTCTTTTCTTTTCGCTGCCGGTCGCCTTCGATCCTGGAGAGTCGGTTGGGCCGTATCTCGGTCTGATTGACCGCGATCCGGTTGGCACGCCGTACCGCTTTCTCGATATGGGTGCGCTCATCGCAACCAGTGCGTTCGGCGAGAACGAACCGGCGGTCGTCGGTGCGATCCTCGAGTCATTGCCATTCGTGATCTCGCGGTATGCGCACTCCGAGTACCAGACGAGCCTCTCGCTTCGTCTGAAGGCGGCGTTGAATCAGCTCGCGCCCACCGGTACCCCGCGCCACTTCATCGTCAACACCGGCGCCGAGGCAGTGGAAAACGCGATGAAGTCGGTGCTCCTGAATCGCGTCAAGACGACTGGCGAAGCCGACGGCGGATTCATCGTGTCATTCGATGGAGCATTTCACGGCCGGACGCTCGGCTGCCTTGCGGTGACCCACCGGAAGAAGGCGCGGCTCGGCTTTCCGACCTTCGATTGGCCGCACATTTCATTTCCATTCGAGGAAACCAGTTCGCCGAAAGGCACGGCGCGACGGGAGGAACGCACGCTCAAACAACTCTGGGACCTCCTGGTCTCGGGGCGACTGCCGCGAGCTGAAAAGAGCAAGGATACGTTCCGGCGCGAGATGGATGCGCTCGACGAGTTCCTGACCAATCCAGGAAGCGACGTCAACGGCTTCATCGTCGCTCAACGCGCACATCTCACGCCCGACGTCGTGCGGCGCTCGCGCCGGGTCGCCGCCGTCCTGGTCGAGCCGATTCAGGGAGAAGGCGGCGTCCGTTTCGCCAGCGCCCGCTTCATGCGCAAGCTGCGGCTGTTGACGAAGATCTACGACGTGCCGCTCATCTTCGACGAGGTCCAGACCGGTTGGGGCGCCGCCGGACGCACGTGGGCACACGAACTGTTCGATCTGCCTTCCCCTCCCGATGTCGTCACCTGGGCGAAGAAAGCGCAGAACGGGGTGCTCTTCGTCAGCGAAGAACTGGCGACATTCTTTCAGGAGGAAAAGAAATTCAACACGACGTGGGAGGGAGACTCCGTCGGCATGGTCCGGCTGCTCGCGCTGATCGACAAACTCGATCTCGAGCAGGTCAGACGCACGGGGGATCTCGCGCGGCGCGGGCTCGAGACACTGGCGCGGGACTATCGTCAGATCCTGAAGAACGTCCGCGGCGCGGGCGTCATGCTGGCCTTCGATGTCCTGCGCGCCGACTGGCGCGACGCGCTGCGTGACCGCACCTTTCGACGCGGCCTGATACTGCTTCCCGCCGGGGAGCGTACATTGCGGTTCTATCCACGCTACGACACCGTGCCATCGTCGATCGACGAAGCAGTGTCGATTCTTCGACAGAGCATCGAGGACCTCCTCGGAGGAACAATCGAGGCGGCCACCACATCGGCACCCGAGATCAGAGTGGGCGCGCTTGCCATTCCGCTCGACACCATCGAGCCAATCGATCTCACGCCTGCCACGTTCCATGCGTTGAGGTCAGAGATTGCCGCAGTGGAACTGGAGCGATACGGGACCGTCTCGCACTATCCGCCGGACGTCCTTCGGGCCGGCCGCCGACCGTTGCTCCAGTACTCTGCCGAGACGCTCGAAGCGACGATGTCGAGTCCGAGCGCGATGGGCGTTGCGCTGCGCGATCGGGTGTCGGGTCGAGTGGTCGCCTACGCGTTGGGCAGCATGCTCGAGGACCATGATGAGGAAGGGGTCCACGCGGATCCGCATTTCGGTGAAAACAACACGTTCTACCTTCAGGCGATGGCCACGCTGCCAACGGTGCAGAACAATACCGAACTCGAAAACTACCTGTTCGAAACGATCCGGGCTCGCGCAATCGCCGCGGGCTTCCTGTACTTGTCGATGCTGATTGAGGAGCAGTTACTGCAAACGGGCCCGGCGTGGTTGCGTGGCGCCGCTGTGCTCGAACGAATCGAGAACTACCTCGGGAGCGGTAGTCCGTTCGCCTATTTCCAACTCGCGCTCACCAAGGCGCCGGAGAACGGTACTTCCGGCGATGGGAACTCGGCTCCGCCACAGACGTAAGTTCCTAGTGAGAAGGGCGCTTGACGATGTGGACATCGGACGTAAAGCAAGGTCGGGAAACCACGCCGCTCAGGCTACCGGATGTCCGACGGGTTGCATCCGATATTGCGCGCCACGAAGATCCGGCGCTCCAGGTGTTTGCAGCCACCAACGGCGAAGGCGCTGACTATACCGAAGTCATCCTCAGACTTCACAAATCCTCCACACATCCCACGCATCTTGTCATTGGCGTCCGGCGCAACGCGGGCGAACCACAGGTCCGGCGTCTGCTGCGCGACCGGTTGAGAGATCAGCTGCGAAGTCTCTCAATCAATGACCCCTCCAGCTTGTTCCCCATCCGGACCGAAGACGTTACCTAGCGGTTGACGGGGCGCCTGCATGAAGCGGCAGCCCCGTCGCCGCAGGAGACGGGTGTCAGGCAGTGAATCGTGAATTCGATTCGAATGTCGCGGACCGGGGCGGGGAGTACTTTCACGATTCACTGCCTGACACCGTTATTTCTTCGCCGGTGCCTCGTAGACACGCAGACTCCGGATCGACCAGGGCGCTGGATCCGCCGGTGTTTCGGTCTCCGTGATTTTGACGAACTTCGCGCGTGTTGGCGCGAACGTGATCGTGGTGTGGGCCCCATCTCCCTTGCCCTCAGCCACCGGCTTGCTCCAGTTGGTGCCGTCGGTCGAAACCTGGACCGAGTAGGCACGCGGATAGCCGATCACCTGCGGACCTCCACCACCACCGAAGCCACCGCGACCACCGCGTCCCTGCGGGCCAGTCTGCGCGCCCGGCGCAGCTGCCGCACCGTCAGGAGCTGGCGCGGGTTGACCCGCGGCGGGAGCTGAAGCCGTCGGTGCTGTCGCACCGGCGGGCGCCCCGGCTCCAGGCGCGGGTCCCTGGCCGCGACCGCCGCGGCCGCCACCGCCCATTGATGCCGTCGAATCGAACTGGACTTCCGTAATCACTGCGGGCTGCGGCAACTCAATCGAGAACCACATGCCCGCCGCCTGCGGCGCACCGGTGCTCCACCCGCGCAGTGTCGAGGCGCCTCCAGCGGTCTCCGAACCGTGGCTGGCGGAAAGCTTCCACTGCTGCGAGTCGAGCGGCCGCGGCAGCGATGCTTCGAGCTCGGCGATCGTCCACGGGTTCGTTCGATCGGCAATCTCGGCCCGCACCCGTGCGACGTCGGCCGGCGTCACGAGTCCACCGTTATTCCCAAAACTGGTGCGAACGTATGACGCGATCCCTGCGACCCACTCGTCGGTCCCGCCCATCGGCACCATGACGTCGCGGTACGTCTTGCCGTCGAGCGGTCCCTGGAGTCCTCTGAGCAATACCTTGATCACATAATCGCGGTGACCCTGCACCCGCGGCGACGCGGCAAGCGGAGGCGCCATCATCGTCCCGGCCGGCGCTCCCTCGAGTGGAGCGCCCGATCCGTCGGGACCATGACATGCAAAGCACACGGCGCCGAAGACATCGTTCCCCTGCTGCAGCCGCTTCTCTTCGTCCGGGGTCAGCGGACCACCGCGGCGTCCCGCGCCACCGCCGAAGGCTGGCGCTGGTGCGAGCAGCCGCTCGCCAATGAGCGCGACGCCTTTCGAATTGTTCGCGGACTGCGCCGCTTTCACGAGATCGGGCGCGTCGGCAAGCTTGAACAGCGTGGCGGTCAGCAGCGCCTGAATCACGACGTTCGTGTCGGGGTCCTTCGTGAGAGCGCGATAGTCGCCGGCGAAACTCTTGTCGCCCGCCTTGTAGAGCGTCTCGCTCGCGCGAATCGCCTGGATCCGCATCCGCGGGTTCTTGTCCTCCATCGCTGAACGCACCAACGCGGGGTTCAGGGCGCCGAGTCCTTCGAGCGTCCACAGCGCGTGGAACCGCGCAAGCAGGTTGTCAGACGATCTGACCGTCTGCTCGAGCGCCGGCACGACTGATTTGTCCTGCTTCAGAATCAGCAGCCGCTGCGCCGTGTCGCGCCACCAGCCGTTTGGATGCGAGAGATGCGCGACCAACTGCGCGGGCGTCTCGCTGTACATGCGCGGCGCGGTGAAGTCCGGTGTGATCGCGGGAATGGCCGTCTGACCGATGTTGGTCTCTGTCGCGGGCACCGCCTCACGGCCGTCGTAGCGCAGCCGCCAGATCCGCCCGTGCTGCGCGACCTTGTCGAGTTGATACTGCTCGATCTTCGCGCGCAGGTATGAGCCAGGACCCGACCACTGCAGCTCCTGGATGATGCCGTGATACATGTCCGCGATGTAGACGGTCCCGTCCGGCCCGTTGCTGATATTGACCGGCCGGAACAGCTGGTCTGTGCTGGTCAGGAACTCCGACTGCGGGTACACGTTGCGCAGCTGCGTCAGCCCTTCGACGTTGTCGATCTTCGCTCGCCGAATCAGCCGGCCGACCGGTTCAGTGAACAGCAAATCGCCCTTCAGATCCGCCGGCAGCCGATCGCCGCGGACGATCGCCGGTCCGGTTGCCGCCGTGAAGTGATTCAGGTTCTGCGCCGGCATGCGAGTGCGCGGGAGGCCGCCCTGCATGTCGCCAATCCCGGGCGCCGGCCAGACGACGGCAAAGTCTTTTTCAAATCCATTTTCCATCCCTGCCGGGCAGTTCGGATTCGGCGCGGGAGGAGGAGCCGCGGGCGCACCGGCTCGGCCGCCGCGACCCGCCGCCGGACATGGTGTGAACGAGCCGTAGTGAACCGGGAACTGGAAATTCATCGGCCCACGTTCGCCGCCCGCGTCCACGAACCACGGCTTCCCGTCGTCATCTGAGGCAAGCCCCCACTGACCGCCGTTCGCGCCGGTCGGCTCGCGAAGAAATCCGGAGGGCGTCCAGCGGATTCGGAACGGGTTGTAGGTCGTGTAGATCCAGTTGTCCATGTTCCAGAGGAGGCCGGCCTTCTGGTGCTCGATGTTGGCGTCGCCGCTCTGGCCGATGCCGGTGAAGACGACTTCGCGTTTGTCGGCAACCCCGTCACCGTTCGTGTCGGTCCACTTCACCAGGTCGTCGGAGTCGGTTTCGCTCGTCAGGATGACGCCATCCTGCAGCGGAAGAATCATGCGCGGCGCCACCAGTTTGTCGACGAAGACGGTGCGCTTGTCGTAGTGGCCGTCGCCCTTGGTGCTCTCCCACCGGCTGATGCGGCTGATGGGCTCGTGTTCGCGGCTGGCGCCGGCGTCCATCATGTAGCTGATCATTTCGCCGACATACATCCGGCCGTTGCCGTCGAACTCGATCAGCGTCGGGCTGATGATCTGCGGGTCCGCCATCACGAGCTCCAACCGGTAACCCGTGGGCAACATGAATCCCTTTGCCTCGTCCTCTGGCGTGTGGGCGATATACGGCTTTTTGGGTGTAAAGTCGCTCGCTTCGCTGGTCATGGATCCGCGGCCGCCGCCAGGCCCACCGAAACCGCCCGCCCGAATCGGCGCGCCGGGCGCCTGCTTCGCGGCGGTTCCCGCCATTTCGTACTGACCGTCCATGACCGACAGGTTTGCGCGCAGCGCCGGGCCCGTCGCGTCCGGCGTCAGCGTCATCACGCTGGGGATGGGATTGCCCTGCATGCTGGAGACGTACTTGAGGACGAGGCTCTTGCCGGAGAGAGAGATGTCGGTGACGTTCAGCGCAGGCTGCATATCGGAACTGACCGTCGCCGTGACGCGCCCGGCATCGGCCTTGATGCTGACGACCTGCGTCGCCTCCCCCGCTCCCATCGACAAACTGACGAGCCAGTCGCCCATGAAGGGCGCCGCCTGTTCCGGCGTAATCGACGGTGCACTGACTGCACCCTGGGCCGGCGCTCTGCCAGCTTGCGTGGCCGTCGCGTGCGCAATGAACAATGACGCGGAACTCGCGATGACAAGGGTCGTCAACGCGGAACGAAACAAGCGGAACATGGACACTCCTTGGGAGCGGACTTAAAAAATTGCGCTCTAGTTTATTCGACCGCTTGGATTTTTGGCATGTGCCGCCATCGTTTTGTCATAAATGCAGCGCGCCGGTATCCGTGACGCGGGATCCGGGATCCGGTCCGCCTCGGCGGCTGCGCCGCCGTCGGCGGACTCATAGTCGATCGTGCAGACATCCCGCCCTTCGGATCCCGGATCGCGGATAACGGATCCCGACAGTCATCCCAGCCCAAGCAGTGCGGCCGCATTGCCGCCGAAGATTCGTCGTCGCACCTCGTCGCTGACGTCGAGGCCTCGAATCGTCTCGATCATCAGCGGAATGCTGCCGATTTGATGGGGATAATCGCTGCCGGCAAGGATCCGGTCGGGTCCGGCAAAGTCCAGCGCCAGGCGCACGGCTGAGGGGTTGAAATTGACCGTGTCGTAGTAGAACTGGCGCAGATAGTCGGACGGCGGCCGATCGATGTGCTGACGGCAATCAGCGAACGCTCGATAGCCTCGATCCAGCCGCTCGGCGAGGTACGGGATCGCGCCACCCATGTGCGTCAGCACCCATCGAATCCGGGGATGACGCGCGACGACACCACTGAAAACTAACGTCGCCGCCGCCAGCGTCGTGTCCATCAAGAAGCCCACCAGCGGCATCAACCAGTAGTCGAGCATCGCCTCGACGCCGGCTGGGTCGGTCGGGTGGATGTAGATCACGGCTCCGAGCTCATCCGCCTTTTTCCACAGAGGCGCAAAGCGCACGTCCGCGAGCGCGACGTGGTTGACGTTGCTGAACACCATCGCGCCGGGAAGCCGCAACTCGGTCATCGCGCGCTCGAGCTCGACGACCGACGCGGCGGGATCGTTCAGCGGCAGCGTGGCCAGGGCGGTGAACCGCGGGCTGCGTTCGCGGACGACCGCCGCAAACGCGTCGTTGATCTCACGCGCGAGTGTGACGGCGACGTTCGGTGCCTCGACGTGCACGCCCGGTGTCGTGAAGCTCAAGACCTGCGTCGTCACGCCTTGCTCGTCCAGCACGCGCTGTCGGTACGCAATGTCGCGATGGCCGGGCACCAGGATGTTGTAGTCGCCGGGATAGTGGACGCACGGGTTGCCGTCGGCGTCGTAGGTCACCTTGACGACCGATGCCGTCTCCAGGGCCCGCACATACGACGGCGGGTAGTAATGATTGTGAAAGTCAACGATTCGCATGGCACAGATAGTAATAGACGGGAACCCCGGCAAGGACGAGACCGAGACCAACGGCGGCTTCGCGCGGATCGATTGCGAACTGGTTGAATGTGTCGCGAAGGAACACGTAGACGCCGCCGGTGTATGGAAACGCAGACGCTAATTCCGCGCAGACCATCGCGCCGCAGAGCGTCAGCAGGCC